>Ga0187818_10000231_pt1 | contig 18447 bp, 15 predicted proteins | sample NC_wetland_sal_i_14_FD_130581 | JGI IMG/M metagenome (GOLD analysis project Ga0187818, IMG submission 130581) | Wetland sediment microbial communities from Neuse River Estuary, North Carolina, USA - SO4_3 | ecosystem: Environmental > Aquatic > Freshwater > Wetlands > Sediment | place: USA... | reverse complement strand
GTGCCTGGCGGCTCTGGCCGGGGTTCGACACTCTATCTGTTTTGCGGGGTCTGGGGATTCTCTCACACTCGGTTTGGCGGCCCAGGTGAGAAAACCCCCATCGCGGCAGCGCAAGCCTGCGGCTTGTTCTGCTCAACCCCGGCGCCAGCATTTTAGGCGATTCGTGGGGAAACACAAGCGTTTTCTCGCGCTGGTCGCGAGCCGGGCCGCCCCAGCCGCTTCCCGACGCACCTTCGGGAAAGAAAAAGGAGCAGTCATGAAGTTCGCGACAGTTTCGAAGAGTTTGGCCCTGGGGTTGGTCTTGCTGCTGGCCTCGAGTGTGTTTGCCGCTACAAAAGCCAGCCTGAGCCTATCGAGTCCGGCCACCGTGAACGGGACCACGCTCAAGCCGGGTGATTACAAGCTCGAGTGGGACGGCAGCGGTCCCAGCGTGGAAGTCAGTATCATGCAAGGCAAAACCGTCGTCGCCAAGCTGCCGGCGAAGGTGGTGGACCTCAACTCCTCGGCAGCCAACAACGCTGCCGTGCTGCACAAGAATGACGACGGCACCTTCTCTCTCATCGGCGCCCGTTTCGAAGGCAAGAAATTCGCCCTGGAAATCGGGGAGTCCAGTTCCAATGACGGCGCCCAATCCGGCTCCGCGAAATGACCGAGGCGCCAATCACAAAGAGTAACCAATCACAAAAGTGAAGGGGAGCATTTGACTGCTCCCCTTTCTATTTCTCGATGCCGGCAGCCTAGTTGGGCGAAGCCAGCACATCGTCGTAGTAGTTGAGGACCGCTCGGCGTGGCTTCGTTTTCAGCCCTTTCAGCGGAATCTTCTGCTCGATCGAAGCGTTGCCCGTCATTCTCGCTCGCCCGAGAAAGAACATATTTCCATCCGCCAGTTCGATGTAGAGAGGCACCGGCATGCGGAATTTGTCATCCACGCCCGACTGCGTCACCTTCACACTCATGACCACGTCTCCGTCCGGCCCAATGTCAAAGGAGGCGTCCGATTTGTAGGACGGCAGCTGCGTTCCATATACGTATTCGTTGAAGAACCAGTCCATCCGGTGGTTGCCTTCCATGTCCATGTCCGGGGTCATGTGCTTCTCGACCATGGCTTTGAAGTCTTCAGTCGTCGCCGATTTGCCGGAGTAAGTCTTCACGAAATCCTGCATCATTTCTTTGAAGTGCTGGTCGCCCGTCTGCCGATCATGCATCATCATGCGGACCATGTGCAGAACGTACGCGCCCTTGGGATAAATGAGGCGGCGGGTAATATCGAATCCCGTCCGCGAATTGTTGGTGCGGTACCCCATGGTCAGCGGGCCTACGTCAATAGCCCGGAAGCCTTGCGCGTTGCGCTCCAGCAAAAGTTCCCGCTCATCGTTCCAGAACGTAAGGAACTTCTTGGGATTCTTCTCGATCATGGTCAGGTACAGCGACGCGGACATGTCGGCAAATCCTTCGCTCATCCATTGATCACGATACGAGTTGAATCCCACCGTGTGACCCCACCACTGGTGCGCTACTTCATGCGGCGTGACCACTTTCCAGTAGCCGCGGTCGCCCCAGTCCATGCCCAGTTGATGACGCACGGTCGTGTCGAAGTAATAGCAGATAGGAATCCACACCAGCTCCGGCCAGGATTGACCGAAGTTGCAGGCCGTCTGCTGGGTAAGCTGCAGGTGCTTGAACAGAGACGGTCCAAAGTAATCGGTATAAAGCTGGACCGCGAGTTGTCCCTCTGCAAGTGACTTTTTGTTCAAGCCAGTAGTGCTCATCGTGCCCAGGGCCACCTCTGGCGCGCCGGAGAACGCCGGTCGATCCTGGTGCGGCACTTCTCCGCCATTCGCTGCACTTTGCAGCGCATTCACCCAATTCGGCGACTCCTCGTTGGCATAGGACTCAATGAAGTACTCAGGTTTGTCCAGCTTGGCCGACTCCACCTTGAACCTGCCAAAACTGAAGCCGGCGACGGTCTGCGGTGCTTCACTCTTCCAGACCGTCAGGTTCTGTCCGCCTTGGTTGTTGTCGCTAACGAGCACGCCGGTCGCCGCGATCTGCATTCCCTTCGGAATGCGGAAGCTCATATCGTAGCTGGCATATTCGCCAAAGCTGCTGCCAGGATTGTTCGGATACCAGTTCTCGCGCGCGGCGGGATTGGGGAAATAATTCCCGCCGCCTTCGTTGGACACGGCCTCTTTACCTTCGTATTCCGTCGCGATCGTATATTGCTCGCCGGCGTTCAATGTCTTGGGCAGGATCACGGCGAAGTCGGCATCGTCGTTCTTGTCTTCCTGAATGAATGAGAGCGCCCGCCCGTCCTCAGCACGAACACTGCGCACGCGCAGGCTGCGAAACAGATCAAAGGACACAACCTTCAGACCGTTGTGTTGCGCCGTAAATGTAGTCTTGGCCTTCCCGATCAGATTGGCGCTCTTCTCCAGGGTGGTGTCCAGTTGCTCATGTTCAATGCGGATCGGCGGTCCGGCTGCCCCCTCGCGTTCGTTCGACATGGGAAAGGCAGCCCACTGCCCGAATTTGTTCTCGTCATAAGTCACAAACTGGACTTGTTCATAGCGCCCCTCATGCGGATCGATCGTGTAAAGTTCCTGCCCGTTGTAGTGCTTGCCGTGAATGAATGCCACAAAATACCCGCCCGGCTCCGGACTCAATACATCCTCGAGGAGGCGCGCCTCCAGATTGTTCTTGAGCTTGTGGCGGGTGGTGTGCTGGCTGTCTTTCAGCGGACCCGCGTCGCATCCGGATGCCCCCGCAGTGCCGGCTTTCTTGATGTCTTCATAGGTTGAGTCGGTGAACCGCAGCACCGCGTGCTCGAAGTTCTCGCTGAACTCGTCTTCCTTGGTCAGCAGTTTCAGCGACTTCCTCTCGGTATCCGTGGGCGGATTGAGAACAAAGTTTCCGTCTCCCGCAAACACGGCGGCCGTCACCTTTCCGCTTACCGGAGCGGCAAAGCACACCGTGCCCGAATGCAAATGAAACGTCCCCGCGTCACGCTTCAGTTCGAAGTTGCTGACGCTGACCGCCCTCGCCGCTCAAAGTCAGGTTGCGCAATGCCTGATAGTTCGGATCGGAGTTCGCCGCCGGCGCGGCGTTTTGGGCGTAGCCGATCCCGGCAAGAAGCGCGGCCCCGGCAAGAGCTAAGAAAAAGGCTGACACTGCAGGTACAGACACGACGGTGCTTCGCACCGCGCGGATAAGGAAGGGCATAAGACCTCCCGGAAAAGGGGAAAAAAGGGGCAGCTAATTATCCGCTCTTCGAGCGAAAACGCAAGGATGCGGGTCACACTGTTCTGAAATCAGAACGAAGGCCATCAGGTGTTGCGTGCTCTCCGGAGTAGCGCCGCCCTCCCGGCGGCTGGGAGCCTGCCCTGAGCGATGTCGAAGGGGCGGGCGTCCTCGCCCGCCGCTCCGAGGGCGAGACGCCCCTTCGGCAAGCTGAGGGCAGGCTTTCGCGACAGCCGGGAAGATGCCGGCGCTACCCAGGGCCAAAACGCGTGCGCTTCACGCTCCGGTTACGAAGTAGCTTTCGTCCGGCTTGCTCTCAACTTTGTTCTCAGCTTTGTCCGGAGTCACGTCGGCGGTGACGTCCTGCACGAACTCGCGGCGGCGTTCCGGGCCTTTACGATCCAGCACGCGCACGCGGCGGGTGGGCATGGTGCTGGGCTCGAGGCTGATGATGCGTCCTTCCCGAACCTGGATCTGTGAGCGGAACCAGTCGGTGCGGAACATGCGGCCGGCGGCGTAGAACGTGATGCAGGCCGCGATCGGCCCCTCGAATTCGTGCCCGGTGCAGGCGAGGATGCGCTTGCCCATTTCCTGCGTCCAGGTCATGCCGCCGACCAGGGGATCATTCAGGCGACAGCGCTCGAACGGCATGGCGTGGGAGAGCTTGCGCAATTGCAAAAGCTGCAGCAAGACCGAAGTTTTGGCCAGATTGGTGACGATCACTTTGGCCTCGCTCGCCGAGACCCGCTCGATCTTGATATGCAGGTCCGGCGACCACTCGCGCTCGAATTCTTCGCGGGCCAGGGCCAGGCCTTTGTCCGTCGCCTCCACGTAACGCAGCGTGGCGCGGGCCAGAATCACGCTGAAGAAACAGGTCACGACGGTGGCGATGACGGGAATGTAGCTGATCAGCGTGGTAAAAGGAATGCGGAACGAGTTGACCAACTGCATGTGCATGGCGCGCAACGCTCCTGCGGACGCGGGAATTGGGGAGGGGCGACCGATCCGCATCAGTCTAGCGGCCACGCCGACCGGGCTCCAGATGCGTATGGTGTTGGGGCGGTAACCGGCATAGTACTTGGACTTTGGTAACCGAATGAACAAGTTTCGGGGTTTCGAAGTTTCAAGGTCGAAGACTTTGAAACCTTGAAACTTTGCCACGTTGAAACCTTGCCCTTACTCCAGCACGCTGTCGTCCAGTTTCTTCTTCCCCCAGTCGGCGGCGGCCTGGACGAACGCGAGCACCAACGGGTGCGGCTTCTTCTCCGTGGACGATAACTGCGGCTGAAACAGCGTGGCCAGAAAGAACCGGTGGGTAGGCGACTCGATAGCGCGAATTTCACCCTGCGGCCCGCGCGCCACCACCGGAAATCCGGCCTCCATGGCGGCCCATTCAAAGTCCGGATTGATCTCAAAGTTGCAGAAGAATTCTTCGGTTACCGTCTCCTTCTCTTTGCCATAGAACGACTGCAGGTAGGAGCCGGGGCGCAGGCGAATCTCCGGCACCGCGCCCGAGAGCTTGGGAGCGTCGCCCTTGCGTCCGGGCACGGCACAGGCCACGGGATAGATGACGATGTTCTTCGATGCGGAATTGTTTTCCGCGCTGTCCGCATCTTTCACGTTGAGCACGTTGCGGATAAATTCGATGAAGGTGTACTGGAATCCGCCGCAGGTGCCGAGAAACGGCCAGTCCCGCCGGCGCGCGAACTCAATGCCCTTGAGCATGCCGTCGAGGCTCTTATAAGGGCTGCCGGGAGAGGCCCACAGGCCGTCGAACTTCGCCAGCTTTTCTTCCGCTTTCCCGTCGGTGAGCGAAGGCGTAGGAATCCATTCCGATTCGACTTTCATGCCCAGCTTGCGGGCGGCATGCTGCAGGGCGTCATTGGTGGCGTGATGCGAGCGAAATTCGGCGTTGAAATCGCCCAGGATTCCGATGCGGACGGCGTCGCTCACACCTGTGATTGTACTAGAGGGCATACGGCGGACCGGGATGAGTAGCGCGGCGTGACGTTAGCAGCGTGGGTACGCCCACAACCTCAGAACAGCTTCTCGATGCCCAGGAAGATGTAGAGGCTCAGCAGCGCCAGCACCGGCCCTCCCCAGATCATCAATGTACATTTCCATCCCAGGGTGCGGGCGACTTCGCGCTGGCTGCGCCAGGAGATCAGAAACGTCTTATTGTTAGCGCCCTTCATCAGCACCACGGGCGGATGCGGATCGAAACCGTTCGCGCTGCTCGGACTGTGGCTGGAGCCGTTGCCACCGGCCACACTTACCGGCGCGGATGGATCGGCGATGACCTGTACTCCTTTTGCGCTCGTGCCAACTGCCGCGGCCGCGGCCCAGGCGGCCGGGTTCGAGATTCCGGCTTTCATGAGAACGTCGGCGACTTGCTGGCCCTGTAGACTAGTCGTGCCGACAGCGATTCCCGGGGCGCGGAGAGTTCTTTGCGGTGGAACGTTGAAGCGGGCTGCGAACCGCTGCTCGAGGGCTCCCTCGCTGTTGCCCCCCGAACCCAAGTTAATGGAAAACGAATTGATGGATATGGAAAGACCGCTCGAGGAACTCGATCTGACAGGTTCGTTGTCCATGATCGGTTCCGGCGTAACGTCGAGGCCGGGATTCTCCGCCAGGGTCCCCAGAATGAACAACGCGTTCTTGGGCTTGATGCAGTACTCTTCCACCTTAACTTTGTTGGTGGTAGCGATACCGTGGCGTGCCAGAAACCCGGTCACATTGGGGGGCGCCGGACTCTTGGTAGTGAAGAAGGAATCGCAGAATTCCTGCTCGAAATCACGGTGCAGGTCAAGGTCCGCGCCGCGCGGGTCTACCAGCAGGCGGCCGGTGTTGTCGTCCACGAAAAAGGGGACGTGCATGCACTCGCCGGCGACCTTGACCCAGGATTTATTCCTGCCGCGCTGTTTCCACTCCCAGACCAGGGTGCGGTAGTAGTAGCAGGGGCGCGCCGTGATGGGCGCGATCATGGTGTACGGACCAACGGCCTGGCCGCTGATTTCCACCATGCCCATGGGGGCGCTGCGGATTTTCGAGAACGGCGTGTCGAGAATCAGGCGCCGGCGCAGCAGGAGACGAAATCCGTAGACGAACAGGCCGATGCCGGCGCAGAAGCCCACGACACACCAGAACAACAGTTGCGTGGGGTCGTTTGAGCGATGGATCACAGTCGAGAGGATCACTGGTCAAATCCGTGGACGCGCTGGACGCACCGCGTCCCGTGTTCAGGCTAACGAATCGGCTGGCATCGCCGCAGCAGAAAACTCCGGCGTTCGCTTACGTCAGTAACGAGAAAGCCAGGACACCACAGGGCAAGACGGTGTTGTTCCGCCCGAGCTGCGCTTTGAGCGCTCTTACGACGTGCCCGCCTAAACATCGGAACGAAAGAGAATCAGCTGGTGCCGGGGGGTGTGATTTATTTCTCTTAGAAGTCGGCGGCGGCTAAAGCCGCAGGGAGTTCGGCGTGACTTACGGCACGAGTAAAACCCGCCCTTCCCGAATTCGTTTATACGGTTCTACTTGTATTCCAGATCGAAGGCGTAGATTTCCTGGATGCCGGTGTCGCGGGTTGTAATCGGCCGCCCATCTGGGGTCAGGCCATACCAGGGCCCGCCCCACCTGTCCAGAAAGTAAGCTACGGACCGAAGGCCCTGCAAGGACGCGATTTCCTCCTTCTTATGATCTGAGATGGCGACGCGAACCAGCGAACCACCGTCCTGCGCATAGACGAACTTGCTGTCGCGCGACCAGCTGGGCCACTCGAAATCCGCGCCGGAAGACAGTTCCTCCCAGGTGTTGCTGGCGAAGTTGAAGATCATCAATTTCTTGCTCGGATAATCCACAAGGGCAACCAGGTATTTGCCGTCTGGGGACCAGCGGGCGCTCCACAATCCTTGCGATCCGGGCACCGTGCTTGATTTCTGCGTTTGGAGGTCGAGGATTCTAACCTCGACTCCTGCCACAGGGAAGGAGGACGAGCGAAAGCTATAGGCGATCGAATTCCCATCGGGAGCCCATGTAGGATCTTCGAATCTTCCGGCGAGTAACAACGCCGGGCTACCCCCTTCGGAGCTCACCGCGTAGACTCGGAGCGGGGTGCCCATGGTCATTTGGCTCCTGTCGCCATTCGACAAGTCCGTGAAGGCAATCAACTTCCCATCGGGAGACCAGCGAGGATTCTGCACCGCCAGGGGCGGCGAAGTCAGTTGCCTCTTCTCGCTGCCATCGATCCGGCTGCGCCAGAGCGTGCCCTCGGGATAAGTAACGTACGCGATCCACTGGCCGTCGCGCGAAAAATCCACGTAGCAGATCGAAGCCCCGCCCAGGTAGGGCACAAACTTCCCAGCCTTCGAGTCGTAAGCGGACAGCTCGCCGCGTGGTTCCTTGCCGACCGCGTAGAGATGCTTGCCGTCTTCACTGGTCGCCGGAACGCCAAAGGACATGGGCCCGAAGGTGAGCGGATAAGGCTGTGAGGCCTCGGCCCTCTTCCACCAGTGGTGCACTTCGGAAACTGCCCAAAGGCTCCATCGCTCGCCATCCCAGCTCCTGAAGAAGTAGTATCCCCCGCTAGGACTCCAGCTACCCCCATACACATCCTTGCGTCCGCTGAAGAGCTGGTGAAGGTTGCGGCCGTCTGTGCCAATCTCCCAAAGCGCGAGTGCAGGGAACTCTCCCGTGAAACGGACATGCTCCCCATCCGGCGATAGATGCAAGTAACCTTGGCCAGGAACGGTTGCGAGGCGCTCGATTTTCATCCCGTCGGCGCTCACACGATATAGCCCTGTGCAGTGATCGTCGCGCCTGAGGAGAATACTGGCGCCATCCGCGCTCCAAATTGCATCACATGCGTCCTTAAGGATGAGGCGGGGAACTCCGGAGGGGACAGACTGCGTCCATAACTCTACTTGAGGGCCGAACACTACTTGAGGGCCGAACACTTCCGAGAGCAATTGAGACCCATCCCGAGAGATGTCGAACAAATAGCCGTGGACCGCAGGACTCTCCGAGACCTCTCCGCCGGCAGCCGGTACCGCCAAGTCAACCCAGCCGGACGGCCTTTCCTCGGAGAAGTACACGGTACCGTGGCCGACTAGCGGCCTCCCGATGTAGTTACCCTTTGGAACTGTCGTTTTTGTCAACGCGTGTGACCCTACGATCCTCGGCTGCGGCTCCGGCCTGAGAACGAAATAGACTGCAACGGCAATCGCAACCAGCAGCACAATGCCGGAGCCAACGACCACCCGCCTCCCGCGTCGCATCCGACTCGAAGGTCGAGGCTCCAATGGTCCAATCGGAAGAACCGCGACCGCCGCCTCCCGAGTATCGGTCTTTGGCTCCTCCTTCGGCTCTTCGCGTTCGACCTCGCCGATGAAGCGGTAGCCGCGTTTCGGCAAGGTCTCGATATAGCGCGGTGTATCAGCTTCGTCGCCGAGGGTCTGGCGCAGTTTCTTGACCGCCGTATTCAGGCTGTGGTCGAAATCAACGAACGTGTCGGAGGTCCAGAGGCGCTGGCGAATCTCCTCGCGCGTGACCAGCTGGCCAGGTTTCTCCAGCAGGATTTCGAGGATTTGGATCGGCTGGCCCTGCAGCTTCAACCCGACGCCATCCTTACGGAGTTGTCCGCATTGCGTGTCGAGTACGAAGGGGCCGAAACGGAGTGTTTGTTTCTCGCCGACGGGCATGGCACACCCCCGGAGAAGGAGCCAAGTATACTCCTCAACGCTCGGCGGGTCAGTGATCGTGGGAAGGAAGAATTACGCCTGAGAGGCAACTACGATTCGAATCAGATTTTGGGGATGCGCTTTACCCGCCAGCCTTGAGTTCGGTCAACACCTGCTTGGCGATTTCTTTCAGCGTTTCGAATACGCCCACGCCCTGGAACGCGACCGCTTCCACCAGCGGCTCGTTCTTGCGGCGCAGTTCGGTGGCCAGCAGGTCCACGGGAAGGATGTTGGGCAGGTCGCGCTTGTTAAGCTGCAGCACGTAGGGAATCTTGTTGAAGTCGTAGCCGTGCTCTTTCAGGTTCGACATGAGGTTGTCGAGCGCTTCCACGTTCGCGTCCATGCGCTGTTCCTGCGAGTCGGCCACGAAGACGATGCCATCCACCCCGCGCAAAATCAGCTTGCGGCTGGCGTCGTAGAAAACCTGCCCGGGAACGGTGTAGAGGTGGATGCGGGTCTTGAAACCGCGCACCGAGCCCAGATCGAGCGGCAGAAAATCGAAGAACAGCGTACGTTCGGTTTCCGTCGCCAGCGAGATCATCTTGCCCTTCTGCTGATCCGCGGTCTTCTGGTAGATGATCTGCAGATTCGTGGTCTTGCCGCCCAGACCGGCGCCATAGTACACGATCTTGCAGTTGATCTCGCGGGCTGCGAAGTTGATGAAACTCAAAGGCTTTCCTCAAGGTGTGGGACAACAGCAAGGCTGGCCACGCACACCAATGTCTTTATGGGGGCTCGCCGCTTTTATATCACAGGGAGCGTACCCCAGGCAGGTTACTCAGGTGACCCCTGGGGGCAAAGAGGTGCCATCCTTGCCATTTTGGCCCGTCCAGCCGGACTACCGGGCCGCGGTTGGGGCCGGATAATACCCATCCTTGGCGGAGACCTTCAAGTGCTTGTAATCCACCAGGACCTCAATGCTCCGGTAAGCCGAGCTGCCCGTCGTAGCCTTGGGAGCATATCCCAGCGTGTACTGATTCCGCGCTTCGGAAGTGATCTCGGTGTAGGCTTCTTCCATCGCATTGCGGGAAAGTTCGTGCTGCACCTCCCCACCACCGGTCGCGTACGTATATTTCGGGAGAAGGTCGAAGTAACCTTGCAATGGCAGATGAAGTTTCCCAACCTGACGAAAAAGAGGTAGAGACCCGCCCTCGACTACAACCGCCTTGACCTGGATGTCGCGGCTCTCCAGCACATGCAGCACATCGCGGTAGCTGGCTCGGCTGCCCAACTCGCGGCCATCGCTGATCACGAAGATGACTTTGCGGCGGGTGCGCTCGCGCTTGCTCAGGTCCAGCGCCGCCCGCAGGATGGCGTCATTCAGAACATGCGCTTCGCGCGGCGGAGTGTTCACAGGCTGGATCGTCGGCCCGCCCACCGGGGCTCCATTGACTGTCGGGGGACCGGCAGCCAGCGGCCCGCTCAGCACCGGCGGCCCGTTGTTGTTGCCCCGCACCAGTTTCAATGCGTTCAGCGCAGTGGTCAGCCGGTCGCTTCTCCGCGTGAAATCGGTGACCTGGCTGACCGTGCTGCTGTAGGTATACAGGGCCGCTTCGTCGTAGGGACTGAGGGCTCCAACCAGCGCAGAGTAGGTCTGGTTGACCTTCTGCACCGCGACATCGGGCATACCGATGTCAATCAGAATCGCCACCGAAAGCTGGATCGGATCGCTGGAGAAGAAGGTCAGCGTCTGCTTTTTGCCATTTTCGAGCACGGTGAAGTCTCTGGGAAGGAGGCCGTCGACACGCCGCCCGTTTGCATCCTTGACCAGAACCGGAACCTGAACGAGGTTGGTGGAGACCGAAATCGTGTATAGATCTTCCTTGGGATTAAGCTGGTTCCGCGGGAAAGTCCCCGCAGGCACCGTCTCAATCGGCGGCATCGGGGGCGGAGCCGGTTTCTGCTGATCCGCCGGCTGCTGATCTTGGGGTTGCTGGTCGCGGGGCTGACCCGGCTTCGCATTCTGGTCCGGCTCAGGTTTCTGGTACACCGGAAGAGGAGGCGGCGGGGGCGGCGGTTGCACCACTGACGGTGCATCTGGCAGGTCGGCATCCTTCTTGGCCGGTGGGGGCTCGGTCTGGCTGGTTCCAGACTGCGCACGCAGCGCCGGCACGGCTACGCCAAGGGCCAGCGACAGCACCAGCGCGACCCTTGCCGCCCCGCTTCGCCAATTGCCATTATCTCTAGCTGTGACCCGCGTCATTCGGTTCCTCGGACCGCGCAACTTTATCACCTTCTGGGATGCTTGATTCAGTCCATTTGGTGCATCTAAGTTTCAGGGATAGACTAACAAAGAATACAAAGAGAGTCCCTCGCATGCCTAAACTTCTTTCTTTTGCGTTGAATGCCCAAGTGGGGACAGCCACGGCAAGCTCAGAGCTTGCCCTGAGCCTGTCGAAGGGGCAGGCTCCCGGCTGTCCGGTCGAGCGAAGCTCGACGGCTCCCTCGGCCAGAAACGGCAAACCTAGACTCCCCCGCACCCTGCCGCTGATCCTAGTTCTCTTGGCTGCGGCCGCCCAGTTCACTTTCGCTCAGCTGCCGCCCAGCCCGCCGCCGCCCTCGACCGGCCAGAAATCCGACGCAGGCCAGAAGCCCGATGACTCCCAACAGCCCACCGAGACCCTCAAGGTGAACGTCAACGTGGTGCAGCTGTTCTTCAACGTCAAAGACAAGCACGGGGCGCTGATCCCCAACCTTAAGAAGGAAGACTTCGAAATCTACGAAGACGGCAAGCCGCAGACCATCAAGTACTTCACGGCGGAATCCAACCTGCCCCTGACCCTAGGGATCATGATCGACTCCAGCGGCAGCCAGACCAACGTCCTCGACATGGAAAAAGAAGTAGGCGGAGCTTTTCTGAAGCAGATCCTCACCGACAAGGACGAGGCCTACGTGATCAGCTTCGACATCAGCGTGGACCTGCTCCAGGACTTCACCCGCGACGTGCGCCGCCTGCAGGCCGCCCTCAACAGGGCCAAGATCAACGTGGACTACACCAGCGGAATCCCGGGCATGGGCGGCGGCCCGGTCCCGCAGCATAATTCGCCTGGCACCCTGCTGTTTGACGCCGTGTATCTCTCCGCCCACGACATGCTGGCTAAGGAAGTCGGGCGCAAGGCCATGATTCTTCTCACCGACGGCCAGGATGAAGGCAGCCGGCTCAAGATCAAGGACGCCATCGAGGCCGCGCAGAAAGCCGATGCCATCGTCTACGTCCTGCTCTGCGCCGACCGCGGAGGTTATTTCAGCACCGGCATGTCCTACTACGGTGAGGCTGACATGGACAAGCTCACCAAAGAGACGGGCGGGCGCGTCATCAACGTCGGCAACAAGTTCGACAAGCTGCGGGAAGCTTTCGACCAGATCGCTTCCGAACTGCGCAGCCAGTACAACCTCGGCTACACCCCCACCAATCTCAAACTCGACGGCACCTACCGCAAACTGGAGATCAAGAACAAACAGGGCTACAAGATCCAGGCCCGCGCCGGATACTACGCCGGCAAGGGCGCGGATTGATCCAGATTCGAGCGTATTCGGACGAGCGGGGAAAAGGGCTGCCGGGTCAGCTAAAGCACATCAACGACGATAAGCGTAACGTCATCCTGCTGGTTCACCGCAGCAGGTCGCCACCGCTGGAGTTCAGAGAGCACTTGAGGCGACAGCTCGGAGGCGGGCTGCAACCGATTATCGCGTACGACCCGTTCCAGTTGCCGGTCGCCGAACACCTCCCCCGCGGCGTTCTCAGTTTCGGTCACACCGTCGGTGTAAAGCAGCAAGCGATCGGATGGTTCCAGCGGCACGCAGCACACCGGGTACTCGGAGTCAGGTTCGACTCCGAACAGCAGCCCGTTACTTTCGATGCGCTGCATTTCGCCCCTTCTATTCCGCCAGCACAGTAGCGGCGGATGTCCTGCCGCCGAGTAGAGCGCGTTGCGCTTCTCCGTGTCGATCCAAACATAAGCCGCCGAGACAAACTGGCCGTGCGCCTCACTCGACAGGATGCGGTTCAGACCTCCAAGAACCTGGGCCGGATCATGGGCATGGACGGCGACCGACTGCATCGCCACCTTGATCATCGAAGAGATGAGCGCAGCCGGCACGCCGTGCCCGGAGACATCTGCCACAAGGATGCCAAGATGGTTGTTGTCTGAGCGAACGAATTGGTAGAAATCGCCCGCGACCGAGGTCATGGGATAGTAAGAAGCGACAATGCGGAGGTTCTCAAGCTCGGGCACGCTCGCCGGGAGAATGGAAGACTGGATCTGCCGTGCCGTCTCCAGTTCCGTCTCGATGGAGAGCAGACGGCGCTCGCTCGTGAACACGATCTCCAGAGCTACGTATCCGAGCGAAAACAGAAGGACGGCAAAGCCCAACGAGTCCACCAAAGGCAGCGGGCGATAACGCAGCAGGGTCCCCAAGTTTGTGTACAGCACTTCCAAGGCAAAAATCAGCGTACCTGCTGCAAGAACGCGGTGATTCAGCATCACCAGGAACTTGGAAAATTTTGGAACCAGCACGACAGCCAGCAGGACCAGCATGGCGAGAACTGCGAGCAGGTTGTTGTAGAACATCCATTTGTCGGCTGGGCCACCGAGGACGAAGGTGCCAATACCCAGCACAGCAATTGCCAACCCGACGAAGATTTCCAGTTGGATGAGGAACCTGAGTTTGCCCAGGCTCAGCTCTCGCAAGGCGAACAAGAGAGAAATCAAAAGCAGGTACATGACCGCGGTATTCACGTAGGGCGCGGCAGACTTGAGGGAGTGCGGCAGAACCGTCAAAATGGTGTGCGCCTGCCCCAGGGTTTGGAGGCCGAACATCCCGCCAAAGATTCCCCACCATGCCAGGATGCGAACGCCTCTGCGCCATCGGATCGCTGCGACGGCGCAGGCTGTCGCTCCGACCGTCAGGAAAACTGTTCCCAGGACGATATCGATCACGTCGCCGCGGAGCGTTGCCAGAGCTGCATCCGCGGTACTTGTGCCATCCATCTAAAGGCTCCGTTTCGTTGGCATGGTCTTGTTCTGTCTGGGGATGAAGTTGGCTCTGGAGACAAGGAGTCCGGGCCGTGTCACCCAACGACACGATCTTATTCTCTGAACCGTCCGTCGGCGGCCAGCGGAGCGAACTCCGCGGGCTGTTTTCAGCGAACTACGTTTTACTCCACCGCTTCCGTCCACCGAACGGTCCGTCCTTCTCGGCTGCTCTTGTGCGCGAGCAGCAGCGCGCGCATAACACGCAGCGCGTGCTCGGGGGTCACATCCAGCGGAGTCTGCTTCCCGATCGCATCCCGCACGTTGGCATAGAAGAGGCGATAGTCCCCGCGCTCGGTCTTCACTTTCCGACTCTGTCCGCTCGCCAGGCTCAGCGTGCCCCAGCGTTCTTCCGGCTCCAAGCCCCAATCGGGACGCCATTTGTCGCCGTCGGGACATGCCGGGCTGCGCAGAATTTCCTCCTGCGGGTCCATGCCGTATTTCACGAACGATCCCCGGGTTCCATGAATCAGCACGTGCGGTCCGGGAGCATAGGCGATGATGCGGGCGCGCAACTCCGCCCGCAGGTGCGGATACTCCATGCACACGTCAAAGGAGTCGTCCACTGCGGCAGTCGGGCGCTGACAGAAGGCCGACGCGGAAATCGTCTCCGGTTCGCCGAAGAGCGCCAGCGCCTGATCGAGCAAATGCGGGCCCAGGTCCCAGAGCACACCGGCTGCGGGAAAGTCGGCGCGCTCGCGCCAGGCGTTCGGCTTGGTCTCCGGGCGGAACCGGTCGAAGCGCGATTCATATTCGGCGATCGCGCCCAACTCGCCGGAGGCCACGAGTTTTTTCACCGTGCGAAAGACTCCATCCCAGCGCCGGTCCTGATAGACCGTGAGCAGGCGCCCGCGCGCGGCGGCCAGGCTCACCAGTTCCTCGGCTTCCGCCATCGTGGGCGTAAGCGGCTTGTCCACGACCACGTCGCGCCCGGCTTCAAGACAAGCCTTTGTGTAGGAGAAGTGCGAGTCGTTTGGAGTGGCCACCACGCACAGGCCGATGGTTTTGTCGGAGAGCATTTCGTCGAGCGTGCGCGCCACGCGAATTTTCGGATACCGCTGCTCGGCCCGCGAGCCATGCCGCTCCAGAATGCAGGCCAGCTCCATCCCCGGAACGCCCAGAATCACGGGAGCATGAAACGCCTGCCCCGCCAGACCAAATCCGATCAGGCCCACTCGCACCATTTCGATGTCGCCTCTCACTACGCGCTTGGTTTGCGAAATAGCAGGGTAACACTTGGCAGGACGCTGGGTGGAGGCGGTCCGGGGTTCTCGGCGCTGGCATGGCGCAATCGCTGCTCGCCCTTATCTCAGCAAACCCAAAATGGGGTTACTTAAGGCCCTGAACCTTAGTAACTCACGGCGTAACTCAGGGAACAAAGGGACAGAGGTATAGTCGAGTCGCTGGCCGCTTCTCATTTGTCACTCCCGTGAGTCTTGGGGGCGGAGCCTCTTGATGAGCGACGACTCGTCAGACGGAACCCGCGCTTCTTCACACCCTGCCACAACAAAGACGATTCTCTGTGACTGCTGTCGCCTGCGGAACGCCGTGGGGTACACGGAGGGTGCGGAGTTCCCCGACTCAGTGGTCACATATTGTCAGGTCTGCGGAAAAGGCGTGCCAGGAATGATATTTTTCGACCGGCCCCGCCACCTGCGCTGGTGGTTAAAACTAGAGTAGCGCAGAGAAGTGAAGACTACGCACCCTGGCCTCGATCTTTCACCCTGCGCACGAATTTCAGACCCGACCAGACTTCGGTGACCGCGCAAACTTTCACGTCCACCAGACCCGCCTCCAGACCGATTTCGCGCACGATATTCTCGTCCAGGTCGGCGGCCACGCCGGAACTCTTCTTGGGCCAGCTCACCCAGAGCATTCCGGCGGGGGCGAGCTGCCGGGTGATGCGCTTGAATTCCTTCGCCAACTCTGTTTTCGACCGGGTGAAGACCTGAACGAAGTCGAGCGACAGTTTGCCGTCGCCAACCATTTCGCAGCCGGCGAGCGCCGGCTTCAGCTGCGCCAGCACGTCCGATGGCGCTCCGACGAACTGCACCCGAAAGCCGTCTTTGATCCCCAACTTCTTCGCAAGTGGTGTTCCTGAGTATCCCGCCATGGGTTATTGTCGCGCTGATGTCGACGCCTTTTGTCGAGGTCCGAAGTCTGAGGTCCGAGGTCCGCTTTTCTACTGTGTCGGCGAGTACCATCCACGCCGCGAGCGCACCCGGAAATTCTTGCGGTCGTTGGCCACGATTTCAATCGTGCGGTAGTGCCCGTCCTTCTTGAGGTCCGCCGGCTTGTAGGAAATCGCGTACTGGCTGCGCAGTTCGTCCTGAATCTCGGAGAAGGCATCGGCTACGTCGCGAATCTGGAAGGGGAAGAAAGCGCGCCCGCCGGTGGCATCGGCAATGCGCTCCATGACTTTGTCACCCGGACCCTTGCTGCCGCTCACGTTAGTGCTGATGGTGTAGACGATAGCCTCGGCGCGCTGTGCCATGTCAATCGCCTCTTCGCGGGTAACGTGGCTCTGGTTATCCTCGCCGTCACTGAGCAGAATAATGGCGCGGCGCACGGGCGTGGCCTTCGAGGCTTTCAGCAGTCGTTCGCGGCAGGCATAATAGAGCGCATCGTAGAGTGCCGTACCGCCGCCCGGACGCAGTTCGTGCACTCCGTGCGCCAGCGCTTCCGTGTTGTCGGTGAAATCCTGGGTGACTTCCGGGGTCACGTCAAAACCCACCACGAAGGCGAGATCGTAGCCGCGGCGCACCGTCTGGTTCAGAAACTCGATGGCCGATTCCTGCTCGAACTTGAACCGGTCCCGCACCGAGTTGCTGGCGTCAATGAGCAGTCCCACCTGCAAGGGCAGGTTGGTTTCAGCGTGGAAGCTGCGAATCTCTTCCGGAGGCTTGTTGTCATCCACCACGCGGAAATCGCTCTGCTTCAGATCGGTGATGCGCTTGCCGTGCTTGTCGGTCACCGTGAACACGACGTTGACTTCGTTGGACGGCACCTTGATGGTCAGGACCCGGTCGTCGCTGGGAGCGGTGTCACTGGCGGGCTTCGGAGTCTGATCAGGCGCGGGGCTCGCGGGGGCAGCATTCGCGGGCGCCGGGTTGGTGGATGCACCAGCAGACGGACTCGCAGGCGTACCAGAGGATGAATCAGCGGGTGTGCTGGCCGGAGACGAGCTCGTTGCCGCCGGGCCAGTCGGGGGCTGCGGTTGAGGCTGCTGGGACGGGGACGAAGCTGCCGGTTGCGGCGGAGCGGGAGCAGGCGCCGACTGCGCCGCCGCACACAAGGCAACAAGCGCCAGCACGGCCAGCCCGACAATCTTGCCCCGTACGCTAGTCTCCAAGATCCTCACCTGCAGACATTATAGTAATTGCGGCCAGAAATTGCTGCAGCTCCGCCGGCAGCGGACTTTGCAGCGCGATCCGCTTCCCGGTGCGGGGATGCGCCAGTGCCAGCTCCGCTGCGTGCAGGAAATTCCGCGGCAGAGAGATCGTCTCGAGTCCAGTCTCTGCTGTGGATGCCCCATTTCTCGCTGCTTTTGCGAGAAGTGGGGACTTGCTGAGGCTCCTGCCTTTCGCGCGTCCTGCGGAGCTAGGGACGTGGCGCAACTCACCCGGCGCTCCATAAAGCTTGTCCCCGACCACGGGATGTCCCAGCGACGCCATGTGCACGCGAATCTGATGTGTTCGGCCGGTATCAATTTTTACTTCGAGCAGCGTGAAATTGCCGTATGCCGTATCCAGCCGCCGCACCACCCGGTAGTGCGAGACGGCTTCGCGCCCGCCGACGATACGCGTGGTCATGCGGGTGCGCCGAATGCGGTCGCGGCTGATGCTGGCCGCGATCGTCCCCTGATCTTTCTTCACCCAGCCATGCACCAGCGCCAGGTACGTCTTCTTGACTTCGCGGCGGGCAAATTGCGCGGCCAGCTTGCGGTGGGCGTCGTCGTTCTTAGCGACAACGATCAGCCCGCTGGTTTCTTTGTCGAGACGGTGCACGATGCCCGGCCGCATCTCGCCGCCGACGGCCGAGAGACTCGCGAAATGATGCAGCAGCGCGTTGACCAGCGTTCCCCGATTGCGGCTGGCTTCCGTGGCGCCCGCGCCCGCGTGCACCATCATTCCGGCGGGCTTGTTGATGATGGCGAGATCGTCGTCTTCGTAGAGGATATCGAGGGGAATCTCCTCGGCGACGGCGCGCAAAGGAGGCCGCGCGGCCGGGCCAAGTATGGTGATGCTCTCTCCGCCCCGCAGCTTCAGGGAAGCCTTGGCGGGCGCGCCGTTCAGCAGGATGTTTTCTGCGCTAATGAGTTCCTGCACGCGCGCCCGGCTGACGCCGAGCCGCGAGACGAGGAACCGGTCGAGGCGTTTGCCCACGTCGCCGGAACTTGCCGTGATTTGGCCCGGAAGAATTGACGCCACGGATCGCCTCAG
>Ga0187818_10000229_pt1 | contig 18467 bp, 17 predicted proteins | sample NC_wetland_sal_i_14_FD_130581 | JGI IMG/M metagenome (GOLD analysis project Ga0187818, IMG submission 130581) | Wetland sediment microbial communities from Neuse River Estuary, North Carolina, USA - SO4_3 | ecosystem: Environmental > Aquatic > Freshwater > Wetlands > Sediment | place: USA... | reverse complement strand
TCAAAGAAAACGCCGCCGCCGCCACGCACAACGGTTTCCCACCCCGACGCATTATGAAGTATGTATGCGGCACCCAGCCGGGGCGCAAAGTTAAACCACGTCGTCTGCCAGAGAGGAGTGCCCTGCGACGCTAAGTTCCATGTGTTAGGATCGGGGGAGACAAAGTCGATTGTATACGGTTTAAGCCCTTGTGTTACGCCCGGCGCAGGGTTTATCTCCCAGCGCAGACCCAAGGAGAGGCTCAAGCGCTCCGATATTCTCCATTCGTCCTGGGCAAAGGCGGAGAAATTCGTATACAACGGATAAGCAGGACCTGTGGCCTTAAACCGAGTAGTTAGGCTATTGGTCTGGACCTGAGCTATACTCTGGTAATCATACGCCTCAAGAGGGGTAGGCTGAATTGCGACTGGCTCCAACCTGCGGTAGTCCATGCCAAATTTGAACTGGTGGCGCCCCAAAGAGAAACTCACGGTGTCGACCAAGTTCCATTGTCTTTGTTCACTCGACTGACCAGATTGGACCAACTGGGTCTCATATCCGCCGTAGAGAAGAGTAACAGCCACTTGCCCTTTAGGACCAAGCCCCGTAAGTTGCGATAGACTTACTGGCACACTTCCTCCAATTGAATCAGTGCTCAGTGTCGATGTTACTCCGTTCGAACTGAAATTGAAGCGCAACTCATTACTGCCATGGCTGGAGAAGACACCGTTCGCTCCTGCCGTGTAAGTTCGCATAATATAGCGTGAAAGTTGATCCGTTGCCGGAGTCAGGAGTCGCTGGACCGATCCTAGAGCTGAGGAACTCGAGTTGGTGTCGCTGAATCGAAAGAACAGCCTCAGCCTGTCATTTATGTTGTGATCAAGCCGACTGCTGGTCGAATTCAATGACGCCGGGGTGGACCAGCTGCTTATAAATTGGGCAATACCGTTGACCGTGTCGTCTATTCCATTAGGGCTTTGCACAGGAAAGGCATTCAGCACCTGTTGCAGGGCCGGCGGCGCACTTGCTCGCAAGGCAGTGTCTGGTACAAAACTAGCGTTGGCCGCTTGTGGCGCAGCCAGGCGCAGCCCTTCATACGAGACAAAGAAAAACGTCTTGTCTCTTCCGTTGTACAGGCCGGGAACCTCGGCCGGCCCGCCGAACGTGCCGCCGAAATCATTCTGCCGAAGCTCGGGTTCCGACAAACCAAAGTAGTCGTTGAACCAGTTGGGAGCATCCAGAACGCCGTTCCGCAAGTAATCGTAAGCGGTGCCGTGCCATTGATTCGTGCCCGACTTCGTTTCAAACGCGAACTGGCCGCCCGGATTGCGCCCGTTTTCGGCAGAGTAAGTTGAACTCTGCACTCGAAATTCCTGCAAATCATCCACGGAAACCAGAGCCTGCGTGGTTCCCAACGCCGTGGAGGCAGGAACCGAGCCACTAGCTCCTGCAAAAGCAATCATTGTCGCCGCGCTTGAAGCGCCTATGTTGCCACTAACCCCGTCCACGGTATAGTTGTTCGACTCAGTGCGCTGCCCATTTACGCTGAACTCGCCACTAGCTCCAATACCGGAACTGACCTGGGGACTATTCGTCAGCACGCCGGGCGTGAGCAGAATCAAATCCTGGAAACTTCGGCCATTCAGCGGCATATTTTTTACGTACGTTTGATCCACCACCGTGCTAACCGACGCATCCGTGGTATTGATCATCGATGCGCCACCTTCAACCGTCACGGTTTCGAAAACGGCTCCTACCGGCAGGGTAAAGTTGATAGCTAGCGCACCCTGGATGTTGAGAACAATATCGGGCTTGATGAGTGTCTTGAATCCCACCTTGGAAACCTGAAGCCGGTACGCTCCTGGCGGGAGATTCGGCACCACATAGATGCCGTCCTCATTCGTCTTGCCAGAGTACTGCACTCCTGTTGCATCGTTTATTACGAGAATGTCGGCCCCGCCGATCACCTTGTTAGATGGATCGAGCACGCGGCCGTTGATGGTTCCATTGGTGGACTGTGCCGCCAGGGGGAGGGCTAGCGACACGGCACAAGCGAAAAGAAAAGCGATGCGGGGGAAGCACACGCGCACGGTAATTCTCCTGTGGCCGACGGATTCGGAAATCCTATTCGGGTCTCCGGAGAGGAGTCTCACTTGGTACCGTTCCTTTCCTTAATTACTTGGAAGCGTGCCGGAACCAGGAAAGATGTAACCGCCAGTAAGGATTAAGGATGATTTGGGTCGACTCTCAGGTAAGCAAAGAGGAGGGGTTTGCCGCTTGGCTTGCGACTTCCGCCATTGGGCTCGACTGTGACGAACACGGCATCAATTTGCGCTAGCAGTTTCGGGTCGTCCAGCTTCAAGACCCACCGCTTCTTTGAGGCATTGTCCTCGTAGAAGATACCGAGGGGGAACGCCTGTTCCCGGTCCGGCCCGCGCCGGCCCCACACTTGGAACGTGCTGGCGTTCTTCGCTACAGTCTGCTGATCCAGGTCATAAGCGTAGAAGATCAGTGACTTCCCCTTCGTGTAAAACACGCGCCCATAGGGTTTCTGAGTCGCTCCGGTCCGGGCCACGTCGTACACTTCCGCGACATACAGGTCCCGCGCACCCATGAGTTCCCGAATATCACGGTCGTGCGCAAGCAATTCCTGTTGCTGATCCAAGGCAACGTCACGCTGACGCAGCAAGTTCGTCAGCTCGTTAACTTTTGCGTCTGATGTCACTGCCCGTTTTGCTTCTTCGGAAGACTGTTCTGCTATTGAATCCAGCTTCTTCTGCAATGCCTGCGCATTTAACTGCGCTGCATTGAATTTCTGTTCCGCCTCAGTCCGCTGCTGGATGAGTTCCTGTCGTCCTGCATCGGCGCCCCGTAGCGCAGTATCCGACTGCTCCTGTACCGCTTTCATCTGATCCATTTTCGCGGACTGCTGTTTCAATTGCCCACGCAAATCAGCAATCAGACCGTCACGTTGTTCGACCTGGGCGCGTGCAACTTCGCGTTCATGGCTCGCGTCACTTAATTTCTCTTCCAATGAAATCTGGCTTTGCCGGTCAGGATGGGGTGCTACAACGTTTGCAGCGCTTGTCCCGCGGCGAATACCTACCTGATAAGCGCAGAAACCGAGAGCGACGAAAAGCAGTATTCCGGCTGCATAGAGAGCCCACACACTGCGCCACGCGGCGGCGCTTTCGGGAGCGAGGACTCGGCGACGAGAGCTAGTTTCACGATGGGGCGGAATCGGCCTGGTACGCTCGATTCCGCCCCCCCCCTCATCTCGCGCGATGCGATCGAAAAGAGCAGACTCCGCCTGCTTCTCCGACCAACGCGGCCCTGCTTCCAGATTTTCCGGTGTCTCTTCTTCGGCTCCCATCGCTGGGATTGCGTGGCGAATGATCGCTTCGTATTGCTGCAGGGCCTCACGACAGGAGGAGCAAACGACAAGATGCTCCTGTAGTCTCCTCTGGTCTTCCTCGCTCAGCTGGCCCGAGGTTGAAACGGCGCAGAGTTCCAGGAACTCGTCATGGGGTTCGATTCGAGACAACGCCCCTGCTCCTCGGATGAATGACGCCTCCTATATTACTGCTCAATCGCCCTGCCGGTTACAGCTAAAAATTTGTTTCCGCAGTTTCTCCAACCCCCGGAAATAGTGGTGCTTTATGTTTCCTCGGGACTGGTCCAATTTCGCGGCGATCTCTTCAAACGTGTAACCGTCGAGCAAATGAAGCCCCAGGGTTTGACGCTGGATCTCAGAGAGGACCCCAAACACCTTGCGTAATCCTATCCTTCCGAGCACTTCTTCAATCGAGTTTTCGTATCGCCCCGCTCTCGCCCCCGGACCACTCAATTCGTTTCCAACATCTTCCAGATCAACCTGGGTATAGAAATGGCGCGAGTCCAAATAGCGCCGCCGGTCAATCGCACGATGATAGGCCATCTGCACGATCCACGAACGCGCCGAGCTCTTGGAACTATCAAACACCGTGCTCTTCTGGTGAATAAACAGAAATACGTCTTGGAGCAAGTCGTCTGCTTCTGAATCGTCCCTAAGAATCTTGTACCCGACCGCCCGCACCAAGCGCGCATAGCGGTGAAAGAGGCAGGCCAACCCTTCCTTATCTCCATCGCCGATGCTTGCCATCAGGACTTCGTCTGAGATTTCGGTGCTGTCTGCTGAACAGCCATCGGAAGCACTGGACGCTTTGGCTCTCCCCGACGATGGCGATATCGCCGCGAACCGGGCTGTAATCGACGTGGTCAAGTTCCATCTCGCGGAATTCTGAAACGTTTGAGCGGATTGGCTCAGAATCAAACTCTTTAGAGTTCAGATCGTCCGATATATAACTCTATAATGTGTAGTATGCAAGCAAAATACATCCCATCGCTTGTGGTTTTGGCCGTTATCCACGCCTATCGTTTGGGCAGATGGCAGACTTGGATCATCGCGAAGCGTTTGCGAACCGCCTGCGTACTCTCAGGAGTGCAGCTGGCCTCAGTCTTGAAGAGGCCAGTGGACGGGGCGGCCTGTCTCCCAATTTTTGGGGAAGCGTCGAACGCAACGAAAAAGAGCCTTGCCTAGACACGATCTGTAGTCTTGCTAAGGGCCTCGGAATCACGCCCGATGTCCTAATGGCGCTTGACGGCAAGAATAGACAGAACCAAGATCGTCAAGAACTGGACACCTTGCTCGATCTCCTCACTCCTTCGCAGTTGCAGCTTGCGATTCAGGTATCGAAGTTGATCTACGCCTACAAGCCCGGTACGCCGCTCGCCACTTCACCGCCGGCATCCCCGGACCTCTAAGCCCCATCATCGTTGCGCACCTCTCCAAACAACACTTTCGATGGCAGAATCGACCTGATCCACCCGCCATAAGGCGTTATTTGTCCATGGGATGCACGCTATAGGACGTTTTAACAGCCCAAGATCCCCGCTATGGTTGTGACGAGGCTACACCGTGAAACACCGGACACTATTTGCACAACGGGTCAGAAAACTCCGAAAGGCGGCGAAACTCAGCCTCGAAAATGCTGCGGAACGAGGTAATATCACTGGAAACTTCTGGGGGGATGTAGAACGCGGCAACAAAGTGCCGAGCCTGGACACGATAGTCGCGATGGCGCGAGGCCTTTCCCTGCCACCCAGCACTCTCTTGCTCTTGGAAAGGGAAGAAGACCCACGAGACATCCGCAAACGCATTGATTCTCTTCTCACAAGGTGCAGCCCGCAGCAACTTGAGATGGTTCACCGCATCATCAAGGTTCTCCTCGAACCCTGAGCCGTATAGCAAGATAAACTGGCCTTCGGACATAGACCCTTGGGCTCCTGGTCCACGCTAGGCGGTCTTAGGGACCTTTGCATCCAAGGAACGCACGGACGCTCACGGACTCAAAATACACGAACAATCTTCCCATCGTCACTTTCTGGCGGAAAAGTCTAAACTCGAATCATGACGACAGCACGGAAAACTTCGTACATAAACGCCAGTTGCCCACTCGCCTTAACGATTTCACCGACAACAGACGGAAGATTTACCTTTTCTGTCATCGACTACGCGAAGACTTCCCGCGTTCTTCAAAAGACACTTCCCAGTCAGGAAGAAGCGCGGGCTGCAGGCCTTGATGCTGCCGAAGAATACGCCGTCGCGGCGGTAAGGGAAACATTTACGGCCGCCCGTCAAGGGGACCATATCGCGTTGGAAGATTAGCCGAGACGCCAGATGGCCGAGCCCACACGTCCCAAAACTGAAAACCCGTCTTTGAGCTACGACGACGCTGCCGAGCTCGCTCTGATCGCGGAGCGTCAGGTGCGACTTGCTGTGGTGAGAGCTCTCGCTGCTCTCGGTTCACCGGAGCTAGTTCGCGGACGACTGGACGAACAACGTGTTAAGCCCAAAGCCAGCATCGAGCGTAAGGCTAAGCAGAGACGTTGGACGCCTGCCGAGATGTTTGAGCGTTGCGAGGACTTCCTTGGCATGAGGATGGTCTGCAACAACCTGCAGGACGCATTCCGGGCTGCGGACCTCGTGCAACAAAGCCTGCAAGCGCAGGGGCTTAAAGTTGAACGGCGAGACTACATAGCCAAGCCCGTTTTCACCGGGTACCGTGCAATCCACATCCTGACACGATACCCCGTCACTGTTGGCAAACGCTCGATGAACGTAGGGTGCGAAGTTCAGATCCGAACCTTGCTGCAGGATGCTTGGGCGCGGCTTTCACGTCAGGACCTGTATCGCTCGTCTATCCCGGAAGACCTCGTACGCCGATTCGAGGCCATGTCTAACTCACTGGCAGATGCTGATGCCTTAGCCGAGGGAGTTCGAGTTGAAATCACGCGCCCCGTGGCTGGCAAGAAGCCTCCGAAGAACGCCCAGATTTCTGAATCGAGCTTGGCGTTTATCTACCAGCGCGCATTCAAGGAGGAGCCCCAATCCTACCTTGTGGAATGGATGCTTAAGAAGATTGCAGACGCATGCGTCCGAGCGGATGCGTTGGACGCCCTGCTGCAAGATCGACAGTTTCTCGCCGAAGGTGAGAAGGAGTATCAGATAGCGGCTCGTTGGCCAGCCGATGACTCGCGAAAACTGGAGTGGGCTATCGAAGCGCTATTGCGAGGACGGGATAAGGCGCTGGAACTCGCGCGCGCGCACGGTCAACGAGATTGGGACGAGATTGTCGCCCAGTCAGACAGCGAAATGCGCGCGACGCTTCCCTCTGCTTGGAACGAATTTAAGGAGCAACTGGAGTATGGCAGCATCGACCTACATGAGCTTGCTCAACACTTTGATGTCGCGAGCGAGTGCATCTGCGGTGAAGAACTCATCGAGTTCGATGACTTTATTGACGCGATCCAAGAACACTATAGCTTACGGGGAGATGAAGCAGAAACCTCGTACGACTTCCTCCTCACGACCTTAAACGATTCTGGCTTCGAGGACGCTGACGGCTCTCGCCTTTGTAGCCGCTGCACCCACAAATTGAACAAGGACGACTGACAAAGAACCTCCTCACACGTCCAGGGAACAGCGAAGCGGGGCGGTTCTAAGGGCTTTCCTAGAAGCGTGCATCTCATTGTCGATCTACAATGGTCGCGCTGGCAAACGAAGCTTCCCGAAAATGCGATGCGCCAACTCGACCCAGCCCGCCTTGAATCTCCCCCTAAATGGGCGGCATACCCTTACTGGCAAGTCATTCCGATGGTGCTTTGCGTTGTCTTGCTCGCTGTGCTCCTAGCAACATTCAGTACCAAGCTTCGCGCGCTCGACGCGTTCTCCGCTTTCTTGCTTTTCGGGGCCGCCGTTCTTTCGGTTTTGATTGTCCTCTACACCAGGTCTTTACGGCGCGCCCAACAAGTACAGCTCGATACCGAAGAACGCCTCCAGCAGATGGCAGACAACATTCAGGAAATCTTCTGGATGATTGACGCGGAGACCAAAAAGGCTCTTTACGTCACCGAAGCTTATGAGACGATCACCGGGCATTCATACCAAAGTCTGTTAGACAATCCGTCTTCGTACGAAGAACTCATCCATCCCGAAGACCGCGTTCACGTGCTGACGAAGCTTGGAGAAGCTACGCAGACAGGGTACTTCGATGAAAGATTTCGGATCGTGCGCCCCCGCGGCGAAGTGCGTTGGGTCACGGTGCATGGGTTCCCGGTACGGGATCCTGCCGGCAAAATCCGCCGTCTTGTCGGCACGGCTCGGGATATCACTGCGCAGAAGGAAGCGGAGGACAAGGTTGCCGAGCACCTGGCCGAAGCCGAGTCCGCAAGGGCAGAATCCGATGCTCTAAACAAAGCCACTCTCGCGCTAACCGCAGATCTCCGGATGGACTTCGTCCTGGATAGGCTGCTCCAGTCCTTGATGGACCTCATACCGTGTGAGTGTGCGCGTGTCCTGCTATTGGAAGGCGACTCGCAGCTTCTTGTAGCACGCGAAAAACTGCGCCACGAGGCTCCCAAGAAAGCTTCGGATCATCCGCTGACTCTCGACGCAGCGGACTCTCCTTTTCTCTTGCGCATAATAACGGCCCAGCACAGTGTCTTGCTCGCGGACACCAGAGACGAGAAAGAATGGTCCAGCTTCAAGGGCCATACCAATATTCGATCATGGCTTTGCGTGCCGTTGGTTGCGTCCCAGCAAACCTTGGGACTTCTTTCAGTGGGCCACACACAGCCGAACACATTCACGCAAGACCACCTCCGGCGGACGCAGTTATTGGCAATCCCCGCCACTGCAGCGATCCAGAATTCTCGCCTCTACGAACGTGCTGAGATCTATGGGTCCGAACTTCAGCGGCGTCTGACAGATCTTCGCCAAACAGAGAAAGCGCTGGAACAGTCAGAAGAGGGACGCAAGGTGTCGGAGGACAAGTTTCAAAAGGTTTTCCGTTCCAGCCCGATCCCATTTTCCATCACGACAGTTAATGAGGGGCGATTCGTAGATGTAAATGTCGCTTTCGAGCGCCGGTATGGCTATTCCCGCGCCGAAGTGATCGGCCGTACTACCGGCGAACTTGGAATCTGGGAAGACCCGAAAGATCGCGCGTTGATGATCGCGCAACTCCAACAAGGTCCAATTCGCAACGTCATCACTCGGATTCGAACTAAGTCCGGCGAAGTAAAAGTTACAGTCTATTCTGCAGACAAAATCCAGTTCGACGGCCAATCATGCCTTCTTGTCGTTTCGGAGGATCTTCCCGACGACGACAAATCCTTGAATAACTGACCGTTCCGAAGCGTCGGTCCTTCGTCACGAACCTCCGTCGCCACGCCCACGGTGTTCCAGTGGATCGTGACGGTATCGAAGACCCTGGTAGTGGGCTAATCCCGTGTCGCTAATTCGCGGCCTGCGTTCTCCAAGAAAGCTCGACAACCTCAGCTGCAAAGCTGCCGTGACTCTGTACTTTGCTTGGTACGTGACTCCCGCAATGGAAGCGGGTCTTACCGATCACGTTTGGGCAATCGGAGAATTGCTCACTTGGATTCCTCGACAGTAGGAAGCAATATTGACGTGCGCTTTTGCGAACGCACCACGCCAGAGAGCGGCGCATACAATGCAGTCTCTATGTCTTTTGAAAGGGATTGCGACCTGGCCCATACTTCCCTGATCGTTTCGAATTGGATAAACTCCGGCATCCCGCCTCTTTTGCATGTAGCAATCTCAATCCCGTCAATTGCATCCTTGGCAAGACGCGATGCCGAAAGAATTACGTGCGCGGCTAACGCCACAAGTTCATCCATCGTGCGGCGATTTGGTGAAAAATATCTTTCCAGAAAATAAAGGGCAGAATTCGCATTCAGTCCGACAACCTGCTTATCTTCAGTCCACAACGGCCTGCAATGGAATTCTGCCTCTTGGCCGGGACGCGTGAGATGACGGTGGAAAGTCGCCAACCATAGCGGCCTAAATTCTGAATGCGGATTCACCACCAATAATGAACCGTCTGAGTGCGAACTATTCACATGCGGTATTGTTTCGCTGGCAACCTTGCAAGCACCCTTGATTTCCGGCCCAAAATCGTCATCAGCGCCGAAAGAGAAAACGCTTTGCGAGTTAAGATGCTCTCTTAGAAGTTCCGCCGCTTCGTGAGCCACGTCTTGCCCAGCCCAGCCGATCATCACGCCATGACGCTCGGATACTAGGATTTTCGATGTGTAATTTCCATAGCTCGCGGAATATAGGGCGCTCCCGCCAACGCTGCGAACATCCGTGGGAGTAGTAGTAATTCTGGCATCGGCGGCTAACACGTAACCGTCGCTTCCACATAGAGCTAGAACTAGGGTCATTTCCGCCCACCTCTGGCGGAGATAATATTCTCTTTCCAGCACCATAATGAGGGAGAACATTGTCACCCAAGGGAGCGCCTCCCTCTGGTCGGACCCGACACCCGGCAACACGGGATTATCCCACTACCAAACCCCTTGCCTCTCCGCGAAAAGGACCGTAATCTACAGAATTTGAGAGGAGCATCTTGAAGACCAAGCCTCGGCGCTATCACTGCCCCGATTGCAGGTGGGACTTCAGCATCAGGAAGAAGCGCTCTTGCCCAGGATGCGGCACCTTTCTCCTGATTGGGTCTGATCCGTACTCCGACGCCGAGCTTACCGCTCTCCGGAGTTTCTGGCTTTGGGAGCCGGTAAAGGAGAAGTGGATCTACGTACCGAACTGGGAGGAACACAAGCGGGAGGCGATGCGAAAGTTCGAAGAATCCACCGAATCGCCTGGCAGCGGTCAGGATAATGCCACGGAAACCCGCAGGCCGCTGAAGAACTGGATTCACTGAAAGTGCAAACCTGCACTCTTTGCCGATTTTCTCGGAGCCGCGGACCGGCCGATCACGCAGTTGTCAAGAACGCTGAAGCGAAACCGACTCCTGGCCGGGAATAATTCCCGGTTAGCCCGTCATCCGGGACAAATCGGCTCCGAATATCGCAACCTATTTCCCGGAGGGAGCCGTATAAGCGGCTTTCGTCGATTTTTCGCTCCTATGCAGCAGTAAGGATGGAACTTACATCCACCTAGCGGTATCAAAATCCCAGTCGGCGAATCTACGACAACCAGGCACTAATGCCTTGGCGTCCCAGGGACGCATATCGGTCCAATTGAGCATTCTTTCTTCTAGTTCAGTTTTTGCTTCAACGGGCAAGTTGTCCCACCAATCTGGTTGAGCCGCATAATTCTCAAACGAATCGAAAACAAACTGAACCAAGGCGTCACTCTTGCGATCATCTGCGACAGCAAGTAGCGACGTGAGGAAAGGTCTGCATACGGAATCCGCATCTTGCAACCACGCGAAAACGGCAATCCCCCCTGATCCATTCGGCAGCAACGTGAAAGAGAGGTTAAATAAAGGCCTACTCATGTCATTAATTTTCTGAATCTGTCCACCCGAGAAATCGTAGCAGGGCTGGGTGAAGCCGGAGCAGGCAATTGTAGTAAGTCGACGAAACACGAGAAAGCAGCCGGAAATCACACTATAGTCCTGAGCCAAAAGCGCCCGGTCGCCGCTGGCTTTGTCTGCTTCCAGTTGCTTAATTGACTCGTCAATTACTGAGCGTCTTGCGGTCACCAAACCTTGTAGCATCGCCTGGACCGTTGGAGGCTTTCCCCGATCTAATTCCCTCAATAGCTGGTTCGTCATTACGCTGGGCCGCTTGAGATACAACTCACGGCAGAGCGCTCTGTAGTGAAGTAGGAAGACCTGCTCTCTTGTAGGAACCAGATTCCCTTCATCTATAGGCTTAAATAACGCATTGTCGTGTGGACCGCAGAATCCGGTAAACGTAGTCGCTGAATTTATTTGGACCAGCACAGGCATAATTCTGCCTCGCCGCTTCTCGATCGCAAACGGATTGGCGTCACCTTGGTAGACCTTCCCCGCCCGCGCTATCTTCGTGAGCGCCGCACTCCGCGAGATGGTGTGCGCACGAATTGTCGGGCTTCCACATGGCGAAGGGTTGGGTGGATACAAACAGTGTTTGTCACCGCTACGTAAGCTGACTAGACCAGTACCAAGCTGATGGTAAGGAATCGGAGCGGCGCTTGCTCGATCGAGGTGACATTTCTTGTACTTTTTACCAGAACCACACGGGCAGGGTTCGTTTCGTCCAATCTTCTTTTCGCCCATTCAATCCACAGTATAGAGCTGCGGCTGTGTTGTTTCCGCCATCAAAAGCGCACACGTCTAAAAGCGCACTTGAAGGGGAATGCCACTCGCCTGGTGCGTTCGTGATGTGCAGTCGGCAATCCAGAAGTTGGAACAGCTCGGGTCATCGAAGGCTCCCCGTTCTCAAGGCACATGGTCCTCCTACCGGCGCTGCCCGTTCCCTACTGCGCAGTTGGGCTGGCGGTACCTGCCTCAGGAACCTTTTAGCACTAGTCCCTTCCTATTACTGTCCCGAATCCGGGCCACCACACAGAAAAACAATCGCTACTGTACGGAAATCAATCAGAATATGCACAGCCTCGTGGGACGAAGCGCGAGGTGTCAACCGCCTGGGGTTTTGAGCCATGTTCCCCAACCTCGAAGTCCGTCACCTGCACGCCGTCATTGTCTTGGCAGAAGAGCGGAACTTCACGCGGGCCGCGGACAGATTGCACATCACCCAGCCTGCGCTCAGCAAACAGATTACCGACCTCGAAGAAGAACATCGATTTCACCTATTCACTCGCGATAAGCGACGCGTTGTGGAACTCACGGATGCCGGGCGTGTCTTCGTCCAAGAGGCTCGCTTGGCGCTCTCGCATACGGAGCGGGCTGTGCATCTTGCTCAGGCTGCACACGAAGGGGCCGATAGCATTTTGACGATTGGGCATTCACCCTATGCCGATCACGCGTGGATTGCCGCCATGCTTGCGATCCGCCTTCCTTTATATCCGACGCTCCGAATCCGACTAATGACTCAGTTCGCAATGGAGTCCCTCCGGGGCGTCCTTGTAGGCGAACTGAGCCTCGCACTCGTGACGGCGCCGCCCCAGGACGTTCAGATCACGGCTGTAGCATTCGCTCGGGCTCCGCTCTACGCTGCTCTTCTCGAAACCCACCCGGCTGCTCACAAAGAACGCCTGGTTCTCCAGGATCTGGCGAAGGACGACTGGATTCTGCTTGCGAAACGGGTTCATCCTCTTGTGCATGAAGCAATCATGGATGCAGCACGACGTGAATCGATTGTCCCCAAGCACGCTCACGATATTATTACGCCACAGCAGGCGGTCGAACTCGTATCGGAGCATGTGGGCGTCGCCATCCTCACGAAACCCACGGCCCGAAACCTTCATGCTGACGGTGTTATAGTAAAGCCGCTCTCCGATACGTCATTGTGGTTCGACACATCGGTGATCATCAGAGCCGGTGATGAGTCTCGGCTGGTCAACGAATTCGTCCGATCGTTCCTTCGCAAATATGCGCCCCAGCGCGTCCAGCCGAAACAAATGGAATTGTGGCTGTCCGCCTGAGTTGTGGCTTGAAATGCGCGCAGGCAGCGACCCATTTTCACCTCTTCGATTTCCGGGAAATAAAAGAGAAAGCAGCGGTTGGCGAAGCGAGCCACGAACGCGCCTCGCCTTCCTAAAAAGAGAATCGCCCGTTTAACCTAAGAAATGAACCGGTCCGTTGTAGAATTGAGCCCGAACCTAACAATTGCGACGGGCCCTGCCAGTTCACATCGTGCGGTTTCCCGGTCGCGTCGAGGAATCTAGTGTCTGCGGAAAACATAGCAAGATGGCTTGCGAGACCTCTCAAACCCTTAAGTTTGACGGAAGTCCCCGAGTTGGGGGCATCGGTCGGTACAACGATCGGGGATGTGAGGCCTGAGAACCAAGATCGCGCCGTCGTTGCTCGCTTCACGAGCGTCCGACGACCCGATAGGTCTTTCGTGTGCTTCGGGCTTTGCGACGGAATGGGTGGAATGGCGGATGGATCCCGCTGCGCCGAGATTGCGTTGTCATCTTTCCTTTTCCGACTCACTCGCGATGTGAGAGGTCCTGCTGAGGAAGTAGTGCGGTCGGCTGCGTTAGCGGCAAACACCGAAGTGAACCGTCAGTATCGCGAACGCGGCGGAACCACTCTCGTGGCGATCGTCGTCTTCCCCGGATCAGCAGCAGCCGTAAGCGTCGGCGACAGCAGGATCTATGAAATCAATGCCCGCAAGGAGTTGAAACAGGTCAGTACTGACGACACAATCGCAGGTGAGCTGAACAAGTTAGAGGGATTAAATCCATCTCGGTCTGGATGGGATACATTTGCGGGCCAGTTGGCTCAATTTGTCGGCATCGGCGAGGGGATCGAACCTCGAATATATCCGGTCAATCGTGATCTACCCTACCTTCTCACGTCAGATGGCATACACGGCTACGGGATGAGTCCCGACACTCTGAGACAGCTTGCAGCTTCCAATACGACGCCACAACTTCTTGTTTCTCGTCTCTTGCAGATGTCTCGATGGTGTGGCGGGAGTGACAACGCTACCGTGATTTCGGTTTCACCGCTTCGTGCAGACTGGTCGGTGCCGCCAGCGTGGAGCGCTGGCGAATGGCTTGAGATCTGGGACTCTCTCGGAAAGATCGAGCTTCTAGCCGAACAGCCCTCCATCCCCGCCACAAGCCAGATTGGTATGCCAGAACGCGCTCGGTATGCCGAACCCAGGACCAAGAAGTCAAGAAAACGAACCCCGGGAGATCCGAAGAAACATCCGAATTCAGCGGCACCTGCCGTTCGGCCACCCTCGACACAAGGCAGCCTGAAGATAGAGATCGTGGATGAAAAACCACTCGATACAGGCTCAGCGGCAATTATCGGGTCGCCTGATCCAACAGGCAAAGAGAACACTTCGGGGAACGATCAGCAGGTTAAGCGGGAGTAGTCGAATGGCATTTCCGTTTCAGTTACCTCCACGCTACGTTTACGAGGGACCAACTCTCGACGGGGGCCAGGGAGCTGTGTACGTCTGCCGAGACAAGTACCTTGATCGTAAAGTCGCTATTAAAGTGATGAATAGCGTTTCCAATGCGGCCGAGATCGGTAAAGAGTTGGCGGCGATACAGGGGATACGGTCAAGACACGTTGCGCAACTATATGACATCGTAAAATCAGAGCACGGGAGCAAGGTGGGACTGGTTCAGGAGTTTGTGCCGGGGCCGAGTGTCAAGGAATACGCTAAGAAGGCCGACCTCAACGAAGACTACGTGCGGGTTTTGTATCAGATCGCATCCGGAATCGCCGATATTCATGACAGTGGGAAGGTTCACCGCGATATCAAACCCAGCAACATTAAGCTGGACGCGGAGGATGTCGTCAAAATTCTTGATTTTGGGTTGGCGTGTGACGCGGCCCCGGACGCTGAGACTGTGGATGCTCGTGGAACGCCGTGCTACCTAGCTCCAGAGCTCTATGACACGCCACCAATCAAGTACACGGCTGCCGTTGATGTTTTTGCCTTTGGAGTGACAGCGCGTGTTATTGCTGAAGGTGGGGTGATCCTGCCTGTCTTTCGCCAGACGCCTCCGTATGCTGATCCGTTCCCGAGCTTTGCTGGCAGCCCACTAAAACTTCCTGGAGACGTTGTCGCGATACTGGATCGAACGCTAGAACTCAGCCCGAAGAAACGGCCCAAAATGGCAGAGGTCCGGGATGTTCTCGCACGACGTTTGCTGTATGGCAAACACCGCGCAGTTGTCACCTATGGCACAATGCATGAACTTTCGACTGCGGGCAAATCCATAAGCCTGCAAACGGGGGCAGGTGCCGTCGCGATCAAGTATGACGGCTTGCTCTTCACTATTGAGTCTCTCGTGGGTGATGTATTCATCAACAACGCGACCGCGCAAATCGGAGATGTTCTCCCGGCATCCTGTGTCATTACTCTAGGTGCGTCGTTTCTTGGAGCTAGACGCACATTTGTGCCGTTCAACGTGTCACATCCTGGAGTTGTCCTGTGAGCACACACGTCCATTCGGCTGGAGACACGCTCATCGATCGATACAAAGTCATTAAGTACCTCGACGAAGGCGGTATGCAACAGGTGTACCTGGCCAAAGACGAAGTTTTTGGACGGAGAGTTGCTCTAAAAGTGCCGAAGACCGCATCAGCCGAGAAGAGGTTCGAACGTAGCGCACGTGTGAGCGCGAGAGTCACCCACGCCAATGTCGCGGCCACGCTCGATTATTTTGAGTTCCACGGCAAGAGTTATCTAATTGAGGAATTTATTGACGGCGATACTCTTTGGGCGCGATTGGAGAATGAATTCGAGATGCTTGACCCGCATCTCGCCGCTCACGTCATTCACCATCTGGCAAAGGGAGTTGCCGCGTCGCATCATGCCGGAGTATTCCACCGGGATCTGAAACCCAGCAACATTATGGTGAGCCATGATCACGGACTAAGAAGTGTGAAGATTACTGATTTTGGAATTGCCAAGATGGCAGAAGAGGAAATTGCGGACGCATTCAAAGATAAAGAATCTACGACCGGGTCACAAACCGTGATGGGAGCGCTACCTTACATGGCTCCGGAGATGATTTTGGATCAAAGATCAGCGAGCCTCCCTGCGGATGTTTGGGCACTGGGTGCCCTACTCTATCAACTAATCAGCGGCAAACTGCCATTCGGGAGGGGATTGGGTGCAGTCCCAGCAATTGTAGCGGCCAAGCTACCGCCACAACCCGCCCTTTTTACAACAAAAGTGCAATTTCGTCCCCTGACAGACGCCTTATGGTCTATCGTAACGAGCTGTCTACAGAAAGATGAGGCGCAGCGTCCAACAGCAGATCAACTCGTCGAGATGTGCTCGAAGTTCTGTTACTCGACTGCCGACAGGCATACGGGCTCAATTAACAGCTTTGCCGGAGCGGGCCGAGGAAAATGGGGATTCATAGACGTTGATGGGAACGGTCAGGCCTTCTTTCACCGCGATAGCTTTTATGGCGAAATTACCGTCGGCAGTAAAGTAAATTTCGCAGCGTTTCCTGGTTTGCCTCAGGCTAGGGCTTTTCCGGTGCTCCCGATAAAATGACGCTGCACCTGAAACTGCTGCCGGGAAGCGGGGAAGCGTCACAACGGTGAAAAGTCTCTCGTGTTTCTCTCGTGTTAGCTCACGACTCAACGGCTTTTGTCTTCATCCGAGTGCATTGTTTTCGCCGCCTGGCGCAAGCCAGGCGGCGTCTTTCCAATTTGCCCGGCAGACTCGCGCCTGCTCATTCTCGCCTCCGAAAACTAGAAGGTGGTATAGCAACCTCGCGCACGAATCCTACACCTTCGCTTCTGGGCTGCGAGGCCCGGCCATGTGGACCTGTGGAGATTCTAGAGCGGTCCACTACCTGCTATCGCGTCCCAGTGTTGGGCGTACAATAGAAGGCGTTCTTGAAGTCAAGAAGGAGATTCCGGCTCATGTCTCTATCGGACGAGGAACTGGCAGCCTTGCTGTGCTGCCCTTCCCGCCTTCGAGCCCTCACTGATGTGGACCTCATGGCAGCGTTGCGCATCGGCTGCAACGACGCCCTGGCAGTGTTGTTTGAAAGACACAGTGCTCTGGTCTTCCAGATCGCCCGCGCAATCCTCCATGACGATGCCCAAGCGGAAGAGACCGTACGGAGGGTCTTCCTGGATGTGTTCCGAGCAGTAAATCAGTTCAGTCCCGAGCACGGGATCTTCAAAACTTGGTTGCTTCAGCATACCTACCATCGCAGCATTGACCGGCAGAAGAAGAGCGCGGCCCTACGCCGGTCCATCGGAGCGTGATTACACGGGCCTCCCCCTGTAAGGCACCCGCGTATTGCACGGGGTTCCCAATTAGGGTACACTCGTACCCATTATGAGTACTATGCACGCCCAGTTCGCGGGCCGGAGCCTATTCGGGCACACGCGTAGCGCACTGCTGGCCATGCTCTATGGCCATGCGGACCAATCATTCTATGTACGACAGCTCGTCCGGGCCATTGGTGCCGGCCACGGTGCTCTTCAGAGGGAACTGAAATACCTGACGGAAATGGGACTAGTTCTGCGAAGAACCCAGGGCAACCAAGTCCTGTATCAGGCGAACTCGCAAAGCCCGATTTTTTCCGAAATCAAGGGTCTAATCACGAAGACTGTAGGTATCCACGATGTCATCCGTTCGGCTTTGGCGTCTCTGGGGCCAGAAATCCAGATTGCCTTTGTTTACGGCTCAGTGGCACGTCAAAAGGAGCAAGCGAATAGTGACGTGGATCTGATGGTTTTGGGAGATGCATCTTTCAGCGAGGTCGTTTCCGCCCTAGCTCCAGCACAGAAAGCGCTCGGCAGGGAGATCAACCCGACTGTTTTTCCAGTGTCCGAATTCCGCTCAAAGCTGGCGACACAGAACCATTTCTTGTGTAGTGTAATGAAAGAGAAGAGACTTTTCGTGTTGGGCACCGAGAATGAGCTTGCAAAGTTGGCTTCAAAACAGCTGGCTGGTTCAGCACACAACAAGCGCTGAAGAGATCACGAACCTGTTGGCGCTTTCGGATCGCGATCTTGTAGCTTGCCAAGTGAAGCAGTTGCCCGCTGACTGGCGGTTTACGATCGCCTACAATGCGGGACTCCAAGCGGCGACCGCGGCCCTGGCTGCTGCAGGTTACCGGGCTACAAGGGAGAACCATCACTACCGCGTTATTCAATCGCTGGAGTTTACGACGGCACCAGGCAGAAAATTCATCGACACTCTTGATGGCTTTCGCAAGAAGCGCAACGTGAGCAGCTACGACCTTGCGGGCTCAGTTTCCGACAAAGAAGCGGACGAGATGCTCAAACTCGCGACCAGCCTCCGCGCGGACGTGGAAAAGTGGATGAGGGCGACTCGCCCGGAACTATTTAAGCCTACAGTCTAGCGGCGCGGTGCCAGTCGTCCCGGTTCGGGTGGTCGCGTGATTTGAAGTCTGACGCAGATCTCTTCTGATTTGCGCCCCAATCTCTTAATCTTCCGAACGGCAAGGGCCGTTCGTCTGTCATCGAAAAACCCGACGTGAGAGCGTG
>Ga0187818_10000228_pt1 | contig 18468 bp, 10 predicted proteins | sample NC_wetland_sal_i_14_FD_130581 | JGI IMG/M metagenome (GOLD analysis project Ga0187818, IMG submission 130581) | Wetland sediment microbial communities from Neuse River Estuary, North Carolina, USA - SO4_3 | ecosystem: Environmental > Aquatic > Freshwater > Wetlands > Sediment | place: USA... | reverse complement strand
GTATCCAATTGATGCAATTCAAACTCGTTGCCCCCGAGCGCGGGTGCGTACAAGGGTGTCTCGTAATTGTCGCGCAGCAGATGTTCGTAGTCGGTGCTGCCCGACGTCGCGGTGGTCAACAGGTGCTTCGGCAGAATCACTTGCGCTCCCAACCCCGCGCCATAGGAACGGTGGCTGCTCTCTCCAATGCGATTGAACCCGTTGCTGGGAGCCACGACCCAGGCGTCGGATGGGGGACGCTTCAAGTCTTTGCGGAAATACTCGAACACCGTGGGATTCTCCGGGGGAAGGGAAGCAAAGTTGTTGACGGTTTCGTAGACGCCGGTAGCCAGGCTGGCGGTGGCAACGTAGTGGCCGAGGATGCCGCGGTTGACCACCTGGGCGAAGAAGCTGGACTGGGGAATGAGCTCGCGCATGAGATGCGGGATATTTTCCTGGCCTTCGGGCGCGAAGGTTTCCTGATCCCGAGCGCCGCCACCGAAGGTGATGACGACGACCTTGCGCTTCCTTGAGGGGATACCGGTTCGGCCTAGCAGGCTGGAGGGCAATAGCGTGCCGCCGAGCGCGACGCCTGCGGCGGAACGGAGGAACTCGCGGCGGCTCCAGGCAAGCCCACGGGCGATTTCCTGCGGAGACAGTCCTTGCCCTGGCCGACTGGCCCCTGCGGACGGGCTGGCGCGGCGGTTGCGAATCTGCAGCAAAGAGTCGGAAATCATTGGAAATGAACCGCCTGGCATAAAAAGTACGCCGCGGGTCCGGGGAAGTCAAGCTTCGCCCAGCTTGGATCGGGGTTCATTTCTTGACCCCCACCCCGTATGTTTTTGCACAAGGATTGATTCCATTGCACTTAGGTCGTACTATGGCACAAGCATATGATTCTAAAGGAGATAACGCGTCTAAACGCTGAAAGATTTCGTATCGGCAATACAATTGGGCGGCTTTCGCCTGGTCCGCACATCCTCCGCAGCGCCGTTTGTACCCCCTGCCCACGAGGGCAATTCGTATGAACTTGAAAGGAAAGGGGTTGCGGGAAAAGGAAGTCGTAAGCAATTGAAAAGGCGACGACAAAGGCGTATTGCCACGGGGCAGAGGCAGGGTGGCTGAGGCAAGGCGGAAAGGGAGAATCCCAACGCCGGACTGGGGACCGAACCGCATGATAACCATTACCACAGATATACGTGGTTGTAAAGGAATTTTTGTAGTTTGTTGAAAGGGAAGGGAATAGGCGGGGAAGGGTCAGGCCTTCGGGGGGGTTGTGCCGACCCCCAAACTGGCCCTCAGCGGCCCTTCGCTCTTCAGGGTGAACTGAAGCCAGATTGAAACGCAAGCGCTTACGGCAGGACTGAAATAGGCTGCGGAAAACCTGATTTGTGAAGTTGACGACGCAAAGCATCGAAACACAAAGTGATTGCAACATCGGAGCCCTCGGAATGACAATCTTGCCTTCTTCCGCAGCCTCTGAGAGTCGTGCCCTCCCGTTGGCACACAGACTTTTCGCGGGGGCGTCAGGGGAGATTAGGGTCAAAGGACTCAGGCAAAGAGGCGGCGCCCAGGGCCCCCAGGTATCCGCCGGGAGTCAAAGTCAAAACCCGCGGCATCTTCGATGTAGCCCGTCTCCAGACTTGCCAGATATCCGCACTGTACCCCCACGAAAAGGGTTGTCACTGTCTGTGATATGCATCACAGACTTTTGCCGTTCATGAGGGATATTTGGTCATTCGACTTCGGCACGGCAGGGTCTGGAGTGCCAAGGCACGAAATTCGTAACCAAAGATTACGCTTGCGTGCGAGACCAGAAATTCCGATTCCGAGTATTTGGTCGAGACCACCGATGGGATGATGCCAACTGTCCGGGTTGCGAAGCTATCGAAGATCAGCAGTACCCGCGTCCGCATAGGGATTTCGGAACGAGCTGCCTCGGGTTGGTTCACGCCGAGCGATTCGTGAGCGCAACGGGCGAAGTGCAGACGGTTCTTGCGTGTGATACTTGCCTGGCAAATCTCAAGTAGTGTGCCAGGTGACCCATCGCGTCAGCGATGACTGGAACGACTAGGATCAAAAGATGTGCGAGTCTAGCGGCCCTGACGTGGCGGATGTCGACCAACTACGGACACGCTTGCGAAAAATGAGCGACCCAGATTTGCTCCGCTTCGGCCAAGCGGCGAAGTACATGTGTTCACCCGAAGCGAATGCGGGACATGCGCCAAGCGAGGCCTTCGTAGTGCAGCTACGGGAAGCTCGCGAGGAGTGGAAGCGCCGCAAGCCCGAGCCACCGCTCCATGATTCCATCTGACTGCTGTGTGTCATCTTCTTTGCCCTAGCCGCATGCGGCGGGTTCCGGATTCCCGGCATGTCACGGCGTAGGAGGCCGTGATACTGTGCGTCGGAGCGGATTTTCCGTCGGAGGGAGACCGATGCAGAGACGCACATTCCTGAACGTTACGGCCAGCGCCGCGACGGCGCTGGCATTCCATCCTTTGGCGCTTGTCAAGGAACAAGAACGGAAAAGTCCGGTCGTCTATCCCGATCCGGCGATTGAAGTGATTGATCCGCGCTTCGCAAAATACAAGGTCGGCAATGCGGCGGTCGAGCGCTTATACACCGGCACGAGGTGGGCGGAAGGGCCTGTGTGGTTTGCGGATGGGAAGTATCTCCTGTTCAGCGACATCCCCAACAACCGAATGCTGCGATGGCTTGAGGAGACTGGAGAGGTGAGCGTTTTCCGCAGCCCCTCGAATTACGGCAACGGCAACTACCGGGACCGCGAGGGCAGGCTGCTCACCTGCGAACACGACACGCGCCGGGTAACACGAACCGAATACGACGGCACCATCACCGTGCTGATGGACCGCTTCCAGGACAAGAAACTCAATGCGCCGAATGATCTGGCGGTGCATTCCGACGGGGCCATTTGGTTTACCGATCCGGGCTACGGCATCATGTCGAATTACGAAGGTCATAAAGCTACCTTCGAGTTGCCCGCCAACGTTTACCGGCTTGATCCGAAAACGCGAGAGGTGACTGTCGTTGCCAGCGACATGGATAAGCCGAACGGCATCTGCTTCTCTCCCGACGAGAAAAAGCTCTACATCGTGGATACGGGAGTTCCGAAACATCCCGGCGGCCCGCACCCGATTCGCGTTTATGACGTCGTGGATGGCGTCCGGCTAAAGAATGGCCGGTTGTTTGTGGATATGTCGCCGGGCAACTCCGATGGCATCCGTTGCGATGTGGACGGCAACGTCTGGTCCGCTGCCGGATGGGCGGGAGAAGGCTACAACGGGGTGCACGTGTTCGCGCCCGACGGCGCGCTCATCGGCAGGATTCATCTTCCGGAAACGTGCGCGAACCTGTGTTTCGGCGGCGCCAAGAGAAACCGGCTGTTCATGGCCGCGAGCCAGTCTCTCTACGCGGTGTACGTCGAGACCCAGGGCGCCCAGATGCCTTGACAGCGCGAATGTTTGTCGCAGCATGCCTCGGCTTCGCGGCTTGGCGTTCAGTTGTATGTTTGAAGGGTCGCATGACCAGGGGTAACTCCCGGCTGACGCGCTTACTGGATGAGTGAAACGTACCCCCAACGCCTCGGAAGTCCGCTTGCGGGAATAGAGAACGCCGCAGACGACAGTCTGCCGGTCCTTATATATTGAGGGCTGATGCCGATGGACTGGAGACCTGCCTCGGTCATTCGCTGGTTGTTGGACCCGGAGCGCGGAGCGTCAGACCGGCTTATGGCGCGCTGGCTATTTTTGCGCGCGCTGGGGTTGATCTATTTTTCGGCGTTTTTCTCGCTGGTCTATCAAATCCAGGGACTCATCGGCCCAACGGGAATTCTGCCGGCGTCGGAATACTTGCAGGCGGTGACGGATTCGGCGGGCCACGCGCGCTGGTGGTACGCGCCGACGCTGCTATGGGCGTCGTGCAGTTCGCACACGCTCGCGGGCCTGTGTTGGGTGGGCCTTGTGGCGTCGCTGCTGGTCACGTTGAATGTTTGGCCGCGAGGCACGCTGCTGATCTGCTTCGTGTGTTTTATTTCGTTTGTGAGCGCGGCGTCGGAATTTTCGGGATACCAGTCCGATGGCATGCTGCTGGAGGCAGGATTCATCGCGTTATTTCTGGCCCCGCCTGGATTCCGGCCGGGACTGGGCAGGGCGCATGCACCCATACGCGCCAGTGTGCTCCTGCTGCAGTGGGAGTTATTCCGGATTTACTTCGAATCGGGTGTCGCGAAAGTAGCGAGCGGCGATACGGAGTGGCGGCAGTTCACGGCAATGGACGAGTATTACCAGAATGGACCTTTGCCGACGTGGATTGGCTGGTACGTGCAGCATTTTCCGCACTGGTTTCACGCGACATCGGCGTTCGGGACGCTTGCGCTTGAGTTAGTGCTGATCTGGATGATGTTTCTGCCGCGACGGTGGAGGATTATTTGTTTTTTTATTTTGACGCCATGGCAGATGGTCATCATCTTAACGGCGAACTATACGTTTCTGAACTATTTGGTGCTGGTGCTGGGAATTTTTCTGCTGGACGATCGCTTCTTGCGGCAGTTTGTGCCATGGCGATGGCGCGAGCGCTTCCCCGAGGTGCACAACACGGGAACGGAAGCGGAGGCGGGGCCGGGCGCGTTCGATGCTCAGTCCATTCTTCAGCCTGCCACAGTGTCGCCGAACGCCGCTCCGACAACGGAACCGGGGCGCGCGCGCGGCTGGCTTGAAAAATTCCACTACTACGTTGCGTGGCTGAGGCTTTCCCTGACGGGCGTGATGTTCGCTTGGATTTTTTACGCCAGCACGGTTCTATTGATCTGGATGATTTGGCCTGGAGCGCCATTCCCAGCCACGCCGGTGGTTGCTTTGGAGCCGTTTCGCATTGCGGACCGATACGGACTTTTCGCGGTGATGACGCGGGGCCGCTACGAAATCGAGTTCCAAGGATCGGGTGACGGCCAGACCTGGTCGACGTACCCGTTCCGCTACAAACCGCAGGATCCCGCCAAGGCGCCGCGTATCTACGCACCGTACCAGCCGCGCTTTGATTGGAATTTGTGGTTTGCTTCGCTTGGCGAGTGGCGAGCGAATCCCATCGTGCCTCGGACGGAAGAGCGACTGCTTGCGGGTGACGCAGACGTGCTGGCGCTTTTTGCTGGGAATCCGTTTCCTGAGGGACCTCCCCGCCAAGTGCGCGCGGTGATTTGGCAATACTGGTTCAGCACTCCAGCCGAGAAAAGGGCGCAGGGTCTCTGGTGGCGGCGTCAGTTGCTGGGACTCTACGCGCCGACACTCGAGAGGGAACCAAACGGAAGAATCAGCGTGGTCGAGTGGCCGCTGGCGCTCGAGCCGCGCCAATAGAGCAGTAGACGGTCGGTGGAAATCTGCGTGTGTTGCCGCGCCCTCTGCGCCGAAAATTGAGGATTCGATCCTGGCTTGCTCATCTGGTCGTATATTTCACGTGCGACTTGTCTTTGTGAGAGGGAATTACGTCCACCTCGGGTTTTAATACCGGCACGAGGTGACTGGCGAAGCCGATGCCGACAAGAATCGTCCCGAACGATTTTTCCGGCGTGTAGGTTCGAACCACTAATTTCCCAAACTCGAGTTTGTAGAACCTTGTTTTATAACGGCGCGCAAAGAGCTGCTGCATCGCTTCGCGCAGATTGGCTTCCGCTTCTTCCACCGAGCCGTTGCCGGCATACTCGCACGCAAAACCGCCCAGGTAGGAGCCATCGGAATTGCGATACACCTTGGCCAAAAGCAGACCGGCCGTGATCCGCGTTCCGGGCTTCTCGGCATGCTGCACGGCGATGATTCCCTCGAGCACGGACCCATGGTGGATGTCGGGCAAGTGGGGGAGCTCGGCCGCTTCAGGAGGCAGAACGGAGGTGTAAAGCATCACGTTGTAGTTCTCGATGCCGGCCATGTGCAGAGCCGCGTCATACGATCCGGTCTCGATGCCGACGTCGCTCTCGCCCCAGCCGATCACCCAAAAATAGTCCTTGGGAATCCGGCAGCCAATTTCGGAGTAGCGAGCGGGAAGATGCTTTGACATTTTGCGATTGCCCGGCGCAGCTTAATGCGGTTCGGACTGGACGTCAAATGGGAGGTCCGTAGGAACGCATTCCATGATTTTTGGGAAATGGGGACGTTTGTGTCAGGACGCCAGAGCGTGTTATTCACTTGAATTAATCGCCGGTATTAAGTATGGTTAAGCACAGAGAATAGTCCAAGTGAATAGAACCGGAACCTTGACCCTGCTGTGCACGATTTTTTCGACACTTGTTCTTGCAGGGTGTTCTCTTTTTCTGCTGCCTGAAGCAGCTTTCTCTCAAGGTGAAACTACCAGCGCGATCCTGGGCCAGGTGCGCGATGCCAGCGGTGCAGCGGTGCCGGGCGCGGCGGTGACGATTGCCGATCGAGAAACCGGACTGAAGCGGAGCGCCAGGACCGATGGCGCGGGCCGGTTCAACTTCCCGCAATTAAAGCCGGGCACCTACTCGGTGAAAGTGGAAGCGGAGGGCTTTGAACCACAGCACAACGATGCGGTGTCTTCCAGTCTGGGGCAGAAGCAAACGATTGATTTCATCCTAGAAGTAGCGCAAGCAAAGCAGAGCATTGAAGTAAGCGCCGAAGCGCCCATTCTCAACGTGGAGAATGCGAATACATCGATGACCGTCAACGCGCAGGCGCTGGAAAACCTTCCCAATCCAGGGGGCGACTTGACGTATCCGCTGCAGTTCGCCGCGGGCGCGCTGGTAAACACGGCGGGCAGCGCAAATGACTTTGTTGGCGGCACGAATGGGTACGGAAACGTCGAGTTCAATGGGCTGCCGGCGCTTTCGAACGGTTACATCGTGGACGGACTGGAAACGAACGACCCGCTGACGAATCTGAACAGCGGGCTCTCGACAAACCTGGTACTCGGGTTGAATTCGATAGCGGAAGTGACGGTCAATACGCTTTCTTATGCGGTCGATCAGGGGCGATACGGAGCGTCGCAGATCAACTACGTCACAAAATCGGGTGGAAACCAGTTTCATGGAAACCTATATGAGTTGTGGAACGGTTCGAAGTTCAACGCGGCCGACTATTTCACGAATGCCACGCCAGGAAGTCACAAACCGCGATCGAACGTAAACCACTTCGGGGGTAGTGTCGGCGGGCCGATTATCCACGACAAGGTGTTCTTCTTTTTCGACAGCGAATGGATTCGGATTGCACTGCCCATCGTTACGGCCACCACGGTGCCAACTCCGGCATTCCAGAATTACGTTTTGCAACAACTCCCCTTAGGCGGCACGGATTCCGTTACCGGTTCGGTCTATCAGCCGGCACCGCAGCTGGTGCCGTTCTATCAGAAGATGTTTTCCCTTTACGGAAATACGGGTGGGACGCCTCTCACGGTACTTGGCTGTCCGTTTGATGCCGGCGGAGGTGCGCCGGTGATTGCGAATGATGGAAACGGCTGCGCGAATCGGCAGAGCATCTCGCATTCGAGCGACGACCATGAACAGGTGCAGACGGCTCGGATCGATTACAACATCGACGGAAAAAATACCACCTGGTTTCGGTTCCAGGCTGATACTGGCGTCCAAGCTGTCTACACCGATCCGATCAATTCCTTGTTCGACTCGGTCTCTCCTCAGCCGCTGTACTCGCTTGCGGCGGGATATACGCACGTCTTTTCGCAGAATCTTGTGAATTATTTCAACCCGGCATTTTCGTGGTACGAGAGCTTATTCGGGCCTGCCGATTTTCAGAAGACGCTTGCCGGATTTCCGATCGTTTTGCAAGGCAGCGGCGCGAATGCGCCTTTTACCACGGTGGGAGGGCTGGATAACACCTGGGTTCAGGGACGGCGTGCCTCTCGCTTCTTTATCAACGACAATCTGGCTTGGAGCCGTGGGGCGCACGAGTTGCGGTTCGGAGTCAATACGCGGATCTTTCGGCTGAATGACTATGACTTCGGCGAGGGTTCGGTCCCGACGGTGACCTACACTACACTGCCGCAATACATTTACGGAGTCGCATCGACGGTCACGAAGACTTTCCCCACGTCAGCGAACGAACCATTCAACTTTCTGAACCTCGATCTGTATGCGCAAGACACTTGGAAGGTGAGCAAGAAGCTGACGTGGACGTTCGGCATTCGAGATACGCTCAATTCGAACCCATTTAATCCTCACAGGCAAATTGCGCGCCTGCGCGGATCGTTCGATTCCATTTCGCATGATGTCGATCAGCCGCTGAATGGGGCCATCCAGACAGGTCTCAGCAACGTATTTTCCTCGACACCCCTCGCGATCCTGCAACCGAGAACAGCAATCGCGTGGCAATTTGAGTCGAAGTCCGTGCTGCGCGCGGGCTTCGGGGTCTTCAGCGATATCTTGCCCGGCAGCATCGCCGATGTGGTCGGCGTTAACCCACCCTACGTGCAAACTTTCCAGGGAGGACTTCTGGGAACCGTCGGCGGGACAGCCATCGCGCCGGGGGTGCCTAACAGTGCGATCGACGCGACCGTGACCGCCCATCAGACGTTTAATGCTGGATTTCCGCAGGGCCAGCTTTCCTGTGCGTCGGCACAGGCGAATCCCGCGACGTGTCTTCCTCCGGTGGCCATCACAGCCGTGCCCGATGGAGAATTTCATGCGCCGTACTTCCTGGAGTGGAGTCTTGGCCTGGAACATCAACTGGGAACGACGGGAAGCCTTCGCGCGCAATACGTGGGTACACACGCGGTGAACCAGCCCTATCTGACGCAGGTGAACGGCCACCAGAGCGTTTGCGAAGGATGTTTTGCGCCGTTCCCCTACACGCAGTCTACCGATCCACGATTCGGAGCGGTGACGCAGTTTTCGACCGGAGCGAACAGTCACTACCACGGGTTGCAAATGACCGCCATGAAGCGTTTTGCCAACGGCTTCATGGGCCAACTGAACTACACCTGGAGCCGTTGCATGGATACGGTGTCAAACGGCGGATTTCTACAGTTCTCGGCAGGAGGAATTCTTTCGCCACTTCCCGGAGACTTGGCGCGAAACTATGGTCCCTGCGACTACGACATCCGCAACAATCTCAACGGTCAATATGTTTATGAATTGCCGATCAAGGTGGGAAGCCGGGCGCTGGGCTACGCGCTGAACGGCTGGCAGGTTTCGGGCACCGTGTTTTGGCATAGCGGAATTCCGTTCTCCGTTCTGAGCACGCCGTATTCAGCAAATGGAAACGGCATTGTGAACGGAGGCGGGCCGCAATTCGCCAGCGTTGTTCCGGGCGTGCCACTTTACGAGCACAATCCCATTCCAGGTGTCACGCAACCGGGAACGGTTCAGTGGCTCAATCCAAATGCTTTTGTCTCGACCGTTGACCCTAGCACCGGCGCATGCTTGGGGGGCGACAGCCCGCAACATTGTCAATTCGGGAACCTTGGGCGCAACGCACTTCGCGGCCCTGACTTCACCTGGAGCGATTTGTACATTACAAAATGGTTTTCGTTGACGGAACGGACCAGGCTGCGGTTTGACACGCAATTCTTCAACGTATTCAATCACCCGAATTTCGCACTTCCGAGCATGCTGTTTGCCGGTATTCCGGGCAAGCCGTCCACCCAGACGGGGTTTGGAGCGCTTACCTACGCCATGTCTCCGCCGACAGGCCTGCTCGGGGTCGGTTTAGGCGGCGACAGCACGGTACGGATGATCGCATTTCAGTTGCGGCTGGAGTTTTAAAGGGATGGCGCGACAAGGATTGCATCCCGGCCCGTCGGTTGCTTGGCGCAGTCCAGCGCGGACGCGTTTACCTGCGACAAAACTCCTGTTGACGGTCAACAGAACTGTGATTAGACTCCTGTTGACCGTCTAAAGGAGTGTTTGCTGAGAACGAGCTAGCCCATGCGCGAACTTTGCCGCGTATTCCTCCACCGCCTTGCTGGACTCTTCCGCCGCCGTCATCTCGAAGATGATCTGGAGGCGGAGCTGCGCTCGCACCTGGAGATGGCTGTCGAACTGAACCTGCGCAACGGCATGACCGCCGAGGATGCCCGCCGCGATGCGCTTCGCGGTTTTGGCGGCGTCGAGCAAATCAAGGAAATCTACCGCGAGCAGAGAGGACTACCTTTGATCGAGACCACGCTGCAAGACCTGCGTTTCGGCTTGCGGGTGCTGCGGCGGAGTCCGGGTTTTTCGATGCTGGCGATTCTTTGCCTGACACTGGGAATCGGCGCGAATGCAGCAGTGTTCAGCTGGATCGAAGGAATCTTATTCCGTCCCTACCCGCTTGTAGCTCACCAGGAAAGGCTTCTCGCCGTCACGGGAATCGCTCGCGGCGAGTCTGGCGCTACCGCTATCTCCTGGCCCGATCTCATGGACTTGCAGAAGAGCTGCACGTTGATCGATTCCTTCATCGTCAACAAAATCATGGGGACTACGCTCAGCCTCGGCGATCGCGCCGAACGCACCATCGGGAGCATTGTCTCAGCGAACTATTTTGACGCGATCGGCGTCCATCCGATTCTTGGGCGGGGTTTCGAGCCCGGAGAAGATGTGGGACGCAACGCCCACGCCGTAACTTTGATCAGTTATCAGCTATGGCAGGGACGCTTCAAGGGTGATCCGGGGATTATTGGCAAGACGCAGCGCTTGAACGGTGTGGAGCACACCATCGTGGGCGTCGCGCCAGAAGGCTTCTTGGGCACCTTTGTGGGCTGGGGCATGCAGTTCTGGGTCCCCGCGTCGATGGAAGAAACATTTGAAGCCGGCGGCTACAAGCTGGAAGATCGCGGAGCGCGATGGATCGAAGCGTACGTGCGACTCAAGCCCGGTGTGACCCGCGAGCAGGCGCAGCAAGAAATTACGGCGGTGACGAAACGATTGGAAGCCGACTATCCAGATACCAACCGCGGCCGCAGCATCAAGCTGTGGCCGTTATGGCAAACACCATTCAATAATGCGGGGACTTTGCTCCCCACTCTGGAAATCATGCTCGCCGTCGTTGTGTTTGTCCTGCTCATCGCGTGCGCGAACGTTGGCAATCTGCTGCTGGTTCGGTCGTTTGCCCGACGCCATGAAATGACTGTTCGGCTGGCCATTGGCGCGGGGCGCGGCCGGCTAGTGAGGCAACTTGTGACGGAAGGCCTGATTCTGTCGGCCTTTGGGGCAGCCGGCGGGCTGGTGGTGGCGTACTGGTGCCGTCACGCGCTGGTGCTGTTGTTCCCGGCGCGGGCTGGGGTGGCCATGCATCTACCGGGGGAAATCGATTGGCGCGTACTGGCGCTGAGTGGCGGAGTTTGCCTGATTGCGACGCTTCTGCTCGGGCTAGTGCCCGCGATGCAGACGCGCAAACTCGATCTTGCCGAGGCGTTGAAAGCCGAGTCGGCGGGCGTCGTTGGGGGCGCCGGCAGAGCGTCGATCCGCTCGGGCCTGGTTCTGATCCAGGTGTCGCTGAGCTTCGTTTTGCTGGTGGGAGCTGGGCTGCTGCTGCAGAGCCTGCAGAGAATCCGAACGGGCAGCCCGGGTTTTTCGACGCACGAAGTCCTGTTCACTGCCATCGACTTGGTATCGGCAGGTTATGACGCGCAGCGCGCCCAGAATTTTCAAGACGAGCTGATGAATCGCGTGAAGGCGCTACCCGGTGTCGAGTCGGCAGCGTTCGCGCGAGGTGCGCCTCTCAGCTATGGGAGTTTTTCTTCGACGCCGATTGCCGTCGACGGATATCAACCCCCGCCTGAGGAACAGCCCATCGTGCAGTACAACGAAGTGGGCCCGGACTATTTCGTGACGATGGGCATCCCCTTGGTGTCCGGCCGCGAATTCACGCGCGCGGACGATGAAAAAACTGCTCTGGTGGCCGTCGTGAATGAAACGATGGCGGCGCAGTATTGGCGCGGCAAGAATCCCATTGGCGAGCGGGTTCAAGTTAAAGGCCGGTGGACGCAGGTAGTCGGTGTTGCAAAAGATTCCAAGTACCAAAGCGTCCGAGAGACACCGAAGCCCTTTTTCTACGTGCCTCGGCGCCAGAACTTCTCCGTTGGGGCCGGCCTGTATATCCGAACGCCGCTGAGCCCGGAGACGATGGCGACGGCGCTGGCGCGCGAGGTTCACGTGCTGGACGGGAACCTTGCTCCGTACGAGATGATCACACTGCAAGAGCAGGTGGATCGCTCGACGTCGCCGCAAATGGTCGCCGTAACGTTAGTTGGCGTCTTGGGCGGGTTGGCGCTGCTGCTCGCCGCGGTCGGACTTTATGGCGTGATGTCGTATGCGGTGTCGCAGAGCACGCGCGAGTTGGGGCTGCGCATGGCGCTGGGCGCGGACACATCCAATCTGCTGCGGCTGGTGGTGTCGCGCGGCTTAGCCTTGACCGCAGGCGGCGTGCTTCTTGGCGTCGCGGCGGCACTAGGATTGACACGGTTACTTGGGAATCTCCTGTACCAGGTTAGTCCACGCGATCCGCTGGCGTTCGGGTCGGCATTCGTCGTAATGATGATCGCCACGCTGGCAGCATGCGTTTTGCCGGCCTGGCGCGCGACGCGGATCGACCCAGCGCGGGCGTTGCGGGATTGATCTCTACATCTCTACCACTGAAGGAGAAGTGGTCTGTCGGCACGCGCGATCCAGCTTCCTCAGGAGAACCTCAGCTATCGCCGTAGACTGGAAGGGCTGCGCCGTGAATGACTTTGGCGGCGTCACTGCACAGGACGAGGATGACGCGCGCGATGTCTTCGGGCTTCGGCCACTTCGCAAAGTCCGACTTGGGCATCGCTTTCCGGTTCGCTGGCGTATCAATGATGCTCGGAAGAATCGAGTTGACTCGGACGCCGGTGCCCTTCAGATCGGCGGCAAGCGAATCCATCATGGCTACCGCTGCAGCTTTTGAAGCGGCGTAAGCGGCTGCCCCCGCGGCGTGGTCGAATGCTGCTTTGGAAGCCACGTTTACGATCGATCCGTAGCCCTGTTTCAGCATCACGGGCACGACGGCCCGAGACAACACAAAACCAGAGCGGAGATTCAGCGCAAACATCTGGTCAAACACGCCGGCGTCCAGTTCCCACAGACTGACGCCACCAGCGTAGTCGCCCACCGTATTTATCAGCGCATCCAGGCGGCCGTGTTTTCCGATCAGATTCTCAATCAGGCCAGTGACTGCGGCCGCTTCGGTGACATCGAGGCAGTGTCCTTCCAGGTGCTGTTTGTTGACACCCGCCGCACTTTGCAGCGCATCCCATTCTTCCTTGCGTCGATAGGTGACGGCCACCTTGCAGTCTTGCTCGAGGAAAGCCAGGCTCACCGCGCGTCCCAACCCGCCCGTGCCTCCGGCCACCAAAGCCACTTTGCTTCCGAAAACCGACACAACGCACCTCGCACGAGTGGGAACAATCTAGCTGCCGGCAAAGAGCGAGTCAAATCCGGGATTTCGAGTCTTCCAGCAGAGTCCCTTTGCCGTTCGGAGTTCGGTGTACAATTCGCGCGTTTGTTTCGCAGCGCAGAAGAAGTCCCGGGTGACTGCGCTAGATAAGCTCCGACGAAGAAAGATCATCCGCTGCGACAGAACATCAGAGCGCAGTGAGCACGCGGGACGAGCACGAACATGGCGGGCGCGGCGACCAAGGTTTTTCCCATCGAAACCCTGCGCGAATTCAGCACGCGCGTGTTTCTCCACTTTGGTGTGCCCGAGGACGACGCCGCGCAGGCTGCGGATGTGCTCGCCAGCGCCGACCTACGAGGAATTGATTCGCATGGCGTGGCCCGGCTGCATAGCTATTTCGATGTGCTCAGCCTGGGGCAAATCAATCCCAGGCCACAAGTGAAGCTGCTGCGTTCGACGGCAAGCACTGGGGTGGTCGATGGGGACAACGGTCTTGGTTTGGTGGTGGGTCCACAAGCGAATCGCATCGCCATGGACATGGCGGATAAATCCGGGTCCGGATGGGTGAGTGTGTGCAACACCAATCATTTCGGGATCGCCGGCTACTATGTCCTCAAGGCCCTTGAACGCGACCTGATCGCCTGGGCGATGACAAACTCAACCAGCATAGTCGCGCCCCTGTGGGGGGCAGAGCGCATGCTAGGGACAAACCCCATCGCCATCGCGTTTCCCGGCAAACAAGAGCCGCCCATCGTGATTGACATGGCCACCAGCGCCGTCGCGTACGGAAAAATCGAAATCGCCCGGCGGAATGGCGACGCAATCCCATTGGGTTGGGGAATCGATAGCCAGGGCCGTGCCACGACCAACCCAGAAGACACCGTAGCGGGTGGAGCACTTCTACCGCTGGGCTCGGATCGCGAACGCGGAGGACATAAGGGCTACGCTTTGGCGATGATGGTTGATATTTTGAGCGGCGTGCTCAGCGGTGCGAATTGGGGGCCGTTTGCGCCGCCCTTCGCGCTCCGTCAGGAAAATCCGCAACGCAGCGTCGGAAAGGGGATCGGCCACTTCTTTGGCGCAATGCGGATTGATGGCTTCATTGACAGCGACTCGTTCAAGAGTCAGGTTGACGACTACATCCGTGTATTTCGCGCGACAAAGCCAGCACCCGGCACCAAGGGTCCGCTGATTCCGGGCGATCCGGAACGGCAAGCAGAACAATTGCGGCGCGAGAAAGGTGTGCCGCTGGTCTCGCCGGTGATCGAGGACCTGCGCGATATCTCCGCGAAAACAGGTATTCCATTCGACTGAGGCCTTGCATGGGGCGTCAGGGGAGGCGACTAGGGTTTGGCAGACGGGGCGTCCTTTGCCGAGTAGACGAATTGGCGGACTTCGGCCCTTTGTTTGTCGAGATCGGCCAGATGCTCCGCGCGGAGGCGTTGATAGACCTGCAACTCCTCTTGGGCGCGGTCCTTTTCACCGGCACGAACATAGGCTTGCCCCAGGCGATAGTGGGCGTCGGCGAGATCAGAATTCAGTTCGATGGCGCGACGATACTCCGGGATGGATTCGGCGTACTTGGTCTGGTCCGAATACAGATTGCCCAACTGCAGGTGGGCGTCGGCCAACGCCGGGTCGAGCGCAATCGACTGCTTGAGCAACGATTCGATCTGACGAAGATCCAGGCTGGGATCCTGGGCGCGCTTTCCCTTCCATAAACTCATCGCGTAATAGTACAGAGCGCGTGGGTTGCGCGGCTGAAGCTCCGCAAAACGGCGAAAGCGTTGGATGACCTCGTCAGCTTGGCTGGGCGAACTGTCGTAGGCCCTGGAAAGGAAGGGATAACAGCGCGGGTCGGAGGGATTGAGATCCGCGGCCTTAAGCAGGGACTTGACCGCTTCGTCGTAGTTGCCGCGCGAGTAGAGAGCCATTCCGAGACCGATCGCCAGACGGGACGAATCGGGATAGCGCTCGGCAGCGTGCTGGAAGACCTCGATGGCGGGATCGAGAGTGCGGTGGAGCAGGAGCTCGCTGCCCCAATCGAACAGGTTGCTCTCGCTGGGATCCATGTGCGCCGCGGTCTCAAATTCGTTTGCGGCCATCACGAATTGGCCGTCTTTTTCTTCCACCTCGGCAAGCAGGTCGTGGAGCTCCGCGGTGTTTTTTTGTTTCAGAAGATCATGGAGGAGCTGGCGGGCGTCGGCCAGGCGCCCGGTCAGAAGGTAGGCCAGAGATAAATCGTAGCCGTTGTCGTAGGAAGAGGGATCGATGCGCTGGGCCTGTTGGAGAAAAGGTGCGGCCTGGGCGATTTTGCCAGATCGAACGTAGAACTCCCCGAGATTGTGATTGGCGTCAAAGTTCTGGGGCTCGAGCTCGGCGGCCTTTTTGAACTGCTCGCCGGCCAGGTCTAGCTTTCCCAGACGGGTGAGATTGGCGGCCAGGTTGGTCCTGGCGGGCGCGGAATCCGGCTTCAAGCGTACGGCCTTGGCGAGGTGTTCGTTGGCTTTGGCGTCCTGGGATTGCGCGGAATAGACCAATCCCAAGAGTTCGTGGACCTCAAAGCTATTCGGAACGTCAGGGAGGAGGCTCTCGAGCCGTGCGGCGGCTTCCGCGTAGTGGCCGGAGTCATATTGGGCGACGGCGGCCTGGAACTCACGGTCCAGGCGGGGGTTCTGCCAGCCACGCGCGGCTACCGGCAAGCTAGCCAGGAGAGCAAGGAAGACAGAGCAGATAGACCGGCTGCCGATAGTCACGATCTTCGTAGGGTATCACCGCACGCGAACACGGAGAAAGATCAAGGGAAAAAGAGAAACTCCCCGCAGAGCGCGCTCGACGAGCGCTCTGCGGGGAGTTGTCAGGGCGGTCTAGTAGTAAAGCTTCAAGGCGAACTGAATTTGTCTCGGATCGTAGGGAGCATCGCGAGTGGAGCCAATTTCGCCGAAGCTCTTGTTCGTGAAGTTGCCCGACCCGGAGACGGAGCTGACGCCGTTGCCGCCGAAGTTGGGGGCGTTGAAGTTCGGGTGGTTGAAGATGTTAAAGACCTCGGTCCGGAATTGCAGGCGGAAACGCTCGCTGAACTTGAAATCCTTGAAGAACGAGAGATCGAGCCTGTGGAATCCGGGGCCTTCCACTTGTGTTAAGCCACCCAAGGCGCCAGCGCCGGTCAAGGGTACGCATCCTGCGGGGGTATTGGCTTCGGGGCCGCTGGCACCGAGCACGCATGGCTGGGTAAACGCGGCCGGGTTGCCGAAGTAGCTCAACTTCCCGTTCTTGTCGGTGAAGAAGCCGAGTTTCGTACTTTGTCCGGAAACGAAGAGGTCACCGCAGCCGAGGTTCGATGCCGTGCTCGAGGGGCAAGTGAGAGAAATGGGCTGGCCGCCCTGGAGCGTGGTGCTCCACGCGATGGACCAGCCTCCGAGAGCCGCGTTAGTAACACCTGAGGGGTTCGCCATGAAGCGCTTGCCCCTGCCGAAGGGCAGCTCATAACCGCCGCTGAAGTGGAAGACGTTCCGAAGGTCGAAGTCCGCCAAGGCATAATCAAATGGCATTCCGAGACCTGGAACGTTGGCGGCGCGGTAACCTGCCACGCTCCCGCCGTTGAGCAAGTCGCCAGCGTCGCTCATGGTCTTGGCCCAAGTGTAAGTGAACAGGAAATTCAAGCCATTGGCGAATTGCTTTTCGACCTTGGTTTGGAGGGAATGGTAAGCGCTCATGCCTCCAGTGGCCGCATAGCTGGCGTTGAATCCGAAATCCGGAAATGGCACGAGACTCGCTTCAGGCGTGCTCGAGGGCGCGATGGAAGTCGGGTTGTTGTAGCCGGGAAACGACTCTAAATGCCGCGCCAACGAAGTCACGTAGCCGGCTTGCACGGACAGCGAGGGCGTCAGTTGGTATTGAAGGGTAAGGTTGGCGCCCATCGTGTACGGCGTCTGGTAGTTGAACTGAATGCCGCGCAAGGCCAAGCCGCTGGCATTGACCAGCAGCGGATTCAGTGGAGTGCAAGTGAAGCCAGTTTCAAAGGTCGCAACGTTTCCAGGACCCGCCGTGGAGCACCCGGGGAACGTGATGGAGGCAACCGCGCTGGGTGGAGCGAACGAGAAATTGAACTGGAAGGGATAGTTCTCACCGATGTTCGGAGAGAAACCCCGGTTTTCAAAGCCGTTGTAGAAGATACCAAAGCCGCCGCGGGCAACCAGCTTGTTGGTAGCTTGATAGGCGAAGCCCACGCGGGGCGCAAAATTGTCATTTTGCGAATGCCCAAGGCCTGTGCCGTACTTGTTGGTCACGTCGAGAGTGATGCCATCGGTAGCCAGCAAACTGAGGAAGCTCGGCGAGAGGTTCCCAGAGTTCTTTCCTGGCGGAATGAGGTACAAGGCCGCACCGGTCGGAGAGGTGGGGGCCGGAACGAAGTTGGCTTGATTGGAGTGGTGCTCGCCGACCAGCCCGAAGAAGTCATAGCGCACGCCTAGATTCACGGTGAGCTTGTTGGTGATCTTCCAGTCGTCGTTGAGGTAGCCGCCGTAGTAGTCCTTGCCGTTGTCGGTCAGAGATATATTGGAGACATACACCCCAGTATGAGCGCCTCCATCGTCGCCGTTTCCAGAGGGGCCGCCAACAAAGTTGATGCCACCCGGCACCGTCGAGGCGATCGGAGTTAGCAAGAATTGCGCGCGACCCGTGTTGCCGCCACCCACACCCGGGATTTCCGTGTACAGACCGCTGTAGTCGAATTCACCGCGCGACCAGGGCGGCTGGAGAGTGGAGAACTTCACGTGCTGCCACTCGATTCCCATTTTAAAGGTGTGCTTGCCGAGAATCTTGGTGACGTCGTCGGTGAGCTGGAACGTGGAACTGACTTCGTCGGAAGGCAGGAAGGCATTGCTGCCAAGGGTAGACAACCCGCTGATTCCAAACGCCGGCAAGCCGCCGTTCTCGGCCAATTGAGGAATGCCCTGGATGCCAAACGTTGACGGAATATTGGTCAGAGTGTTGGCTTCCGGCGAAACGCGCGTCGTGTGCAGGTAGCTGAGTCCGGCGCGAATCACGTTGATCAAGGTTGGAGAAAACGTATGGGTGTAGCTCAGCGCGCTCTGTTCCGCGAGCGCGGTCT
>Ga0187818_10000226_pt1 | contig 18485 bp, 15 predicted proteins | sample NC_wetland_sal_i_14_FD_130581 | JGI IMG/M metagenome (GOLD analysis project Ga0187818, IMG submission 130581) | Wetland sediment microbial communities from Neuse River Estuary, North Carolina, USA - SO4_3 | ecosystem: Environmental > Aquatic > Freshwater > Wetlands > Sediment | place: USA... | reverse complement strand
ATAGACCCAAGACTCGAATTCCCTGAACTCTTCAACCTCTCCAAAACACCGAAGGCGCGCCCGGAAGCGCGCCCTCTGCAGGAGATTTCTTTTTTCTCACTCTCTATTTTCAGAATATCAAATTGCCAGGGGTAAAACGGACATTTTTCAAAATTTATTTTCGCCGTGTTCACAATCACTTAGAGAAATTTCGTCCTCCGGACCCCCTTGACAAGATTTTTTCGCCTTCGCGCCGGTTCGCTCCATCAACCCAACCTCCAGCATGATCCCGCTCAGCTGATCGAGCGCCAACGGAGTCGACCGCCGCACCGTCTTCTCATTGCATTGCAGGAGCCGGGCCGTCGCCCAGAGATCGTGTTCCTGCAAAATGTGGCGGGCAATGATCTGCCGCGAAAACTCATCCAGCCGGTCCAGGCACATCTCCATATCGTGCACGAAGATCACCCGGTCCTCGAACGTCACCACCGTGTACGTGGTCACCTTCGCCCGAAAGAACTCGCGCCCCAACAGCGACGGTAGCCGTCCGGTTTCGATCGAGTACCGCATGTACCGCCGCAGCATCGCCACCGCCCTTCCCCGGTAGACCCGCCGCTCCTGCTCGATCTCCGGATCTTCTATGGGCACCGCCTCCGGTTCCCCGGCTAGCGTCCCCGGAAACTGATGAGCAGGCAGTCCTTGCCCTGAAGACTCCATCGGATGCCCCATCTCCCGCGTTTCATGCAACAGATCCTCCGGGTGCCCCATGTCTCGCGCCTTTCGCGAGACAGCTTGCCCTGAGCCTGTCGAAGGGTGGGGATTCTCTACGGCTGCCACCAAGTCGGCCGGTATACTCGCCTCCTCGTTCCGTCCCGCTTCCGCCGCCATCCACGCAATCACCGAGCTCATGCCGCACCTCCCGCCGCTTCCAGATCGGTCTCGCCCCGCCCGCCGTCGTCGCTCCCATAGTCTTCGACCACTGCCCGCCGCCCAACCGGCAGGATCAGCCGCTGCGGTTTCTTTTTGGGAATGGGCAGGTCCGCCACTTTCCCCTGACAGTTGCCGCAATACACGACTCCCGCTCCACACTCCCGCAGCCACAATCCCCCACAGCTCTCGCAATACTTCAATTCCATGCGAACCCCTTTGTTCCCGCCGTCTTTGTCAGTGCCCTTCATAAGTCCTCCCAGTGTTTTGAATGATGTTCTGGCCATCTCCGTTCACGTCTTGCTCCGGTGTGTCCCAATTTGGGTCCGGGAAGACAGCCCGAAAGCGGCGTCGCCCGAAGCGAAAAAAACCCTGCGCCGATCCCGCCTCGGTGCGGGAACGGTCGCAGGGCTCGTTTCTCTTACGATGGCCTGCTTCAGTTATTTAGTTTTCTCTTGGCGTGCTAAGAGATTGATTCTTCTCGTGATCTGATGTTTGCCGTGAACTTCCCCTTCTACAGTTTTCGGGCAACCTCGTCGTCTGCGCCCGCACTCCCCGCCCGCTGGCAGAAATAACTTTCCTCGTAGCCCGATTTGAGCACTCGCCCGTTTTGCATGACTACGCTCAACTTTCCCGTGAAGTGCAGCGACAACAGCAGCCGCTCCATGGATGCCGATAACACCTCGGCCTCCCGCACTTTTCGCCGAAATTCAACGAAGTCCTTTTCTGTGTTCGAGTTATATAGGTCGCTCGTCATTGACTTCATCCTTGGAGCAGATTGGCCCTCACTTTGCGGCGATCTTATTTCTGTGGATTTCCTCAGTCAAGGTTGTATGGCCAAACCAGCCTGTGGAAAACTTTCCCCATGGAGGGACAGTCGCCCTCGCCTGTCCTGAGGCACACATGTGGGGACAGCCACCCTCGGCTGTCCGGTCGAGCCACGCTCGACAGCCCCCTCCCGTCACGCCACCCCAACCCAAGCCCTACTGCAACCTCCGCTTACGCCCGCTCGGTGCAATCGCCGGTGCTATACTCCCGCCCATGAAGTTCAAAGTCCTGCAGGATAATCTTCGGAACATCCTACGGGATCGCATCGAAGCCGGCCAACTGACCGGCCTCCGCCTCGCCCGCCAGACCGGATTCAAGGCAGGCCCACATCTCGAATTTCCTCAACAGGAAGCCTGGCCTGAGCCTGGAAGGCATGGACAAAGTCCTCTCCGTGCAGCGCCTTTCCGTGCTCGACCTGCTCGATCCCGCCGCTGTGAACACGCGCGCCTCGCTCGTGCCGCCGAGCGGTGACGAGTTCGAGCACGTCGTCGTCACCGACGCTCATACCGCCGCTACCCAGCCGCTCGTCAACGCCATGCATGTGAAAGAAATCCTCAAGTAAAAAAAACTTTCCTGCGCCGCCCGCGCGCCTCGCCGGTTGGCCGTCGTTCTTCCTGGCAGCGCTTCGTGGTCCTCAAGTTCGACGCCAGGGACGCCATGAGCATGCATCCCCGTCTCGTACCCGGCGCCACTTTGCTCCTCGACCGCCATTACAACTCTCTCACGCCTTATCGCAAAGGCGAGTTCAATATGTACGCTGTTCTGAAAAACGGAACTTGTACGGTCTGGTACGTCGAAGTGGCAGGGAATGAGCTAATCCTGCGCCCGCACAATCAATCCTCGCCCATCGAAGCCGTGGTCATGGAAGACGGCAAGACCCCCGCCGACTACCTGGTCGGCCGAGTTTGCCATGTGGGATTAGAGGTGTAGATCAGAATCTTCTGATTGTCGATGGAAACTGGTTACGGATGGAAACTGGGTCGAAGGGGAAATTGAACAGAAGGGAAATCTGGGTGCCCCATCCTAGCCGCGTTCTTTGCGGCTAGGATGGGGCACTTTGACTTTGTGTCCCAGAAATTAGCCCCAACTAGAAGTTGAACTTAATCGCCAGCTGCAGCTCGCGTGGTGTGCTCGCCGTATAGCTGACGATACCCGTGCTTCCATCATCCACCGATGTGTCGGGCGTGCCGAACACCGGATGATTGAACGCATTCCGCGCTTCGAGTCGCAACTCCATGTTCATAGCTTCGCGCACGCGTGCCAGCGAGAACTGCTTTGACACCGACAGATCGTTGCCGAACCACGATGGCGTTCGCACGATGCCGATAGTCCGCGGGGCATTGCCCAGCGTATAGGGAGCTGGTTTCTGGAAGACTGTGACATCCACAAAGTAGTTGTTATCAACCCAATCGCGCGCGTGACTCCGTTTTGGCGTCCCCACGATGTCAGGCCTCTGCGCATTGTAGGTTGGCAGCGAAACAGGGTCGGCCAGCGTCATCGCCAGCGGCCGTCCGCTGGTCATGCGCCAGATACCGTTTGTCTTCCATCCACCCACGATCGCCTCCAGCACTCGCGGCATGTTGCCCAGGAACGCTCGACCGCGTCCGAAGGGCAGATCGTAGCTGTAGCTGATTTGTAGCACCTGCGGAATGTCGAAGGTGGATAGGCTTCGCTCCAGCCACGGCTTGTTGGGATCCTGCAGGCTGGTGTTGGCGCCTGTCCAGGTCACGTTGTCATCCGCGACCGACGAATCATCAATCGATTTCGACCACGTGTAGGTCACCAGGAACTGCAGACCATTGGAGTACCGCTTCTCGCCACTGACCTGCAGGCCGTGATAGATAGAATCCGCAATCAAGCGAACGTCAGTGGAGACGCCGGTGAATTGTGGGTGGGGAAGCAGCAATTGAGAGTACGCAATGGTCCCGCTCGACAAGGTGCTGTTGGGGTCGCTGATCGGCCCTCCGTTCAGCGAAGAGAAGGGATTGGGCACAAGGTTATTGAGGCACGCCACGGTCAGGGCCTGGCAGGGGTTGGCTGCGTTGGGATCCCCAACCGGCAAACTCTCCACCCACGGTCCCAGCACATCCAGCTGGTTGGCCCCGCTGAACGGGAGATGCGTTCCTTTCTTCCCCAGATACTCCGCATTGATCACGATATTGCCCGGCAGTTCCCGCTCAATTCCGAGACTCCAGCTCTGCTCATACGGCGTGTGGTTGTAGACAGCGGTGCGGACCGGCCCGTTGGCGCCGAAACCGACGTCATTCATCGCTCCGAGCGAACTTCCCGCTGGGGGGATCAAATGAGGGGTGAAAGGGAAGGGATCGCTGAGGTGTAACCATGGCACGTTGCCCTGGTTCTGATACGTTGTGATGTTGTAGGTGTACTGATTAAAGCCCTGGCTGCCGTAAGGCACGACGCCGCTCACTCCAGACCGCGACTGGCCGTAGTAAATGCCGTAACCTCCGCGAACGACCATCTTCGGCATGAACTGGTAGGCGAAGCCGAATCGTGGCTGAATATCACTCCAGTCCGTCACATAGTTAGTGCGATGGCTCGAACTGGCAAAAACTTCCCCGCCCGTGAGTGGAACTGTCACCGGCTGACCCGTCACCGCATCGTTGTACGTGATGCTGCCGTTGTTCAACGGGCTTGTTATAGTTGGATCGAACCCGTTCTGGCGGTTGAAGCGTTCGGTTCGAGGCAGGGTCACGTCGTAGCGCAGTCCGAGGTTCAAGGTCAGTTTTTGAGTGACCTTCCAGTTGTCCAGGCCGTAGCCGGCGTATTGGTAGTTCGTGGTCGCGGGCCGGAACTGGAGTTCATAATAAGATCCGCAGCCGATGTTGCTGACACAATCCTGGGTCAACTGCCCCATCAGGAAGCTGGCCATGCCGTCGCCGCCACAGTTCCCGGTAGGGTCGTTGGGACATTTTGAGCTCCCATTGAAGTCGAAACTGAAAAATCCGAGAGGGGCGTTGGTCTGAATGTAGTTCATCTGGTGCAAGCGCCCCTCAAAACCAAACTTCAACTCATGTGGACCGTGCACCTTATCCAGCGAAATCGTGAATTGTCCGGTGTCCTGTCCCAGCTTGTAGTTGCCGTATGGGTCCGAGCCCATGTTGGCAGCGCCGGCGTTGGTGTACTGGCTCAGGAAAATGGCGGGTACTGCCTTGAACCCATTGTACAAATACGAGGGGAATCCCAGGGTCCCGAGCGGATCGGAAACCCCCTGCTGGTTGTAGGCCTGGATGTTCTCACTGCCGCGAGTAAACCCGAGGATTGTGTTGACCAACAAGGTCGGACTGATCGTGTGGGTGTCGTTGATGGTGAACAGGTGAGCGGCGTTTGTGTTCGGTCCGCCCGAGCAGGGATCGGTAAAGTTCTTGAAGCAGTTGAGCGCACTGCCGTGGCCCCACTGCTGCGAGTACTTCACGCTCATCAGGTTCTTTTGGCTGAAGCGGTGGTCAATCTTGATGTCGAACTGATTGTTGATTCCGTGATTGGCCCCGGAGCCGAACCAGTTGCGGTAAAGACCTCCTCCTGAGTTGTTCGGCATCGGGAAGTAGCTCATCATTTTCTGCGCCACGGGATCGATCAGATTACCAGCGACTCCGGGGGTCGGCTCATCGGGAGGACAGGAATTGCCCTGAGGAAGAGACGAAGGATTACAGCCCGGGCTGGTGTACTGAGCAATGTTGTTGAACGGAATAAAGGCGCTGCGGTCGGCACCTCCCTCGTTTGGATTGAAGACTCCACTGTAAGGGTCCCAGAGTTGACCGGGCGCAACCACGGTCGTAGAGTCACTGGCCAGGACACATTGGCCGATGTTCAGATCTCCAGGCGTGGTGTCCCAAACTCCTCCATTCGCCGGGCAGATTTCGCCAAAATCACCGTTGCGCATCGCTTGGCTGGGTACCCCCGCGTGGGCTGTGCTCAACCCAGCGGAACGCGACCCTTCATAATCGAAGAAGAAGAAAGTCTTGTTCTTTATGACCGGGCCGCCAATGGTGACGCCGAAGTCATGCCGGTGAACCGGGGGGATGGGGGCCGGTGGCGTGACGTGATCGCTGAACCAATCGTTCGCGTCACCGATCGTGTTGCGGATAAAGTCATAGGCGCTTCCATGAAAACTATTCGTGCCTGAGCGGGTGACCATGTTCACGATGGACGCGCCGGAAAAGCCATATTCCGCGCTGAAGTTTGTCTGCTCCACTTTGAATTCTTCCACCGCCTCCGGAGACGGAATGTACGTGCCCTGCGTAATGCCGCCGTTCGGCTCGGAGTTGGTAACCGAGGCGCCATCGGTCAGGATGTCAGAGGATGCGCCGCGGCTGCCGTTGGACACGAAGTTCGTTCCTCCGGTATCGCTGGCATGGTTCTGATCACTCATATCCACGACGCCCGGCGCCAGGTAGGTCAACTGTGTGAGATCGCGATCAATCAGCGGGAGATCATTAATGAACCTGCGGTTGACGACTTGGCCGGTTTCCGCATCCTCAGTCTGAAGGTTTTGTGCTTGCGCCTCGACGGTGACGACTTGGCTGCCTCCGGCAACTTTCAGCGTCAGATTCGCGGTCGCATTTTCGTTGACGTCCACCTTGAACTTGGCGCTTAGCGCCTTGTCGAAGCCCTTGGCCTCGGCCGAAACCGAGTATGTGCCGGGAGGGATGGAGCGGAACAGGTAGCGCCCGTCGTTGTCCGAGGTCGTGTTGAACGCGTATCCCTTTTGCTGATCGGTCAGAGTGACCTTTGCCCCTTGCACCACGGCGCCGGTGGCGTCGGTCAGAACGCCGCTTACGGTTCCGAAGTAGCCCTGGCCAAAAAGCATAGCCGGCAGCAGGAGCACGGCAGTGAGGAACACAATCTGAACTAAGGCTGGGGAATTACGGAAAACTGAGGTGGATGTGCGCATCTGACCCTCCTTGATCGCAATGGACAGGTACAGCCAGTGAGACCCGCGCGAAAGACCCTTCATTAAAACGATTCATTATGCTCTAACTGGAGGAGCCATCGTCAAGTAGGTTTTTTCGGCTATTCGGGGTTTTTGAAGCCCGGAGCGGTGCGGGTCCCCTTCGACGCCCGGTGAGAGCCTGCCCCACCTTTCATCTGGAGATCACGTCTTACAGCGGCAACGAAAAGGCTGCCGTGGGGCAGCCCACATTTCAGAGCGGTTCACTTCAAATCCGCCAGGTCCGCCTGCAACTGCTGCAGGTTGAATCCCTGCGGCGATTCCTTTTGTTTGGTCAGGTAATCGTTGCTGATGATGGCGTAGCCCTCATCGCAGTATGCGTCCCAGAACGACCACGTCATGGCCTGCAGCGCGCCCCAGGTCACGACGGTGACCGTGCGGGCGTCATAGGCGACGACGGGAACGGCGTGGCCTCCCCACGATCCGGGTTGGCCGTCGCCGGTTGGGCCTCCCGGCGGCACCGACCAGGGCTGATGATTCTGCACCTGCGCCTGCGCGCTGACAGGCAGCGCCAGGCCGATGTAGCAGCCTTCGAAGATGTAAACCGAATCCATGATGTGGGTGTGGTTGGAGGGTTCGAGCGCGACATAAGCGCCGATCTTGTGTCCGGCGATGCCGGTTTGCCGCCAATAATTCAGCACGTCAATTTCATTGGCGCCGTTGTCGTTGGCTCCGGTTGCGGGATTGTAGCCGGTGATGGCCGAGTAGGCGGCGACGATCTGCTTATCGGAGGGGGTGAAGATTTTCTTGCCGGCGTTCGCGGTCCACTCCATGAGCAGGTGTCCGGCGGCGGCGCAGGTGCAGTCGCCGATCTGGTCGTTGTCCATCATGCCCCACGAGGCGCCGACCTTGGCCGTGAGATCGAAGCTGGCGGGCGGCGTGGGCAACGCGGGCGTGATGTAAGAGGCGAGCAGCAGCGTCCGCGGATCGTGCCGCGCCGCCTGTTTGCCCAGCTTGAGTTTGCGCGGATCAATGCGCGTAGGGTCGGACCGCAAAGCCACGCTTTTTCGGGAATCGGAGAGTGACGACTGAAGTTTTTTTACCACCATGATGGGATTCTCCTTGGGCGAGAGTGCGGCGAATCTTAGCCCGCGAGGAGGACCAGGTCAAGCGCAAGAAGAAGTTTGTTACGAAAACCGGACAAGACGAAAGGGAACAGACGGAAGCGACTGCTATCGCAGACGGGCAAATTCGGCTTTGGCCTGACGGAGGATGGGCAGGTCGGGGTCGGCGTGTTGCCAGAGGGCGAAGAAGTCCTGGTACGCTTTGCGCGCACCCGGCGCGTCGCCCGCAAGGGCCCGCGCCCGTCCCAGGCCCAGATGCGCCAGCGGAACGATCATCTCGTTGAGCGCAAGGCTGGGGTGGTCGAGGATTTTCTGGAATTCCGGTGCGGCCTCCGCCCCCTTGCGCTCCGCCAAGTAGGCCTGGCCCCGAACGTACGCCGGATAGAGGGTCAAATCGCTGACTTCCGCAAGTTCGTAGGGCTCGGCCAGCGCAAGATCGGCGATCGCCTTCGCCGGAGAATTCTGGCGGAGCGCGATGACCGCGCGGACCGTGGGTGGATTGACCGCATCCTGGGGATTCCGTTTTGCCAGATCGTCGGCGAACTTCTGTGCCTGGGCGACGTCGCCGGCAAGCGCCAGGGCGAGTTCGGTCCCGGCATCCTGATCGCTGGACGCCCGCAGGGCTGCCGCCGTCCACCGCCGCGCTTCGACAAGGTTTCCGGCCAGCGCTTCGCGAACCGCGGCCTCCGCCAGATAGCTGGCTGCTGTCTCCTTCTCTCCGGCCTGCCGGGCAATTCCGGCTGCGCGCTCGGTCAAAGCGTTGGCCTCTGCCAGATGCCCGGCAAAGGCTGCCGTGTCCGACTCATCGAGCAGGAAGTGGTCCTCGATTCCCGGCCTTCCCACCGCCCAGGCTGCTTCCCGCGCCATTCCTGCCGCATCGCTCCTGAGAAATGCCAGTTCGTAGCTGGCCTCATGCAGAGGCGGGGAATCGATGCCGCGCGCTTTGGCTTGCTGAACCACGGCCGCTGACTCGTCCAGACGGTCAAGGTTCAAATATCCGGCGGCGAGGATTTCATAGGGCGCTCCGCGGTCCGGAGCCAACTCCAGCGCCCGTTGCCCTGCTGCCAGCGCCTTGTCATGCTGACCAATACCGGAATAGTAGAAGCCTAGGTGTACGACCGGAGTCACATCCCGCGGATAGGTCCGGGACCAGAGTTCATAAAGCTTCACCGCTTTCCCCATATTGCCGGTCACGTTCTCCTCGTAGTGCGAGGAGATGTAGAACTTCTCCCGCTCGCTGACCTGGTCGCGCAGATCGAAGGCCTTCTTTGAACTTTCGACTGAGAGGCCGGTCTCACCGAGCGCGCCGTAGGCAGTGCCGAGCACGGCATAGGCCATGGCGAAATTCGGATCGAGCGCAATGGCCCGCTTCAACGAGGCGACAGCGCCGGGCTGATCGCCGTTCACCATGGCCTGATAGCCGAGAGTGTAGGCCTGCAGGGCCTCGAGAGATGGCGTGGTGACCTTTTCCAGCGAGACGTTGTATTTCTGAATTATGTTCGCGGATTCGCCAAGTTTTCTTCGCATCTCGGCAGCCACGTCTTGCAGCGCATCGAGGACGTGGCTCTTGTCGCTCGCCTGCGCTTCCGCGCTGACCAGCGAGGCTCCGTTGACCCAGTTCACGGCCTTGAGGATCAGATCGTATCGCGTGCCGATCTGCGCAATGGAACCGTCAAGCGTGACGGCGCTGTTCATCCTCTGGCAAACCTCGCGGGCAATTTCCGGAGTGAGCGGTGCATTTGCCGGTTGTCCCATCAGGCGTAAGGTCTGATGAATTCCTTCTTCGGGCTCAAGGCTGAGGAAGGGCGACTGTTCCAACTGCACCGAGAGGCCTTCGCGCAGCGTGCCGTCGAACACCGGATCGCCGGTGGTATTGGTGAAATCCGCCAGCACGATGCTGTCTTTCTCCGTGAGCCGGTGCGATGGCCGCGAGCGCCACAGCAGCCCGCCCGCGATAGCGACTGCCACAACCGCGATCGCAGCCGCGGAGAGTGCAATCTTCCACTTCGCGGCCGTGGCCGGTGACGTCTTCTGCTCGCCGCCGGTGACCGGAGCGATGAAGCGATAGCCGCGCCGCGGCAGGGTCTCGATAAAGCGAGGGCTGTCGGCGGAGTCGCCCAGAGCCTCGCGCAGCTTATTCACCGCCGTGTTCAGGTTGTTGTCGAAGTCGACGAAGGTGTCCTGCGGCCAGATCTGGCCGCGCAGCTCTTCCCGGCTTACCAGTTCGCCCGGGCGCTCGAGCAGGGCGGTCAGGACGTGGAAGGGCTGGTCTTGCAGCTTGATGAGCTTGCCTTGCTTGCGCAGCTCGCGCGCGCGCGTGTCCACCTCGAAGGTTCCAAACCGCAGCACTGCCGAGGCACGGTCGGAGGTGCGAGCGGGAGTCCGGGATTCCAGGGCCATGTTACGGCCACCCCTCCAGATTAACGGGAGTCTAACATCCCCCGCCACGATGACAAATTCCAGATAAGCCGGAGCTCTAACTCATTCAAAAATAAAGCCATGCTGGTTTAGGAGCAATCAATGCGAAATCAAGGTCGGGGGCATTGCGTTTCCACAGAAATCAGGTCCATGCTGCCCGCCAACGCCCGCCGAGAAGGGCCCGCACTGGGGGAGGACCCGATGATAAGAAGCAAGCTCGCCGCAATTGCGCTCGCCATAGCAGCAGCCTTGACGATCTCAAGTGAACTGTCCGCGCAGGATAGTCAGAATTACCAGCACCATCACTACAAGCTCGTGGACTTAGGCGCACTGGGGGAACCGGTGAGCTACCCCTTGCCTCAGGACCACCATGCCATTCTGTGGAAGAACGGTGGAACGAAGATTAGAGAGATCGACCTGGGAGTGCTGCCGGGCGATTCCTGCAGCCGCGCGTATTGGGTCAATTCGCGCGGTCAGGTCGTGGGGAACTCGGAGAACAAAAAGCTGTGCGACCAGTCCGGAGAACACGCGTTTCTGTGGGAAGAGGGCCGGATGCTGGATCTGGACACACTCATTCCCCCGGGCTGGAGTCTGAAGTTGGTAAAAGCGTTTGCCATCACCGATCGCGGCGAAATTGTCGGCGCTGGCGTCCCGCCCGGATGCCCGCGGAGCCAGGACGCAAGCTGCGGGCACGCCTACGTGTTGATTCCATGCGACCAAGATAGGCCGGAGACCAGCGATTCGGCGGCCGAGCTTTCAACCACACAGACGCAGCTTGCTGAGAAACATCAAGCGGACGACGTCGCCATGGCTCCAGACGCCGTCGACCGCCTGGCCGAGACGCTTGCGCTTAACGGCGAGGCGAACAGCAGTCTGCAGGCAGCGTGGGGCCGCCCTAGCCGCCGGCGCAGGTGCCTGCCCGCGGGAGGGGAGTGTAGCGATCCGCTGCTTCCCCGTTGTTGCCCCGGCTTGACCTGCACATTCGAAGGAATGCGCGCCCATTGTCTGAAGAACCCCTTCTAGAAACACAGGGAGATGAGTCAGCGACAGCGCTGTGGGTGGAGGCTTCGGCGGCGAGCGCGTCCACGGTCGCAGCCGGTAAGTAAAGCAGCAGTCCTTCCGTGATCATGAGCGCGGAAGACGAACCAGCCGCCTCATACATGGCGCGTCGCTGAGCCGCGTCGTTCAGATCGACCGTGAGGCGCTCACGGCGGCAGCGTGCTCTCTCGCCGGACATGAGCCCGTCTTTGTAGTCGAGCACGTCGGCGACGTCGATTTCGATCCAGCGCAGATACGGCGAAAGGTCGAGGCGCCACGGGCGGATGTCGAGACCGCAGCCGACGCTCAGCACAGTCGCGATCGGGTAGGTTGCGAGCGCCTCCAGCAGCAACTCATCGACGAAACGGGTGCGAATGGCGAGTCCAAGGCGCACTACGTTCGAGTACGGCAACGCACGAAGAATGGCGACCCCACGCTCTCCCGCGAGCCGCGCCGCGAACGGATCATGCACAAAAGCGTCTTCTAGTTCGTTTTCGTGCGCGCGGCAGGCCGCGACCATCAGGGCGGTGTCGCTGATGTGGGTAATCTTTCCATCGATTTCAGGCATGAGGCTAACCATCATAGCTGCTCAAATCAGGTGATATCACAAGTGAGCAGGAGCAAAACTGTTTTGACTCGTGGTCAACGAGCGCTATCGGAGATCTTACGTACTGCGAACGCGAACGAGTTTTGTGACGGACGTCACTGACCCGCGCAGCCTGCACGCTGACAATGTACTGGGAGATTGCTTCACTACCAGAAGAGCTGGGAGGAGCCGTCCTGAGAACCTCTGCGCTCTGGAGGTCGATCATGACGCTGGCGCAGTTCGTCACCAAGAACGCATTCCGCAACAAGCGGCGCAGCATCCTGACGGTGTTGAGCATCGCATTCTCGCTGCTTTTGCTGACGTTTATGATGACTTTATGGCACGCGTTCGCGCTCGACGAAGGCAGCACCGAGTCGGCGCAGAGACTGGTGGTGCGGCACCGGGTCTCTCTCACCTTTACCCTGCCCACCTACTACCGGGAGAAGATTCGCGCGATTCCGGGGGTGGTTGCGGTCGTGCCGCTCACCTGGTTTCAGGGGATTTACAAGGACCAGACGTCAGGAACTTTCTTTGCGCGCTTCGCAACTGACCCGGACGAACTCCTGAAGGTCTATCACGACATGCAGATGCCGGACGACCAGGTGAAAGCCTGGCAGCGCGACCGCCAGGGAGTAATCGTGGATGACACCCTGGCCAAGAATTATGGGTGGAAACTAGGCGACCGCATTTCCCTTCAGGGCGACATCTATCCGGTAAACATCGAACTTAATGTGCGCGGCATTTTTCACTCCAATCCCGACAACAAATCGATTTACTTCAACAGCAAATATGTGGAAGAAGGCCTTCCTTCGTTCAAGGGGCACGCGGGGACGTTTGGCATTCTGGCGGATTCTCCGGGGGATGTGAGCAAAGTCGCCATTGCCGTCGACGAAATGTTCCACAACTCGCCTCAGCCCACCAAAACGGAAACCGATAAAGCGTTTATGTTGGACTTCCTGACCATGCTGGGCAATGTGAAAGCGTTCATTTTATTGATTTGCTCGGCGGTGGTGTTCGCAACACTGCTGGTCTCAGCCAATACCATGGCCATGACCATCCGCGAGCGGACCCGCGAAGTGGCCGTACTTAAGGCTCTGGGCTTCACCAGTAGCCGGGTCTTGAGTCTATTTGTGAGTGAAGCTGTGGGGCTGTCCGTTGCCGGGGGATTGGTCGGCGCCTGCCTGGGCGAACTGCTGGTCTACGGCTTCGGCCGTGTGGTCCAGCTGACTTTTTTCCCCCTGAGAATGACGCTTGCGATCTGGGCACTGGCTGTGCTCACCTCCGGGATCGTGGGCCTGCTGAGCGCCGCTTTTCCTTCTTATCACGCATCGCAGCTAGACATCGTGGATGGATTGCGGCACATTGGATGACCCTAGGACGCTTTACCAGCCAGCCGCGCAGGTGAGGAAGAAGATCTATTCCTGCCGAGGTCAAGGCGTGAAATGGAGATGTTTGAACAGTTACGCTCGAATCCTGCCTGTTTGGATTACCGTTCTGCGGCGGTATGGTTCACACCGATCCACCCATGGAGAAAAAGGCGCCTATAAATCCCCAGTAAGCGAGGACGGGGATATTGGTCAGCACGCAAATTGTACCCGCGACCTTGCTGCCTGTGCTGAACGCAAAAACGCCGATCCCAATGCCGATGACCCCGATGGCTGCCAATAGCCACACGCCCGTCAGAAAACCCGGAAAGTCTGGCATATAGTCCGTGTAAGGAAGGACAGCGCAGGCAGGGCCAACAAGAGAAGCGATTCCGGCTGCTATGGTGATTGGGGTCGATGCCGGTCTCCACTTCTTCGCGAGCCATCGGCAAAACAGTACCTCAACGATGAGGGCTGCAATCAAGACCACGATAATGCTGTGAGCGAGCACAACAGTGGAAGTTTATGCGAAGGGGCACCAGCTGTGTTGACAAAATGGGGGTAGCCTTCCGGGTGCAAAGGGCGGTACGGGGGGAACCTGGGGACAGACGGGACGTATCCCAATTGTCCAGAACACAAAAGCGGAGAATGTCCCGTCTGTCCCCAGTTTTCCTCGTCAAAACCGGAGAACGTCCCGTCTGTCCCCAGTTTTCCCCGTCCCCAGTTTTCCCCCCAGTTTTCCCAATGTGGCAGCACCTTACCTAGGATTTTGGGATTTCGAATGAGTACTTATTGTCGGTAGCGTGGGAGAGGAAGCAGGCTCGCGCGCTAAAGGGCTTAAGCCTTTCAGCTTTTTGTATCTCGCGACCACCGGTCGTACGCGGAGTAGAATGAGGCTCCGGCAGCTGTCTCAGGAGTCGCGAGTCATGGAAGCACCCAAGCCACCGGATATTGCGGGAATGATCCTTATCGGCAAGTCGTTTGTGATCAAGGGGCAGGTCTCCTGCGACGGAGACCTCTACATAGACGGCCAGGTGGAAGGAAGCGTTGACCCGAAAGGCAACCGCCTGACCATCGGGCCCGAAGGACGGCTCAAAGCCAACGTCATTGCCCGCGCCGTGGTCGTGAAGGGCAACCTGGAAGGCAATATTCAAGCGAGCGAACGGGTCGACCTCAAGCAGTCGGCCGTTGTCATCGGCGATATCGTGACCCAGAGCATCTCCATCGAGTCCGGAGCGCACATCAAGGGAAGGATCGAAGTCCATGGAGGACCTTCCGGGGACAAATTGGCGAGTGCAGCCGCTTCTTCCCCGAAATAATCCAGGCGTGCCGGAAATGTTCAGTGAGTGCGATCGCGCGCGGATTCTGCGCAAGTGACCCTTGCGGTTCAGTTGATGAACGCAGGCGCCTAAATCAAATCCCCGGATAGCCACATGTCAAACAGCTTCCAATTCTTGCTCTGCGTTACGGCGTAACCGTCAACACTGTGGCAGGCGGGGCGGGGAAGGGAGAGCCGGCGATGGGCGCGAGCGCTCCGGTCTGTGGGTTGATGGTGAAGGCCAGGATGCCACTGGCGCTGGAGGCGTAGAGGCGGGGGCCGATGGGATCGATGGCGAGGGCGCCTCCGCTGATTTTGAAGGGAGAGCCGGAAAGCGGAGTCAGCACGCCGGTGGTGGAGTTGATGCTGTAGCCGGAGATGGTGCCGTCGCACGCGACGTAGAGGAGGCTGCCGGCGGTGGCGAGCGCGAGCGGTTGCTGGCCGGCAGTGAAAGGCGACCCGGGAACAGGGACCAGAACGCCGGTGGACGGCGTGATGGAGAAAGCCGCGACCTGGTTCGTGGAAGTGAGAGCGACGTACACAAAGCTGGCGCTGGCGTCCACCACGATCTGACCCAGGAACGGCCTGCCGGTCGAGTTCGTGGTCGTGGGGAACGGCGACCCCTTCACTGCGGTCAGGGCTCCGTTGCTGTTGATGGTGAAGGCCTGGACGTTGCCCGGCGGCGTGTCGTCGTCGGCGAACAGGAAGAGGTTTTGGGGATCGACGGTCAGATAGAGACCGGTTCCTGCAGAGAAAGGCGAGCCGGAGATGGGCTTGAGCGCGCCGGCGGAATCGGCTTGCAACGCGTCGATCCGGGCCGCATCGGCAACGTAAACAACCTGCAGGGCGCTGTCGGTGGCCAGGCCTCCGGCAACGGTGAAGGGGCCGAGCGTGAAGGGAGATCCTGGGACAGTGGTCAGCGTGCCCGTGCCGGAACCGAGCGCCCAGGCATTCACGGCGGATCCAATTTCCGGTTGCGGGTTGGAAACATAGAGGAACTGATTGTCGAGTGCGGTCATACCCAGAGTCATGGAGGGGCCGGGGACTGAGGTGGGAGAACCGAGCGCGCCGGTGCCAGCGATGGGGAAGACAGTGACTTGACCGTTCGTACCCGCGGCATAGAGAAACTGCGGAGCAACACAGGCAATCTCCGGGCCACAGCCGCAACTGCTGGTGGCCGGACAAACGATCGGGCCGCGATTCGAGCCGCATCCAGTGAGCAGGGCGGCGAGCAGCAGGGAGGTCAGAAGAGCGCGGCGAGCAATTGCAGACATAAGCCCTCCTTGGAGCGACATGCTCTTCCCGGTTAGATGCAGGGGGCAAGAATCCCGGAACGATGACTCGGGACTGACATCGGGCACATCCTAACGACCGGCATGCCGCAGAGGACGCGTGGCTGGGACAGTTTTCTATCACAGCCGGTCTCAGGGTATCGAAACCCGGCGTGGGCCTGAAAGTCGCTACTCATGGGTAACATACCACCGCATGCGCGGTCTGGATCAGAAATTGCGAGGAGTGTGATGGTGATCACAGTGCGTAGGAGTTGGGAAGGTCAAGAGCATTAACGCGAAGGGCGCGAAGAAGAGCGCGAAGAACGCGAAGAAAATCATCGCACAAGGATCAGAACGGTGAAAGTCAAAGCACTCCGGCAGCTAGGCCGTTTCGAGACTGCAGAACCGGTCGTAGGCAAGGTCGAGGTCCGCGAGAGGACGGGGCTCGTACGTCACAAGATCGGCCGACAAAGCAATACTCTCGCGGCCTTCCCGGATGCCGGCAAGGGTGCCGGTGGCCACCGCCTGCACCATGACGTTGCCCAGCGCTGAAGCCTCGACCGGCCCGGCGACGACGACTCTGCGGCAGACGTCGGCGGTAAGCTGGTTGAGAAGTTTATTCTGGCTGCCACCACCCACGACGCGGATGGTCTTCAGGTCTCTCCCGGTCAGTGTTTCGAGCGCTTCCAGCACGATGCGGTATTTCAGCGCGAGACTCTCCAGGCAACAGCGTGCGATGGCGGCATCGTCGTGTGGTTCCGCCTGCCTGGTGCGGCGACAATGGGCGCGAATGGCAACCGGCATGTCGTCGGGCGCGAGAAACTCGGCAGCATCCACATCAATCAGGCTGCGGAAAGGCGCCGCGCCAGCCGCCAGGCGCATCACTTCCTCCCAGCTGTATTGACGGCCCTGGGCTTGCCATTGGCGAACGCATTCCTGCAGCAGCCACAGTCCGGAAATATTTCTGAGCAGACGAATGCCGCCGCCAACCGCGCCTTCATTGGTAAAGCGCAGGGACAGCGCTTCGCCGGATGTGACCGGTTCCGTGGATTCGACACCCATCAGGCTCCAGGTGCCACTGGAAAGGTAGACGCTGTGTTCATCCATGTGGGGGACGGCTGCGACAGCGCTGGCGGTATCGTGACTTCCCGCGGCAATCACCGGGACCCGGCCTTTCAGGCCACACTCCTCAAGAAGCAGCGGTTTCAGTTCTCCCAAGACTGTGGCGGGATAAGTGATGGGGCCAAGAATCTTGTCGGGAATACCGGCTCTGCGAAGCAGATCGTGCGCCCACACGTGTTCGCGGCACAATAACATCTGAGTCGTGCTGGCTTCCGTATATTCGGCCGACTTCTCGCCCGACAACCAGAAGTGAAACAGGTCGGGAATCATGAGCAGATTCTGCGCGGCTGCAAGGTTCCGGTCGCCCGATTCGACCATGCTGAACAGCTGGAACAGCGTGTTGATCTGCATGGTGCGAACGCCCGTGTGCTGGAAGAGTTCGCGCTCGGGCACGCGGGAGAAGAGACGCTGGGGCACTCCATCGGTTCTGGGATCACGGTAGTGGAAGGGATCGCCGAGCAGATTGCCTCTCCCGTCGAGCAGGGCAAAGTCAACGCCCCAGGCGTCTACGCTGATGCCGGCAAGAGGCGCGGGGTAGAGTGACGGATATTTGGAAAGGCCGCACTTTATTTCCGACCAGAGGCGGGAAACGTCCCACTTCAGGTGTCCCTCGACATTGACGGAACCGTTGGCGAAGCGATGCAGTTCGTGCAGTTCGAATCTACGGCCGTCCCAGCAGCCAACAGCGAGCCGGCCACTCGATGCTCCCAGGTCAATGGCGACGAAATTGGTGGTGGATTTCACTTGACGTGACTCGACTCACTCGGCTTTGGATAGCAATTCCATTACCTGATCGGTCATCTTCGCGATCAAATCGTCAATCTGCTCCTGCGAGATTCGTTCTTTTCCGTCGCTACGGGCGCTGGCTTCGCCGGCGCAGCCAACATCAGACATGGCAAGGAACGGCTCGGCGGGCGGGCTTTCCTGCTCAGTGAAACGGCAGTCCGGGAAGCCCAGCCTTTTCTTGATCTCCAGCAAGTCAGCGATTTTGTCAGCGGCAATGTTCTTGATCGGGCCGCTCAGCGATTGGGCCAGCATGATTGTGCGGCAGTAGGTATCGACGATCTCTGCCAGCCACTCGGCGTGGGTCAGCGTGTCGGCCCAGCAGACGATTCCATGATTGCCCAGAAGAATGGTGTTGTGCTTTTGGGCGTAGGGCAGCACGGTTTCAGCGAACTTTTTCGTCCCGGGGGTCTCGTAAGGTGTAACCGCCAGCGGCCCCACAAATACTTCTTGCTCGGGAATTACGTTCCCGGGCGGCAAGAGCCCGGTTATCGCGTAGGCGGTGGCGTGCGGAGGGTGACAATGGATGACCGCACGCGCCTGCGGCACCGCCTTATAGATTTCGAGATGAAGCAGCACTTCGCTGGTGTGCGGGCGCTCGCCGCATACCCGCGCATTCTCCATGTTGATCAACGATAAGTCCGCGGGCGTGAGGTCGCCCTTGCTGCACATGGTAGGAGTGCAGATGACGTATTCGTGCGCGATGCGGTAGGAAATGTTGCCGCCGTTGCCGTCCACGTATTGCCGCTCCCACAGTTTCTTCCCGACGCGGATCATCTCTTCTTTTATGCGCGCCGCTGCAGGCGACTTGAAGATCGCCT
>Ga0187818_10000225_pt1 | contig 18548 bp, 16 predicted proteins | sample NC_wetland_sal_i_14_FD_130581 | JGI IMG/M metagenome (GOLD analysis project Ga0187818, IMG submission 130581) | Wetland sediment microbial communities from Neuse River Estuary, North Carolina, USA - SO4_3 | ecosystem: Environmental > Aquatic > Freshwater > Wetlands > Sediment | place: USA... | reverse complement strand
TGGTTCGTCAAACCTCGGGCAGCAGCAACCAACTTCTGAACCTTATCTAATAAATGATCGACGCGCCAGTCGAAGGTTTCAAACGCTCTAAGATGGCGATGTCGGAGAGCGGTCCAATCGGAAACTCGATAGGCGAAAGTTCTCCAACAAGGTCGGTGTCGGGCAGCCAGATGAATCGCCACTCCTGCTGCCAAGCATAGCTATTCTCTTTTAACCGCCATGGCAAGGTGTCCCGCATCTCGGGTGAATCGCTAGAAAGATAATCAGGATGTCCGTTCTCAGGATCGAAATAGTGCGCGGGAGCGAAGAACGCAGTCCACTTCGGGTGTGCGATTTGTGCGGCGTTACAAACCCTCGTGCCGAAAGCTGCCGGATCGTGGATCAGGAGCCGTGCATCAGCGGCAAACTCAGCAGGAAACTTCGGTTCGACGGCATCAGCACAGAAAGTAAAAGCCATCATATAGTACTCTCGGCGGATTTCCGTTGTCCGTGTGACCCGCCCAATAGGTTCGGCATAATGCATACCAGTGGGGGTCGGAATCCCGATCCTAGTAGTGGGCGGCATCAGGCTGGACTTCCGATTTTCGTCGTCCTGCTGCGCGGCGGTCAATTTGGAATCTTTGTAGATTGATGCTACGGCTGCGCGGAACGTGCCTTGCAATAGCTTCTCCAGATGTACGAACTTCCCGTATTTGGCGACTTTGCTCATCGTGGTGGTTGACGAACGCTTCTATTGTTACAGGTTCTTCCGTAGGTGAGCCACGTGATTGATTACGGCTTTCATTTTCTTCACGAGGGCTTCGTCGGCAACGACCGAAGGGTTCTCATCCATGAACGTGGTTGTCTCGTTCCATTTATCGAAGAATTTGTTCCACTCGTTCGGGTCTGCTGATCCTGTACCCCCGACTATTGTCTGAAAGCGTTCTTCGTTTTCTTCCGTGATCTTCATCTCGTCTGCTGCCATCCGGCTGATTAGATCATAGTCATGCGGTTATGAATAAAGTCTTCTTTCAAAGACAGCGCGACCTGTCGATCCATCTCGGATCTAGCATCGTTGACCGAACCGTAGCTTTCTCTGAACACGATGGTCTGGGTCTGCCCGCTCGGGTCACCTTGATAGTCTCGATCCGTGACTAGAACGACGAAAGGCCCGTCACCCTCGCCTGTGATCGCAATGGTCCTATTGATAGCGATTGAGTTTCCGGAGGGCTTCAGCATGTAGACGGTGTGTGGGTTCGTCGACATGGCGTGAATCTTATCATGCTTCTAGTGATTGGCTGCCGGGTGCCCCGTCCTCGCGCTATTTGCTCTGATCAAAGGCTTGCTGAAATGGCTGCGTCGTTAAGCAACGGAGAGTCAGGTGTCCAAACACGCAGGAAGTCTCGTAGACAAGTTTGTAGTGCGGCTTGAAGTCCTTCGATGTGGAAGTGTTCGCCCTGTACCTTGAGTGCCTCGATCAGACAGTTATGCGCCGCCATCAAGGAGCGATCGGCAATGTTGGGTTGTGCCTCAGGATTGAGTTCCATGATTCCGTCTGTGATCTTTAGCCGCTCCGTAAGCCCTCCGAATGTCGGATGAGCGTGAAGCAAGGGAAGAAAATAGCCGGGAACGATGAGTCGACCAACGTCTGTTGTTTTCGCCATAGATGCGAAGTCCAGCCTATTCCATGAGTGATTGAGGCGCATCTTCGCGCCGGGGTGATCGCACTCGGGTACCATGAAATCTTCCTTGACTGCTGCGGCATTCTCACGAACCTTCTTGAGAAGATCAGGGGCCAGAATGTCCGGTCCGAATGTCTCGATCAAACGATTCGCGAGCTTGTCCTGCTGAATGGCATGGTAGTCCAGAAATGTCGTAGCTTCATCCGGGTGATGATGCAAGTAACAGAGAGTTACGGTTAGCTCGTACATGCTGCGCAGGAGCTTGGACGCAGCGACGCCATAACCGTGCTGAGAAATGAGCGTGATCTCCATGAAATCTTCGTAGATCACGCGTCCGAAAAAGTACACGAACTTATCCGCGGCCAGAGTCATGTCTTCCACACGAGTGAAGGCGACGTTAAAGGCCGTGACGAGATTGCCAATCATCTCGTTCCACAGCGGATGACGTTCGTCAAAGTTCTTGCACTCCTCGGGAAATCCGTAGATAGTCAGATTGGTAGGAGTCGCCATGTTTCATTGTCCCACATCCAAAACAGGTAGCGGCGTAGAATGGACGCCCTATGGCTAATCTTTCCGGTCCTCAGCCCGACGTGTTGTTCTGCCCTCGTTGCAAGGGTGATCTGCGCAACGTTGCCCGAAACGAGATGCGCTCAAAGGGGTACAAGCGTAAGGACGGCACAGTGTCACAAGACACGCACACTTACGAATGCCGAAGCTGCAAGCACCGCTTTGAGATCAACCAAGAGCAATAAAAGTTAGGTGCACGTCTCAATCGCACTCCTTTGAGCTTCGTACAACCTCAACACTACCGTGTTGCTCTTGAGTCACGAGCAATCCCGAAGTTACGTTTTCAGCCGGACTCCGACGACGTTGTCCAGAAGTCGGCTTGTGGGTTCCACTTGGGAACAATGCTCATGGAAAGACAACGATCATAAACGCGCTTCTCACCCAAGGATTAGGCGCACCGTCGCCGGAAAGAAAGGGCGCGAGGATGCTTACAAGCTCTGGTGGACGCCAAATTGATGCCTACGTCTTTGTCAGGTCGTATCAAGAGACCGAGAAATCTTCGCATAAGAGTGTTGCCGAGGCGCTGAAGGAAAACGACTCACAATGGAAGCGACGAGAGCTGATTATCTTCCCCAGCCATGTGTCGAATTCTGAGGACGATGCTAGGGAGATGATTTCGCTTGCTCATCAGGCTGGTTTCGACACTGTGTGTGCGGCTGTGCTGCTCGACACCGACAGGCGGTCTCCCATCGCTGACATCTGGGAAATGAATTGGGATGAGCGTTGGACCGTCCCGAATCCAACACAAGATGATGAGGAGACGCGCCGCGCTCAGCTCCGAGCGCTTGGCCGTGATTTGTGGTGGTGGATATGTAAGGCTTTGGTGGCATGAATGGAGTAAACCCTGATCTTGCCGTTGTGCCCTTTGAGAGAGGAGCCGAACTCATCTCTATCGGGTCTCCTGCCTGTTCTTTTCCTGAAGGGAACGAAAACCTCTGAGCGTTTCTGGGAGTTCTTCGCGGCAATTATCCGAAATCGAAACACGCGGCGGGCCTATCACACCATAGTTACGGCCTAGAGATTCTGCTTAGCCAGAAATGCAATGTCCATAACCCGATCTTCTGATGCCAGCCAATTTGCCCCGTCGCCAAGCAGCAGCATCGGTGCGAGCTTCTTGAGCAAATCCGACCCCGCAACCGCCGGCATCACGAGGCCTCGCGAAAGACGGCCTAGCGTTGCCAGCACCCAGTCATGACTTTGTGCGGCTGCCTCGATCAGGCATTTCACTGCAGTTTCGCTTGCGATAAGCCGTAACGCCTCCGATGCGGCGGCAGCACGGTGGGCATCACCTTTTGTGAGATCCGCAATCAGGCTGCGGATGACGGCTTCGGGTGTATCGGCTCCGAAGGCGACAATCGCATGGAGCGCGACGTTCTCATCCTTGTCGGCGATAAACGGCAAAAGCCGGTCGTATGCCCTCAGTCCTGCCTTACCCAAGCCCCAGACAGCGGCCTGGCGAATTTCATCTTCGGCGAATTTCTGTTCTGCAGCGATGCGCTCCAGCTCTTCGCGCGCAAAGTCACTGCCGAGCTCGGTGAGAATTAACACTGCTTCCATACGCAGATCCTGGCGTCCGGCTCCCCACACGACTTTGCCGATCTGTTCCTGGCCGAGGGCAGAACCCAGCGCAGCAGATGATCCAGCAGCTTCGAGCGAAACCCTCTCCTCCTTCTCGGCTTTAAGCAAGGCTTCGAGCGCAGCGACGGCCTGGTTGCGCAAATCTTCGCGACGCGGGAGAGACTTCACGGCTGCATAGCGATCCACGGGATTCGCAGATTTCAAATCTCCAATCGGGTCATACGCCTGTTTCAGGAACGAAGGCAGGTCCGCAAGCTTCTCCGGTGCACCCGCAAGGATTGAGACTTCACCATTGAATTTGTCGCCCTGCTTCACATAAACGCGCTTTCCGTTAAGCGTATACGTTTGCTTTCGGGTAACACCAGCCCCTGCATTCATCGTCACTACGAGCTTCTCGGCAGAGACCGACTGCACCGTTCCATCGCATGATGGAATAACTGCTGGCCAGGTCCGGTCACGTTCAGCTCCTTCCGAGGCGGATTTTGGCGGGCCAAGCTTCGATTCATCGACGGAATCGCGCAGGGCTTTGACCGGGAAGAATACCGCTTCCTCAGCCGGATGCTGGCCGTGCCCATCCTCAATGATGGCAATAAGCGCCACGACGTCTTGATCCCGCAGTCCCGCATCCCATGTGCGATCGGGATTGGCGGGCGCATCGCTCATCCTGATTTTGAGATCCGACTTCGCGCGGATTTCCACGCGCAGTCCCGTATGCACACAGAGCACGTCTGGGAGGCGCAGCCGTTTCACCTTTGTCATCCAGATTTTGTTGGAAGCGCAATACCGCTCCAGTTCGATGGGCTCGAATCCCATCGCTTTGAGCTGCTTCATCGTCTGCCGCACGCCTAGGGCGCCCATGCTTAAGAACCGCAGAAAACTGGTATCGGTTTTGAAACCCATCAGTCGGAACCTTTCGTGGGTTTCAGGAGTTCGCCGGGCGGGACTTTCAGTGCATCGGCGATGGCGAATATGTTCTCAATCGAAACATTTCGCTCGCCGCGTTCGATGGAGCTGATATAGGTTCTGTGGAGTTTGGCACGGAAGGCGAGCTCCTCCTGTGAGAGCCCCGCTTCGGTGCGGATGCGCCTTACGTTGTGGCCGAAGATCTCTTTAGGGTTGCGTCGCACACTTCTGCCGTGATTTCATGCTTGCAGTTCAGGCTAGAAATGTGTAAACAATGAGTCTACAGACTTAACGTTACACATCTGGTACGTATCCGTATGTCACAGAGGGAGATCGCCGTGGAGCCTGACCTCAGCAGTTTGCCGGAAACCATCGTCGCGCCGCGTACTGATCCGATCTATAACTGCCATGGCTACCTAACCAAGGTCCCGATCGCCGCCATTGAGCCTTTTGTGAAGACATTCACAGAGCCCGGCGAAACGGTAGCAGACTTCTTCGCCGGATCCGGCATGACAGGCCTGTCAGCGGTCCGCCTTGGCCGCAAGGCCCAGCTTAGTGACATTTCCGCCTTGGGCCGTCACATCGCAAGAGGGTATTCGACGAGTGTCAGTCCCACAGAGTTCCGCGCTATGGCGGATGCAACGGTTGCCAAGGCGCGTATCGCCATTGGCGACCTGTACGCAACGCGACGTGTGGAGGATAACGCTAGCGTTGAGATGGTCCGTACGGTCTGGTCCTTCACATATATCTGCCCCTCCTGCCGGTACGATCTTGTCTATTTCCGGCATCTTTCTCCGAAAGGTGCGCAGCCGAAAACCTGTCCTTCCTGCCATGCACCCTTCGTTCGCCGCCAATGGTCGCGAGGTCCCGATGTGCCGGTTCAAGTTGTTGCCCGCAACGCGCAAGGACGCCTGGTCGAGCAGCAAGTCTCGGACTTCGATAAGACCATAATCGCGAAGGCCGCTGCCGATCCCCGGCAGTGCGAGGTGCCATCACTCCCCATCACCGAGGATCGCGAGATGTTCAGCCGTTCCGGACTAGGTAAAGCGGGATTAGTAAGGACTGGCGATTTCTTTTCTTTCCGAAACGCCGTCGCCTTGCTCGAGCTGTGGCGCACCATTAACAATGCTGAGAATGATGCGATCCGGCAGAAACTGCGGTTCGCTTTTACGGCTATCCTGCCTCGCGCCTCGCGCCGCTACCAATGGAGCGCGCAGAGGCCGTTGAATGCACAAAACCAGACGTATTACATTGCCCCTGTCTATTACGAATGGAACGTTTTTGAATTGTTCGAGCGCAAGGTGGAAGCGGCTCTTCGTTCAGACGAGGCGCTTTTCCAGGTTTCACCGCTCCTGTCCGGCCGGCCGCATGAAGATGTCAACTATGTTCTCTCATCCGCCGATTGCCTCGCTCACCTCCCGAACGAATCGATTGACTATGTCTTTACGGACCCCCCCTTCGGCAGCAATATCTTCTACAGCGATATGAATCTCTTCCACGAGGCTTGGCTTGGAGAAGTCACAGACCACGTCTCGGAGGCGGTGGTCCACACCACAGGGAAGCGAAAGAAGGGCGCCCGAGAACGATACGAGGAGCTCCTGCGGTCAGCATTCGCCGAAGCATTCCGCATTCTCAAACCCGGACGACATATGTCAGTCGTCTTTGGAAACAGCAGCGGGCGCATCTGGGGCTTAGTTCAGCGGGCCATTCGCGACGCAGGGTTCAAGGCCAGCCCGACGCATGTTGCTATCTTGGACAAGGGTCAGCGCTCGGTCAAAGGCCTCAACTCAGGCTCCGAAAGCGTCGTCACAGTGGATCTTGTTCTCACAGTACAAAAACCATCCAAAGCGGAAAATGTGGCAGGCGTCCATGAGCTTCGCAACGGTGATACCCAACGCCTCATCGCCGAAGCCGTCAGCGAGCTAACTGGCAACACACGCAATGCAAGCCACGTATATGCAAGGATCCTCCGCAAAGCAATTCAAGACCACTACACTCTCGACGAACTTCATCTGACGGATGTGCTTTTGGCTCTCCGCAACGCTGGATACACAATCAATCACAAGACCGGTCTGCTTTCACCTACAACGTCGGTTTCCGAGGCGGTCGCATGAGTGATAAGTGCGACCCGACCGAGCATGTTGACGCCTGGCGGACCAAGCCGCGTCAACTGTGCCAGCACTGAGAAAGGTCTTCCAGTCGACTCTTCCAGTCTGTCCAAGGGCGAAGAGCACGAGGCCCTGTGCCCAAAGTCACTTGCAAAGGGACGAGATAGGCGTAGTATTCGCCTTGGTACCCTAAGGCGGGCGGCTCATTCTCCAACTCCGCACCTATTTCAACCTGCGGTCTGCTTCCCAGCCGCGTGCCACGTGGGCGTGCGTTCCGATCGTATTGCCCTACGCTGTCGAGGTAAGTGTCCATGGGCATTGCAGCCGAAGTAGCAAAAATCGCAACCACTGATCTATTCAAACGCGACGGACAATCAGGTGCGCTTCAGACCGGAACTTTCATCGGGCGCCCGTTCCATCTCGACTACGCTTCTGCTTCGATTCTCGTAGCGGACGCATGGAAACAAAAGGCCGCAGGTGTTCCGCACGGCTCGTTCCTATTGGCCTACTACGAAAACGAAGACGAAGTCGCTGAGACCCTGCTTCTCCGTGTCCTCAGACCCGCTAAGCTGCCCACGGACGCCGATGCAATTAGCGCAATGGTCGAATACTACAAGGACAATCTCAAGACCGCCGGCAAAGGCAATCAGCTCGATACGTTCACAAAATATGAGTTCAGTTTTTCTGGTCTCGAATGCCGGATACTAGGGACCTTTTATCGGGAACATGGAGTTTTGGCGTTTGGGGCCGACGTGGAGAACTTCTATAGTGCCCACAACTACGTAGTTATAAAGCCCAACGCCCAGGTTCTGGAGGCCATTGTAAATTTCCGAGAGGGTGAGCCCACTGGCAGTCCATCGGATATTCGAATCGGTGCGGTGCGATACAGTTCGAGCCGCAGGTTTCAAAACGGCGACTCACAAGTGCCCGTCTACGTTACACCAAAAGACTTCCTGGGCAAACGTACAGCCCTGTTCGGCATGACGCGCACAGGAAAGTCCAACACCGTCAAGAAGATCATTCAGTCCAGCGTTGACATGGGAGCCAAGGCGCCGTATTCGCTTTCCAACCCCAAAGCAGAAAAACCAGAAGAGGTCCTAGAGACTTTCACAGAGCTTGGCGTTCCAAAGTATCCGGTGGGCCAGATCATCTTCGATATCAACGGTGAGTATGCGAATGCCAACATGCAAGACCAAGGCACGGCGATCTTCGAGCTATACAAAGACCAAACCATCCGCTACAGCACCATTGCCAAGGCCGGTTTCAAGGTGATGAAGGTCAACTTCTATCGTGACGTGGTAGAGGGCTTCGAACTGGTCCGCTCCCATCTCGGCCAGAGCTCGGGAAACTACATCGACAGCTTCAAAGTGATCGATATGGCCAAGCCCGATGACTATTCGACCGACAAATCCGTACAGACCCGATATGACCGGAAGATCGCCGCGTATCTTTGTTGCCTGTTTCGAGCGGGGTTCCCGGTGCCGGAGAAGTTCAAGGTCAAGTTTGCGGGAAACGCTGCGTTGAACAGGATGGTCAAGGAAGATGGGTCACTCGATCCGACCATGGGGATTACCCTCCAAGAAGCCACCAATTGGTTCACTGCGGTGTGGGACAACTACGAAGACGACTTCTTTTCGAAGTACAAATCAGAGCACGGCCATGAGTGGGCAGACGAAGAGTTGAAGGCCATCTTCGTCTTTCTCTGCCGCAAGCGGAAGCCTGGAGGCAGCGTCGACGTGGACGGGTTCATCAAATTGCGCGGAATCGTTAATCTGCACACGGAGACGGTTGATAAGCCATTTGAACTAGAAATCATGGAGCACCTGAGATCAGGGAGAATCGTCATCATCGACCTGTCCCAAGGAGACCCCGAAATTCAAGCTCTCTATTCCGAGCGCATCTGCCGTCAGATCTTCGCGAACGCGATGCAACACTTCGTCAGCAACTCTCCAAACAATTTCATTCAGTTCTATTTCGAAGAAGCCCACAATCTATTCCCCAAGCGCGAGGACAAAGACCTCAGCCAGATCTACAACAGGATTGCAAAGGAAGGCGCGAAACTCAACCTCGGGCTCGTCTACGCGACACAGGAAGTCAGTTCAATCAGTTCCAACATTCTAAAGAACACGCAAAACTGGTTTATTGCCCACCTCAACAATGAGGACGAAACCAAGGAAATCAAGAAGTACTATGACTTCGGTGATTTCACTGATGCGCTGGTCCGGTTCAGTGCAAATAGCGACAAGGGATTTGTACGCATGAAAACCTACTCGAATCCCTTCGTTGTTCCTGTGCAGATCGACCGTTTCCTTGGTACGAGGTGAGATGTGGGCTACACCACTCGAACAGGGCGCAGACCAAACGAATATGCCAGCAAGTCTGCCCATGCCTACGTAATCAAAGATCCGACTGTTCAGGCATTCCTAGCCGGCTGCGAAACTCCCAAGAAAGCGGAGTGCGTCGATCTGAGCACACAAGAGCACTTGATCGCCGATAGGAGCGTGTCGAATCCTATAAAGCACGTGATCGCAATCGATGGTGGATACAGCGAGGTCATAGTCCGACCCGAATTTCCCTCCGCAACCATCTGTTTTTTTCAGTTCGGTGCTTTGATCTTTGGTATTGACGACCTGGAGTCTTTAGAGCAGTCACCATTCATCGACCCAGAAGACATGGGGAAGCTGAAGCGGATTCAACGAATCAAATTGACTTTGCCGGTGAAAAACGTAGCCTTGAAGGGCGCTGAGACGCTCACAAACTCAATCCGTTTGGCCGTTTACAACTTCTTTAAGCAGGAGATGGACGACGGGCAATTGCTGGAGACCTTGCGCTGGTTCTTGTTTGAAGAGTACGACAAGCCGACTGACGTCTGGATATTGGCCAGCTGCCCATCTTGCCCGACTGCAAACGTACCGCTGTCACGTACTGCGATGAGTGCCGACGGACGGTTTTGCTGTTCAGCCTGTTCCGCCCCGATCTATCTGACCGATGTTTTTCGCCTCCACGAAGCAGTAGATGATGAACTTGGTGCTGGCGGCATCTTGGGATACGTTACCACGACGCTGGAGCAACTAATTCTGGTTCACTTCATTCGACTCGTGATGAAAACTAAGCCCAGCCTTCTGGAAGACATTCTCTTCATCAAGGACGGTCCGTTGGCATTCTTCGGGCAGACCGCCAACATGCAAAAGCCAATGAGGCGGTTGGTCGACTTCCTGTTTCGTGAGCACAATTTCTTTCTCGCCGGTCTTGAGAAGAGTGGGCCATTTGTGGAACACGCGCACGAGATCGAACCACTCCTGAACCTTGGCCAGGTCATGATCCTCGATAATGACTACATTTACCGCTACGTCATCCCGGGCAAAGCTGACCCTGCCAATCCGTATGGACGAACCACATACTACGGCAACAAACTGATCTTCAAGGCATATACCGGAAGCCTGCACGTGATCACTCTTCCCACGGAAGGTGTCCTGTCCCACCCCAAACCTTCCGATTTTCACAACCTGGATGTTGTACTGCTCAACGTGGGGAAACTCAAGTGCGACATGTACGACGATTCTTTGGTACCCGTTGCCCTGGTCAACAAGCTCGTCTCGCTGGCGAACCATCCAAGTGCGCGCATTCTGCAGAAATTCGCAAGAAAGAGCATGGCGAACGGTTCATCGTAACGGTGGTGTGGCATGGCCGGAGGAGACCAAGATGTCATCGACAGCGACTGCTCGCCTTTTTGATCTCAATATCGAAAGGATTCTTGAAGGCTGGGAACTGTGCCATGCGACTCGTGAATTGATATCAAACGCGCTTGATGAGCAGGTGTTGTCAGGCACTGGAGAGATCACAATCGATCGAGCCTCCGAAAATGTCTGGCAAATCCGCGACTACGGGCGTGGCCTGCGCTATGAACACTTGACCCAGAATGAAAGCGAGGAAAAGCTTCACAATTCGTCAAAGGTGATCGGGCGGTTCGGAGTGGGCCTAAAGGATGCGCTGGCGACGTTCAGCCGTCGTGGTGTCGATGTCCATATCCGGTCACGGTTTGGAAACATCGAGCTCCGGAAAACCGCAAAACACGGATTTGAAGACGTAGTCACACTTCATGCTGCCATTACGCCTGCTTCGGAAGCGGTGTTCGAAGGAACAGAAATCACGCTTGTCGGAATTGCGGATGCAGAGATAGCTAAGGCGAAGGACTTCTTTCTTAAGTTCTCTGGCGAACCGCAACTCGAAACCACACAGTTTGGCCAGATTCTGTCGCCAATTAAAGGCAAGCCCTCTCGTATTTATGTGAACGGAATCGTTGTGGCGGAAGAAGAGAATTTCGCGTTCTCTTACAACATAACGTCTCTGACCGCTGGGATGCGAAGGGCGTTGAACCGCGAACGGACGAATGTGGGGCGGACTGCGTATAGCGACCGGGTAAAAGCCATGCTTCTGGGGGCGTCCTCGGCCGCGGTGGCAAATACCTTGGCAACAGAGCTGGAGAAGGTGCAGCTTGGCACGAATGCTGACGAAGTCGGTTGGCTCGACGTGGCCGTTCATGGATGCCAGATTCTGAACACTACCGGGAAGATCCTGTTCGTCACTGCCGGCGAGATCATGTTGTATCCGGAAGCCATTGACCGGGCCCGCGCGGATGGCTATCGGGTCGTGAATGTTCCCGAAAACGTGCGCCAATCACTCCGAGGGTTGAAAGACATTTCGGGGCAGAATGTCCGTGATTTGAATGTTTTCGATGCCGAATGGCTGCAAAGCTTCGAATTTAAGTTCGTTTCTGCCAACGCATTAAGCAAGGCCGAGCGCTTGATATTCGAGCAGCGCGAAGCAATCGCTCGGTTGGTTGGAGGATTACCGAAGGCGGTCAAAGAAGTCGTCATCTCTGAAACCATGCGTCCGGAGACATTCGGTTCTGGAGACGCCGATGGTCTGTGGGAAACGTCGACAGGGAGAATCATTGTTAAGCGCTCTCAACTGTCCTGCGTGGCTGCTTTTGCAGGAACACTGTTACACGAAATCGCGCACGCGAAGAGCGGTCTCGGTGACGTAAACCGCGACTTTGAACTTGTCTTGACTGACTTCTTGGGGCAGACGGCAACTCGTGCGCTGAAGTGATTGCGGCTCAGTTGTCGACTTTGATGCGGGAACACCCGCACGCGTCACAAAGATTCGTGCCCGGTCTTACGCTCATTTACACGGGCTGAATTCAGAGCTATAGTCCGACTCATATTCCCAGTGGCTTCTGCAAGCCAGCGGACGAGGGAACAAGGGCAAATGAAGTTTATCCATTGCGCGGATGTCCACCTGGACACACCTCTTCAAGGTCTGGCTCAGTATCCCGGCGCTCCAGTAGATGAAATTCGCAACGCGACGCGACGCGCATTTGAGAAGGTGTTGGACGCCGCCCTCTCGGAGAGAGTGGATTTCCTCATCATCGCGGGAGATCTCTATGACACTGGGCTCAAAAGTTTCGAATCGGCCCTCTTCTTCAATAAGCAGATGGCCCGACTGAAAGACGCTGGCATTGAAGTTTACCTCGTTTATGGAAACCACGATGCCGCCAGCAAACTGATCAAGCAACTTCGCCCTCCCGGCAATGTTCACATTTTTCGTGCCACCGACCCCCAGACATTTTCGAACGCCGAATTACGCCTAGCTATACATGGCCAGAGTTTTGCTACTCCTGCGATCACCGAAGACCTTTGCAGCAAATATCCTCCTCCAGTTTCCGGCTTTTTCAACATTGGAGTGCTCCACACAAACCTTGCCGGCATGTCAGAACATGCCAACTACGCGCCCTGTTCTCTGGATGCTTTGCGGAACAAAGGATATCAGTATTGGGCGCTAGGCCACGTACACAGCCGGCAGATCCTTTGCAACGATCCATACATCGTTTATCCGGGGAACATTCAGGGCCGCCATGGAAAGGAGCAGGGAGAAAAGAGTTGTGAACTCGTGAACGTTTCTGAGACGGGCATGATCTCTATCGAGACCATCTCTACCTCCGTTGTGCCATGGTTCGAGGTCGCCATCGATGCGTCGGGCTGCCAGACCGCTGATGAGGTCTATGAGAAGCTCCGGACCAGACTCGAGAAGGTGCATGCGCATGACAAGCAGCGTGTTACTGCGCTGCGTCTGCGTCTCGAGGGCACAACTCACGCGCATGCAGGGCTGAGTCGCGATCCAGAGCAGGTCCGTAACGAGGCAATCAGCATCGCGAACGAATGTGGTGGTGGTTTGTTCTGGGTGGAGCGTGTGCAACAGGCAACGTCGCCCGTTCTGAACCGTGATGATTTGCTCAAGCGAGACGATCCGCTTGGAGAAGTGGTCCGAATTACAGCAACGCTTCGCCAGGATCCTGCGGGCCTGGCAAGCTGGGATGCAATTGCAGAACTGCAGAAGAAACTTCCGGAAGAAGTCGCCGGTGGAGTAGAACCCGTCAAGATCGATGTTCCCACGCTAAGCAAAGCGATTGAAGAAGCTGAAGGAGTATTACTTTCGCGACTGTCAGCTCTGGAGACTTTGTGAGGATTGACAGCATCGACCTGATTCGCTTTGGGCATTTTGCCAATCGGGAAATCAAGTTTCCGCTTAAGTGTCCGGACTACCACCTCGTCTATGGCGACAACGAGGCCGGCAAGTCAACCCTGCTGCGCGGAATCTCGTCTCTGTTTTTTGGAGTGCCTACTAGGACCCCGGATGTACACAGCTGCAAAGCCTCGGAGCTCCGAATCGGTGCAACCATTTCAAATGGCACCCAAAGCCTTTCCTTTCGCCGAAGGAAGGGAACAACTGGAACGCTACTGAATCTGGATGAGGTGCAAATCCAGGAGGGGCTACTGACAACGTTTCTGCAAGAACTGGATCGCGAGCGATTTGAGCAGTTTTTCGGATTAAACCATCAACGGTTGCGTGAGGGCGGCGAAGAGCTCCTGCGCGGCAAGGGCGACATTGGAAGTGCGCTGTTTCAGGCCGCGGGTCTACTCGATCTCAGAGATCTACTTGAAGAGATTAATGACGAAGCTAAGGAACTTTTTTCTCCAAAGTCACGCGCTAAGGTGATCGGCAGTGCCATTGAGGAGTATAGGCAGGCGCGGGCTGAGGGTCGGCGCCTTGCCATCTCTGCAGCTACAGTGAAAGAAAAGCAATCGGAACTAGACCGAACGAGGCAAAATCACGAAGCCTTGAAGGCGGAAGCGCACGCGCTGCAGCAGGAGTTAGTGAAGCTACGCCGAGTCGCCGGCAATAAGCCAGACCTCGCCCGGCTACAACAGTTGCGAGCGGAGCTTCTGGCCCTGGAATCCGTTCCTGATCTTCCTCTGGGAGTCCGGCGGCAGAAAGACGAGGCGATCTCGCTACGTGGAAACGCGGCGAGCCAGATTCAGGCACTCAGCGAGCAGATCGAGCATCGTAAAGATCGCATCGTAGCGCTTCCCCTGAACGCCGCGTTCAAAACGCACGCTAAGGAAATTGAGGAACTGAATGCTGGAATCAGTGATTATGACCGCGGGATAAGTGACAGACCGAAGCGTGCAGCTGAGCAAAACGACGCCATTCAACTCGCCGAGGTCGAGTGGAAGGAAATCTGGCGCGAACGCCCGATCGCTGATGCGGATCAATTGAAGACCACCTATGCCCGCAAGTCGGAAATCTTGGCTTTGATTACCGAACAGGCACGCCTCAGTAGTGCTCTGGAGCAGGCGGAAGAGCAACTACGGATTGGTACGCAAGAGCGGGAGAGGATCGAGGACGAACTGGCTCTTCACCCTGAACCTCCCGATCCGGCGGTCCTCATTGCTGCAATCGAAGAGGCAAAATCGTTAGGAGATACGGAGAACGCAATTGCACGGCTGAACTCCGACATTCACCGTTTGACTAGCGAGGCAAACCGGGAACTCAGCACTTTGGGACGCTGGTCAGGGAGCCTTGAGCAGATGGAAGCGCTCAAAGCACCACTGTTCGGAACCATTGATGAGTTTGCAAGAGATTGGGAAAGTAGCGACAACGCGCATCGGGAGTTGAGTCGGCAACTTGCCCATACGCGGGACAACATCCGCAAGACTCAAACCGAGCTGGAGCGTCTGACTGTGACGGTCGGCAAAGTGGGTGAGGGGGATTTGGCCGAGGTTCGGGCTCGACGCAACGAACTATGGCAATTGATTCGTGCGGCGGCCTTCGACAAGACTCTCACGTTCGAAGAAGCGCAGACGAAATCCTCCACGTCGGTACCACTGCCGAAGTTCTTTGAGGAACATCTACGTCGCTCCGATGAGGTCGCCGACTTGCGCTTTACTCATGCTGGCGATGTTGCTGTTCACGACCGCCTGGCCAAGGAAATCGAATTGGCTGAAGCGGAGCGGAAGAGCACCGAACAGGCACTCGAACAATCGACAGCCGCCGAGCGCAGGCTCCGTGAGCGCTGGGCCTCCGAATGGAGGGATTTCGGGGCGGACCCGCTTTCACCCACTGAAATGAGAGAGTGGATGCAATCGCGGAAAAGCATATTGGAGCGACTCGAACAACGTCGCGCAAAAGAGACTGAGCTTCGTTTACTACAGGAGCGGACTCTCGCCGCCGGCGCTCAGATTGAAGTTTGTTCAAAAGATTTAGGACTGGAACTGCCGGCAAGACGTCCAGCCAACTCGCTGGGCGTCTTAATCAAGGTCGCGGTGGCCCTTGCCAATCAACTTCAGCAAGAAAGAAGAATGATCGCGGATCTTCGGCGACGAGGGCAACTCTTATCAGTCGAAAAGCAAGCAGCGAAAGTCCAAGAATACAGGACGAAACTGTCTGAATGGTCTGGGAGATGGTCGCCCTTCGTGAAGGCATTGCTCTTGCCGGAGGGCAGCACTCCAGTCCAGGTTGGAGAGGCCCTCGCAGTCCTTGAAAATGTCTTTGGGCATCTGCAAGAAGCGGAGCGGCTTCAGCACCGCGTGAAACGCATCGGGGAAAACATCGCGGAGTTCGAAAGAAAGGCTTCCAGCCTTATCGCAACTATCGATCCCTCTCTTGCTGCTCTTACTCCGCAAGCTGCCGCAGCGGAGTTGCACGCCCGATATGTTGAAGCTGGCAAAGCCGAAACGGAACGCCTTACCCTTGAAACTCAGAACGCCACAGACAGTTCGGCGATAGCGGCCTGCGAGGCCAGAGCCCAAGCTGCGACCGCCACTCTAGACAACTTAAGATCGCTTGCTTGCTGCGAGGATGATCAACAACTCGAAATCATTATTGGCCAGGCCGAAAGCAAAGCAGACAAGAAAGAGGAATACACCCGAATTGCAAAGAGCCTCATCGACCGAAACCCTGGTGCTGGCTTAGAGCAAATCGAGGAGGAGGCCTCCGGATACGATCTAGATTTCCTCAAGTTGGAGATTTCGACGAGTGAGGACCGGCAGAAGTCTCTTCAGGACGATGTCTTCAAAACCGGAAGCGCATACGGTGGTTTACTACAAGAATTCGAGCGTCTTGAGGGCAGCGAAGAATCGGCACTTCAGTCGCAAAGGGCTGAGGGAGCGCTCGCCAGGATTCGTCCGGCTCTGGCACAGTACCTGCGTCTGCGTATCGCATCTGAAGTGCTGTACCGAGCAATTGAAGCTTTTCGCGAGAAGCATCAAGGTCCAGTCTTGAGTAAGGCGAGTGACCTCTTCTCGCGCCTTACACTGGGCGAACATTCTGGTGTGACTACGAGTTTTGGAGATGACGACAGGCCGATTTTGGTTGCGGTCCGACAAAATGGCGAACAGGTACCCGTTGAAGGGCTGAGCGATGGCACCCGCGACCAACTTTATCTTGCTTTACGGCTGGCCGCCATTGAGTACCACGTCCAAAGTGTCGCCCCCTGCCCCGTCATCCTTGATGACATTCTTATCAACAGCGATGATGCGCGTGCATCGGCAGCGTTGCAGGTGGTCGGCGATCTGGCCAAGCGCACACAAGTACTTTTTTTCACGCACCACAGACGCCTCGTGGAGCTAGGAACCAAAGCCGGTGCTCATCTGATCGAGCTTGATTCGACGCCTGTAGCAGCGGGGTGACCGAGACGACCATCCGGACGTTGTTCAAGCCGGGCATCACCGTCGCAACGGGGAAAAAGGTGTCAACCAGAATGGACGATTGACGGCCGATCAGCCGCGTGCTCTTGTAGGGTGCCGATTGATCCGCTCGTTTCTAGGTCCCCGTGCGCCAACTGTGTGCATGATTTCAGGTGGCACCAGAACGAACCGCGAAGAGGTCGTTTGGATCGTGAATGATACAAGGGTCGCGCTGACGACGGAAGTCTCTACATCCTTCGACAACAGACATCGAAGCCTGATGGGGAGCGGGACCTGGTTTCGTTTCGCCAAGGGTATTAGCCGCTCTGATTAGCGCATTGGGCTTGGAGCGAGTGACTACCACGTTTTTTGCACAACTGGCGGACGGAGATGTGCCTTTGTCTCTGATACTTCGTTCCACAAACGACTTGCGGTTTCAGCGACCAAGACGGCTTTCTCGCGCAGGTTGACAGGGTGTCTGGTTCCGATGGCAGGGTGAGCTCCGCTGTTGCGGAGCGCCCTCAAATAGTGCAGGAGGGCTCTAGTGTCTGCCGAAATCAGCCGTGTTCGTTTTGTTTTCCATCGGAGTTGATACATCGTTTCGATCAGGTCGTGCAGATCGAGCTCGGACGCCGGAACTGCCTTTCCCTTTGCCTCAAGAGAAATGTGTCGCAAATCGGCGATCCTCCTGAGCACTCCTTCCAAGCCCCGACCAGCTATGAGCAGTCCCACTTCATCAAATCCAACCGAAAACAGGTTTCTAGCTACACGGAAATCGCTCTCCAGCAAATCGGGTAAATCGATGCTACCGACGATAAACTCGTCTTCCGCTTCCTTCATAGCCTCGAAGCCTTGGAGCAACTCCTCGACATCTGACATGAACTGGTTGATTTCGCGGACAATACGACGGGTTTGCGTGTATCGAGACCAGTGGTTTGGCAAGCTGTGCTGATGTAAGAAACCGTACGCTGCCTTACTCTTTGCAAGCCTCTTGTGGTATAGCAGCAGTTCCTCTGCTGCATGGACTGCATCCATGACCAACGGGTACGCTTGCCCTACGAGCACCGGATCGCATGCAGGCTCAGGATCGTCCTTACCCCTGAAACCTAGCTCGTAGAGCGCATGCGACTTTTCCTCAAGTTCGCGCAGCGCCTTATATAGGCAATGCCCGGCATCGAACCAGGAGTCCATTTGGGACATACGCACGCGCTGTGGACTGTCTAGAGCCACCGGATGGACAATGTCGACATACTCTTCCCACGAATTCCAGAGCCAAGTCATATGTGTGTTCGGGCGAAGTCCGAATAATGAAGAGGGTCTTTCCAGCATATTCTACGGCAAAGCTCTGGCCAAAAGCTGTCGTTCAAGCTTTGGCCGCACAGCCGCCTGAGAATAGGCACAGCCACTCCATTTTCCCTGCTGGCTTTGGAACCGACCGAGCCACAATTGACGGGCGTCGACTGCAAAGATTCAGAGTCCAGATGATCACGCCCGCAACTATCAGAACGGTTGCAGAGGTGTCCGGATATAGGGATCGTAGTATTTGTTCTTGGGCGTCGCAGTGGAATGCTTGACGCGGCTGCAAAAGTGGAAGAAGCGCTCAAAGCAACGTAAGAACTGACACCAGATCACGAACCACTCCGCGGCAATTATGTATTGAATCCTCTCCTTGACAGACCCGGCGCGCCAGCGCACACTTCTCG
>Ga0187818_10000223_pt1 | contig 18565 bp, 20 predicted proteins | sample NC_wetland_sal_i_14_FD_130581 | JGI IMG/M metagenome (GOLD analysis project Ga0187818, IMG submission 130581) | Wetland sediment microbial communities from Neuse River Estuary, North Carolina, USA - SO4_3 | ecosystem: Environmental > Aquatic > Freshwater > Wetlands > Sediment | place: USA... | reverse complement strand
GGGAGTTGTCTCCCAGGCTAGAGTGTTTGTCACCCTCCGATTCAGTGAGCCTGCGAGATTTCCCTCGCTCATACCAATACCGGACGGCGGCACGACGCCGGACGGTGCGTGGCGCCCGAGCATGCAGCCGTGCTATTTCAATGCTTTCCGCAATTCCGTTGAACCAGCCAGAAAACCGCGGACCATATTCACGACAATGGGAACCGCAGCCTGAACCGCTGGATGCAAGGCTCCTCCGATCGTTGAGGTGTCTGCCGCTTCGACTGCAATAATGAGTACTCTGTTGGGAATAGGCAGACGGAGTTTTCGCCCAGTCAGCAATATCTCCAGCAAGCCAACGAAATGAGAGCCGCGAAGGGGATCTGCCGACAAATCTTTCTCATTGAAAACATGGACAGTGCCCGGCTTGGCCGCGCCGGTTTGGATCGTGTCAATGACCAAGAGATCTGAGACATTGAGAACGAAGTCCATCAGACGAAAGCCGGCGGCCGAGGTGTAAATTACAGCGTCGCTATGTCCTCCCTCGAGCTGTCTGGCGACTATCTGCCCGAAAGCATCGTCCGCCATCAGTTCATTCCCCAGGCACAGGACCCGTTTAACAGAGTAGGCGCTGCTTTTTGTTTTGCGGGGCATATTGATCCGAGATCTGGAATCTAGTGGCTCACCTGGACGAATCCCGGTTGGGAATCTCGTTGGCGGAGTCCGTTATGGTACGTCCGTCGTCTTCTCTTCGGATTCTCGTTTGACGCAGCCACGAGAGTCACGATACAGGACGGCCAGAACCTTCCCCACTGGGTCACGGGCTCGGATCAGCAAAGGCATGCTACCTGGCATGGAATGAGTGGCGCACCCGAGACAGGGATCATACGCGCGGAGCGCCATTTCCACCATGTTAAGGATGCTGTCTGAAATGTTGCCGGCTTTCACGTAAGCTGCGGCGCTCTTTTCCACGCTCATGGCAATGCGCGCCGCACTGTTCTGAGTTGCGACGATCAGATTGGCCTTTCGAATCACGCCTTTCTGATCGGTCTGATAGTGATGAATCAGCGTCCCGCGAGGCGCTTCCACAACGCCGATACCTTCAGATGGGTTTTGCGTGGGCAACGTACGCACCTCCGGATCCACAATCTGCGGATCGGACGAAAGCTGCTGCAAGCGCTCGGCGGCATATACCAATTCGACGATTCTGGCCCAATGAGTCGCCAATGTGTGGTGGACGGGCTTATTCCCCAATGTGGCAACCAGCTTCTCCCGCGCCTCTTGTGCAAGCGGCGTTGCCATCCGCTCCGAGGCATTCAGGCGCGCCAGCGGGCCAACCGCGTAAATGCCGCTGCCCGAATCTTCCTTGAATCCCTTCCACCCGACGGGTTTGAGGAAGCAGAACTTCATGTAGGTCCAAGGCTCGACGTGTTCCGCAATGTAATCCAGATAGTCGTTGGCCTGAAACTTTGCGAACTCCCGTCCATCCGGGGAAACCACGCGAATCGAGCCGTCGAGAAAATTCAGTTGACTGCCCTCATCCACCATCCCCATGTAGTAAGTCCGGTGTGTGAACGCTTCCGAGCGAATGAGATTCACGTAATCACTGTTCTTGAGGACAAGTTTCTCGAATGTTTCAAGAGTGAAGCGGGCAAAATCCACCGTTTCACGCGCGGTTTGGGCGAATTGAGCTTGCTCCTCGCGCTTAAGGGCCTTGGCCACGCCCCCGGGAAGCCCGAGCACCGGATGTGTCGCTTTCCCTCCTGCCAAGGCGATGAGTTCGCGCAATTTGCGGCGCGTCTCAATAACCTTCTGCCCTACCTTTAGCCCGACCTTCCCGATCACACCCAAGATGTTTCGTTCGGCTGCAGACGCTGAAGGCCCAACGATAAAGTCTGGTCCGCCGAGAAAATAGAAATGCAGAATATGGTCTTCCGCCATGAAAGCGGTGTAGACAGCTTCGCGAATTTTCTTTGCAGCCGGCGGCGGCTCAACCTCGTAAAGGCTGTCGAGTGCCTTCACTGAAGCCATGTGGTGGGCCGTCGGACAAATTCCACAAATGCGCGAGGTAATCTGGGGCATGTCCTCCGCTAAACGGCCTTCGCAGAACTTTTCGAATCCTCTCAACTCAGGCACTTGAAAGTAGGCGTGGTCGACATTGCCCTGTTCATCGAGGAAAATCTCGATCTTTCCGTGGCCTTCCAGGCGCGTCACCGGATCAATGCTAATGCGGCGTTGTCGAGGTTCTGACATGGCCGATTTCCCCTTCGCGCAACCCCTCAGCTCATCTAGGCAGCATCCTCTCCCTATCCGACAGGGAATCAATCGCCACTCATTAATGGAACGCCTTCGAGTCTCTTCCGCCTTAGCAAAGAAGAGGGCAGGCTGTAGCGGTAAAAAGTGCCTATCGGATCAGGAATGTTTTCAAAAGCTCTCAGGATTTCCGACTCTTCTTTGCATGCGGTGACCGTAGCGATAGCGGACAGAGCTTTGCCACCAAAGTCTCTCACCCGGCTGGTGGGACCAAAGCATCCTGTGCAGGGCATGTTGCCCTTAACACACTGGGCCTCGCAGCCCGCCCTTGTCGCTGGACCCAAACACAGAATCCCCTGCGCAAGCAAGCAGGTTCCTTCGTCAATGATTACTTCCTGTGGACGCTTGAACTGATCCAGGGCGAGGCGCTCCGGGTGCGAATCCCTGCGTGGACATTCCTCACAAAGAGCATGGTCGGGCGCCAGTACGGTTCCGTTTTCGGGCAAGTGGCCGCTGAGGATCTGGTCGAGCGCGGCTAGGAGGATCTTGGGTGTTGGAGGACAACCGGGCAAGTAATAATCCACCGCTACAACCTGATCCAGCGTTCGCACCGTGTCGAAGAAGCCAGGTAATTCGAGCTCGCGACCATCAGCCCTAACGGTCCTTTGAGGCAGAGTACCGTCCAGATTTGACGTGCTGGGGCTGTCCGTGTAAACGATTTGGAAAATACTATCCTTCGTCCACAAGTTCGCCAGACCAGCCACGCCGCCGAAATGCGAGCAGCTGCCGAAAGCGAACACCAGGCGCGACTTGCTCCGGAGCAGCCGGACCATTTCTTCCTGTTCTGTCGTCCGGATGGCACCACTGATAAATGTTGCCAGGATCGACTCATCCTCCATCGCTTCCAGATCATGCCGCTTGAAGTCCAGTGCCACCGGCCAAAACACGATATCCGCAGAAGAAACTATGTCGAGGAGTTTCTCTTCAAGGTCGAGCACGGCCTCTTCGCAACCTCCGCAGGCCGCGCACCAGTAAAAAGCGAGTTTGGGTTTTTCAGCCATCACGCTGCGATCTCCTCCAACGGGCGTCCGACAGCGGGCGACTTGGCAAGAGGGCCAAGCTCCCGGACCTTCTCGACCATGTCGTTGATGACAGCGCGCACCTTGTCGCCTTCGGAAGCGGAGATCCATTCGAGGCGGAAGCGCTCCTCCTCGATACCCATATCCTTCAGCAGACGCCTTAGCAGCCGGAAGCGCCGCAGAGCGCTATAGTTTCCTTCCTGATAGTGGCAGTCGCCGGGATGGCAACCTCCGATGAGAACCCCGTCCGCACCGCGCGCGAAGGCCTCCAGAACGAACTGCGGGTCCACGCGTCCGGAACACATCACGCGAATGACGCGGGCGTTCGGCGCGTACTTGATACGCGATGTGCCCGCCAGGTCTGCGGCGAGATACGTGCACCAGTTGCAGAAAAACGCGACGATCTTGGGCTCGAACAGTTCAGGCATAAGCCAATACGCCCCCAATCTCCTCAAAGATCTGCTGGTCCTCGAACAAGTTCTGTTGGATGGAACCCGAAGGACAAGCTGCCACACACGTGCCACAACCTTTGCAGAGCACTTCGTTGACTTCAGCCTTGTTTTTCTCGTGCACGAAGGAAATGGCCTGATAGGGACAGACCGGTATGCAGGTCCGGCAACCGGAGCATACCTCTTCAAGTACGTGGGCCGTGTTCGGTTCGAGCTCAACGAAACCTGCGTCAACAAGTGCCAGGCTCTCCGCGGCGGCCGCACCGGCTTGCGCCACTGTATCCGGAATGTCTTTCGGGCCCTGACAACATCCTGCGAGAAAGATTCCATCCGTGAACGTATTCACAGGAGCCAACTTGGGGTGCCGCTCGAGGAAATATCCTTCCGTTGAACAACCAATATTGAAGAGTCGCCGCACTTCCTGAGCATCCCTTTGAGGCTCTAGTCCTGTTGCGAGGACCACCAGGTCGACCGGGATCTTGCGAACCATACTCAGCAGCGTATCTTCAACCTGAAGAATAAGTCGGCCATCGCCATCCGGGGCCGGGTACACGTCAGCGACTTTTCCGCGAATCAGATGCGTCCCTTCTCCAGCCACGCGGTTGTAAAACTCCTCGAATGCCTTGCCTGGCGTGCGCATGTCGATATAGAAGTTGTAGACTTCGGCGTCCGTCTTCTCCTTGATAAGGTGCGCGAGTTTCAGGGAGTACATGCAGCACACACGTGAGCAGTATCGGTTGGTATGTTCATCCCGGCTGCCAACACAGTGGATGATGCCCACCGATTTCGGCTTACGGCCATCGCGCAACAGGATTTCGCCGCCCGTCGGACCGGACGCGTTCGTGAGCCGTTCCACCTCCAACGCTGTGCATACATTCGGATAAACTCCGTAACCGTAATAGGGGATGCGCCCGGCATCGAAAACCTCAAACCCTGTCGCCAAAATGATGGTCCCGACCTCGATGGTCTTGATTTCCTCCCTTTGTTGGAAATCAATGGCGTTCCGTTCGCCGCAGACTTCCACGCAAGTTTTCTTGCATTTTCCACTTTTGAATTCAATACAGGTTTCGGGATCGATGACGACTACCTGCGGGACTGCTTGTGGAAATGAAATATAAATGGGTTTGCGTTTGCTCAACCCGAGGTTGAATTCGTCAGGCACTCTTGCCTGCTTGTAAACGCAGGCTTCGATGCATTCCAAGCAACCGACGCAAAGGTCTTCCAGCACATAACGGGGCTTGCGCCTGACTGCCACCGTGTAGTTGCCGACGTATCCTTGGACTTGGGTAACTTCAGAGAGGGTCCATAGCATGATGTTCGGATGGGTCTTTACCGCGGTCATTTTTGGTGTGAGGATGCAGGCTGCGCAGTCCAAAGTCGGGAAGGTCTTGTCGAATTGGGCCATGTGGCCCCCAATCGTCGGCTCGCGCTCAACGAGGTAGACGTGTTTGCCGGCATTCGCCAGGGTCAAAGCAGCGTGGATGCCCGCAATCCCGCCGCCCACGACCAGAACCTCGGACTTGATGGCCACACGCCGACGCTCGAGCGGGCGATGCAGCCTCACTCGACGCACCGCAGCACGAATGAGGTCCTTAGCTTTCTCCGTTGCCGCGATCTTGTCCGTATGCACCCAGGAGTCGTGTTCGCGCACATTCACCATTTGAAAGTAGTAGGGGTTCAAGCCGCCTTCCTCGGTGGCATGCCGGAAGGTCCTCTCATGCAGGCAAGGTGAACAGGCGGCCACGATGATGCGGTCGAGTTTGTAATCCTGAATGTCCTTGCGGATCAATTCCTGGCCGGGGTCGGAGCACATGTACTTGTATTCTCTAGCCAGCGCCACATTGGGGAGCGCAGCAGAAAATTGGACAACATTGTTTATGTGGATGGTTCCAGCGATATTTGTCCCACAATGGCACACGTATACGCCTACCCGCACGGAGCTCATTGATTCGTCACGCGGCGACATTCGACTCGCTCCTCTCCATCAGCCCAACGGATTGCGCCACCAGTTCTGACAAATCCTTGACGACAAGTTTTCCTTGCAGCCCAGCGGTCTTAATAGCGTCTTGGAACATCACCAAATCTTTTGGGCAAGCGACCACCAACGTGCGTACTCCTTGGAGGACTGCTGCCTCGCGCACGCGGTTCTCGGCAGGCCGCTCGGTAATGCCGGGCACATCTTCCATCCAGATCCGGCCGCCGCCGGCTCCGCAGCAATACGAGTTGTAGCGGTTTCGGCGCAGTTCGAGGAGCGTCGCACCCAGTTCGCTGAGCACCTGGCGCGGGGCTTCCACAAGTCCGTTATAACGGCTCAGGTAGCAAGGGTCGTGATAAGTAATTAGTAGACCTGGTCTGCGTCGCACGGGTAGCTTCCCGGCTCGAAACAGCTGTGCCAGCAATTCGGTAGAATGGAGCACACGCCCGTCGCCATGGTTCGCCGGGTATTCATTTTTCAGAACGTGGTAGGTATGCGGATCTGTGGTGACAATCTGCTTGAAATACGCCGAATCGAGTGATTTCTGGTTTTTCTCGGACAGCATCTCGAACAGTCCTTCTTCTCCGATGCGGCGCACGTCATTACCGGCGTTCTGTTCGTCCTCATAGAGAATCCCGAAATTTACTCCGGCGAATTCCAGCACGCGCGCCATCGCGCGCGTCGCCGGTATGACCCTCGGATCGTAGGAGGCATAATCGCCCACGAACCACAAATACTCGACAGGTTCCTTTCGCGCGTCCTTTATTGTGAACCCCAGGCCTTGCGTCCATTTCGCTCGCGCCCGCGGAGAAACGCCAAATGAATTTCCATAGCGCGCCAAGTTCGTCAGTGTTTCCTGGATACGGTGCTCTACTTGCCCTTGCAAGACCAGGTGGCGGCGCATCTCAATCAAAAGCGGTAAATGCTCGTTGAAAACGGGACAACGCTCCATGCACGCATAACAGGTGGTGCATGCCCATATCTCTTCCGGTTTGACTCTGTCGCCCAGCAACCGCACCGGAGTTTGACTGCGATCCGACATCCGGACAGCATCTTTCACCTGGCGCATCAGCACTTTTGGCGAAAGCGCGTATCCGCTGCCCACGCTGGGGCAGACGCGATCACAGCGACCGCACTCGGCGCAGGCCAAGCCCGAGAACAACTGCCGCCAAGTAAAATCCTGGCGCTGTTCGGCGCCTTCGGAAGTAGCTGGCATCCCAGTTGTGTGAAGGGAAGTGAAAATGACACCGAACGGCGCGGCAAGCAGGTGCAGATGCTTGGAGTATGGGAGGTAGGCCAGGAACCCTAGAACCGTAACCATGTGCACCCACCAGAACGCCAGGGAAAGCTCCGGGGAGCGCGCCTTCGAGGCCTGCATGCACAGGGAGGAAGCCAACACCAGAGCGATGAGAGCAAGAATGACAGCTGCGTCTAAGGATTTTTCCAGCCGCGGGGGCGGGAAAATGTATCGCCTTACCGCTACCACCGCGAGCGCCACGAGACCAAGCACGGCAAAGAGCTCAAGGGCTAGGGCAATGCCATGTACATCGTCAGACCATGGGATGGGAAGGAACGGCAAAAGCCCGCGAACCAAGTTCCAGCCAAAAGTGAGCGCATAAAGAACGAATGCCCAGAAGATGATGAAGTGAGCGACGCCAGCCACAGGCTCCGCTAGGAGCCGGCGTTGCCCCAGCACGTTTGCCACGAACAATCTCAGCCGGTGTGCGATCTTGTCCCAGCGATTTTCCTTTCGGGCCTCCCGCAGAACATCGATGTAGCGCAGCACCTGACGACCAAAGAGAGAGCACGAAAGCAGCGTCAACGCCCAGAGATACGCATAACCCGGCACGTCGAAGTAGGTCGTGGTTGCCGGATCAAGCATGGCTGCCGACTCCCTTCCTGCTCTCAATGGCCTCGCTCAAGGCCGGGAGAACCTCCAACACGTCAGCCACAATGCCGTAGTGCGCAATGTTGAAGATCGGCGCGCTGCGGTCCGTGTTGACAGCTACAATGAGGGCAGAATTCTTCATGCCCTCCGCGTGCTCGGGCGCACCGCTGATCCCCAGCGCCAAGTAGAGCTTGGGCTTGACGGTTGCTCCGGACTTTCCGACTTGCCGGGAAATTGGCAGCCAGCCTTGATCGATCACGGGGCGAGACGCGCACACCGCACCACGCAACTGCTTCGCCAGGGTCTCCGCCAGATTCAAATTCTCCTGGCCCTGAATCCCTCGTCCCACGGCCACGAGAACTTCTTGCTGCGTGATGTCCACGTCCCCAGCTTCTGGTTCGATGTACTTCTTCAGGTGGATTGCAGGCTCAGGCAGGCTGACGGCAAAGTCTTCGATGGGAGGGCGCTGATCGGAGAGACCTTTTTCCGAGGGCCGTGCGCCCGGACACAACCCCAAAATAGTGGGCTCTCGCTCGGTTGTGACCCGAGATTCAATCTTCCCGCCGTACAGGGTGCATCGCGCTTGAACGGCCCCTTCTGCGACTTTAACGTCGGTGCAAAAGTTCACGACAGGCAGACCGAGTCGCGCGCCCAAGAGTGTCCCTGCTCCCAGGCTGACATTGGTGAGTGGAATGATGATGCCCTTCGGTTTTCTGGACTTGAGCAGCTGGACCAGGGCTTCTGCGTACGTTTCCGCCACTACCTCGGAGAGCTGGGGATCATCAGCGTAAATTACAGAGTCCGCCTTGCCCAGCGTAGCCGCGAGCTCGCGCGCATTGTGGCCTAACAAAACGGCGTGTAGCGAGGCTCCCAATTGGTCGGCAACTTCTCGCCCCAAGGCCAGCGCCTCATAAGTAATCTGGGAGACCGAACCCCTCCAATGTTCTACAACAACCCAATATTCGGCAGACATGGCGATCCCTCCTCAAAGCAGGCCGCGCTCCGCCAAGATTCCGCACAACGCGCTGGCAGTCTGTTCGGGAGATCCTTCTAGAATTTCGGCATGCGCAGTCGGTTGCGGTTTCGTCATTTCCAGCACAAGGAGCAAGGAGAGGCTCGGCTCTTCCGTCGCTGCTGCAGATACAGAGTCAATTCTTTGGGATTTCATCACCGCTCGCACTTTGGCAACAGGAACGTATCGCGGAGGTTTCTCGGCTGCCTGGATTCCGAAGACTGCCGGTAATGCCACCTCGAATTCACCCCCAACCCCGCGCGGGAACTCCTTAACCGCCACGGCGGAGGGCGCCGAAGAATCTGGAACCAAACCGGTGACAATTCCAAGGAAGGGCAGGCTAAGTTCCTGCGCCAGCGAAGGAGCCATCAAACCATCCAGATCATTAATCGCCTGCGTGCCGGTCAGAACCAAATCGGCCCCTTTCAATCCCGGCTCGCTCGAAATCACCTGAGCGATACTGTGCGCTGCCTCGCGCGTCGTCGCGCCCTCCTTTGGACCTGTGATTTTTACAACGCGGTCAACGCCTTTAGCCAAAGCCGCAAAGAGAACTTCGTCGACCTCTCGTGCTTCCAGCGCTAGCGCCGTTACTGTTCCGCCGCTGCGTTCCTTGATCAAAAGCGCCTGCTCGAGTGCATGGTCGTCCGACTCGCTCAAAACCATCCGTCCGAATTCGAGGTCCAGCGACTTTCCATCCGGGGCAATCTCTAATTCCTCCACCACATCAGGAACCATTCGCAGTACCACGAGGATATTCACGGCTACACCTCCATTGCCTCCGACAGCAGTTCCGTTACGTCTCTGACCATCACTTTCTTTTCGTATCCCAAAACCTTCAGCGCATCCTCGAATCGGGAAATCTCATAGGGACACGAGACCGCAATTACGTCCGCACCGGTCGAGACGGCTTCTTTCACCCGGCGCTCGGAGAGCCGTTCGTAGCCCTTGGTTTTGTAGTAGGTATCCAGCCACATGCCTCCCCCGCCGCCACCGCAGCAAGTCGCGCTGATGCGGTTGTGCGGCATTTCCAACAGTTTCACGCCAGGGATGGCTTGCAGGAGCCAGCGGGGCTGCTCATAGAAACCGTTATGCCTTCCCAGGCAACAGGAGTCGTGATAGGTGATCGCGTATGGCAATTTGCGAGTCAAACGCGACTTCAGTTGTTCCAAATAATCGGCGAAAAACGGGGTCGTATGTGCTACTTCGTATTTGAATCCTGCAGCAGTGTAAGGATGTTTGAAGGCGTCGTAGGCATGCGCCCCGGATGTCACTATCCGGTTGAAGCGATATTTGCTGAAAACTACCATAATGTAGTCCGTCAGCGTTTCAAATAGCCCTTTTTCTCCTAAGAGTCGTGCGCATTCTCCCGCACACTTTTCCTCGTTTCCCAGAATGGCGAAATCGATTCCTAGAACATGAAAAAGCTTGGCTGTAGCACGGCTGACATCCTGTCCCCTCGGGTGATATGAGTTCTGACACTCAACAAACCACAGAACATCCACAGGTCGCGGATCTTCAGCAAGGATGCGAATCGGGAAATCTACAGTCTTGATCCAGGCAGCGCGTTTGCGCGGCGATTCCGCCATCGGGTTTCCGTAGCGAAGCGTGTTGTCCAGGGCTTTGTGGAGTTCGGCTGGCAGTTCCGCCAAACGGAGAAAGACCTGCTCTTTCACCAGGGGTAGGAGAACCTCTGTCAGTTGGATGTTTCGTGGACATTTCGCCATGCATGAATAACACGCAACGCAAGCCAATAAGCTGTCGCTGGTCAGCACGCTTTCTAGCATTCCCGCGCGGAGCATGGCGATGATTCGCCGGGGAGGGTATGCCATCACCTCTCCGTAGGGGCACGTTCCGGCACACAAACCACACTGAATGCAGGTCAGAAGCTCTTGGCCTTTAGGATGTTGCAGTAAATTCTCTAGGGTAATCTCAGGAGAGGAACTACCGACACTGAGTGTTGCCCCGCCCATAACTTGTTCTCCTTGGGGGCAAACAACTCTACGTTGCCTACACTCTACGACCACCAAAACGTCTCACGGATACTCGGGTTGCGCCGTGACGCTGCTCACCTGTTTGGGTGTTGGCTGCCACAATTGTTCCTGCGACTGTGTGCCCCGAGCCCTCCCCGCATTCCGCTGCCGATCCTTGAGAAAGGATCCATCAGGAGTGGCCGGCATACATATCCAGCAACTGCAGACGCGTGGCGTCAAGCCGCGCGGCAATCACATTCGCAAAGCGTTTCATCATCTCGTAGCCGAAGTCATGGTCCTCTTTCCATTTGGTGCGCAGTCAATTCGCATCGAACACGAGTGCGCAAGTGTCTAGGAGTGCCCGTGCCTCGAAGTGCCAGCGATACGGCGGAGAAACGCACAACCAGCCAACAACCTCGGCTTGCCCAACAGTCTGAATCGTCACTACGCCGCGGCCGGGCATCGACAGCTCGAGAGAGACAAGCCCATCGCGGATTACGTAAAACTCATTCGCCGGATCCCCTTCGCGAAAACATAGGAGCGGCATCGCGAGGCGACGATCGTCCGCCGGAACTGTGCCGTGACCATTGGGCTATGAGATCGTTGTGCCGAAGGAAATGTGCCAAATTCAGGGAAGACCATTAACCGGCGGTACACCAACATCTACTACTTCGAGGATGGCGGCTGGCGCGCCGTTGCGCGCCAGGCAACCAACGTCTCGGTTCAGTAAGCCTCATACTACCTCGGCACGAGGCAAATGGCTCGACGCAGTCAATGCTTATCAGGAGTTAGCCAGTTGCTCTAGGTCCGACTGCCCTGTGAGCCAACCCTGCCGCGACCTTGCCGGGGCCTGCTCGGTGGCGAATTCGTTGCGTCCAGGGCAGGTGAAGCGTACGATGCGCGAATCCGACAGTCCAAATCGGAATTCCGGGAGGAGCAAGTCATGGGCAACCGAGACAAGCGAGGTCGAGAGAAGAAAAAGCCAAAGAAAAAGCAAATAAAGACGTTGAGCAGGCCAGCAAAACCGGCGGCAGAATACAAACCTGCCGCCCCGACATCGCAAACCGATGAGGGGACGGGAGAGTGAGCGATGTCACTTCTATCCGAACTATGGAATCTAAATCGGCTCATAGACCTCGAACGTCAGCAGGGGAGACGTGTGCTTGTTCACTACCCTAGTGGCCAAAGCGCGTAGCAAACGCCTTTCGGGACGGGTGAATTCCACATGGCCCGACTTATGGGGAGTTAGGCGACCGTCACTCAACACTGTGACGGTCGTCCTTGTGCTCCCTGACCGCAGTGACGGATTTTTTTTAATGGGGAACTCTGGTTGGCTATGCGACAACCGTGAGAGATGAGTGTGATACTTGTCGTCTCCGGCCTAGAGAACGCCCTCCGCGCCTGCTAGGCGGTGGGTTTTATCCCCGAGTTTCCAGGAGTTGGCGCTAGGGCAACTGGAGAGAAAGGATCGAGGTCATGATGAATCAACTGATCCTGGTTCTCATTATCCTGGCAGCAGTGCTATTTGTGATCGGTGCCTTTAGCCGGGTCTTCAAGTTTCAGATCATGGGCCATGAGCCCACGATTTGGTGGCGCGGCTCAGTTGGATTGTTGGGCTTCAGCATCGCGTTCATACTCTGGCGAATTCTTCAGCTCATGCCGACGCGCTAAAGGTAGCGCACACCAGACGATGTGAACAAGCGGCGATGTTCACCTCCGCAACTTCTTTTGCGGGGCGACATGTCCATGAGAGGCGAAGAAGATATTCTTGCTTCCTCAAACTGGCCGCTTGCTCTTGCGAGAGGCTTAGCTGCTCTCGCAAGAGAAGGTCTTCGTACAGGGGCGCCCGCCGCGGGTGAAGAAGTGTTCTAAGTGCCTGCAGGGAGGTGTTAAATGGCCACATATGTGATTGTCAGTCGATTCTCTCCCGAAGCGTTCAGAGAGCCCCACGAATTCAAGAAGCTCGCGGAGGCAGTGTCCGCAAAGATCAAAAGCGAGTGTTCGGGCATTCGTTGGAAGGATAGCTATGCAACCCTTGGGCGCTTTGATGTGGTTGACATCATCGAAGCGAACGATCCCAAGCAGGTCGAGAAGGCCGCGATGATTATTCGAGCCTATGGACATTCGACCACGGAGACCCTGGTTGCGACGCCGTGGAAAGAATTCCTGGGGACGCTGTAGACGGACACGGGCGAGAGAGCAATCGGCAGGACGTGGGTTTAAGTCCCACCCTGGGCTCCATGCTTCTGCGAATTTTCGACCAAATGAAGCCGGGGAGGGCTGCTCCCATGAGCCAGATTTGAAAGTTATCCGAGGTCTAAGGCTTCGCAGCGGAGGCGGCAGCCTGCTCAGGAATTGAGAGCACCTTCTCGACTTCCGCGACGCCGAAGAAGACAGGCTCCGGATGGTCATCGAACTGCAGCGAGCTTTGCTTTACGAAGCCACGCCCCCATCGCGCCAGCCTTTCTCAAGATGTTCGCTGCCTCTCCGCTCACGATCTCGATTTCAGCTTTGTGAAGTTTCGCTAGCTCAGGCAAAACCTGACGCAACATTACCGTACGCCTCTCGCCGCCACAGGCAGAGCACAGAGGGTCGACCGAACGTTCTGTCCAGCCGCATTTCAGACATTGCAGCAAGTCCATGTTGAGATCACGCGTGAGTAGCAGTCGCCAAACGCTTCCGTTCTGAAGTTGAAAGAGCGAATCTTCGATCCCTGATACAGTCCCTCGATTGCTCTTGAGAAATTCACTGACAATCACTGCCTGATGTTTGCTTTTCCACTCTTCTATGATCGGCTCGAGCCGCTTCTCCAGTTCGCGACCGGTCAACCCGGCGAAGTCTTTTTGTAGTGAGATGACATGCTGACGAACGTCCCGCGGCATTGCCGCTTCAATCGACCGTGAGAGCCGATCCTCACCAATTAAGACGATTGCCGTGTAGTTGTGTTCTTTGGAAAGGGCAATCGCTTGACTCGCAGTTTCCGTACACGAGTGTGCATACTGAGCGTCCATTCGATGTTCAAAAACATCTCGTTGAGATCCCCGCGTCTTTTGGATTTCTTGTCCTGCTATATGTCCAATGTCTTTCTTCTTCCACTCTGAAATGTCGATATCGAACTTCTTCTCCCCGATCTTGACCAATTCGCGTAACTGGTACTGAAAGAAACAGGCCCCTTTATGATCTACAACAACGACGCAATAGGGTTTGTGTTCTTCAACGAGCCAGAGTAGCTGCGATACGGTGGGCCTACCCCAGTGGAGCTCGTTGTCCACCGCGACTTGGAGTGGCACAAGCTCCCATGTTTTTGCGCTGGCAAAAATGACGAGAGCTCTTTCCTTCGGTCGCCGATTATTCAGAAACTCTCTGATTCGCTCCAATTGCTGTTCCAGAAGGAACTGCTGCGCCGGCGACAAATCGCGGCCGACCCATTTCGCTTCCTTCTTCAGCCAGACTAAGGATTCGGAAACCAGAGGGTGGCGCGATGGTTCCGCTTGCCCAGTGTTCAGGTAGGCGGTGAGCAGCGGTTGCTGCAACTGGATGAACGATTCAACCTGTTTTGCGCTGAGCACTTGCTTTCTCTTGCAGATTCACTGTGCGTTCCTGCCCTGTGTGGGAGACTTTTTGCGGTGCACTCACTATCCATAGTTGCGTTTGTGCATATGGGCCTGGCGCTACTTTTGCTGGAAGGATTCCACAAACTTAGACAGATTGTGGATCCGAAGTCCAACCAAGTCTTTGTTCTGTGAACGGAACAATGGCCCCCAGATTGGCATATCCGAAGTGCCATGTGCATGGCTACCCGTGCCGAACTGCAACACTGACGCAAAATGGTCCTCCGGGAATTTTCCGTTGTTTCGTTTTGCCATCAACGACAAGTCTGCGGGCGGTGCTTTCAGAATTTCAACTGCGGGCCCATCGCCAGCGCCGGACATTCCGTGACAAGCTGCGCAATAATCCTTCCACATCTGTCCTCCGGATCCCGGTTCACTGTATGGGATGGCCTCTTTTTTAAGGATTTTTTCGTTCTTTTCCTGACTTGCTCCGCCCGCTTGCCCTATGAGAGCTATTCCGCTACTGACAGCCAGCAGCATCCCCGTTATAGCAATGCCGGCGAATCTGGTGAATAACATGATCCGCCTCCCTTTGAAAGGCTAGCTGGGGCCGATGTTCCCCGCAGTGATGCTCATCACTGTTTCTAGTAACCCCAGCGACGTCCGGCCACAGTATTTGGAAGAATTGATGATCGTCAGAGCGTATAACGAGGCCGCAAAGAGGCTGGATATTAGGTTCGAACCTTGGGGTTAATTACCGCCGATGCGATCGGCAGTTGTTCATAGACACGGTAATTCCTGGCCGGATATACGCAAATAACGTTCACGAACTTATCCTGAGTAGCTGACACAACGATCTGTTTTTCCGGTGGAGTGAATGCCGTTGTGGGAGGCAACGCTTAGAAACAGCGAAGCACCGCATAGCCGCTTAAAAGGGAATTCTTCGAACCCCGTCCCGCAGCTACTTCGCTCGCGCCAGATGCAAGAAGAACAGTAGAGAGAGCTGGAAATCGCGCAACAGGTTGAGCGGGACGCGGTGCACGGGAATCCGCAGCCAGCTTCTTTCCACCCAGCGCTGCTTGACGCCGCTCCAGAACTGCGCCAGGTCGGCCCGTGTGTAGACCTTGTTCGGAACCAGCAGCGGGCCCCATTTGACCCAGAACAACTGGAGCTTGGAGGGAACATCCAGCACCGGGAAGTAATCCTTGGTGCGCTTGAAGGCGGACTGCAGGTCAGCCACGCTGAGCCGACCGTATGCGGCGCAGATCTTTGCCAGTTCCTCGACCACGCGCTGCTCGGCTTCGCTTGGATGGCGCGTTTGCAGCCAAAGCTCCTCCATCTCGATCAGGATGCGAAACATCCCCGCCAGGTGAGCGCGAATCTCCTTCGCGCGGGAGGTGTAGTAGGCCCAGCGGGAGAGGATGGGATAACCCGGGCGGCGGTTCTTACGGCCTTTCAACCGGAAAAAGCCACACATCATCGGGTGGCGGCCTTCGGTCATGACGGAATTCTTGTACCAGAGGAACCGCAGAAAATTGCTCCAGTAGTTGGTTCGCGTCCCGCGACGCAAAATCTCCTTCATGTTTTCGAAGCTGTAAAAGGTGCGCCAAGCTTCAATATAGGTCTCCCGCCAGGCACCACCCTTCAGGTGCGCATGGGATGTCACTTCGTGGTGGGAATCAAAAAGATTGAAATCCGGGTGCATCCATTCGCCGCGTCGAGCCGTCATGAGATGGTCCAGGGAGCCAGGCAGCGGCGTGAGCATGAAGAAGGAGGCGTGGTCGGGGCGCACATCGCCCATAAGGTGGGCCACGTCGCGGCGGACCGAGTCGACCGTGTCGTGCGGGAAGCCTATGATGTAGCCGACATGCGTGGAAATATCCGAATTGCGGTAGGCCTCAATGAGTTGCGAGTACTCCTGCACATGGTTCTGTTTCTTGCCCGCCGCGGCCAGATTGTCGGGATCCACGCTCTCCATGCCGATGAAGACATTAATGCACCCAGCGCGGTGCGCCTTAGAGATGAAGTTCTTGATCTTCCACGAGAGGACGTCCACCTGCATCATGAATGTGACCGGTATTTGCTCTTCCTCGCGCAAGCGGACCAGGGCATCGAAAATGGCTTCCCAGTTCTTGTTACGGGCGAAGTTATCGTCGGTGAAGAAATAGAAGGTGATGCCATGGGTCTGGTAGTTGTGGCGGATGGCCTCGGCGATTCGTTCGGCGGAGCGGAAGCGCATCTTGCGCCCCTGAACGTTGGTGACGGTGCAGAAGGTGCATTCGAAGGGGCAGCCGCGGCCGCAATCGAGTGTGCCGAAATTGGAGGCAACGAATTTGCGGAGATATTTCTTGCGCACTACGGGGATGGGCTTGTCGTAGAGGTTCGGTTTGTTCTGAAGGAAATCGTACAAGGGTTTCAAGCGGCCGTTGACTGCGTCGGAGAGCAATTCACCCCAGGTCTCCTCGACCTCACCCTTGACAAGCGTGACACCCGCATCGAGGAGTTGCTGCATGTCCGGGGGAATTTCGGGCATAAGCGCAAGATAGCCGCTCACGTGGAAGCCGCCGATCATGACCGTCAGGCCTGCGCGGCGGAAGGTGCGGGCCAGGTCCGCAGCGCGGGGAAACTGATTGGTCTGCACACCCACAAGGCAGATGATACTCATGGAGTGGTTCCAGCGGCCGGAACGGCAGATGCGCGAGACGGGGACCCTGTCCACAGTCTCGTCGTAGAGACGGAGACGAATGTCCCAGGAATCGCCAAGGCGCTTCTGTCGAATGAGCTCTTCGGTCAGTGCGGCAAGGCAGGCCAAAGTATTGCTGGGCAACACCCCTCGCCAGTGGCGGACCACATAGCCATCATCGTCATATTGCGAAGGCTTGATGAGATAGAGGATTAGTTTCTTGGCGGCCATGCAAAAGAATTTCTGTCGCGTCCTGAGGTGCAGACGGAAGCGTCGCAGGGGTGACAACAATATCCTGTCACAATGAGAAGGGAGCCACAAGGCGAATCGGGAACTGGAGAGAAGTTGGTTTTCGGCGGGAGAGTTAAGTGCGATGTTCCACAGTGATGATTGGTGAGGGCGGTTTTGGCGTAGACAGCGCGAATGACACCGGTGGTTACGCGCAGTTCTGGACGACTTGACCCGAAAACAATCTCGGACGGCGGAAAGCGTAAGTGAGTCTCAAGCAAGCGGTCAATGATAAAGGCCGCGAGGAGCTGGGCTTGCCACTAGCTGACGAGCCTAATGCCGGATTAACAGCGCTTATCGGAAACTTGACTGAGGTTACTCGACTCGGGTATAGCGCGCTCCTTGGCTGCCGAATGTCAGAAGGTAAAGTAGCGATTCCGAGACTTAAGACGTTCTGTGCCTAGTGGGAGCGCTTTTTGTTATGGGTCGAGTCTGGCAGTTGACAATCTGGGTTCGCTGACCGACTCACAGTCTGATGGGCCGTTTCGCCGTGCTGCGCTCTATGGATTCCGCGACCTGATCGTCAATTGCCTTAATTTCGAGAGCTAATAAAGTGTTGGATGGATTTTTCAAATATCGGTCGAACAAGCTGTTCCTCTTGGCTTTCAATTCTTCTCGTCTCTTTCGCGCATCAATTGCAGTCTCGTGAAGGTCCATCATTGTTTTCCTGCCACTGCCGTTGACGCATTGCTTTCGAGGAAGCTGTCGATGGCTGCTGCTGGCGTATCGTAGACCTCGAAAATGGTCAGCAATCTTGTTATTTGCAGGACTTCGCGGAACTTGTGTCCCAGCGCGCAGAGCCTTATCAAGGCTCCTTGCGTCTTTGCGCTGACATACGCCGCAACCAGGATGCCTAGCCCCGCGCTGTCGATGTACGTGACGTTCGACATGTTCAAGACGATTTTCTTCTTTCCCGCCGCCATAAGGCCCTTCACCGCCTCGCGCAGCACACCGCTCTCTTCCCCAAGAACAATGCGGCCATTCAATCCAACCACCGATACTCCGTCAGCTTCGTGAATTGTTACCTTGACGCTCATAAATCTAACCTCTTTTGGGACTATACGCCTTTCGTCCGTCCAAGTATCCTGTCCGCGTCCTCTTTAGCGATTCGACCCAACGCCTGATTAACGGTGCCGGCTCAGACGGATTTTGTCGAGGGCACATAACGAGTCACGCCGCGACTTGTGCGGGGTTATTCGCACCTTCCTGCGCTTTCTGTACAGGGAGCGGATCGTGGCCGAGGATCTAAGTGTCACATTCGAAGTTCCCAAGCTCTTCCGCCTCAGCAATGTTCCACGTTCAATCACTTGGGGAGAGGTGCGCAGGGTGCTGGAAGCGGTGGATCGACGAACGCTGCGTGGGCGTCGAGATTATGCCATTCTGCTCATGTTGGTGACCTACGGATTGCGGGCCTGCGAAGTCGCCAAGCTCACGTTGG
>Ga0187818_10000222_pt1 | contig 18582 bp, 15 predicted proteins | sample NC_wetland_sal_i_14_FD_130581 | JGI IMG/M metagenome (GOLD analysis project Ga0187818, IMG submission 130581) | Wetland sediment microbial communities from Neuse River Estuary, North Carolina, USA - SO4_3 | ecosystem: Environmental > Aquatic > Freshwater > Wetlands > Sediment | place: USA... | reverse complement strand
CTTCATGATCTTCTCGTCTCCGAGTTTGCTCAGTGGTCCTTCATGAAAGCTCGAGTAGCTGGCGCCAGCCATCCAGGTCAGAACCTTCTCCTGGCCCGATTGGGAAGCCCAGTAAAAAGGCTTGTCGCCCCAGGCCTGCAGCGTGTAGCCGATACGATCCCCTTCGTTAGGCGCCGTCGCGAAATACTTCACACCACTCTGAGCCATGGCCGCAACGATTCCCCAGCTGAAGCCAGGAACGTCAGAGGTTACGGCCGTCGTCATGGGAATGTGGTAATCGGTTCGCAGACGGCGTGCAAAATCGAAGAAGTGGCTCATCTCCACAGAATTGGCCAAGCCCGTCAGCATATTCGCGTAGAGAGCACTGAGTCCGATCCTGCCCTGTCGAACGTCGGTTAGAAATTCTTCGCGCTGGGCCGCGGCAGCTTTCTTCAGATAACTTTCCAAGGCCCAGATAGTTTCCAGGTTCCACTTGTAGCGGGCGTCCGCGGGATAATCTCCGGTCTCACGAATGAGCCGCATTGCCTCCTCAAGGTTGTTCCATTGTTTCCGTTCGACATCAGGTTGCAGATCGGTGTACCCGATGTCGTTGTGGGAATAGGAAAGCAGATAGATATCCCGCTTCTTGACAGGCGTCACGTGAACTGCAGTGGTTTCGACAAGCTTGTCATTGATCTCGAACCGGACCGGCCAGGTCGCTTCGGAGTCTGTCGCAGGAATTGGCAGGCGGAAAATGTTCGCCCCGATCTTGAGAGCCGCCCTGATCGGTTCATGATTCGGAGCATGAACTTCAAGCGTCCTCCCGTCGGCCAGATTGTCGAGACTGAGCCGCAGCACCTGGGAAACATGGGCGCCATCTCTCATCAGTGCAGGTTCCACGCGCACCTGTGGCACAAAACTAAACCGGTGTTGAAAGGTCATGTACCAGTCGGCGCTGCCGGAGTTGTCTCCGTCTACCTCCAGGGTAAGTGGCTTGCCGGCGTCAAAATCTCTGCCCGGCAGCTTCAGCACCATGTAGCCGAATAGGTCGCCGACCTTGTCAGTCATGACCGAGGCAAAGGACAATTCGGCGCCATCTTTGCCCTCCAGTTTCCAATTCTTCGCTGTTGAATCCTTGGTGTTCCTAAACGTGAACCAGTGCTGGCCATTGATCAAGAAGTCGAATGAATGGCTGTCCTTTTCCCCCTCAAAGCCTGCACATTCAATTCCTGCCAGCCAAATGAACTGGGAGTAGCCGCTGAACGCGGCCGGGATGGGATCGGTTTCCCAGGAAATGGAATGGGCGAGGCTCTGCGCTCTTACCAGCAATGCGGAATCCGCATCGGGGTCGGAGGAGTGATATTCGATTGTTTGTCCGTTGATCGAGGAATGGTAACCGTTCAAATAGCTGCCGAGGGGTGTAGTCGGCGACGGCGTAGTCAAGGCGACTTCCGTTACTCGAATCACGATCTGATTTTGGATTTGCTGAGCGTTACTGCTCGGGAGTTGTCCAGCGGTCAGAAGAAGGCCGAGAAATCCGGCGCACAGCCTCATCAATGGTCGTTGCACTCGTTCCACCAATTCTCTTGCGTTGTGAGCAAGAAATCCGGCAAATCGGCTGCGAGTATGAACATGCGAACGCGGGACTGTCAAGCTACTTGTCTGCGGGTAGTTTTGTTAAAACACTACCGTCGGCGTAGCTGTCTGCCCCGTGCCATCCCGCGACCATTGCTCCGGCAATTCGCTTAATCGAGTGCTTTATGGAAGCGGAGCACGGCGGTCGCGAGCAATCCGCTGCCCAGGGCGCCCATCGCTGCCATTTGCGGCCACAAGATATCTAATCCCACGCCCTTGAGGTAGGTGCCGCGGAGCACAACCAGAAAGTACCGCAGCGGGCTGAGATAGGTGAAGTATTGCAGCCACTGTGGCATGGTGTTGATGGGGAATCCGAACCCGGAAAAAGTTATGGCGGGCATGATGAAGAAAAAGGACGTCACCATGGCCTGTTGTTGAGTTGACGAAACGGTTGAGATCAACAATCCCACACCCAGCATGCAGAGCAAAAACAGAACTGCGCCAGCGAGCAGGACCAGGATATGACCCCGGAAAGGAACCTGGAACCAGAGTGTGCCGACCGTGCCAATTAGAGAGACATCGAATAGGCCGATCAAAAAAAAGGGTAGCGTCTTGCCGAGAATGAACTCGGCCGGGCGGATGGGCGTCACCATGATTTGTTCCAGCGTCCCGATCTCGCGTTCGCGAACCACGGCAAACGCCGTCAGCGTCACCACCAGGACGAGCGTGAGACTGCCGACGATTCCAGGGACGAAGAACCAGCGGCTCCGGAGGTCAGGGTTGTACCAAGGACGCGGATCGAGTTGGACTTGAGGAATTCTCTCGATCATCTGCGGGAAAATGCGGCGAATCCGATCCTGCTGATACTCCTGGGCGAAACCGAGAGCGATCTGGTTGATGTAGCCGGAGGCGATCAAAGCAGTATTTGAGTTGGTCGCGTCCACAATCACCTGTAGGGGAGCAGTCTGGCCTTTGCGCAGATTCTGGGCAAAACCCGGATTGATTTGCAGGGCAACCGTGGCTTGTCCACGGTCAATGAGATCCCCAATCTGGCGATGGTCGGTAAGCTGGCGCTGCACGTCGAAATACGGGCTGGAAGTGAAGCGGGAGATCAGGTCGCGGCTCTCCTGGCTATGGTCCAGGTCGAGCACAACCGTCGGCACGTGATGGATCTCAAACGTCGCCGCGTAGCCAAAGATGAGCATCTGGATGATGGGCGGGCCAATGAGTACGAATCGGGTTCGCTTGTCCCGAAACACTTGAATGAATTCTTTGATGAGCATCTGTTTGAGGCGTGCCAGCATGTTGTCTCCTAGGTCAGCCTCTTGTGAAATGAGCGGGTGGCGAGCAGGGCCAGCACCAGAGTGAATACTGTCAGCGGCACCAGGTCAGCGTAAAGCAAAGCAGCGGGCGATCCCTTCAGAAAGATTTTCTTTAACGCGGAGACGTAATAGCGCGCCGGAAGAATGCGGGTGACCCACTGCAGAACCACGGGCATTTGCTCGATGGAATACAGGAAACCTGACAACAAGAACGCAGGAAGGAATGTCGTCAGCAGAGCGATCTGACTGGCAGCGAACTGATTCTTTGCGATCACTGAGATGAAGAATCCCATCGACAGCACAACAATCATGAACATCGCAGAACTGATCAGCAAAGTGAGAAATGATCCGCGGAATGGAACATGGAACCAGTAAAGAGCGATGAGCGCGCACTCAATAACGTCGAACATGCCGATGGCGAAGTAGGGCACGAGCTTACCCAGCATGATTTCGAGTGGAGTGACGGGAGTCGAAATCAGCTGCTCCATGGTGCCGCGTTCCCATTCGCGCGCAATGGTGAGTGAAGTGAGAAATGCTCCGATCGTAGACATCACGAGAGCCAACACGCCGGGAACGATGAAGGCGCTGCTCTCCAGGTCCTCGTTGTACCAGGTGCGCGTCTCGATACTGACCGGAGCAGGTTGCACAATCTGTCCCTGCTTGCGAAGCCAGTCGAGTTGAATACCTGCGGAATAGCCTTGCACGACGGCCTGGGCATATCCGATGAGTACGTTGGCGGAGTTGTCATCGGTGCCGTCCACCAGGGCCTGGACCTGCACCGGGCGGCCATCTTCCAAACGCTGGGAAAAATCCCAGGGAATCACGATCCCCATCCTCGCGTGACCATCGTCGAGAGCGCGCGAAAGTTCTGGATAATTGTTGACTAGGCCCGCGATGTCGAAGTAGTCACTGGCCTCAAAGCGCTTGAGGAGATCCTGACTCCGCTGGCTTCCATCGCGATCGTAGACGTAGATCGGCAGGTGCTTGAGGTCGAGACTCACGCCGTAGCCAAACAGCAGCACGAGAACGACCGGCATGATGAGGACGATGATCAGGCTGCGCGTATCGCGCACCACCTGCACGATCTCCTTCTTGGCGACGGCTACGAAGCGAGTGAGACTCATGAAGGTCTAAGGTCCCTTCCGCGGCCGGCCTCGGTCGTGAGCGAGACGAAGACATCCTCCAGGCTGGGAGAGATGGTTGCGACGCGATGTACCACGACGCCATGATCGGCAAGGCATTTCTTCACTTCCGGGATCGCTGCCTGGGCTTGCCGCACGACCAGGTGCAGCGAATTGCCGAACACGGCTGCGTCGAGCACCGCAGGGGCGGACTGCAAACTTTCTACCGCCGGGCCCAGAGCGTCGCACTCTACCAGCAGCAGTTCGCCGCGCATGAATTTCTGTTTGAGTTCTGAGGGCGTACCGAGAGCGACGATCCGGCCGCGGAAGATCAACGCCAGCCGGTTGCAGTACTCCGCCTCTTCCATATAGTGCGTGGTGACAAAGACCGTGACCCCTTCCCCGGCCATGGTGTGGATCAGATCCCAGAACTGTCGGCGTACGATCGGGTCAACGCCGGAGGTGGGTTCATCGAGAAAAATAATGGGCGGCTTGTGCAACACGGCGCAGCCCAGGGCGAGGCGCTGCTTCCATCCGCCCGGGAGCGTGCCCACGATCAAGTTCTCTTGTCCCTTTAGGTTCGCCATGTCGAGCGCCCAACTGATGCGGTCTTTGAGCTGATCTGAAGGCACGCTGTAGAGTCCGGCGAACAGACGTATGTTTTCGATCACCTTGAGATCGTTGTACAAGGAAAACTTCTGCGACATATAGCCGATATTCTGGCGCACAGATTCGGGCTGGCGGCTAACGTCGTATCCGGCAACCACGGCACGGCCGGAGGTCGGCCGCAACAGTCCACACAGGATGCGGATCGTGGTGGACTTGCCCGCGCCATTGGGCCCGAGGAAACCGAAAACTTCTCCTTTCCGCGTTTCAAGGCTGACATGATCCACGGCAACGAACTCGCCAAATCGCTTGACGAGGTTCTCGATGACGACGGAACTGTGATTCTCAGCCATGACGTGCCCCTGTGGTTCCACTCGTGACCGCATCAACAAACAGGTCCTCGATCGTCGGAGTGACAGGATGGATGGTTTCGAAGGCAATGCCTGCTTTCTTCAGCCGGTTCTCGAACTCCAAACCGCGGCGCTTGGCGTCATCGACCACGATGTGGAGGCCATCGCCAGTCAGCATGAGGCTCGAGATGCCCTCCGCGTGCTCCAGTTCAGCGCGCACCCGGCGCGCTTCCGCCGAGATCACAGAAAGCACACCCTTGCCCAGCTTCGATTTGAGATTGTCCGGGGTGTCATAGAAGAGCAGCTTGCCCTGATGCAGCAAGGCGACACGATGGCAGCGCTCCGCCTCGTCGAGATAGGCGGTTGAGGTCAGAATGGTTACGCCTTCCGCGATCAGTTCGTAAAGAATGCGCCAGAAATCGCGCCGGGAGACTGGATCGACGCCTGTGGTGGGTTCATCCAGCAGGATTACCTTGGGGCGGTGAATGAGCGCACAGACCAGCCCTAACTTCTGCTTCATGCCTCCAGAAAGCTTGCCCGCAAGGCGCTTGGGAAACTCGCTCATGCCGGCGGCGCGGAGCAGTTGCGCCGCTCGCTGTTCGCGCTCTGTCCGCCTGACACCGAAAAGGTCGGCGTAAAAACGGATGTTCTCCTCCACAGTGAGGTCCTCGTACAAACCGAAGCGCTGCGGCATGTAGCTGAGGTGATGTTTGGCGTTCTCAGGATCGCGGACGACGTCGGAACCATCCACCTTCGCACTGCCTTCGTCCGGTGGCATGATTCCGGCCAGCATGCGGAGCGTGGTGGTCTTGCCTGCTCCGTCCGGTCCCACCAGCCCGAAGATTTCCCCCGAATGAACCTCGAAGCTGAGATGATCAACCGCGCGCACGCCAGGAAAGTCCTTGGTCAGTTCCTCGGCAATAATCGCGGGCTGGAGTTCCGCTGCCATTACTTCTCCGAGGTGGTTCCTTGCTGCTGCGCGGGGACATTGGTTGCGCTCAGCTTGATGTGAGCGTCGGCGGGCATACCCGGTTTGAGCTCATGATTGGGATTGTCGATGTCAATCTTGATTCGATAGACCAGCGTGACCCGTTCTTTATAGGTTTGCACACTTTTGGGAGTGAATTCGGCGTCCGGGGCGATAAACGAAACTCGGCCGTGGTACTGCTTGCCGGGATAAGTGTCGGTGGTAATGACCGCATCCTGGCCCCAGCGAATGCGGCCGAGATCGGTTTCAGCAATGTAGGCGCGAAGCCAGATATGTTCCAGATCGGCGAGAGTCACGACTGGTGTGCCCGGAACGACCACCTCCCCGAGTTCCGCCTGGCGCACGGTGATTACGCCGGCTGAGGGGGCGCGCAGGATGGTGTAATCCAGGTTCACGCGCGACATGCCCAGGTTGGCGTGGGCCTGCTTGAGATTGGATTGCGCAATCTCAATATCTTCCTTGCGGCTTCCTTCCACTGCTTCGTTGTAGCGTTGCTGTGCTGCTTGAAATGTCGCTTGCGAGCGTTTCAGCGCGGTGTCCGCCAGATCCCGGTCCTGCGCCGAGATGGCATCTTCGCCGAAAAGCCGCTGGGCGCGGTCGTAATCGAGCTTTTTCTGCTGTTGATCCGCTTGTGCATCGAGCATGGTTTGCTGGGCCGCTTTGATTTCCTGTTCGCGAGTTCCGGCAAGAGTCAGAGCAAGATCAGATTGCCGGACGCGAACGCCGGCCTCATCGATGCGAACTCTCTGCCGGTAGTCAGCATCATCGAGCCGCGCCAGCACGGCGCCGGGCTCAACCCATTGGCCTTCTTCGACCGGCAACTCGACAATGCGCCCCTGCACCTTGAAACTGACCAGGCTCTCGTGAGCCTCGATGTTTCCGGAGAGAACCAGTTCGTTTTTGGGGGCGGTTTTTTTGCCAAGACGGGGATAGAAGTATGCCGCCGCAATCAGCACAGCGACCACTGCAATCAGAACAGGTATGCGTCGTTTCATGGCTCCGGACCTCGCAGGTCGGGTTGTGGCCCAACCTGTCAATAGCTATGGATTCCCTAAATACTGGTCGACACTCTTTTCCGTGCCACCCGCAGCGCGCGCCAGCGCGAACTTCGCATCGGCATAGCTGGACACGGCGAGAATGTAGTTTTCCTGCGCGCGAGCCAGCTCATCCTGGGCCGTGACGACCTCGACATTATTGGTGACCCCGGAGCGAAAACGGTCCTGCGTGAGCTGGAGTTCGCGTTGCGCCAGCGCCTCTCCTTGCTCCGCCACCGTAACCTGCTCCGACGTGGACTCAAGGTTCAGCAGCGCCTCGCGGATGTCCTGTTCAATGCTGCGGCGCAGATCGACAATCTGGTCGTCCACCCGCTCAATGCGACTGGCTAGTTCCTGCGCTTCTCCCTTGCGGTCGCGGTCGAAAAACGTAAAGTCAATCTGACCCTGGATGAGTCCCGTCCCCTGCACCCCGCCGATACTGCGCCCCAGCTCGCCATAGTGTCCGTTGATGCTGAGTTTGGGAAAGTAGCGGGCATGACTGGCGCGCTGCTGCTCGACCAACTCCTGGCGCTGGCTGGCGAGCGAAAGGTAGTCGGCGCGTGCCAGCAGAGCCGTAGGCACAAGGCTTTCGGGGCGCGGAAGGGTCATGGGCTGGAAGCGAAGCGGCTCGGCCAACTCGAGAGGAGTCGCGGGATTCATGCCGAGATTGCGGGCCAGAACTAACAATGCCTGCTTGTACTGATTCTGCGCCGCCAGCAATGCCTGCTGATCATTGGCAAGCTGCACCTGAGACCGGAGAAGGTCAACCCCGGTTGCAGTTCCGGCATCATGCTTGCTCTTGGCTAATCGATAGAGCGCTTCGGAGTCGTTCACGCGGGATTGCGCCGCATCCACCCGCGCCGCCGCCGATTGAGCACCCAGATAAAGGCCGGCAATGGAGCGGAGGATCAGGTCGCGAGCATCCTGATAATCCATCTTGCTGGTTGCGATGGCGTGCTCACTCGCTTTCCAAGTGCGGTAACTTTGCAGATCAAAGAGGTTCTGATCCGCGGAAACCCGAAAATCGTAATTCGAGAACGGCCCCACCAACGTCGGCAGCCCAGGGATTGAGATTCCGAAGGCCCTCAGATTGCGATTCTGAAAGTTGGCATAACTCTCACCGCGGACGCGCGGCAACAGAGCTGCGGACATGCGCCGCACGCTGGTGCCTTCGGCTTCCTTGATTCGAGTGCCAGCCACCAGAACACTGAGATTGGCCTGCAACCCCTTCTCGATGGCCTCGCGCAACGTGAGGCGATAAGGCGCCTGCTCCTGTGCAGCGCCGATCGTGCTTTGGGCCAAGACCGACAGCAAGAAGATTACGGAACGGCACGCGCGTGGTTTCATGGCTTTCCTGCCCGGTCGGAAACGGCAACCGCCCTCCAAAAATGTTGAAAGCTCTCGACCACCGCACTCTGCAGCTTTGGCTCTCCGCGCAGAGACCACAGCAGGATGGTTCCCATGAGTGTTTGCTGGAGCAGGAGCGCCACCCGATCTTTCTTGAGCTTCGGATCAATTTCGCCGCGCTTCTGTCCAAGCTCGACGATCTGGGCGATCAGCCCTCGCCCCTCAGCCATGTTGCGATCCAACTGACGGCGGACGACTTCGCTGCCCAGGAATGACGATATGACGGCACGCGCCAGATCGGGGCTTCGCCCTGGCTCCTCGGAGACTCGCCCGAACAAATGGCGCAGCACTGATTGGACGGAGCGCTTGCCACTCGTGGCCTGCTCCAGCGCTTCACGAACCTTGCCCAGTTGGATTTCCGCCATGACCCCCACAACGTGGTCTTTGCCGTCAAAATAGTTAAAGAAAGTGCCTTTGCCGACATCGGCCGCTTCCGTAATGTCCTCGACCGTGACATTGGGGAACCCATGCTCGGCAAACAACTGAAGAGCACAGCGGAACAAGCGCAGGCGAGTCTCGGCGGCACGGCGTTGGCGCCGTCCCATGCCCTTCAGATGGGGCAGATCATCGAAGGAGAGGCCGCCAGCAGGGTGCGGATGCTCATTTCGCTCGGAGTTCATATATGACTCAAACTCATAAATGACTTATACTCAATCATGACTGATAGTCATAATTATCACAAAAATCCGCGCAGCTTGTCAAGTGCAAGCCTGCGACCGCCTAGTTGGAAGGTCAGATGCGCTGCAGCGGCTGGCCAGGCGGCCGGAATCGGCGGGACTGAGCGGTGGCCGCGCTCCAGACTGACTACTCTTGCGCCAGATACTGTTCGACGATGGTGGCGCAGGCTTTGACGAAGTCCTGTTCTGCCTTGGTAAACGTGCCGGAAAAGTAGCTCTCGATATCGAGCTCGCCGGCCAGCTTCTTCTTCACGTAGATCGGGACCACGATTTCACTGTTTACCATCGACGACCCTGGCAGATAGCGAGGATCTTTGGTGACATCATCCACCACCACGATCTGGCCGCTGGTGGCGGCTGCGCCACAGAGTCCCGTGTCGAGGGGAATACGAGCATTCGGCGTGAAACTGCCGACGAAAGGACCGATCATCAGGATTCCAGGGTCAGCCGGATCGATGAGATAAAAACCTACCCAGTTGTAGCGCGAGATCGTTTCGTGCAGGCGCCGCGCGATATGCTCCATGAGGGAGTCGGCGGTGGGAGCGGTTACTGCAAATTTCTCAAATTCCTGAAAAAGTTCTTCATGCCCATGCATTGCGTTTCGGCCTCGATTACAGGAGGCTTTGGCTCAACTCAATGTTCGCCTCCGGTCAGTTCAAGGCTGGGAGTGATGTTTGAGTGCGCCACCACCAGTCTAGGAGAACCGTGTAGCTTACCAGAAGAATGCGGGCGAATCTTTGCTGTTCCTTCGAGTACTCGTGCTGCACCCCTGAGCTGAACATGCTTGGCATAAAAGAATGCGGAAGCCCCTGGGGCGCAGACAGGCTCAATTCGCTGATCTGGAGACCCAGGGCACCTTTACGGCAGGGGCCCTCAAATGCTATGCTCGCTCGCCTTGCGGGAAGTGGTACCCTACAAGAAACACGAGGACCCCAAGGCTGCGGGAGGGTTACTATGGTGATGTACCAACCCTTCAGAAACTTGGGTCTAATTTGGGCAGTGTGCTCAGTAGAAGAGGGGTCGTGTGAAGGATCTTGTCTGAGCAAGCTGATATGGGAGGAGCGTATGACAATGCTGCTGAGCAGACTCTGGACTGAAGACGAGGGTCAGGATATTGCCGAATATGCGGTGATGTTGGCCGTCATCCTGGTGATCGTGGTGGGTACGATTCGGCTTGTGGGCTCTAACGCCAACAACGTCTTTTCCAGCGCGGCAAGCGCGATTCAATAGGCCGCGCGCTTCCAAGTGGGCCAAGGTAGAACCATGGCTTGGGTGAACCTCGGGCGCGTGCGCTGCTACATCTAACCTTGGGGTACTCGCGACGCACGACACGGCCGCATTCGCGGCCGACGAACTGCCAGTCTTGCCACCACAATCTGAATTAGCTTGCCCGCGCCGTCTGAGGCGCACCTCCTCGCCCGCAAAGGCAGTTCCGGTGTTGTTCCTGGTTCTGAGCAGCAGCCACCGGCAATGAACTTCAATAATCAGCGGGAAGTGCCTGCAACTGCTGCATGGTGAGTACGGGACCTTCCTTGCAAACGTAGATGGGACCCACGTTGCACCGCCCGCATTTGCCGATACCGCACTTCATCCGGTTTTCGATGCTGGTATAAACCGAGGCGGGCGAGACCGCCATCTTGTCAAGGATCGGCAGGGTGTTCTTGATCATGATGGGCGGCCCAATCACCAGCACAATCGGGTCTTTCGACTTCACCTGCGAGCGTTCGAAGACGTGGGGAACGAAGCCGATTTCGCCCTTCCAGTCAGGAGTCTGGCCGCCTGGATCGACACAGCGGAGCACGCGGACGCGTTCGAACTCCGCCCATTTATCGAGTTCATCCACATAGACCAGATCGGCCACGGTGCGGGCACCGTAAACAATCGTGATCTCTCCGTAGTCAGCGCGGTTCTCCAGCGCATACCACACGGCGCAGCGGATGGGCGGCATGGCAATTCCGCCGCCGAGGAAAATCAGGTCGTGCCCCTTCCATGCGTCCATGGGATAACCGTTGCCGTAAGGCCCGCGGAACCCGACCATGTCGCGCTCTTCAATCTTCCAGAGGGCTTCGGTGACGCGGCCGACTCTGCGGAAGCAGAAGTCAATGTGATCCTTCCAGTTCGAACTGGAACAGATGTTGAACGTGGATTCGCCGTAGCCGAACGCGGAGAAGATCCCGAACTGCCCGACCTTGAAGGAAAACGTCCGCGCCCGTTCCGGATCGAGAAACTTCGCCGAGACCGACTTCACATCGGGCGTGTGCTGGCGGACGGAGATCACTTCCATCAGGTCGGGTTCGTAGACGTTATCCATGCTTGGTCTCTATGGGGTCAATCTCCATGGCGACGCTCAAGACGCCAATCCCTTCGGGGCAGTTGCGAGTACAGTTGCCGCAGCCGGTGCAGAGGATTTCGCCGAACTTCTCGGGGTAGATGGCGAACTTGTGCAGAATGCGCTGGCGCTGGCGGCTGCCCTGCGCTGGCCGCGGATTATGACCGGAGGCGTGGGCCGTGAAAATCGGGAACTGGCACGAATCCCAGGTGCGGACGCGCGCATTGCCCGCCGACGGCCCTGCGTCCACGATGTCGAAACAGTGGCAGGTCGGGCACGTGAAGGCGCATGTGCCACAGCCCACGCAGGTGAGCGCATGTTCCTGCCAGAATGGATCGTCGAAGTGCTGGCTGACGAACGAGCGGATGGTCTCGGGATTGAATTTCTTTCCAGGAGTCGCGGGCGTCCTGACGGTCTGGCCCGACTTTTCAGTCTTGCCACTGAACAGATCCCGGCCCTTTTCCGTCACGCAGTAGACCTCGTAGTTGTGGTCGCCGAGATCGAACAGCATTACATCGGAACCGCGTTCCGACACCGGACCGAGCCCAACCGACGTGCAAAAGCAGCTTTCGTCGGCGATGTTGCATGCCAGGGTGATCACGGTAGTGGCTGCCCGCCGGCGGTTGTAGAACTCGTCCACAAAATCCCAGTTGAATACGTGATCGAGGATCGGAAGCGCGGCCGCATCGCAGGGCCGGGCCGCAATCACGATCTGCTCGGGGAGTGGCGCATCATTGTTGATTAGTTCAACGCGGTTGCCTTGAATTCGATATCCGTACAATTTCTCTTGCTTGGGGAAGACGAATTCCTTGATTGAATTGCTCGGGCGCACGAAGCCCTCGAGCAAAAGTGCATCCGCCGAGTGCAGCGTGGAATAAAGAACCAGGTCTGGCTTCACGCGCGTGGGTCCGGCAACCAGCTTCCCGGTCGCAATCCACTCGGCAGTGAGTGTGCGCAACGCGGCTTGGGAAATGGCTTCACTCACCGGATGAAGTCCTCCTTATCCGTGAGAGCGTAGGCCCCGATGACCTGTTCGGCGGCCGGATCTACACCCGCGTCGTAACCGAAGTTCTCTTGTGCCGCCTTGTGAAGCGCGATGTTGAGCAGCGCCAGGTCAATGCCCGCGGGGCAGGCGCGCGAACACTCTCCGCATCCCACGCAGCGCGCCGCCAGATGGAATGCCCGCGCAATTCCCCAAGCAAAGTTGCCTTTCCTGCTGGGAGCGGGGTCAATGGCAATGGGCCGGTTCTTGTCCACGATGCAGCGTTCGCAGTAGCACATGGGGCAAACCTGGCGGCAGGCGTAACACCGCACACAGCGGTCGAATTGGGTTGCCCAGAATGCCATCCGCTCCCGCGGAGTCATGGCCATCAGCGCGGCGAAGCGATTCGGCGGAGGGCTGGCCATCGGCTCCGGACCGGCCGGCTCGCCGAATGTCTTGTCCGCGAAACGCGGCGTGCGAGCGGTGCAGAATGTGCACTTCGGCTCGCCCACGCCTTCGCAAGCCATGCCGATCACATGGATTTCTTTGCGATCAATCTGTGATTCCTTCTCCAGCACAACCAGCGATTTTTCGTCGCAGGGTTTGACGACGACAGCCGGTTTTCCCAGCGCCTTGATTTCCTTCCGCTTCACATAGGTAGTGAGGTTGCTGCAGCAGCGGGTGTTCCAGACAAGACGGTTCGTGTCGTCGGCGCGAGTTACGACCGCCGGGCCACGCTCGCCGTACCCGATGACGACCTTTACTGTTCCCTCGCCCAGCAGCTTATGGCAATGCTCGCGGAGCTCGGGCTCAGCGGCCAGAGTCCTGGTTTTGAATGGGGCAGGTGCTGCAACGGGCAGGCTCTTGGCCGCGCCATTCGCATAGAGATCGGTATAGGGTCCGAGCTTTCTGGTTTCCTCCGTAATCTCCGTAATCACCTGCTGCCACTTTTTGCCTTCCGCCGCCGAAATCCAGGTGAAGTGAATCCGGCGCAGATCGAAGCCGAGCACATCCAGCAATTCGCGGAACAAGATCCAGCGCCGGCGGGCGTGATAGTTGCCGGCGGTGTAGTGGCAATCGCCGGGGTGGCAGCCGGAAACCAGCACCGCATCGGCGCCGATTTCGAATCCTTTGATAATGAGATTGAAATCAATTCGTCCGGTGCAGGGCAGACGGATGATACGCACGTTCGGCGGATATTCGAGACGCGTCGTGCCCGCCAGGTCAGCGCCCAGATACGTGCACCAGTTGCACACGTAAGCAACGATTTTCGGCTCGAATACGTTCGCTTCGCTCATGCCAGACTTTCAACCATGGCGTAAACCTGTTGCTCGGTGAAGCCCTGAAGATCGGCGCTCTTCGAGGGACAGACCGAGACGCAAGTCCCGCATCCCATGCACAACCCCGGATTCACCCTCGCGGTGCGCTTGATGAAGGCACCTTTCCCGGTTCTCAGTTCGGTCCGTTCAATGGCGTGATAAGGGCAGGTGTTGACGCAGGTGAAGCAGGCCGCGCAAGTCTGCTCGTTAATGGCCGCAATCTCCGGTTCTCGCGTCAACTCATCAGCCGCGAGCATGACTTGCACTTTGCTGGCGGCGGCCGAGGCTTGCGCGACTGACTCAGGGATGTCCTTCGGCGCATGACAGGCCCCGGCGATGAAAATACCTGCTGTGTTGGTCTCGACCGGACGCAGTTTGGGATGCGATTCCAGCAGGAATCCGAACTCGTCGTAGCCGATATTTAACTTCTGCGCCAGTTCCTCGATACCGTCGGCCGGGCGCATGGCCGCGGCCAGCACCACGAGGTCCGCTTCGATCGTTAGAGCCACGCCGGCCAGCGTGTCAGTTCCGCGCACGATCAGCTTGCCGTTCTCTTCGGTGATTTTGGAGACCCGGCCGCGGTAATACCTGGCTCCGTCCTGCTCGATGGCGCGGCGGACGAACTCGTCGTATCCCTTGCCGCCGGCGCGGATATCCATGTAGAAGACGTGTGCCTGCCCGTCATGCACCTTGTGCTTGTAGAGCATCGCGTGTTTGGCGGTGTACATGCAGCAAATCTTGCTGCAGTAGGGAAGGCCCTTCGCGTTGTCGCGTGAGCCCACGCAGCTGATGAAAACCACATTCTTCGGGATGGCTCCGTCCGATGGCCGCTTGAGCACGCCATTGGTTGGTCCGGAAGCCGAGACCAGCCGCTCAAACTGCAGCGAGTCGATGACATTCTTATACCTGCCGTAGCCATACTCGCCGTAGCCGCTCAACCACGCCTTGTCCTGCTCCTTGGCGATGTTGTAGAGCTTGTAGCCGGTGGCCACGACCACGGTGCCGACTTTTTCCTCGACCAGTTTGTCCTGGTCTTTGAAGTTGATGGCTTCAGCCTTGCACTTCTTCTCGCACAGTCCACAGCCGTTGCGGATGAGCTTGGCGCATTGCTTCTTGTCAATGACGGGCCGCGCCGGAACGGCCTGTGGGAAGGGGATGTAGATCGCTGGCCGCATCCCCATGGCGAAATCGAATTCGCTGGGATTCTTCTTCAACGGGCAGACGTTCCAGCACTCGCCGCAGCCGGTGCATTTCGCCGTATCAACGTAGCGCGCCTTTTGCCGGATGGTGATCTTGAAATTGCCGACGAACCCTTCAACCGCTTCCACTTCAGAATAGGAGTAAAGCTTGATGCGAGGATGTTGTCCGACCTCTACCATCCGCGGCGTCAGGATGCACTGCGAGCAATCGAGGGTAGGGAAGGTCTCGGACAACCCGGCCATTTTGCCGCCGATGGACGGTTCTCGCTCCACCATTACCACTTCGTAGCCGGCATCGGCGATATCGAGCGCGGCCTGGATTCCCGCAACCCCGCCCCCAATGACCAGCGCGCGCCGCGTCACCGGGACTCGGATCGGTTCAAGAGCCGCGTCATTGCGCACCTTCTCGACCGAGAGCCGGATGATGTCCACCGCTTTGGCTGTGGCCTGGGCGCGGTCGTGATGCACCCACGAGCAGTGCTCGCGGATGTTGGCCATCTCGACCAAGTAAGGGTTCAGACCGGCCGCCTGCGCCGCTTTGCGGAAGGTTTTGAGGTGCATGTGGGGCGAGCAAGACGCTACCACTACGCCGTCCAGTTTCTCGGAGACGATTTTCTCGCGCACCATCGCCTGCCCGGGATCGGAGCACATGTATTTGTAGTTCACCGAACAGCGCACGCCGGGAAGGCTGCTGACTTGTTTGGCGACGTCATCCACGTCGACGGTGCGCGCGATGTTTTCGCCGCACCAGCACGTGAAGATACCGATTCTCGACATGAATTAAGCCTTCGTTACGAAATGCCGGTTCACACCCAATTGCTCGGCGGAAAGTCCCAATGCCAGTCCGACCAGGTCGGAAAGGTAATAAATCACCATGCCCAATTTCTTGTTGTAGCGCTGCTCGACCGCTGCCTGCTTCATGTCGAGGTTCACGTGACACATGGGGCAGGCTACAACCACGCAGTTGGCGCCATGCGCAGCGGCATTGGAAAGAATCTTGTGGGCCAGATCGAGCACCGTGTCTTCACTGGCCATGGTCATGCCCGCGCCGCAGCACTCGGTCTTGTAACTCCACTCGACCGTCTTGGCCCCCAGCGCGGCGAGAACCGCTTCCATGGACTTGGGCTGCTCAAAGTCATCGAAGTGCACAACCTCCGGTGGCCGGGTCAGCAGGCAGCCGTAATAGCACGCCGCGGTGATGGATTTCAGCGGCTCCTTCACCGCGGTTTTCAGCTTGTCCAGGCCAACGGTCTGGAAGACCTGAATCAGGTTCAGGACTTGCCCGTCGCCGCGCAGGTCAGCCTCGACAATCTGCGACAGTTCGGCGCGCAAGCCATTTCCAGCCATTGCCTTTTGCACTTTCAGCAATTGCATGGAGCAAAGCGGGCAGGGCGCGAACAGTTGTTTGTGGCCTTCGCGCTCGGCCAGCGCAAGATTCCGCGCAGGAAGCGCCAGAGACAGCTTGTGATTCAGCGCGTGCGCAGCCGTCGCGCCACAGCAGATCCAGTCTTTTACTTCCTGAAGTTGGACATCCAGCGCGCCCAGGCAGGCCCGCAGCGACTGCTCGTAATCGTTCGACGATCCGTGCAGCGCGCATCCGGGATAGTAGCCGATGTTCATTTGTCCGACCGATTCGAGCATTTCGCAAAGATGCGTTCGACCACCTTGCGGTCGCGAACCTTCCCCGGCAGGAAATGAAGTTTCTTACGTTTGCCCAACTGCGGCGCCAGGCTCGCGTCTTTGAACAGGAAGGCCAGCCTGCCGGTGCGGAAAAAGACTGCGGTCTTAAATTGGGCAATCAGTTCGAGTTCGGCCAGGCGTCCATTGCGGCGGATGTTGTCGAGAAAGGCTTGCTGAAATGCAACTATCGGTTGTTGCGACGGTGCCACCATGCCCTCGGCCAGCGAGATCTCACGCAGCGCATCCATCACCGCGGCGCAATCCACTTCTTTCGGGCACCGAGTGGAGCAGGTCTGGCACGACACGCATTCCCATATGGATTGTGAACGCAGAGCGCTGGCCGCCTGCCCCAATTGCACTGTCCGTATGAGTTGGTTCGGAGCCAGATCCATGCGAGCGGCGACCGGACACCCAGCGGTGCATTTGCCGCACTGGTAACAGTTGGCTAACTGAGTGTGGGCCAGAAACTCAATTGGATAGGACTCAGCGCTGTGCTGAGCTACAGGGTTCCCCTGAACGTTCACCTTCACCCTTCAGGATAGGGTGCGCAGCCGGTAGACGTCTGTGACGGAAAAACCAGGCGCTTGTGAGCAGAGTCACCGCCCCAAAGTGCAGCAAAATGTGCTCCAGAGCACAGACTAGTTCCGCAGCAAAATGCCGTGCCGTCGCCCGCCGCCGCTCCGTGATTAGAGTATGATAATCCGCCGACGTGAAAAACTCGCAAGGCGTTTCTCTTCGGCTTGAAGGGCGGATCCAATGTCATTCGAAAAAATGCGCGTTATCTTCGTTCTTACTTTGTTGGCGCTGCTCGGCGCCAGCGGGCCGAGTTGCTTTGGCGAACCGAATCATGGCTCAAAGCGGACGATCCCGCTGAATAGTGGATGGGAGTTTCGGCAGCTTACGGATGCGAATGCGGCCGAGTGGCGACCTGCCACGGTGCCGGGTGACGTTCATCTGGATCTCCTCGCGAACAAGTTGATCCCCGAGCCCTACTTTCGCGACAACGAAGCCAAGCTGCAATGGATCGAGAATGCCGACTGGGAGTATCGCAACTCCATTTCGATCACCGCCGAGATGCTGCAGCGCCAGCACGTCGATCTGGACTTCAAGGGTCTCGACGCCTACTGCGAGGTTTACGTCAATGACCAGCAGGTGTTGATCGCGGACAACATGTTCCGCGAGTGGCGCGTCGACATCAAGCCCTATCTGAAAGTTGGAGCGAACAGCCTGCGCGTGGTTTTTCCCTCACCCATTGCGGCCGCGGCGAAGGTTGCTGCCAAAGATCCCTGGCGCGCCCGGACCAGGACCGAGGAGAAAACTTACATCCGCAAAGCCGCCTACGAATATGGATGGGACTGGGGACCACGCTTCGTAACCAGCGGTATTTGGCGCCCAGTGAGTTTGGAACTCTGGGATAAAGCGAGGATTTCGGACCTCTATATCCACCAGAAGGATATTACCCCGGAGATCGCGCACCTGAACGCAGAGGTCGAAGTTACTGCCGCGGCAGAAGGTACGGGCACTATCGCCGTGGACTTTGTTCAGAGCGGCCAGAAAGCGACGGTGTCGCGAGCTGTTGTGCTTCATCCCGGAGTGAACCATGTCGACCTGGCGATCGATATTCAGCATCCTGAACTCTGGTATCCGGCCGGCTATGGTGCGCAGACGCTGTATAAGTTCCATGCCACACTGCTGCTCGGGAAGAATGTAGAAGACGAAGCAGAGACCCGTGCCGGACTGCGCTCTATCGTTCTGCGCCGGGACCTGGACAAGTGGGGCCGCTCGTTCGAGTTCGACGTGAACGGGATTCCGGTATTTGGCAAGGGTGCGGATGTGATTCCGTTTGACAGCTTCCCCAGCCGCGTGACGACCGCTCAATACCGGCAGGTTCTTCAGTCGGCGCGCGATGCCAATATGAACATGATCCGCCACTGGGGCGGCGGTTACTACGAGACACAGGAGTTCTACGACCTGTGCGATGAACTCGGAATCATGATCTGGCAGGATTTCATGT
>Ga0187818_10000220_pt1 | contig 18605 bp, 8 predicted proteins | sample NC_wetland_sal_i_14_FD_130581 | JGI IMG/M metagenome (GOLD analysis project Ga0187818, IMG submission 130581) | Wetland sediment microbial communities from Neuse River Estuary, North Carolina, USA - SO4_3 | ecosystem: Environmental > Aquatic > Freshwater > Wetlands > Sediment | place: USA: North... | reverse complement strand
TACGAGCGTGCTGACGCCGCAGTGGGGCGTCGTGCGCGACACGTTCCCCACCGTGCAGAACCGCTTCTTTGGACCGGGCACAAGTGTGGTGGCGCGAGTGACGCACACGATATCGCCGACGCTGCTGAACGATGTGGTGCTCAGCTACGTGAATTCGACCATAACCTTGACCGACCAGAACGGACCAGGTGGCGCCCAGTTCCAGCGCAATCCCACCCTGGACCAGTCGCTGGTTCCCGATCCATCGGCTCCCGGGCAGTGCAATGCCGCGCTCAGCGCCGACCCCGTGACTGGTTTCCCGCAATGCGCTATCGGATACATTTTTAATAACGGGGCTGGCGGAAAGATGCCGGGAGTCAATTTTCTAGGAACCAATGCCGCTTATGGCGGCCGGGGCTTTGCGGCCGATCCCGCCTACATGCCATGGGGCCATACCAACCCAACCTACTCGCTGCGCGACGACGTGGGCAAAGCGATCGGCAAACACACGCTGCAATTGGGCGCGCAATACGTGTACTCCCAGCGCAATCAGACCAACAACGCCATCGGCGCAGCTTCTGGCGACATGCAGGGCCTCTTGACCTTCAGCAATCTCGCGCACAGTACGGGAAATGCCTTTGCCGATTTCCTGGTTGAATCGGACGCTAATGTGCACGGCATTCCGGCTGGGTTCATTCAGAGCTTTACCCAGGATTCCGCGCAGCACCGCTACTACCAGCGTTTCCAGATCGCCGAGCCTTATTTCCAGGATGACTGGAAGGTAACTCACAACCTCACCCTGAACCTGGGCTTGCGAGTCAGTTTGTTTGGCACCTATAGCGAAAGGAACCGCGATGCGTGGAACTGGGAAGCGGCGCGATTCAATAAGTCGCGATTTGCGGTTGACCCAATTTATGGCGAGCTTCTGGATAAAACTGCCGGGTCGGCTCCGGTGCCGTTCAATCCCGTCACTTTCCAATTAGACCCTGGGGTTGTGAGCGACTTGGGCCTGGTCCAGTGCGGCGTGGGCGGCAGCGCGCCCGCTAGCTGCATGAAAGGGCATCTGTTCAACCCGGCGCCGCGAATTGGTTTTGCCTGGGACCCGTGGGGCGACGGCAAGACATCAATCCGTGGCGGCTATGGCATCTTTTTCGAGCATGGCACCGGTAACGAAGCCAACACCGGTTCCCTGGAGGCTAGCGCGCCTTTCGTGCTGAGCATGACGCAGCAGCTTCCGGTCAGCTACCCATGCATCGGCAACGTCGGTTATGGGTCTGGGTTTGATCCGACCAACAGCGCTTGCGCGAGCGCTGTGGGCGGATCTGCGCCGCCGTCCGGCTCCGTCTTTCCTCTGGACGTCACCTCAATTCCGACCAAGGCGGTTTGGCCCTACGCTCAGCAATGGAGTTTCGGGTTTCAGCGAGAAATGCCTAGAGCGTTGGTCGTCAAAGTTGCTTATGTGGGGAGCAGGGGAACGCACTTGACGGTCGAGCGTCAGCTCAACCAGTTGCCGCCTTTACCAGCAAGCGAGAATCCCTTCGGCCCGAACGAGCCGCTGACCATCACGGATTGCACCGTGCCTCCGGGAGGAGGAATTGAAGGCCCCGGAAACGCCCCCGGAGACGGCAAGACTGGGTTTCTTCTCGAGAATGGAACGCTGGTGACGCCGCAAAACCCTGCTTACATGTATTTGCAGGCAGCGTGTACAAATCCGTACATCCCGAATGTCAATTCCCTCCCCGGGCGGTCCTACCCGGGTCTGGGGAAAGTTCTCTCGTTGCAGAATGTAGCCAATTCGAGCTATCACGCACTTCAGGCCAGCATGCGACACAGCAGCGGGCCGCTGACGCTGGGAGTCTCGTATTCTTACAGCCACTCTCTCGACAATGCTTCGGACCGAAGCGATCCGGTTCTGGTCAATTCTTATGACCTGCGTCAGAACCGGGCCAGTTCGAATTTTGACCAACGTCATCTGGTCACCATCAGCTACGTGTCTCAGCTACCGCTCAAGGATTTTCCTCGCCGCTTCAGCGACTGGGCCAACGAACGGCCGAAGGATTCGACCGCGCCCCCGGCAAATTGTTGTTCCGCGCTGGCGAATGAGCTTCTCGACGGCTGGGAAATTTCGGGGGTGACGATTCTTCAGTCGGGCACGCCGTTCACGGTGATCAACAGCGCCGGCAACACCGGCATTTCCCTGACCGACAACGCGGGGGTTTCCAGCGGTCTCGGCATCGCGGCCTCCTACCCCGACGTTGTAAAAGGATTGCCCGCGCCCTTCAGCAATGCTCAGAGCTTTGGTCCCCTCATCGGCAATCCTTCGCAGTTTGTGGCGCCGCGCGGGCTCACCTTCGGGGACGCGGGCCGAAACTTCCTGAATAATCCCGGGCGCGTGAACTTCGATTTGGCGCTGCTGAAACATTTCAAGATCCGGGAGTCCGGCCAACTTGAGTTCCGTGCCGAGACCTTTAATATTTTTAATCACACTCAGTTCCGGATCTACGATCCCGATAACCCGGGCAGCAGCGGAAATAACATCATCAGTTGTTATGCCGGCCCGGTGTATTCCGCCGGGTTTAAGGGGAGCGGAGCCGATTGCGTCACTGGGGCTTCCTTCTTGCACCCGCTCGATGCGCATCGGCCTCGCACCATACAGTTTGGTCTCAAGCTAGCCTTCTAGGACGTGGAACATCATGCAGACATTAACTAAGCATCGAGCACTATGTTGGACGAATCGTGAACCGCGCTCGCCCCGGTCTTGGGGAGGGTGCGTGAAGAGTCTGTGGGTTTTGTCGGTGGCCGCTGCGATGATGCTTTCGGCGTGTGGGAGCGGCGCTTCCGGCGGCTCCGAGGACAGCGTATCGCTTTCGGGCAACTGGCAGTTCACGGTGGCAAATCCGCCCGACGGTTCGTTCTTGGGTGGCCTGCAGGGTGGGTTTCTGTTGCAGAAGAATGGCTCGGTGACGGGAGGCGCGGTCTATTCCGTCTCGTTGCCGCGACTCACGTTCCCGTGCAACAGCGGATCGGCTCCGATCACCGGAACGGTCACCGGCCAGAACGTAACCCTCACGGCGGTAGCCGGCACACAGACTTTTACTTTCGCCGGAATGCTGAGTTCCGATGGCTCGACGATGGTGGGTACTTATACGTCCACCGCCGGTACGGCAGCCGACGGTACACCCTGCGGCACCGCCCAAACGGGGCTGCAATGGAGCGCAATTCTCGTGCCGCCGATTACGGGGTCGATCCAAGGGAGCTTTCACAGCACGGGCGGCAGCGCGGGCTTGGGCAATCAAGATTTCGCGGTGACGGGTTCACTCACCCAGGAAGAGAACATCGGAGCGAGCAATGCGACCGTCACAGGCACTTTGAGCTTCTTAAACCCGGCAACGAATCTAAGTGACTACCCTTGTTTCACTCTAGCGGCAGTAAACGGCCAAATCAGCGGCAATTCTGTCATCCTGCAGATCATCGGAACTGACGGATCGACGGTGGGTCAGATTGGCGAACCGGCCGGTTCGTTTGGAAGTACAGGCGTAAACCCCGTTACCTTCGACTCCGTGCACGGAGGATACATTCTGCACGGGCCTCAACCAACATACATGGTGGCCACGAAGGCCTGTGGGGGCAACCTCGGTGGCACAACTACCGCCGGAGATTACGGGAACATCTGTCTGGCGTTGGGAAGCGCAAGCGCTTGCCAGCAACCGATCGCGCTGTCTCCGGCCGTTGTCACGTTCCCCGCTCAAATGTTGGGCTCGGCTGCGACGACCCAGACGATCACGCTGGCAAACAATTCCAGCTCTACCCTGAACAGTCTGACGTTGCAGTGGAATGTCAATAACGGCTCCTTCGGTACTCCGAGCGATTTCAACACTCTCTCAAATTTTGTGGAGCAGGATACTTGTGCCTCTCCCATCGGTTCGAGTTTCTCTCTCAGTGCGGGAGGGTCTTGCACCATTACGGTTTCCTTTACTCCTCAGGAAAGCTGCCCATGGCTGCCGTTCGGAACTCCGCCGTCCGTTTCCGGGGCGGCGCCGGAATGGTGTCCGTTTCCTTTGGCTGCAACGTTAACTGTTAACAGCCCCGCGAGCGCGGACAACGATAAAGCCTTTACCGTGCCCATCACGGGCATCGGAGTCAGCGCCATCGAACGCTCGACTCCCGAACTCGATTTCGGTGCGGAGGAGCCGCTTAATCCACCGGAAGCCAGCCTTCCTCAAACGCTGTCATTCACCAACAACAGCGCGAATCCGGTGCAAATCCTGGGTGGCGCGCCTTGCACGAACCAAAGAGCGAACAGCCACAACACGCTTCCGTCTCCAAGGCTATCCAACAGCCCAGTTGCCGGCCTGCAGGTGGTGAGCAACGACGTCTATCAGATCAATCCCGACCCCGGCACCACCCCCGTCACCATCTTCTACCGCTGCGACGGCGATCCCGACACTACGCTGCCAAACTTCCAGATCTCCTCGGACACCTGCACGGGAACCTTGCTCGCTCCTCAGGCAAGTTGCAGCCTGCAGGTGGCGTATGTACCGCAGCCCAACACCGACATAAATTCCGGTCTGGATTATTTTCTGGAACTGAATACCGTGCAGTGTTATGGCACGGTAACGTCGGACTGCGAAATCGATAGCGGACGTTTTCCGGTGGAATTAAAAGCGAATACACCAAGCCCGCTGAGGATGTCTCCCAGTGCGGGTCTGGATTTTGGAAACCAGGCGGTGGGCAAAGCTAGTGCCCCGTTGACGATTACGCTTCTCAACGACCCCACCCTGACGAACCCACAAACGGTAACCTTCGTCGGCAAGATATTGGTGCAAGGCAACTACTCTGAAACGGACGATTGCCCCGTTACCCTGGCTCCCGGCAGCAGTTGCATGTTGACCGTAACTTTCAAGCCCGGCATCGTGGGATTTATTCCTGGAACTCTCACCATCAATTACTCGCCGGAACCATTCGGCGCGCCCCAATTCGTCTATCTGCGTGGCACGGGGCAATGACCCCCGCTACCCTGGGGCGCTCTGTGTGTGGGAGTTGGCATTTGAGTTCAGGATCTGATCGGGTGGCAAGGCAAGATGTCGCAACTCAATTCTGGGAGGATGGCCGTGGCAACTAAACGATGGATTCTCTTTCTTCCGCTGGCGGCGATGATTGCAGTGCTCGCCGGATGCAGCAGCGGCACCGCGGATGTGCAGAATCCTCCACCTCCGCCGCAGTCCCAGCTCAAGATCGCTTTTCAGCCCGAGCCCTCAGGATCTCTGGCGGTCAGTTTCTCAGAGAATCTCACGGCGGCTGTCAGCGGCGACCCAAAGAATTACGGAGTGGATTGGTCTTTGACGTGCCAGAACCCTCCCAACTGCGGCTCACTCAGTGCTCTGCACACCGCCAGCGGCGCTGCGATTACCTACACGGCACCCTCAACCCTTTCTACAGGCAGCATGGTTGTTGAAATTGTGGCCTTTGCGACCGCGGATCATACGAAGAATGTTGTCGCTCCGATTACGATCACCACCTTTGACAGCAGCCTCCAGGGCACCTATGTTCTCCAAGCCCAGGGCGTTGATGCCAATGGCGGACCTAACTACCAGTTTGCGGGCGTGATCGTGCTCGATGGCAACGGTGGAGTCTCGTCCGGCGAGCAAACTATCAACTTCGCCGGACCATCCGGATTGGTGTCCAAGTCGGACGGGATCCAAAAGCAAGGCAGCAGCTATTTCCTCGGCAGCGATGGACGGGGAACGATCAACCTCAACACCGGCGACAACGACATTGGCGGCAACGGCGTAGAGACTCTTACTTTCGTGTTCCTCTCCAATTCCCAGGCGTTGATTTCCCAAATGGATCTCGGAAGTGCGCTCACCGGCACCTCGGCCACTGGAACCATGGATTTGCAGACCAGCACCGCAGCACCCTCGGGCGGCTATGCCTTCGCGGTGAGCGGCCTTGAGATTGCCAAAATGTCGCCGCTGGCTTTCGGCGGAATTTTTAATATTGACTCGCCCAACACAATTTCGGGAAGCGGCAGCGTGAGCGATGAGATCCTCGCCAAGAAAGTGAACGCAACTGCTGTGGGGCTATCCGGGACACTCACGACTCCCGATCAATTCGGAGCAGTCACATTTGCTCTGACGGCTGGCTTTGGCAGCAATAACACTGCTAAACATTTCCAGTTCACGGGCTATGTCGTGGACGACACCCACATAAAACTGATCGAGAGCGACAACACCTCCGGCACTGGCTTTGGTTCGACCGCCGGACTCGCCATCGGCCAGGGGTCGGCCACCGGCACCTTTACAGACAACGCGTCGTTCTCCGGCACGTACGTGTTCGGTGTGCTTGGGGTTGACCTCAGTAATAGCAATACCTTGCCGTCCACCTCAACTTCGGTCGGCCTGTTCACCGCCGATGGCAGCGGCAACCTGAGCAACGGATTCACAGACACTTTTCTACTGTTTAACACCGTCCAGGGAACTGTTAGCAATCCACAAACGGGCGCCCAGATCAGCGCGGCGTTCGATGGAACGTATTCCGTCGACTCCACCGGAACCGGTCGCGCCAGTTCGACCTCCATCACCTTCAACCCCGAGCCAAAACACGGGTATCAACCCACATTCTTTTTCTATCTCACCGGCAACGGCAACCCGCCGCTGGTGCTCGCGGCCGGAGATACCCAGGCCCCGATCCACTATCCATCGGTCGGAGCGGGAATAGCTTACCCGCAATCGACTGCGACTTCTGCATTCAGCGGCGACTACGGGTTTAGCTTCACCCAGGTCAATTCGTCTGGCGAAAACGACGGCACCGCCCAAATGAATGTGAACCCGACGGCCACGCCCCCCTCCTTGGCTGGCTTTGCGGACGTCAATATTGCTTTCGGTGCCAATCAGGACCAACCGTTCACTGGCGGTTTCTCTGCCCCGGCCTCGAACGGTCTTTTCCAGGGCACTCTCGTGGGCACCAACAACAACACCGTCAGCAGCGTCGTGTTCACTCCCCAAATCGCGGTGGATTATTACATCATTGACCCGGGTCACGGCTTCTTCGTCGAAACGGACCTAGTGAACTCGAATTTGCCATCAGGGCAGGTGTCCTTCGGATACTACGGCGCGCGAACCCCGGTGTGCGCTGGCTGTCCGTAGCGAAAAAATTCGGAGCGGTGCCGGCGGATAGGCTGGGATGGCTAGGGATGCTGCGCGGCCCAACCTGTGTCACAAATGGCTGTGGAATAGTTGCTGGTGAAATGGGGAGTGGGTGTTGAAAAAGTCGCTTTTTCTTCAAAACACCGCAATTTAGGGGATAGAAATAGAAAATGTCCAGGTGCCCCGAAAACCTCGCTTATAGAGCATCCTGATGCGACTTTATTTCGGCAAATTTTCCGGGCGGGAGTTTTTCAACCGCCAACGCGATTTTTCGACAGTGATCCCGCTGCTCATGCGGCACCGCGCTCTCCTTTTGCCATCTTCACCATGGATAACGGAATACGGACACGTCTCAACTGCCCTGACTTCTTCTCGATTGTGTCCACAAAAACCAAGTTATCCCCCATAACGATTGGCTGGCTAAGCAACTCAAATTCCTGTCCGTACAGCTTCATCTGGTTCCCTTGTGTGAAACCCAATCCCTTTAACCTTGTGCAAAGACTACCCTGTTCCCCTGTCATCGGAATACCTGTGCGTCCCCCGGCTCTACGTTCCGCCCAGCAAAAAGCAAGGGAACAATTGCCGGGACCGATTATAGACCCTCCGCCGATCGTCTGGCTGTGACTACGCTGGCTGGAGCGCTCCGAGTTCAAATCGGGTCTTGCCTTTTTAATTGTCCCGTAACACTCGGGACCTAACATTTTGGAGACAGAGGCAGACGTGTCCGAAGCGTTTCCATTGGCGTTGCTGGCGGTGCTCGTCATCCTCTTAGCCGCAATGCCGTGGCGTCGTCCCCACCCCAATCATCAGTTCATGTTGGAATTGTTGCGATCCCAGTTGGAAGACGATCAGACGAACTTGCACGATTCGCAGTAGGAAGCCCCCTTGTTCATACGCTCTACTCAGACTGACCATCGGCGCTGTGTAGGTTCTTGCGGGTGCTTGACGGTCGTTCTCGACGGCGCCCCAGATGGTTTTGCCAGCTGCCTGTGGTCACAGCAACTCTGGATTCGCTACAGTACGAAACTTAACCACCGGATCGGGGAAATAACGGGGCCATTGAAAGCAGGCGTCGGAACCGCAGCACGAAAAGCGCTATGATCCGACTCCAGTGGGCACAGAAACCCAGCCGTGGAAATACATACAACACACTCGGGAGAGATCTACATTCTCCAAGAGGTTCTCGTTCAACTGGTCGGATGGTCCGGCCGTGATGGAGTTCTCGGGGCAAACCAAAATTGAGTACGCCTCTTAGCGGATGGGGAGTGCGTACATGAGCCCGCCTTGCGTCCAGAGCTTGTTGGCGCTACGGGCCAGCTTCATCACCGACCCTAAGCCGAGGTCGCGCTCGAACATCTCGCCGTAGTTGCCTACGGCTTCGATGACTCGGGCGGCCCAGGCATCGTCGAGTCCGACATATTGCCCATAGCCGCGCTGGACGCCCAGCAAGCGCCGGATGACGGCGTCGTCGCTTTTCTTCATCTCGGCCAGATTAGCCTGCGTTACTCCGCTTTCCTCGGCTTGGATCAAAGCATCGACGGTCCAGTTGACAATGGTGGCCCATTGCGGGTCGTCGAGGGTGTAGGTGGGCGCCAACGGGTCTTTGGCGATGACGTCCGGCAGGATTTCAAGATTCTTTGCCACGCTCTTAAAGCCGAGCCGCTCGTAAGCTAGTTGCGAAACGTCGGCAGTGATAGCGGCGCAGTTTCGAGTGACGAATGCCGCTTCCATCTCGCCTTCTTCCTGAAAAGGAAAGGGCAGCCATTTGATCTTCTCGCGCTGCATGTAACTTTCGAGCTGAGCCTCGATCTCAGTGCCGCCGAGAAAACAGATTTTCTTGCCCGCAAGATCCTTCGGGGAAGCGATTCCCATGGTCTTATTCACGAGAAAACCCTGGTAGTCATAAAAAATCGGCCGCGCGAAGCCAAAGCCCGAGTTGGCGGTGTTAATGAAATTCGGAGATCCCGTGGCGAGTAGCGCGATCTCGCCGGATTTGAGGGCCTTCAGGGCGTCCTGCTCGTCGCGAAAGGACACGAGGGTGAACCTGGCGTTTGGCCCGAGCACTGCTACTGCCACTGCCTTACAGATATCGGCGTCGAACACGGAGTGATTCCCGTGCGCGTCTTGGGTGGAGTACTCGGGCTCTTCGGTATTGATTCCGCAGGGGAGTGAACCGGCGGCTTTGATTCGATCGAGTGTGGCCCCGGCGTGGGCCAGCGTGGTGGTTCCGATTATCAGCCATGCAATTGAAAATAGAAGTGCGGAAATTCTGCTCATCTAGGTCCCGTCCCTTCCAAACATCGGCTACTGCTATGTGTGAAAATCCGGCGACCGGAAAAATCCGGTCGCCGGAGGAAGTAGTTTAAGAAGATCCCTAGTTCGTCGGCCAGCCGCCCTGGTACGGAACACCAGGGTTGGTGCTGGGACGGGGATTGACGTCCTGTGGGGCCGGATCGATCACTCCGCCTTTGATGACGTCGGTCGGGGTGATCTGCAGGATGCGGCAGCCTTGCCCACCGTAGTGGGGCAGACTCACAACCTGAGCCTGTGGAATTGTGGCGTACTCGGCTGGCAAGGGCGGGGTTACACCTGTTAGGCGGCCATTGTCAAACGCGGTGAATAGATCACCCACGCCGGGAGTGGCGCCGTCGGAGGGCCCAAGGTACTTCTGGCCGTAGGTCTTCTCGCCCAGAGCGCGAGCCGAGGCTTCGTCGGGAAGACTGGCAAGCGGTGTCAGGTTGAAGAGCTCGTCAATGAATTTGATGATCGAGCCATGCTCGGTGGCTTCATGGGAGATCCCGTGAACCACGCCGTAAGGCGAGATCACGATCGCAGGAATGCGCGGACCCTGCTCGAGAGCGGCTCCAAGGGGATCCCAGGAACGAATCGACGGCTGGGTGTGATCGTAGAGGCCATCGCTTTCGTCGTAGGTGATGATAATGGCGCTCTGCGACCAATACTGGCTGTTGGCGATCGCGTTGATCGAGTCCGCCAGAAGGGCCTCGGCGATCTGCGCGTCGGAGTAGCCAGGGTGGTCGTCATTGCCGGGGAAAGCGGCCTCAACCGCCGGGCTGGGTGAACGAGGAGTAAGGCCATCGAGGTTGCCATACCCACCGCGGACATAGAACACACCACCTTGCGATGGCAGCGCGTTATTGCTGATGGCGGTATAGAAATCGCCGAGGCCCTTCAGGTGCGCCTGGGTCTCCCCCAAGTTGTTGGCCTCATAGCCGAAGTATTGCGGGCCATTGTGATGGGCGATGTAGTCGTAATGGGTGGCTGTACCGCCAGTGTCGGTCGGCTCGAGATCATAGCCTTCCTGGAACCAGCCCCAATTTACCGGACCGTTCGGGCTGCCGGCAATCTTCTTGATGTCCTTTTGTACATCCAGAAGGTCGAAGGCGGGGTTCAGGTCGTTGTTTGTGATGTTTACAATCTGGTTCCCCATGAAGGTGAGCGGCAGACTGGCATACGTCTGATTGGACGCCGGGTTCGAGCTCACTCCACCCGGGTTGTCAACCGGCTGCTTTTCGCTCGGAGGAGTAAGGTCCAGAGCGGAACCCCAGAAGGGTTGTGGATCGCCGGTGACGGGTAGTTGCGCGTTTGTGGTGGTGATATTGCTGCCCAACTGCGGATGCTTGATCCACTGCGTCACCCCCGACTGGCCCGCGATCATGGCGATGGCGTTTGGCGTCGAAGGCCCGATCACGGTGTCAAAGAAGTTATCGAAAAGCGTGAAGTGGTCCGCGTATTGCCAGAGAAATGGAACGGTAGTACAGTCCAAATGGCTGACCACCAGTTCGCCCTTTTGCACCTGCTTCTCGGTCGGTGCCGGTCCGCTGTAACTGCATGCCCCGCCGCTACAGGTCAGTGTTCCAGACAGGCCCTCTTCGGTGAAGGCATAACGATCGTTCTGGGCGGCGTTGCTGGCATTCAGATCCAGCTTGGCGTCGATGGCCGTATGTCCGTGATTCACCGAGTCCGTGTCCTCCGGATAGAGATTTACCGTGTTGCCATTGACATCGGTGATCGACTGCGGCATCAAGAACGGGGAGATGGTACCGACCGAGCCGTTCGTCAAAACGATCGGCTGAACAAAGCCCGGTGTTTGGGCGGCGGGCTGAGAAAACAGGCCCCGAGCCCCAGGGTAGGTGCCGAAGTGGAAGTCAAAGGATCGGTTCTCCTGGAAGAGTACGAAGACGTACTTGATATTCTGCTGTAGCAGAGCGAGTTTCTGAGCATGGGTGAGATTCGGCGCGCTCGGCAGGCTACGCGTGTAGCGGGCGACTTCCGCGCTTGATCTCGGTGCGATTTCGACAAGTTTCTTCTGGTCGGCAACCCCGGCACTCTTTGGGGTTTCCGCCAGCGTGGGGACTGGCTGCATCATCAACGCAGCTATCATCAGGGAAGCGCAACTGGCCTTCACCCTTTCTTTGGTATTCATATTCATTCCTCTCGTGATGGAACGCTTTGTGCTCATGTGGTTTTCGCCGGTGTTACCCAGTCACCGCCAGAGCGGGTGGCGATCCGGCGAGGAGATATTGCCCAGTCCATCGGAACAGAGGCATGTGAATGGAACTTTGAGCTGGCGTGAACAGTTGATGAAAATCTTGTGTAAGACAAAGTCCGTGAAGTGCGCGACTTCACAACGAAATGTGACGCAGGTTACTAAACTCCAGGGTCGGGAAGAGTACGCAAAAGCGTCTTGATCCTTAGAAGGAGGTCGCCGGGTGACTTACGTTGGCCTCACTGTGAGGAATCGAACCCACGCCTGCGTTGTCACCCGCAAGCGCTGCTGCGATTTTTCGTTTATTTGCCTTGTGCTGCGGCCTTTGCCGCCGGCGCCGAAATCGCGACCGAGTCGGGTTGCGTCCAAACCGCTGTGCCGCTCGTCAAGTCCAGACGGTGCATGGTGATCTTCAGGCTGCCGCGATCGACTTCCACCATGAGGTAGTGGTAGTTCACTTCCTTGCTCTGGAAAGGATCGTCCTTAGCGCGTTCAATCGGATAAGCGTGCGCTCCGGCGCCGCCCGTCACGAAATAGGTAACGCCGCCGTGCTCATGGCGTTCGTAGTTGTGTACGTGTCCGGAGAAAACGACAATCCGGGCGCGGAGATTCTGCTGCCGCGCTTCCAACGTTTTGGCCAGTTCTTGCTCATGGGAGCGGGCGGAGTGTCCTCCGCCGAACAACTTGGCATCCGATGAACTGGTGTAGGGAGGATGGTGAAGAACAATGAAAACGAAATCCACGTCGCCAGCAAGATGGTCCAACTTCTGGGTGAGCCATTGCCCCTGCGGGCCGGAGGTTTCGTCGAGAGAACTGTCCAGCACCAGCATCAGCGTGTTGGCGGCGCGGACGGAATAGTACCGGCTGTTCTTCAGGTCCGGGAAACGCTCGAAATAGTTGGCCAAGGCAACTTTTTCATCGCCGTGAAGATCGTGGTTGCCCAGCGCCGGGTAAACCGGAATCTTGTTCGGGCGCCACACCGCGGTTTCGCTGTCCCACACCTTCCAGTCGTTCTTATCGTAGCCGTTATAGACGATGTCGCCCCCGAAGGAGATAAACGCAGGATTGGTCTGGGCAATCGCCTGCACCAGCGCCTGGCGCACGGGCGGATTCGCCGCTTCGGTGTCCTTGGGATCATGGAAGCGCGAATCTCCATAGGCGACGAAGTGGAAGGGCGTGCTCACTTGCAGTTGCAGCTCCACCGGTTCGGTTGGCGGCGGCGCCTGCGAGTGCGAGCGTGAGCACGCAACGCAGGCGAGAAGAATAACCATCGGCAATTTCTGGAAACGTTTCATTTAGTGACCCACCACCAACACTTCAAACTGTCCCGCTTCAGCCGCGGACAGGAAGAGCCGATGAGTTTTAGGATCAAGCGCCAGGGTTTTCGCCTTCGGCAAAGTTTTCACATTCTCAACCACGGAGTATTTGTCCGGGCTGTCCTGGCGAATCACCGTAATGGTGCCTTCCCCATTGGAATTGAAAATGAGCCGCGAGTCGGGATCGAACGCGGTCGCGTCCACGTGGTCGCCGATCGGGAGCGTACCGATCACTTGTCCCGTATCTGCGTTCATCACCGCCATAACCTTGCTGCGGCAGCCGATGAACAACCGCCGGTTTGGCCGGTCCATCGCTATGCTGGAAGGCGAAGCGCAAGGCGCAGTCGGCCAGCGCTGCTCGACCTTCAGCGAACGAGCGTTAATTTTCAGGACCAGGCTCCCGGCCTCAACATTATCGTAAACATACCCTGAACCGTCCGCCACGGCAAACTCGGGACTGCCGCCAAGCTCCACCGTTCCGGCTACTTTTCCATCCGCCGCCTGAATTGCGGTGGCGCTGTTGCTGTCGCCATTAAATGCGAAGACTCTCGAGGTGGCGGGATCGTAAATGATCGCGTCGGGTTTCTTGCCAACCGGGACTTCCGCTATTGTCTTCAGAGTCTTCAAATCGAAAATCGTAACCGTCGAGGATTGCCCGTTGCTCACGAATCCCCGTCCCAGTTCCGAAGCAATCGCGATTCCGTGCACGCCGGGAGTGTTCTCGATCTTGCCGACGATTGCGCCCGAATCGGCATCGAGCACTTCGACTTGGGTTCCGTGAGAAACATACAGGCGGCGTGCGCCCTCATCGACGGCAAGGTAGTCCCAGCTGCCTTGGCCGGAAATCGGGATCTTGTTGGTCAGGTGATAGCCCCCGGCTGTCTCGGCTGACGCAGCAAGTAGATTCAATGCCAGGGCAAAGATAACCAGAGTTTTCAACGGGCTCCTCCTGAGAATGTGCGATTCAGTTTGTACCGATTCAACTGAGGACAGATGCAGCGAACCAGGCGGGCCGTGCGAGCCCGCCTGGCCGCAAGCTAGAACTTGATGCGAAGCATGAATTGAAGCTGCCGCGGCAACCCAGTGCCCGTGTTCGGGGAAGCGGCATTGTCGTTGTTGTTGTTGAAATTGTTGGTGGTGCTGATGATACCGAACGCACCGGGAACCGTTAGGTTCGTCACTGTGTTTCCCACCATAGCTCCGGGGGAATAGCTCAGGGTGTAGTTGCTGGGATCGCCTAGCTGAACGTGGTTGAAGATATTGAACGCCTGCACCGCGAGTTCCATCGAGTACCGTTCGGTGAGCTTCGTTTCCTTCGTGAGTGCAAAATCGGCCTGCCAGCTGTGCAGAGCGCGGATAACGCCATTCCCCTCGTCGCCAAAGCGAGTAAAGTTTCCATTCGCATCTACCGGGGGCGCCTGGAACGCCGCGGCATTGATCAGGGGTACGCCATTGTGTCCACCTCCCGGTAAAAACACTGGCACTCCGGGAATAATGTCGGGACGCTGGTTAGTCTGATCATTGCCGTCGGGAAGCAGGTAGGTGCTTGGAAATGGATTAAGGAGATTGTAAAACTGGTTGTTGGTATTCGTTATGGGCCCGCTGAGGTCCATAAGAACGGTCAACGGATGCCCCGTGTGCCAAAGGCCAATGCTGCTTAAGCTCCATCCTCCAACCATTTTTCCCAATGGTCCACCACCGCTCAAGTAAGACTTGCCGGGCCCAAACGGCAATTCATAGACGACATTCGTCGTGAAATTATGACGAATGTCGAAGATGCTTGGCCCATTATCACAAGGCAGACAATTTACATTCTCGGGTCCGGTGGATTCGCCGCCACCAACTGAGCCGTCGTTGATAGAATGCGACCAGGTGTAACGCGACTGGAAAGATAACCCTTTGCTGAAACGGCGCTCAACCGAGACCCCGAGCGCTTGGTACGTGCTGGCGCCGATATCTCTCTTTATGTCGACCGAACCGAAAGGGTCCGGATTGTTGGGGTCCGGATAATATTGATCAAGAGGTCGAACGCAGTCGTTATCTACAGGATTGAATGTAACGGGAGTGTTACAGAGGTTGACGCCGCCGCGTGAGAACAAGCGTACACCGTGGCTCCCGATATATTGCACAGTGAACAATAGATGACCCGGCACTTCGTTTTCCATTGTGAGTCCCCACTCCTCGACGTAAAGGTCCCGGCGGCCTTGTCGCTGCAGGGCACGTGGATGCGAAGCTGCCTTCTGTGCTCCAAGTCCTGAAAGGTCGGGAATCAATTGCTCATAGGCGGGTTCTAGTGCCGTCGTCTGATTGAACGTCACGCGGTAAGTGTCACTCTCAAGTCCCGCATTCAAATCGTCGTTCTGGGCCGCGCCGTGATAAATACCGAAGCCCGCGCGAAAGACGGTTTTTCCATTGAACTTGCCGGGAGCCCAAGCCAAAGCAATTCTTGGATCAAAGTTCCTGTAGTTAGGATTGTACAAAACCGGATTCTTGGGACAGGGCGGCGTACCGATCGGACCTGAGCTGGGTGGTACTGGCAACGTGCTATATGAGCCCGATCCTAGGCAGACGCCGTGAAACTGATTGAGATCGAATACGGTGGTCCGGTTGGTTGCCTCATTGGCAACGCCGTAGTATTCCCAGCGAAGCCCCGCCGTCAGGGTGAGAGTCGGAGTGGCTTTCCACTCGTCCTGGAAGTAGGGCATATAAAACGTGCGTCGCAGCCGATGGCAGCACCACGGCGCAATGTACTTAATGCCGGAGAGCACGGCGGTTGTCATATCGTCTTCGCTAGCGAAGCTAAGGACGTTATCCTCGGTTTGGCCCTGATTGAGCCTGACGCGGCGGATCTCCATGCCCATCTTGAAGGCGTTCCGGCCGTGCGTCCAGGTCAAGTTATCGACCACTCCATAAGTTGTGCCAACCTCGATGTCGGCCGTGTCGTCATTAAGCCCGACAAAAGAGGGTGTGCTCACGGCAAACGGAAGCGCGCTCGCCTGAGGATTGTGAAATGGCGCACGATTGATGTAGACCTTGGTTTCATTAAAGAGATTCGGCGCGAAAGTGTGCTCCAACGCCAGCAAATAATTCCCCGGATGGTTGATCGTTTGAAGCTTGTCCGGCGGCAAACTGCTGCCATTCGGCGCGTTCACCAGGCTGATGTCCCGCTGGGCGCGGCCATAGAGCAGGGTCTTTTCGTTGATCTTGTGGTCAATCCGCACCAGCCATGTGTCTTCATGAACGGTCGTGGGCGTTGCAGCGGTGACCAGGTCGGCGTTAGGGTCGTAGTTCGGGTTGGTCGGATCTTGTCCCAACCACTGGAAAGCTGCGTCCGGATAGACAAAACGCGGTTTACAGCCGTTGATGGTACCGACGGAAGTGCGCCAGGGGTATGCCTGCATAATGGTGCACATCTGCGGAGATGTGTTCAATACGTATTGCTGGAATGCAGACGAAAGAGTGCCCGACCCTAGGTTGCCGCAACAAAAACCGGAGGGCACCGTGAATTGCTGGGTCGTCGACTGCAGTTGTCGAAGCCCCTCGTAGTTAATGAAGAAGAAGGTGTGATCCTTTACGAGCGGTCCACCGAAAGTCATTCCATACTGTCCCATGCGGAATGGCGGAACCGCCGGCTTGCCGTTCAGATCGAAGTCATTGAAGTTGCGTGAATCGAAGACGGAATTTCTTATGTAGCCGAAAGCCGTGCCGTGATAGTTATTCGTGCCCGATTTCGTGACCACATCGATCTGGCCGCCCGCCTGCGTGCCGTACTCCGCATCGTATAAAGCGCTGTTGACCCGATACTCCTCGATGGCGTCTTGAGAAATCTGCAGACGCGTTTGCGACTTCTGTGCTTGCTCTTGAATACCGCCTGCGTCAACGCCGTCAAACTGAAAGTTGTTGTCGTCTCGCGCGCGGCCGGCGAAGCGAATCGTGCGCTGATCGCCGCCACCATCATCCTGAGCGAAGGGGGCGAGCAGGGTGAAACTAGCCCAGTCGCGTCCGTTGTTTGGGAGATTTGCGATCTGATTCGTGTCAATGACCGTGGACGCTTCGGCGGAACTGCGGTCCGCAGGAGCGTTGGATACCGTGACTTCGACTGTTTCCGCAATCGCGCCGACTTCAAGCCCGATGTCCAATGTGCGCGTCTGGCCGACCCGCAATCTGACTTCTTCGATGACCCTGGTCTTGAAGCCAGTATTCGCAGCCGTCACCGTGTACCGCCCGACAGCCAAGCCGGACAAGCGGTAGTAGCCGTTCGAATTCGTCCGCTGTTCCTGCGTAAGATCCGTGTCCATCGCCAGAACCTTCACGCTGGCTCCGGTGATAGTGGCTCCCGTTCGATCCGTCACCGTGCCTTCGAGCACGGCGCGATCGATTTGCGCATGCGCCGTTGTCCCTAGGAATAAGGCGAGGATCAGAGCAGCCGTGAAGGTCGAAGCGAATCGGAGAATGGAGGGCGAGTGTTTTAACTTCATTGGCTTCAGCTCCTTAGAGATCCAGCATCTCGAAACCGGAGGAAGCCCAACGCTGCCCCAAGCGGAATGCAACCCGCTCAGGAACTTGAGGGCTCTCTCAAACAGAAATTTCAGCCGGTCGAAGTGAGGAGCAATTCTAGGAAGGCGTTGTGAAGCCGACGTTAAAGGAAGATTAATATATGGTTACACTCTATTCTCCAAGCACACTTACGTTCTACCCTAGCAGCCTGTGGTGCAAGTACGGTTCGTATCAGGGCACGCCTTCAGGCGTGCCGTAAGTCCTGCGTTATGAATGCGCCTTTAGGCGCCGAGGTCCGAGATTCGAGTTTCACGACAGGCTGATAGATCAAGACGCGCTAATTGAGATTGTGGAAGTGGCGGAAGCCGGCGTAGCCTTCCTTGCCCATATAGCGCTCGAGGACCGCGGGATCGGTCTGGCGCAGGTCCACGATCACCAGGCCATCGACCACGTCGGAAAATTTGCGGTCAAGATTGAAGCCCACCAACCTGCCTCCCACCTTGGCATACTGCTTGATCAGAATGGGCAACCCTTTGCCGTCTTCTTCCACATCTGAGATCGGCTCGGCGAGTTCGTCGAGATCGCGCAAGGCGCCGCAGAGGGCGCCGCAATCCCAGCGGCGGAGTTTCGGCGCGCGGAACGGCGTGCGGGCCTGGATGAGATCGGAAAACTCGCGGCCGTCTTTGTCTTTGCGCTGCTCAAAATATCGCACAATCATCTCGCGCGACAAACTGCTGTACTCGTTGCTGATGCTGACGGCTCCGTACAACACCGGAGTCTCGGGGTGCGCGGCTACGAAACGCGCGATACCCTTCCACAGCAAAAGCAGCGGCGCGTACTGACGCTGATATTCGGGACGCACAAACGAGCGGCCCAGTTCCAGCGCGGCGCCAATCTTCAAGAACAGTTGCTCGTCGTAGCGGAACACGGTGTTCGTGTAGAGACCCTTGATGCCGTGGCGGCGGATGATCTCATCCGTATTGCCAGCGCGGTAAGCACCGGCTAATTCCTGCTTCTCCTTGTTCCAGAGGAGCAGGTGCCAGTAGTAGTCGTCAAACTGATCGAGGTCGGCGCTGCGCCCGGTACCTTCGCCGGCGGCGCGGAAGGTGATTTCGCGGAGGCGCCCGAGCTCATCGAGCAGGTGGGGCAACTCAGCAGCGC
>Ga0187818_10000217_pt1 | contig 18634 bp, 15 predicted proteins | sample NC_wetland_sal_i_14_FD_130581 | JGI IMG/M metagenome (GOLD analysis project Ga0187818, IMG submission 130581) | Wetland sediment microbial communities from Neuse River Estuary, North Carolina, USA - SO4_3 | ecosystem: Environmental > Aquatic > Freshwater > Wetlands > Sediment | place: USA... | reverse complement strand
CTCGACGCCGATCACGGCGGTGCGCTCGCCGCCCAGATGCGCCGTGGCGTGCCAGTCGAGCTTGGTGCGGTCGCCGTCATTGACCGTCGGCGCATAGCTGGGCGTGATGTTGATGCGGTGGTAGCGCGTATAGGCGACGCCGAATTGATTCTCGAGCGCGTCGTCGAAGGATTTGAGCGTGGCGGTGCCGCGCGCGAAACCGGCCCGCTCGTCCTGGAGACTCTGCGTCGCGTCCGGCGTGGTGAAGGGCGCAAAATCGTCGTCGGCGGTGCTGCGCAACATGGATTCGTAATAGCGGGCGACCAGCCCGATGCTCAGCTTGTCGGTCAGATCGGCGCCGAGCTTGGTCGAATAGGTGCGCTCGCCGAAGGCATCGCCGATCCCCGCCTCGCCCGGGGCCAGCAGATTGGCGGGCACTTCCGGCAGGTCGGCGTAGTGCAGATGGTCGAAGGCGAAGGCGTAATTGGCCCGGCCGAGACTGCCGCTCACGCCCGCCGCCTGGTTGAAGGTGCCGAACGAGCCGCCCTCGGTCATGGCGGTGTAGAGCGGCGGGCCGGAGCCGGTTTTGGTGATGATGTTGACGACGCCGCCGATCGCGTCCGAGCCGTAAATCCCGCTCTGCGGCCCGCGCAGCACCTCGATCCGCTCGATGTCCCAGGTCTGGAGTTGGCTGATATCGAACGTGCCGGAGGGCTGCGACGGATCGCTCACGTCGATGCCGTCGATCAGGAACTTGGTGTGGTTGGAATCGGTGCCGCGGATGAAGAGATTGGCGGTCGTGCCGGGATTGGATTGCTCGACGAACAGGCCGGGCACGTCCTTGAGCGCCGCGGGCAGGGTGCGTTCCTGTTTCCGCTCGATGTCGCTGGATGTTATCACCGTAACCGAACTGCCGATTTCGCCCGCCGGCGCCGGAAAGCCGGTCGGGCTCACCACGATCGGCTGCATGGTGCCGAAGGCGGAATTATCCTGCGCCCAGGCATGGTTGGCGCAGAGCAGGAAAATGAAAAGAACGGCGTTAAGCCGTGGGAGGGAGAGCGGGTTCTGGGACATGAGCGGACTCGCGGTGCTGTGACACGTCACCGCGAACTGAAGTCCGGCCCGGTTTAGGACGTCCGGGAAGGTCTTCTCATCGGTGCACCCCGCCCGACGCGCTCGCACGTGACCACGGCCGGTGGCAGGTCTCCTGGCTCGCGGGTCGGTGCTTGGACCGGTCTTCCCAACGGCTTTCGCCGCCAGTGACGTTCTTTGGTCCGCGCTCGCCGCTTACAGTTGCGGGGGCAGCCGCGGCATTGCGCGCAAGGCCTGATGAAAGCCGGGCGCGCGCACCGCATTCCCTTTTGATCCCCTCTCGGGAACCACCGTTTTAATGCTGCGCGCCGGACGGGAGTCGAGTCAAGCGCCCCGCTTTTGCCACCCATGCACGAGCGTCGCTTGCGCCCCATGTTGCAGTGCATTACAAGAAACGCGCACCTACGGGACCCGGACCATGTCGCTCATCGCCGAACGTCTGAAACGGATCAAGCCGTCGCCGACCATCGCGGTGACCGACAAGGCGCGCAAGCTCAAGGCGGCCGGGCGCGACATCATCGGTCTGGGCGCGGGCGAACCCGATTTCGACACGCCGCAGAACATCAAGGACGCGGCCAAGCGCGCCATCGACCGGGGCGACACCAAATACACCCAGGTCGACGGCACGGCCGCGCTGAAACAGGCGATCTGCGCCAAGTTCAAGCGCGAGAACGGCCTCGACTACACGCCCGATCAGATCAGCGCCGGCGCCGGCGGCAAGCAGGTGCTGTTCAACGCGCTCTTGGCCACGGTCAACCCCGGCGACGAGGTGATCGTGCCGGCGCCCTATTGGGTCTCCTACACCGACATCGTCGAGCTGGCGGAAGGCAAGCCGGTGGCCGTGGTCGGGCCCGAGAACAACGGCTTCAAGATCAGGCCCGAGGAGCTTGAGGCGGCGATTTCGCCCAAGACCAAATGGTTCATCCTCAACTCGCCCTGCAACCCCACGGGTGCGACCTACAGCCCCCGGGAGCTGAAAGGCCTGACCGATGTTCTGTTGCGGCACCCCCAGGTCTGGGTGCTGACCGACGACATCTACGAGCATCTGTTCTACGGCGATTTCGAATTGGCCTCGGTCTGCGCGGTCGAGCCCAAGCTTTATCCGCGCACGCTCACCTTGAACGGCGTCAGCAAGACCTATGCCATGACCGGCTGGCGCTTGGGCTACGGCGGCGGCCCGAAGGAATTGATCGGGGCGATGGCGGCGCTGCAATCGCAATCGACCACCAACCCGAGCTCGATCAGCCAGGCCGCGGCGGTCGAGGCCCTGAACGGGACGCAGGATTTCGTGCCGCGCAACCTGGCCACCTTCAAGGCGCGGCGCGATCTGGTGGTGACGGGCTTGAACCGCTGTCCGGGCCTGCGCTGCGCCGTGCCCGAGGGCGCGTTCTACGTCTATCCCTCCTGCGCCGGCGCCATCGGCAAGAAGACGCCGCAAGGCAAGGCGATCAAGACCGACGGCGAGTTCGTGGAATATCTCCTGGAAGCCGAGGGCGTGGCCGTCGTGCCGGGCGCGGCTTTCGGCCTGTCGCCCTATTTCCGCCTGTCCTACGCCGCTTCGAACGAGGCGCTGGCGGAAGCGTTGAAGCGCATCGAACGCGCCTGCGCCGCTCTGAAATAATTCCTATCCGCAACGCCGCCGCCGGAGAACGGCGGCGCGCTCCGGGCGACGGTCGACCGCCGGCATTGATCTAGATCAATGCCGGTTGCCGTCGCTGAATGTAGCTAAGTCCTTGCAGAAGCAAGTTTTTACGGCGCAACCGCCGGGGAGCGTAAGATGGAACCATCTTCGCTTTGGTTTTCTGCTTCCGATTGCGGATCGGGACGGGATACTGCGGCCGGCATTCTGAACGATCTGCGCGGCGAAATTCGGCTGATGCTCGGCGAGATCTGCCTGTCGCGTCCCGATCTCCGGGCGTCCATCAGCAAGAATCCGCAATCGTCCCAGCGGCTGACCACGATGCTGCGTCGTCTTGAAATCGACAGCTTGCCGCGGGAAGACGCGGCGCGATTGCTCGGCGGCCTGCAACTCGTCTGCGCGGATTGCCCGTCCGTGCCGCGCTGTGAAACCTGGATGGAATCGGGACGCGGCGGCGATTTTCATTCGTTTTGCCCCAATGCGGAAACGCTCGACAAAATTATCGCAGCGGCGGCCCGTACAAAAAACTAACGCCTGACCGCTTCAAAAACTTTCGGCGGGAGGAATCGGGTATGGTGCATGGACAACCGCGAACGGGTTAAGGCACAAAGCCCGCGCCGGCGCGCGGCCGACCGCAAGCGCCGCCTCGCCTACATGCGGCGCTACCGCGCGGCCCATCGCAAGCGCCTCAAGGAAAACGCGCGGGCCTACCACGCGGCCAACCGCAAACGCCGCCTGGCCTACATGCGGGACTATAACCGGCGCTGGCACGCGGCCAACCGCAAGCGCCGCCTTGCCTATATGCGGCGCTACCGCGCGGCCAATCGCAAGCGCCTCAAGACGCGCGCGCGGGCCTACCATGCGGCCAACCGCAAACGCCGCCTCGCCTACATGCGGGTCTACAACGCTGCCCGCCACGGACGATAAAAAGCCATCAAGCGCGGCCGCGACGCCGGTCGCGCGGCAAGGCGCCGCCGCCAACCTTGCCCGCCGGAATGCCGGCGCCCGGCCGGTAATTCGCCGCGCAAACTGCTAAAATTTTATCGGATTTGCGCCAATAAGCCGGGCTTTTGCCTGGCACCGGGCGCCGCCATGGGATGGGTGCGGGCCCTTTGCCTCCGCGCGCTCGCTTCGTTCTTGGCAGATTTGTAACGTTTATCTGCCAGCAATAAGGCGCCGAATCAGCCATCGAACGGCGGTTGTCATGCGGAATTTCGCGTCACACGCGACGCCATACACGATATGTCATTGACTCTTCATACGCGCCTGCTGACGCGTTTTCGCGCGCTGCCGCTTGCGCGACGCATCATATTTTGGGCGATCGGCCTGCTGATTATCGTCTACGGCGCGAATGCATTTTTCGTCGCTCATTATTACAACGCCATCTCGGAACGCGAGCGGGATTCGCGCAACGCCAAGGCGACCCTGTTGGCGGAACACGCCGGCCGGACCATGGCTGCCGTCGATCTGTCGCTCGAGACCATCGCCGAGACGCTTGAGACGCGTCTCCCGTTGGACAAGCCCACGGTCGTTACCCAGATCCTGCTCGACAAGCATTTAAAGCGCCTGCCCCAGGTACGGGCGCTCGTGATCTCCGACCAGGATGGCAATACCCCCAATAACACCCGATCGTTTCCGCCGCCGGTCATCAATATGGCGGACCGCCCGTATTTCTCGGAGCAGAAGAAATGGCGTGGCGTGGGCCTTTACATCGGCGACATCGAGATCGCGCGAGGCGATAACAAGCCGTTCTTTCCGATGAGTCGCCCCATCCTCGACAGCGACGGCAACTTCCGGGGCATCGTCGCGGCAATCACGGATCCGGGGTACTTCGCCGGAGTCTATGGTCCGAATGAACTCGAGGATGGCGAGTACGCCTTGCTCGAGCGTTCGGACGGCACCGTGCTCGCGGGGGCCGGGCTGTCGAATGAACAACTCCTGGAATCCGCCCACGGCACGCTGACCAGGAATTTGGGCACGAATGCCCTTTCATCGATACGGAACGTACCGGGGTTTCCGGCCAAAATCGTCCTGATCGGGCAACCGGTCCTGTGGTCTCTCCAATTCATGACCTTCATGGCGATGGATTTCGGGCTGTTGCTGGTCATGACGGTCATCGCCGGCTGGCTTGCGGCCGCTTCGGTGCGCGAGGCCACGGCCGTCGATCGCGAAACCCGCGCGCGCCGCATGGCCGAAGCGCGCTTGCATCGCGCGATCGAGAACGCGCCCGCGGGATTTTCGCTCTACGATCCGCAGGATCGCCTGGTCCTGTCGAATGAACTCCACCGCTCGTTCTTCAGCCCCATCAAGGATATGATTGTTCCAGGCGCATCGTTTGATGACCTTGTCAGGGCCGCAGTTGACAGAAAAGTCTACGCCGATGTCGATGACAACGATTTAAATAGCTTCACGCGCTGGCGTTTGGGCCAACACCGCAACGGCGGCGAAGAAGTAGTCCTCAAATTAGCGGATGGCCGCTGGATCATGGTTCGCGAGCAGCGTACCGAGGAAGGCGAAATCGTTAGCTTTTTCTCGGACATCACGCCGTTGAAGCAAAAAGAGGAAGCCTTGTATCGCAGCGAAGGGGCGGAAAAGGCGGCGCGGCTGGCCGCCGAGGGAGCCGACCGGGCCAAGACGATATTCCTCGCCAATATGAGCCATGAATTGCGCACGCCGCTCAACGCGATCATCGGCTTTTCCGAGATGATCGAACGCAGGGAAATGGGACCGCTGCCCGAGACCTACCGCCAATACGGCGAGATCGTGCGCGCCAGCGGCCAGCACCTGCTCTTGCTCATCAACGACATCTTGGATATCGCGAAATTGAACTCGGGCAAGACCGAGCTCCATCTCGAACCGGTCGATGTCAATCAGATCATCGCCGAAGCGGTGTCGATCATCTCCCAGAAAGCGGACAACGCCCAGGTTCGAATCACGACCGATCTCGACGCGCTGTCTCCCAGGATCGAGGCGGACCCGGTTCGTCTGCGCCAGGTGATGCTCAACCTCCTTTCCAATGCGGTCAAGTTCACCCCCGCCGGCGGATCCGTCGGCATTACGACGTCGGTGGCCGCAAATGAATTGCGCGTCGTCGTCAAGGACACCGGCATCGGCATGGCGCCCGAGGATATTCCCCGCGCCTTGGAGCCTTTCACGCAAGTCGCCAAGGACATGAGCCACGCGCAGGAGGGGACCGGGCTCGGATTGCCGATCTCGAAGAGCCTGGTTGAACTGCATGGCGGCCGGTTCGAGATCGCCAGCGCGCCCAAGCTCGGCACCACGGTGACGATCAGCTTGCCGATCCAGCGCAGGGATCGGCATGCGGCCGAGCCGCCGGCATTGGACATCGCGGTCTGAGACCAAACCATAGGAGTGAATGTCATGAAGTTCGCCAAACTCGCTTTGCTTGCCGGAATCCTGGCCTGCGCGCTCGCGCCCGCGCGAGCCGCCGAGCCGATCCGGATCGGCGTCGTCGGTCCGTTTACCGGCGGGTCCGCGCCGATGGGGATCAGCATGCTGCGAGGCATCGAAATCGCCGCCGACGAGATCAACGAAGCCGGCGGCGTGCTCGGCCGGAAGCTGGTCTTGGTCGAACGCGACGATCAGGCGAATAACGACCGCGGCGCGCAAATCGCCGAGGAACTCGCCGCAAAGCACGCGGTCGACGCCGCCGTCGGCTTCGTCAACACCGGCGTGGCCTTGGCGGCCATACCCTATTTCGAGGATGCCCGCATTCCGCTTATCCTCAGCGTCACCACCGGAAGCCCGCTCACGCAGCAATTCGCGCAGCCCGAATATGCGGAGAATTACATTTTTCGCGTGTCGTGCAGCACGGCGCTCGAGGTCCAGAAAATCGTGGAAATCGTGAAAGCCCGCGGTTACCGGAAGATCGCGATCCTGGCCGATACCACCAGCTACGGGCAGGTCGGGCGCCAAGACCTGATTCGCACGCTGGCCGCGGACGGCATCGCGCCGGTATCGAACGAAAAGTTCAATATCGGGGATCGGGACATGACCGAGCAGTTGGCGCGCGCGCGGGAATCCGGCGCCGATGTCGTTTTGACCTACGGCATCGGTCCCGAACTGGCGGCGATCGCGAACGGCCGCGCCAAGCTGGGCTGGGCGGTGCCGATGATCGGCAGCTGGACCCTGTCCATGTCGAATTTCATCGATGCGGCCGGTCCGAACGGCGAGGGCGCCATCATGCCGCAGACCTTCATCGAGCAAGGCGATACGCCGAAGCGTGCCACTTTCATCCGCAAGTTCCACGCGGCCTATAAAGTCGTCCGGATGAACTCACCGCCTTCGGCCGCGCAAGGATATGACTCGCTCTACCTCCTGGCGGCGGCGATCAAGCAGGCCGGCGCCGTCGACGGGCCGAAGATCCGCGTGGCGCTCGACGATCTCAAGGGGAGTATCGAAGGCGTGGTCCAGGTTTACGACCATCCCTTCAGCCCCGCCAACCACGAGGCGGTTTCGGCCGCGAACGTGGTTTACGGCATCGTCAAGGGCGGCCGGGTCGTCAAGCTGGTCCCGGAGCCGCAAGCCGCGCAAGCGCGTTAAACGCCAATTCGGGATAGGGGTCCGCCGAGGGCGAAAACCTAGAACAGCCCCGCGCCGGCGATGCCGCCATAGACGCCGAGGCCGGCCGTGAGCGCCGCGACGCCGATCACGACCCAGCGGTAAAGACCGCGCAACCGGTGCTCTTCGGGGAGCATGCGGATGGCCAGCAGGATCAGGAATCCAAGCACCAGCGGCAACATCAGCGCGTTCATCACCTCGATGCCGATGTTGAGCGAAACGAGATTGGGCGCCAGCGCCACGGCGATGGCGCCCGCGACCACGACCAGGGTGAAGACGCCGTAGAACCAGGGCGCCTCGAAGGGATGGTGTTCGAGCGAGTGCTTGTAGCCCGAAACCTCGCCGAACGCCCAGGCCGAAGCCAAGGAAACGACGATGGCGGCCACCATCGCCGCGCCGATCGTCCCCAGGCTGAAGACGATGCGGCCGATCTCCGGCCCGAGAAAGGGCGTGAGGGCGTTGGCGACGTCGCCGATCGTATTGAGGCTCGCCTCCGCGTCGGCCTTGCCGATGGTGGCGGCGGCCGCGATCAGGATCGCCGCCATCACGAGCTGCGTGATGACGGCGCCGATCGCCGTGTCCCACCGCGCGTCCCGGTAGTGCTCGGGCCGCAGCTTCTTATCGGCGATCGCCGATTGCTGATAGAAGATCATCCACGGCATGATGACGGCGCCGATGTTGGCGGCGACCAGGTAAAGGTAGTCCTTGTTCCCGAGCGGCATGTGCAAAAGCCCGTCGGCCAGTTCGGCCCCCTGGGGATGGGACGCGTAGGCGACCCAGAAGAAGGCGAATTCGAACAGCCCCAGGGCGATGGCGATCCGCTCCACGCGCCGGTAGGATCCGGTCCAGACCACCACCAAAAGGAAACCCGCGGCCAAGGCGAGACTCGCCGCGCGCGGCACGCCGAACAGCTCGCCGACGCCGGCGACGCCGGAGAACTCGGTCAAGAGCGCGCCGGCCGCCGTGACGCCCAGCCCCGCCACCGAAACCCAGGCCCAGCGCTTGCCGAAGGCCAGGCGGATCAGCTCGCCGTGCCCCTTGCCGGTGAAGATGCCGAGCCGGACGGTCAGTTCCTGCACCACATAGAGAATGGGTATCAGCACGATTTGCAGCAGCAGCAGCCGGTAGCCCCATTGGACCCCGCTTTGCCCGGCGGTGATGATGCTGCCGACATCGGTGTCCGCCAGCATCACCACGATGCCGGGGCCGATGGCGGCGGCGAAATTGCGCCAACGCCGGGCGCGGGACCGGTCAACAACACGCACGGAACTGGTCATCGGCGGCCTTTGAGCACTCCGTTGCCAAGGATTGGCTGGGTTTGACCCGTAGAATGACTATCGTTCGCAATCGCGCCTTGATCTGGATCAAGGCCTGACGCGCCGCCTCAGTAACGCGGGTCGTACATCTGCGCGCGGATGTGCGCCGGCAGGTTCTTCGGCGGCTTGCCCGTCGCGAGGCCGCGCTTATAGACGACCTGCGCCACCGCGGCGGCGATGTGCGCCGAAACCTCGCGGATTCGCGGCAACGCCGGGTACAGGCTGCCCTGGTCCAGATCCTCCTGGCTCACCAGCTTCGCCAGCGTGACGGCGGCGCTCATGAACATCTCGTCCGTCACCAGCCGCGCGCCGCTCGCGATCGCGCCGAGGCCGACGCCGGGGAAGATGTAGGAGTTGTTGCCCTGGCGCGGCACGAAGGTCTTGCCGTCGAGCGTCACCTTGTCGTACGGGCTGCCGCACGCGAACAGCGCGCGTCCGCCGGTGTGGCGATAGGCCTCCTCGGCGGAGCATTCCGCCTGCGAGGTCGGGTTGGACAGGGCGAATACGATCGGCTGCCGGTTGATTTGCGCCATGGTCTGCAGCACCTCGGGCGTGAACGTCCCGCCGACCGCCGCAACGCCGATGATCGCGCTGGGCCTGAGGCTCCTTATCGCCGCCGGGAATTCGCCCACAGGCGCGTGCTCGTGCGCGTAGGGGAGCTTGTGCCCGCTGAGGCCGGCGCGATCCTTCACCACCAGGCCGCGCGAATCGAAGAGCCAGATGCGCCGCCTCGCCTCGGCCTCGGATAGGCCTTGCGCCGCCATGGCCGAAGCCACGAGATTGGCGATGCCGATCGCGGCTTCTCCCGCGCCGAGGAACAGCAGCGTCTGGTCCGCGAGCTTGCCGCCGGTCACCCGCAACGCCGAGAACAGGCCCGCGAGCACCACCGCCGCCGTTCCCTGGATGTCGTCGTTGAAGACGCAAGCGCGGTCGCGGTATTTTTCCAGCAGGCGGAAGGCGGCGTGATTGGCGAAATCCTCGAACTGGATCAGCACGCCGGGGAAGACCTTGCGCGAAGCGGTGATGAACTCGTCGATTAGCTTGTCGTAGGCGCTTCCGCTCAGCCGTTTCTGGCGCAGGCCGATGTAATACGGATCGTTCAGCAGCGCTTCGTTGTTGGTGCCGACATCCAGCATCACCGGCAGGCACAGCTCCGGATGCACGCCGGCGCAGGCCGAATAGAGCGCAAGCTTGCCCACCGGGATGCCCATGCCGTTGGCGCCCAGATCGCCGAGGCCCAGGATGCGCTCGCCGTCGGTCACCACGATGAGCTTGGCCGGATAGGGCCAGTTGCGCAGCAGTTTGGCGATGCGCCCGCGGTCCTTGGCGCCGATGAACAAGCCGCGCGGCCGCTGGTAGATGTGGCCGAACTGCTGGCAGGCCAGCCCCACCGTCGGGGTGTAGATGAGCGGCATGATCTCGTCGATGTTGTCGCACACCACGCGGAAGAACAGCGTCTCGTTGCGGTCGTGCAGCGAGTTGAGCGCCACATACTTGTCGAGAACGGTGGGCAGGCGGCGCAGATTGGTCAGTATGCGCTCGGCCTGCTCCTTCATCGACAGCACATGCCCCGGCAGCAGGCCGCGCAAGCCGAGCGCGTCGCGCTCCCGTTCGGTGAAGGCGGTGCCTTTGTTGAGCAACGGATCGCGCAGCAGCGCCAAGCCGCGCGCCGGAACGCGCGGCGACACATGCGGCGACACGGCGGCGGAGGAACGGACATCCGCCCGCTGCCGAAGCTTGACGGCGCGTTCCTCCAGCCTATCGACCATGGTTGCCTTCCCGACCTTGAGACCAAGGACACGAGCTGTTTTTTTTAATCATTACCACCGCCAGCGGGAAACGTCATGATCTAGATCAATGTTCTAGATCAACCCCTTGCCGGGACGCGCGCCGGCGCGGGGTCGGGCCGCCGGTTTGCGCAAGCCTGGGATATGACGATCGCGGGGCGCGCGCATCCGTCGCGGATCAAACCGAAAAAACGATCCAGATTCCATTTGCCATGCCCCGCCTTCCGGCGCGACCATGATGGAAGGAGGGTGCGTCGCTTTGGGCGGGGCGTCTTTTTAAGGCCCCGAAGCGGGTAAAACCCGGGCCACGGTCGCGCGCCAAACTAGGCAGGCTGGGAGGCAAGCATGGGCGAAAGAGCAGGCGGGCCGCGCGTCGCGGCCCTGATCGGTCCCTATCTCTCCGGCAAGACCACGCTGCTCGAATCCCTGCTCTTCGCCGCCGAAGCCATTCCCCGCCGCGGCAGCCAGAAAGAAAAGAACACCGTCGGTGACTCGACGCCCGAGGCGCGGGCGCGGCAGATGTCGACCGAACTCAACGCCGCGCATGCGACCTTTCTCGGCGATCCCTGGTTCCTGCTCGATTGCCCCGGCTCGGTCGAGCTCGCCTGGGAGGCGCAATCGGCGCTGCTCTGCGCCGACGTCGCGGTGGTGGTGTGCGAGCCGGTGCCCGAGCGCGCGCTGGCGCTGTCGCCGCTGTTCAAGTTCCTCGACGACCACGCGATTCCGCACATGGTGTTCGTCAACAAGATCGACACCGCCGCCGCGCGCATCTCCGAGGTGCTGGCGGCGCTGCAATCGGTTTCGAGCCGCCCGCTGGTGCTGCGCCAGGTGCCGTTGCCCGGCCCCGACCGCGCCGCCTCGGGCTATGTCGATCTGGTGAGCGAGCGCGCCTACCGCTACCAGCCGGGCCAGGCCTCGGATCTGGTCAAGCTGCCCGAGGACATGGCCGAGACCGAAAAATCCTCGCGTTCTTCGCTGATGGAAAAGCTCGCCGATTTCGACGACAAGCTCTTGGAGCAACTGCTCGAGGACATCTTGCCCTCGAAGGACGCCCTCTACCGCCAGCTCGCGCAGAGCCTGCAACGCGACCAGATCGTGCCGGTGTTCCTCGGCGCCGCCGCGCTGGATCACGGCGTGCGCCGGCTGTGGAAGGCGCTCCGGCACGAGACGCCGGATTGCGCCGCTTCAGCCGCGCGTCTCGGCCTCGATCTCAAATCCGGCGGCACGGTGGCCCAGGTGATCAAAACCTATTACCCGCCCCATGCCGGGAAACTCTCGCTGGCGCGCATCTGGAGCGGCAAGGCCGCCGAAGGCGTGAACTTGAACGGCGCGCGCATCGCCGGCGTGTTGCGCCTCCAGGGCGCCGCCACCGAGAAGATAGCCGCAGCATTGGCGGGCGAGATCGCGGCGCTGGCGCGGCTCGAAGGCGTCGCGACCGGCGCAATGCTGGCCTCGGGAAAGGCGCCCCAGCTCGATCCGCCGCCGCTGCCGGCGCCGGTCTTCGGCCTCGCCATTTCGGCCGAGAAGCGCAACGACGACGTCAAGCTGACCGGCGCGGTGCAGAAGCTGATCGAGGAAGACCCCACCTTGTCGCTGACGCAAGACGCCGATTTGCAGGAGATGGTGCTGTGGGGCCAAGGCGACATCCATCTCCAGATCGCGCTCGACAAGCTCAAGAACAAGCACGGCCTCGCCGTGACGGCGCGCCGGCCGCAGACGCCTTACAAGGAAACCATCCGCAAAAGCGCGTCGCTCCATGCCCGCCACAAGCGCCAATCGGGCGGCCACGGCCAGTTCGCCGACATCACCATCGAGATCAAGGCCATGCCGCGCGGCGCGGGCTTCACCTTCATCGACGCGGTGGTCGGCGGCGCCATCCCGCGCAACTACATCCCGGCGGTGGAGGAGGGGGTGAAGGACTATCTGCGCCACGGGCCATTGGGATTCCCGGTGGTCGATCTGGCGGTGAAGCTGGTGACCGGCCAGTTCCACGCGGTCGACAGCTCCGACCAGGCCTTCAAGATCGTCGCCCGCCAGGCCATGAGCGAGGCCATGCCGAAATGCGAGCCGGTGCTGCTGGAGCCGATCCAGCGCGTCGAGATCGCGGTGCCCAACACCTTTACCTCGCGCGTGCAACGCATCGTCTCCGGAAGGCGCGGCCACATCCTGGGCTTCGACGCCAGGCCCGATTGGCCGGGCTGGGACGTGGTGGCGACCGAAATGCCGCTTTCCGAGATGCACGATCTGATCGTCGAGCTGCGCTCGGCGACGCTGGGCGCCGGAACCTTCACCCACCGCTTCGAGCGCTTGCAGGAACTGACCGGCAAGCTCGCCGACAAGGTGCTGGCCGGCCGCACCGAGGCCGCGCAGTAGCGCGCAATAGATAGATTGAACCGGCTTCGGCGCGTTCCTTAAACGCCCAGGATTTTGCGCCGCTCTTCGTATTCCGCGCGATCGATCTCGCCGCGCGCGAAACGCGCCTGCAGGATCGCGAGCGCGTCCGCGGTCTTGTGCCTGGCGCCGCGCACTTTATGCACCAGCAACATGACCACCATGATCGCGGCCATGAGGCTGCCGGCCAAAAGATGCGGCGATACCGCTTCGATGATCGTGTCCCACATGGTTACGGTCTCCGATTATCCCGCCAATCTTCGCCGAAATCCTTTGCTTCGCCTTGATGCCGATCAGTCCAGCAGCCGGATACGCCGGCCTTCGCGCCTGATAATTCCGTCGCGCGCCAGCTTCGCCAAGGCGCGATAATAGACTTCGTGGCTGAGACCGAGTTCGCTGGCGACTTGCATCAGGGTTTGCCGGAATTCGATTTCCTTGGCGCCCGGCGGCAATGACAGAAGAAGGTGGTGCAACACGCGCTCTTCCGCCGACCGGATGGCCCTCAGCTCGACCAGCGCCCGCGCCCAGTGGAGCTCGTGGGTCACGCGTTCGAGAAATTCGATCGCCAGCGGCGGGTTGGCCTTCAGCCGTCGGGTCAATTCGCCTTTCTTTATTCCGATCACCGCGGATTTTACGTCGGCGACGGCATCGCACTTGTATCGGTCGGCGAACAGCGCGCCTTCCGCGAACAACCCGCTTTCCTGGGCGACATGAAGGGTTACGGCATGCCCCGATTCCGTATGCCGTACCAGCCGGATGCGGCCGGACACCAAAAAGTAGATTTCCGTCGCTTCGGCGTCCTGACGGAACAAGGTTTCGCGCGCCTTGAGCGTATGCGGCGGCTGATCCTTGAAGAGAGCAGGTAGATCATCGTGTCGTGTGATCGCGCGGATGCGCATCCGGTTCTCACAGGGTGGCCGTGGGCAACCGCAGTATAGCACCCCGGCCGAGCGCAAGCTTCGGGATAGGGCCGGACCCGCCCTTGTCCGGCGTCTGGAAATGCATACGGCCGTTGCCGTCGCCGCGGTGAAGCCGTGCAGCAGCTCGGACGCGGCCTTCAGCCGCCCAGCAGCTTGCGCTTCTCCTCGAACTCGGCCTTGTCGATCTCGCCCTTGGCGAAGCGCTCGGCGAGAATGTCCAGTGCCGCGCTTCGGCCGTGGCGATGGCCGCAACCGGGACAGATGCCGAAGCCGTGGCCGCCATGCATGAACATGCGGCCGAGCAAGAAGACGAACAGGACGATGCCGGCCAACACGAACAGCATGAAGAACGGCTCGAAGAAGAAGCCCGGATGCCAACCCCAGCCCCCGTCCCAGCCGCGATCCCACATCATGCGGCCGTAGCCATAGGGCGGACCGCCGGGTTCAGGCCCGGCGCCTGGCTGGGCATAAACCGGCAAGGCCAGAATTGCAAACCAGCAAGCGGTCAACGCCACGCTCAGCGATTTCATGGGCGATTTCATGGGGCAACCTCCGAGGAATTGTTACGGTCCAGGTTAGTCGCCTTGTCCGATGACGCATATGATTTAGATCATATTCCTGGCGATCGAGTTCGTATTAATGGTTCACGGCTTCGGCCTGGTTCGCCAATCCGGCGGCGGTCTTCGCCGCCGCTTGGGAAGCCGGTCATCCGTGAACTTCAGTTCAGTTGACCCAAGTCAATGAGCCTCAGCCTTTTTGCTGCCATAGAATAAATCGGCAGCGGTCGGGATTCCGATGAACAGTCTGCGCTACGCCTTGAGCGAGCTCGCCTTCCGCCGCGGCCGGTCGCTGGTCACCGTTTCCAGCATCGCGCTCGCGGTGCTGGTGGTCGTGGTCTTGACCGCGCTCGCGACTTCCTACGCGCGCGCGATCCGCGTGCCGATCGAGACGGTCGGGGCCGACGTGATCGTGCAAGTCCAGGGCGACATTCCGCCGAAGCTGGAAGGGCTCGTTTTCCCGCATCCCAACGCCTTGCTGCCGGCCGGCATCGTCGCGCAAATCCGCGCGATGCCGGGCGTGATATCGCTGACCCGAGCCGTCTACATGTGGGACCTCGAACCGGACCGTTACGCATCCATCCTGGGAATCGATGACGACGAGGTGGGCCTGGCCGGATTGGGCGAACGGCTCACCGGCGGCAAGCCGATCGATGCCGGCAGCAAGGCCGTTCTGGTCGACAGCGATTATGCCGCGAAGAACGGCGTGAAAGTGGGCGACACGGTCAAGGTCGGAGACGCCGCGTTTCCGGTCGCGGGAATCGTCGACGCGGCGCGCGGCGGAAAATTGGTGCGCGCCGACATTTACATGCCGCTCGGCGTCGCCCAAGCCTTGGCCGCCGCCGCGCCCGAGGTCACCGCGCTTTATCCGTTCGGCCCGGCCGACGCCAATCTCGTCCTGGTGAAGGCCGACCGGGAACGGCTTGAAGGCGTCGTCGCCAAGATCACCGCTCTGCTCGGCAAACAAGGCGTGGTATCGAGCGAACTCTCGATGCGGCAGGCGCTCAGCGGCGTGCTCTTTCTCTCGCAGAGCATGGGACTGATCATCGCCGCGATCATCAGCGCCTTTGCCGCGGCCTTCGTCTGGCGCGCGACCGCATCGGCGGTCACCGAACGGCGCCGCGAATTGGCCATTCTCCAGGCCGTCGGGTGGTCCTGGCCGCAGATCCGCGAACAGGTGCTGATCGAGAACCTGATGCTCGCGATCGCCGGCGCCACGATCGGGCTCGTCCTGGCGTTCGCCGTCACCTTGGCCCTCGGGCAGGTCTCGATCACGCTCGACTTGCCCTGGGACCTGAGTTCGACGCCGCATTTCATTCCCTCGGCCACGGTCGACCGCAGCCAGACGATCACGGCGCCGGTCGCCATCTCATGGTCGATGGCCGCGCTCGCCGCGGCCGGAAGCGTTCTGATCGGCCTGGTCGCGGCGCTCGCGGTTCTCGCCTTGCCGCGTCCGCAACCCTGGTCCTTGCTCCGCAGCGAATGAGAGACCCGCCATGAGCGATCGCACCGCCCCGGTCGAAACCCCATCCTCCGCGCGCGGAGTCAAGGACCCGGCCATCCAGGTCGAGAATGTCCGAAAGCGCTATGGCGCCCTTGAGGTATTGAAAGGCGTCAATCTGACGGTGGCCGTCGGACAGTTCACCGCGATCATGGGCAAGTCCGGTTCGGGCAAGAGCACGCTTCTCGGCGTCATTGCCGGCCTCGAGCCGCCGGACGAGGGGGGCATCCGCATCATGGGGCAGAATCTGGCCGGCATGAGCGATCGCGACATGGCGGAACTGCGCCGCCGCGCCATCGGCATCGTCTTTCAGGGTTTTAGCCTGATTCCATCCCTTTCGGCGCTCGATAACGTCTTGTTGCCGACTTTCTTCGCCGCGCAACCGCCGGCCGCCGAACGCCGCCAGCGGGCCGTCGATCTCCTGAAACAGGTCGGGCTCGGCGAGCGCCTGAATTACCGCCCGTCGGCGTTGAGCGGCGGCGAGCAGCAACGCGTGGCGATCGCCCGGGCTCTCATGAACGGCCCCTCGATTCTTCTGGCCGACGAGCCGACCGGAAATCTCGACCAGGAAACCGGAACCGCCGTGCTCGATTTGCTGCTCGACCTCGGCCGCACCCACGGCACGACGCTGGTGATCGTGACCCACGATCCCGATGTGGCGGCGAAGGCCGGCCGCATCGTCGAAATGAAGGACGGGAGAATCAGCGATGCGCGTTCCTAGGTATTTTCTCGCCGCCTTCGCCGGAACCATGGGATTGGCGATCCTGGGCGGATTGTCTCCCGCTTTTGCCGCCCAGCCGACGGTGGAAATCATCGCGCTGTCCCATTGGCCGGTGCAGGACGCGTTGAAGCCGACGCGCGCTTTTCTCGGCACCCTCGCCGGGCGCGTGCAGGTCGTCGAACTCGACGCCGAAAGCCCCGCGGGGGAGAAGCGGATCGCCGCTTCCGGTTTGAAAGGTCACATCCCCATCCTGCTTCTGATCAACGGCAGCGACCGCTTCAAGCGGCCGGACGGAACGGAAGTCGAGTTCAAGGACTTTCCCGCCAAGGCCAGCAATCCCTTGGGCCTTAACGGCACCTGGACGGAGGCCGATTTCGAGGCGGCGGTCCATGCGGCGCTCGGCGAACCGGCAAAGTAGCCGTGAGCCGCGGCTTCATCCATTGGCGCTATGTGTTGAGCGAGATGATTTATCGCTGGAAGCGCAGCGCGCTGTTGATCGGCGGCATCGCCTTGGCCATTACCCTGGTCGTAACGCTCGACGTCCTGGGCCGCGCCTTCGCCGATCTTGCGACCGTGCCGTTCCGCAATCTCGGCGCCGATCTGATCGTTCAGCGCAGCGCGACTGAGGCGGCGGTTCCCAAGGACATGGGAATCATGTTGCCGTATTCCGCGGAGCCGATCACCAGCGACGAGCTGCGCCGGCTTTCCGGAGAACCCGGCGTGACCGAGGCCGCCGGATTCGTGCTGTTGTGGAATCTCGGCAAGGGCAGCTTCATTTCCATCAGCGGCATACCGCTGGACCCCGATGCCCCGGCGCTCGGCCCCGGAAAAGTGCGAAACTGGCTGTTCCAAGGCCGGCTTCCGGTGCCGGGCTCGCATGAGGTGCTGGTCGAGCGGCACTACGGCGCCTTCTACCGCCTCACGCCCGGCAAAACGGTCGATATCGGGGGCGAGACGTTTACCGTCGTGGGCGTCGTCGACATCCAAGAGGGAAGCCAGATCGTCGCCAGCAATTACTACATGGACATCAACGTGGCCCGGAAACTGGCGGGCCTGCCTCCGGAGCTGGTCAACCAGGTCTTTCTCAAGCTGGCGGACATGGCGCAAACCGAGACGGTCAAGGACCGGATCGCCGCGTGGATGCCGCGCGCGTCGGTGACATCGCCGGGCACGATGTTGCAGCTCTTCGGCGGCGTGTCGCAGACGATCGGCCGCTTCCGTTCGGTCGCCGTCGCCACGGGCGCAATGGCCGCTCTCGCGTTGAGCGCCACGCTCATTTTCGGCAATTTGGTCGAGCGCCGCCGGGAACTCGCCATCTTGCGCGTCATCGGTTGGGAAGACCGCCAGGTGCGCCGGGAGATCGCGGCGGAAATGGCGCTGCAAGGACTGCTGGGCGCCGTCCTGGCCCTGGGGCTGGTCGCCATTTGCGGCGATCTGTTCGCCCATATCAGCATCATGCTGCCGGCGAACCTGCCCGGCGAAAATCCGGCGACCTTCGCCCCGGGCGGCTTTCAAGCCGGCGCCAGCGCCGTTTCGCTGCCGGTTTCCCTGACCCTGTGGGATTGGCTGCCGGAGCCTTTCCTAGCCACGCTCGCTTCGGGCCTCTGGGGCTGGCTGATGTCGTCGAACCTGAAGACGCGAACCTTGTGGTCGGCCATGAAGACGGCCTGATCTTTCAAGTTTCGGCCTGAATTACAAGAAATCCATTGTCCCAACTCGCAACACCGTGACTTGAAGTGAGCCCGGCTAAGGGCCATCGCCGGCCTGTCATATTTCTGAAGCCGATGTTGGCGAACCTCGTGAGATGCACGCTCCTTCCCTCGATCTGGTTGCCGCCGGCTCGTGGGACAATTTCGTCGCCTATCGCGGACTGCATCTTGTCACGGTCTGTATTTGCGGGCTGGCGGTAGCCGGAATCGCGGCAGCCGGCCGTGCCTTGCGCGACACGCATGAAGCGGCCTTCCGGCGCGCGCTCGGCATTTTCGCGATCGTCTATTGGGTTTCTTACAATATCTGGTGGAACCGCAATGGGATCGATTTCGCCGGCGGCTTGCCGCTGCAAATCTGTGACCTCAACGGCTTGATCGCGCCGCTCGCTCTGCTGACCCTGAATCGCTGGCTGCGGGGGACGCTTTATTTCTGGACCTTCG
>Ga0187818_10000215_pt1 | contig 18646 bp, 15 predicted proteins | sample NC_wetland_sal_i_14_FD_130581 | JGI IMG/M metagenome (GOLD analysis project Ga0187818, IMG submission 130581) | Wetland sediment microbial communities from Neuse River Estuary, North Carolina, USA - SO4_3 | ecosystem: Environmental > Aquatic > Freshwater > Wetlands > Sediment | place: USA... | reverse complement strand
GTTCCCACCCCCCGAACCTACTACTTCGAGAGCATTGATCAATTGTCACAGCTCGATAGTGTGGAGCCCCCCTTTGCAATCAAGCCTGCGATTAAAGAGCACTTTATCTACGCAACAAAGGCAAAGGCTTGGTGCGCAACGAGCCATTCGGAATTGAGAGAGATGTTTCAGAAAGCGTCAGAACTCGTTGGCCCGGGCGAGGCCATGGTGCAAGAAGTGATTCCGGGTGGAGGAAGTCAACAGGTATCGTATTGTGCATTTTTCAGCAACGGGGAAGCAGTCGGCAGGATGGTCGCGCGCCGCCGCCGTCAGCACCCCCTCCAGTTTGGCAGAGCCAGCACCTATGTGGAAACCATAGATGCTCCATTGGTGGAGGAGTACTCCGAACGTTTCCTCCGATCCATCAACTACTACGGTCTGGTTGAGCTGGAATACAAGTTAGATCCCAGAGACTCCCAGTACAAGTTGCTTGACGTAAATGCCCGCACTTGGGGATATCACAGCCTCGGTCCAAGAGCCGGAGTGGATTTCAGTTATATGCTTTATGCTGATCAACTCGGTCTGCCCACTTCCCGCTGCAAGGCTGCGCCCGGAATCGGATGGGTGCGTATGACCACAGACCTTCCTGCGGCGGTTATGGCTTTGCTTGCTGGCGATGTCGACTTGCGGAGCTATCTCAGATCGGTGAAAAACTGCAATGCAGAAGCCGTATTTAGCGCCAGGGACCCTCTCCCCGGTCTGGCTGAACTGGCTCTTATCCCTTACCTTATGATCAAAAGGGGCTTCTGAACGCATCCCCAGTTGGCGGAAGTGAGGGGCACTTCGTGTACAATCATCGTAAGCATTGCCTTCGATATACTCTTTCAAAGACTAGAAACTAAGAGCCGTCTGCACGACCACGGGGCCTCACAGATACAAGTTGAGATGCATGGATAAAGGAGCGACCTATGTCCTCTGCTCCCCAGAGGCGACACGACATCACGGGCCCGACCCCACTTGTGATCGGTGACCGGAACGCCATCTATCAGGATGGTACTTACCTGGGGCATAATCCCTCATGGCACATGGAGGAGTCGCCGTTTAAGGTGAGACAGATTGTGCGAATGATGAAAGAGCAGAATCTTTCGCCCAAGACGGTATGTGATGTTGGCTGCGGTGGAGGAGTTGTGCTGGCCGACTTGCAACCTCACTTGCCTTCGGGGTGTGTCTGTTGGGGCTATGATGTTTCTCCCGATGCAATTGCGTTGTGCTCTTCCCGCCGCAGGAACAATCTGCACTTTGAAGTTCGGGATATACGACGTGACCCCTGCGACACGTTCTATGATCTGGTACTGATACTCGATGTCTTTGAGCATGTGGATGACTACATCGGACTCGTGAGAGACATACGGTCGATAGGCAAACAGAAGCTGTTTCATATTCCTTTGGATCTGTCTGTGCAGGCAGTCGCACGCAGAAATGGACTCCTCCGACGGCGTGACAATTTTGCCCATCTCCACTACTTCACGAAGGAAACCGCCCTCCGCACATTGACAGACGTGGGATACAAGCTAGTGGATTATTTCTACACCCCCCGTTGTATAGAATTGGGGGACCTCATGATTCAGAAAATCGCAAGACTCCCGCGGAAGCTGTGTTTTGCCGTCGCCCCGGACTTGACGGTTCGCATTCTGGGTGGCTACAGCCTGATGGTGCTGGCCGAATAGCCCGGGATGAGCCGACATCCGCGCAAGTCGTCCTCGCAAGTCACCACGCCGACCGATGACTGAGCCTGGCACTACCGTTCGCAACATTTCCGACACCGCTCGCTGGGTGGCTTATTTTCGGGCACGCGAGACACAACGCCCCGACGCCGTTTTCCGCGATCCGTACGCCGAGCGACTGGCCGGCGAACAGGGTTTTCGGATCGCCAACACTCTGGCCGACGGGAATAAGCACGAATGGGCGTGGGTTGCGCGCACCTACCTTTTCGACCAATTTATTACACGCGCAATTCACGGCGGGGCAGACTTGGTTGTGAACCTGGCGGCGGGGCTCGATGCCCGGCCCTATCGCATGAAGTTGCCCAACTCCATTCAGTGGATCGAGGTCGATCTGCCAGACCTCATTTCCTACAAACAGGAAATCCTTGCTGAAGAAACTCCGCGGTGCCGACTCGAGCGCATCAGTCTGGATTTATCAGACGTGTCTGCTCGCCGGAGATTGTTCGCGGAGTTGAACACGCGCGCGAGTAAGATCACCGTCGCCAGCGAAGGTCTCCTCATTTACTTCACTCCTGAGGAGGTTACTTCTCTGGCCAGAGACTTGGCTGCCGGGAGTCATTTCAAGACCTGGGTCATCGATCTGGCGTCGCCGGGGCAACTGAAATTGATGCAACGTACCACAGGAAGAGATCTCAGTGAGGCGGGTGCGGCATTCAAGTTTGGACCGCCCGAAGGCCCAGATTTTTTTGTGCCACACGGGTGGGAACCTAGGGACGTCCGGGGACTACTCAAGACCGCGGCCCAGCTGAAACGCTCCCCGGCTGAGCTTTCGTCGCTCTTACCGGAACCCAAACGGATTCTGGGGAACTATCCCTGGACCGGTGTGTGCCTCCTCGAGAAACGGTAGAAATCCTCCTTCTGGGGTGACTTGCCAGACGTAGTTCTGCTCATCTCTTCCCAAGCCGGGACGCTGTGGGGTGTCTCGAAATCAAGCTAAGTTATTTAATTACAATGGGTTACTAGGTTCGCCGGGAGTGTACCTTCGCCCCGATACGTGCTATTATTACGTATTCCTCTACAGCCTTGCTAGCGATGTTCTGGGCTGCAATTTAAGCTTAAGCAACCTCCCCAAGAAGGTCCTTCAAGAAAACTATGCTAGATACTGCGATCATTGGTGCTGGCCCCTACGGGCTCTCGGTAGCTGCACACTTCCGTCGTAGCGGTGTCCAATTCCGCATTTTTGGTCGTCCGATGGACAGTTGGCGGGCACACATGCCAAAGGGCATGATGCTGAAGTCCGACGGGTTTGCTTCGAACATCTACGATCCGGAGAGCGCGTTCACCCTGGGGCAGTTCTGCGCTGAACGCGGGATCGAATATGCCGATACCGGTATACCGGTGAGTCTTGAAACCTTTACCGAGTATGGGCTTGCGTTTCGAGATCGGATGGTACCGGAGCTCGAAGACAAGATGGTTGTCGAGGTTGGTCGTTTTCTGGGCGGCTTCCTTCTGCGACTCGACGACGGCGAAAAGGTAAAGGCTCGAAAAGTCGTGCTGGCAGTTGGGATCAGCCACTTCGAGTATGTTCCCGAAAACCTGGCTAAGCTGTCGCCGGAGTTTCTCTCCCATAGCTCCCATCACCATGAGCTAGAGCGGTTTCGAAACCGTAGCGTGGTCGTGATTGGTGGCGGTGCTTCGGCGTTGGATCTGGCGGGATTGCTGCACGAGACGGGCGCCGACGTGCAACTGGTGAGCCGTCGGGAGCACCTGAATTTTCACAGCCAGCCTACCGGCAAACCCCGTTCGTGGTGGCAACAGATCAGACACCCGCAATCGGGGCTTGGTCCAGGTATGCGCTCACGTTTCTACGCCGATGCACCAATGGCATTTCACTACTTGCCCGAGCGAGTTCGCTTAGATGTCGTCCGAAGAGCCCTTGGCCCATCGGGGGGTTGGTTCATCAAGGACAAAGTTGTTGGGAAGGTGCCTTTGCTGCTCGGATACACTCCGGAGGCCGGCAAGGTCCAGCACGATCACGTGCATCTGCATCTTCGCGGACGAGACGGCAGTGAACGCGAAATCGCCACAGAGCACATCATTGCAGCAACGGGCTACAGAGTTGATTTGGAACGTCTGAGCTTCCTGAGCACAGAGATCCGTGCGAGAATTGCGGCGCTCAATGGGACCCCGGTTCTCTCCTCCACCTTCGAGTCGTCGGTGCCAGGTCTTTATTTCGTGGGAGTCGCGGCAGCCAATAGCTTCGGCCCGGTAATGCGGTTTGCATTTGGTGCGGGCTTCGCTGCCCGCACTCTCACGCGGACCATGAAAAGGCTGCTCTCGCGGAAGTCAACGATTGTTCCAGTTTCGGTCACGACAGCGGCCGATGAACTGGAACAGCCAAGCTAGTACTCGGCAGAGTTGTCGCCGCGTCATGTTGACCGGTTCGGGATAGTGGAACATGAAGAGAGAGACAATCGCAATTCATGGAGGGTGGGAAGGTGATCCGACCACGAAAGCCGTGGCTGTGCCCATCTACCAGACGATTGCCTTCGAGTTCGACAGCGCCGAGCATGGCGCGGCACTCTTCAATCTCGAAGTCCAGGGAAACATCTACACAAGGATCGGCAATCCCACCAACACAGTGCTTGAAAAACGTGTGGCGGCGCTTGAGGGCGGTGTGGATGCTCTTAGCGTCAGCTCCGGGATGGCTGCCATCGAGTATTCACTCATCAACATTGCCGAGTCGGGCAACAACATCGTTTCTACTCCTCAGCTTTACGGTGCCACCTATACTTTGTTGGCTCACATCTTTCCGAAGCGTGGAATCACCACACGCTTTGCTGCCACTGATCACCCCGCTGACGTTGAAACACTGATTGATGAAAATACGAGAGCGGTATACTGCGAGAGTGTCGGCAATCCGGCGGGCAATGTTGCCGACATCGAGGGACTTGCACGCGTTGCACACCAGCATGGTGTGCCGTTGATTGTCGACAACACGATAGCGACTCCGATCCTGCTGAGACCGATCGAGTTCGGAGCAGACGTTGTCGTGCACTCCATGACGAAGTTCATGGGAGGGCATGGCACGACTCTGGGCGGCATGATCGTCGACAGCGGGAAGTTTCCCTGGCGCAACTATCCCGAACGCTTTTACATGCTGAACCGACCGGAAATCGCTTATCACGGCGTGGTCTACGTTGAACACTATGGCGATGCAGCCTACGTTGCGCGCTGCCGGACAGTCTGCCAGCGAAATACGGGTGCGACTCTGTCTCCGTTCAATGGCTTCTTGCTGCTGCAGGGAGTGGAGACGCTCGCGTTGCGTGTTGAACGCCATATCGAGAACGCTTGGAAAGTGGCGGAGTACCTGCGCGGCCATCCCATGGTGGAATGGGTCAACTACGCAGGATTTCCGGACAATCCCTTATATCCGATGGCGCAACGGTATCTGGGTTCAAAACGCTGTTCTCTCCTGACATTTGGAGTGAAGGGCGGTTTCGAGGCAGGAACGAGGTGTTTCAATGCGCTGCGCCTGTTCAAGCGAATGGTCAATATGGGCGATGCTAAGTCGTTGGCGTGCCATCCTGCGTCCACGACACACCGGCAGCTCACGCCCGAGGAGCAACAGAAAGTGGGCGTGACGCCAGAGATGCTTCGGCTGAGCGTGGGCATCGAGCACATCGACGATATCGTCGACGATCTCGCGCAGGCGCTGGAGAAGGTCAAACGTGGGGTCGAGGATATAGTTACCGTGAGCTCTAGGGGGATGTGATGCCGCTCATCATTGATGGAGGCCAGGTTCCGACGCGTTGGCTAGAGAAAAAGTCTTCGAGTCGAGTCGTGTCGATCGACAGAGTCCGAGCACGTGCGGAGTGCCTCAGAATTGCCCTGGTCAACAACATGCCGGACGCGGCACTGGAAGACACGGAGTTACAGTTTTTCGATCTCCTCGATGTCGCCTCAGACGATCTTACAGTCTTCCTGAAGCTCTACTCATTGACGGGTGTTCCGCGAAGTGATCGCGGAATGCGGCATTTGGACAGTTTTTACCTCGGTGTCGACGATCTTTGGGACAGTCAGATCGACGCTGTCATCATGACTGGTACTGAGCCGCGCCAACCGAATTTGCGGCAAGAACCATACTGGTCCACTCTGGTGAATGTGCTGGATTGGGCAGAGCGGAATACAATCTCGACCATTCTGTCGTGTCTGGCGGCGCATGCCGGCGTTCTTCACAGCGACGGTATCGAGCGCCATCGTTGCAGCGACAAGCAATTTGGTGTCTTCGACTTCACCAGGGTGAGCGATCATGCCTTGACGGACCGTGCCGAGCAGATTATTCGCTTTCCCCACTCCCGGTGGAATGAGGTTCGACCGGCTGCCCTGAACTCGTGCGGCTACACGGTGCTAACCCAATCCGCCGAGGCCGGGGTCGACTCGTTTGTGAAAAGGAAAAAGAAAAGCCTTTTTGTCCACTTCCAGGGTCATCCCGAGTACGGCGAGCACACTTTGCTGAAGGAGTACCGCCGGGACATCAAGAGATTTCTACAAAGGGAAAGGGAAACCTACCCCTCCATGCCGCGCGGATATTTTGTCGCGGAAGCGACCAAGCTTCTGTCTGACTTCCGGGAAGCTGCACTAGCCAACCCTTGGGAGGAAATTATGGCGGCGTTTCCGGAGACCGCTCTTGTCGGTACGCTACAGAACACTTGGCGTTCATCGGCCGCGTGTATCTACAGCAACTGGTTACAATATGTGCGGTCGCGAAAGGCTGAGATCTCGACCTTTCCTGTCATCTCGGAGGTCTATAGCGACGGGCCCCGAAAACGATCTGCGCTGCCCTAAGACAATTCTTGGAAGCGGAATATCCTCGGAACAATCCTTGACGACCTCAGCACGAGGGAAGGACTGAAACCAACTGGAGAACGCGGTGACTAAATCGATCGTAATGGCCACGGCCACCTGTGTAGAACTCGCACCCTCGCCCATTCCAGCCGAGTGGATTCTCGGCGGCACTCCAAAAGCATGGGAGAAGGGGGTGGCAAAGAGTCATGACAGGATCTCGCAAACATTTGTCTGGGAGTGCACCGCCGGGCACTTCAAGTGGTACTACCGCAAGGACGAATCGGTGGTTGTTCTCTCGGGCGAGGCCTTCTTGATCCGGCCAAACGGCGAGGAAGTTCGGTTCGGTGCGGGTGATGTAGGGTACTTCCCCGCCGGTACAACCTGCACGTGGCGCGTCCCCGGTCAATTCCGCAAGGTCGCTGTTCTTCGAGAACCCCTGTGGCGTCCTCTGGGATATGCGGTGAAAGTGTGGAACCGGCTGGTGAGGATGATCATCGGAGCAGGAAGACCATCATTAATAGGTCTCGACTATGCCAGCTTAAGTTCGCCCCCGCGGCAGATTGGCTGAATCCAACGAGTCGTAAAACTCTAGATGAATCAAGCAACCTCAAAGCTTCGCCCGGGTGATCTGGTAGAAGTGAAGTCTCCAGAAGAAATCCTCCAGACGCTTGACTCTGAAGGAACGTCGGATCAACTCCCGTTCATGCCAGAAATGGTTGAGCTGTGCGGGAAAAGATTCCGGGTCGGCAAGCGGGTGCTGAAGACCTGCTACTACGGCGAGACCAACGGAATGAGGAAATTCAGGACCGACGATGTCGTGGTCCTTGAAGGCCTGCGTTGTTCAGGCATAAACCATGATGGCTGCCAGAAGGCGTGCATGATTTTCTGGCGGGAAGCATGGCTCCGCCGGGTTGAGACCGTCAATTCACCCCTCTCCACAGAGCAAAAGGGAACCAACCAATTGCGCGGTCGTCTGAGAACCTTGACGAGTCCGAACAGGTATTTTTGCCAAGCCAGCGAAATCCTGAACGCCACCGCGGACCTTTCGCGCTGGGATCGGATTGCCAAGTGCTTCGAGGAGGTGCGCGCCGGCAACTGTTCCTCATTCACGATGGCGAGGCGAGTTGCGTCATGGCTGTTCTGGAGGTTCAGGCGGATGCTGTTCGGCGAATACGCACGTGGGAGTAACAACCGGACGCCGGTGGAGAGCCTTCAGTTACAGGCAGGAGAGTGGGTGGAAGTCAAACCGGTGGCGAGTATTGCTCAAACACTGGACCCGCGGGGGCACAACCGCGGCCTGTACTTCACGCCAGACATGCGGCAGCTCTGCGGCGAGCGCCGCCAAGTGGAAAAGCCGTTGCAGAAGATCATTGTGGATGGCACGGGAGAGATGCGGAAGATGCGCAGTACTGTGTACTTGAAGGGCGGCATGTGCGGATGCATCTATGCCTTGGGGGGGTGCCCACGCGGGGAGTTCTCTTATTGGCGTGAGATTTGGCTGCAGCGGGCCGCCTGCTCTCAAGAAGGCAAGCGAACTTTCAACGAACATGAAGAAGTGGAGGTTAAGTCGTAAACGCCACACGCCTGCAATGATTCACAACGAAATCTCCAGAGTCCTGGCTGAAGTCCCCGAGCAAACAAGCGATGTTCTAAGGCATTGGGTGGAGTGTTCGCCGGGCCATTTGGCGCTTGTCGAAGCCAATGGGCAGTGGACCTACGGGCAATTGGTTTCTGCGGTTGATGAAACCGCCATATGGCTTCGACAATCCGGAGTGCGTCCCGGTGATCGGGTCATGATCGTGTGCGAGAACTGCCGGGCTTTTGTAGCAATCCTGTTGGCCTTGGCTGAACTCGATGGATGGCCGGTGTTGGTGAACGCGCGTCTTTCAGCGCGCGAGGTTGATGAGATTCGGCATCACTGCGGCGCCCGTCGGATCATCTACACGACCAGTGTGTCGCTGCATGCGAGAGAGCATGCCAAACGACATGGCGCCGTTATCCACGACGTCCCCAGTCTGGGTCCCATCGCGATTGGATCACTGAATGACAAAGTCGAGCCAGAATCAATCGATGCCGAAGTTTCGCAGCGCGTCGCCGCATTGATTTATACCTCCGGCACGACCGGCCTTCCCAAAGGCGTGATGTTGACCCACCGGAACCTTCTGTTCGTTGCGGCCGTGTCGGCGAAGATCCGATCACTGACTCCAGACGACCGCCTGTATGGTGTTCTTCCGATGTCTCACGCAGTCGGCCTTTCGGTTGTCCTGTTGGGCACGTTGCTTAGCGGCGCCACGCTGTATATGGCGCCGCGTTTCGATCCCGTGGCAGCTCTGGCAACGCTGGAGAAGGAGCGATTGACGGTCGTGTTGGGCGCGCCGGGAATGTTCTCCCTGCTGGCGGAATACGCCAAGCTGAAGGGATTGAAGTCGCTGAAGTTTCCCGCGCTTCGCATCATTTCCTCTTCGGGCGCACCGCTTCAACATGCATTGAAGGCCCAGGTAGAGGATCTATTTGGGATGACGCTGTATAACGGCTACGGCGTCACCGAATGTTCCCCGAATATATCGCAAGCAGTCGTGGGGGAGCATCGGAAGGATACATCTGTTGGCCGCGCGCTTCCGGGAGTCGACCTTCAGTTTGTTGGTCCTGATCAGAAGCCGGTGGCCGAGGGAGAGGTTGGCGAACTATGGGTGCGCGGTCCGAATGTCATGAAGGGTTACTATTGCGCACCTGAGGAAACGGCTGCTGCCATCAATCCGGACGGGTGGTTCAACACACGCGACCTTGCGCGAATGGAAGATGGTTATCTTTTCATTGTGGGCCGAACCAAGGAACTGATTGTTCGCTTCGGCCTGAATGTTTACCCGGCCGAAGTCGAGGGCGTGCTGAATGCTCATCCCGCGGTTGTGCGTTCCGCGGTCATCGGGCGGCCGGTCGGAGGAACAGAAGGCGGCGAGGAAGTCGTCGCATTCGTGCAGCTAAGACCCGGATCAAGCATTCTGGAAACAGACCTAGCGCAACACGCCGCACAACATCTTGCCCCGTACAAACGACCATCCCAGATCCTGCTCGTGCCTGAGCTTCCGCTGACGCCCACCGGCAAAGTCGTGAAGGGCGAACTCAGCAAGCTAGTCGAATTCACCCACACCCGTTAACGACGCCAAGCCTCCCGGCTTACGGTATCTCAATCAGCGTCGGCCTTCACTCGCGAGTCCATCCTGCAGCGCCCCTGGCGTCCATTGTCATTGGGGTCGGACGGCCGCGCCCAGTCTGCGGGTTACAGGATGCCCTCACGACTTGCTGCCTCGTCCAGGTAGCGGTTCAGCACCGCGGCGAGTTTGTCATAGTGGGTGGTCAGCATGCCCAGGTGGTCTCCAGGCACGGTCTCAACTTCAAGACTACCTACGAGGTGCGACCAAATTGCATCTGGATCGTCGGGAAACTCTGAAACATCCGCAGCGCGAATAAACTTCACCTTTCCTGGGTAGAAGGTTGGCCGATAACGGCGCAAGGCGAGATAAGCGCAGTCCCGAACACGTCCGAAAGCGGGAGCAAAGGTTGTGATCTCATCCCGACTAGACAGGCCGCCGAGACGTATGTCCGTACGCGGTGGCCGAGCGAAATTCGCTATACGAAGCTTCGTGCGCTGAGCCAATAGTCGCAACCGCTGTCCCGGGGAGAGGAAGTTGATATCAGGATAGGAATCGAGCATGACTAGTAGCGCGACCTTTTGCCCGTTTGCAATTAGGCTCCGAGCCATTTCCAGGGCGGCGAGCCCACCCAGAGAGTAGCCAGCGAGGATGTAGGGGCCGCGTGGCTGGAAACGAAGGATGGCCCGCAGGTAAAAGTCGGCCATCTCCTCAATCCGTTCACAAGGTTCATCGAACCCTTCAATTCCCTTCGGTTGTAATCCATAAACTGAGTTCGGGAGATGAATGTACTTCACGAGCTGAAAGAACTCGGCGGGCCCCCCGCCCAAACCCGGAGCAATGAAGACCGGCGAGCCCTCGCTGCCGGGTTTCAGCAGTACGAGCGGAGACAACTCTGGCGTCGAAGGCTGGTCCAGCAAAGCCGCCTGGGAAGCGATCGTGGGAACGTGGTAGATCATTACCGGGGGCAGTTGTTGACCGCAGGCGTCGGCGATTGTCGAGAACAACTGCACTGCCAGCGCCGAATCACCTCCAAGGTCAAAGAAATTGTCGTTGGGACCTATGGCGGGCTGTTGCAGCAGGCGCTGCCAAGTCTGGGTGAGGAATTCAATTGTTGAAGCGGTGCCGACGTTTGACACTGTCTGAAACGGCTCCTGAGGGCGCAACCCGGCGATCGCTCCCTTCGAAGGATATCCGACCTTTAGATCAACCTCATCCAGACGCCGGGGCAAGAGGATTCGCAAGGTAACGCCTACCCGATGTGCCGGTACAGAAGATTGCCGAGCATTACCAGAGAGATGTCCGGGGCAACCGAAATAAGCTCTTTAGCGTGTTTTATCGCACCTTCTGGGCTCATGGCCGCTGCTTGAGCGGGATAACGCCAGTAGTTTACTGTAGATCTCTGTGCGCCCCAATGCTCTTTGAAGGTTACCAGCCCTGGATTGTCGGTGTCTGAGCGCCCCATATCAAGTTCCTCAATCCCGTTCGCCTTCGCCTCTTTGATTGCATTCCAGAACAGCATAGCCGTTCCTCCGAGATTGTTGAAGCGGGCGTCACTGCATCCGTACTTGTAAACTATGGTCTTTTTGTGGGAGATCGTCAGGATGCTGGCGACCGGAGCCTCCCCCTTCAGAGCAACACGGATTTTGACGTCCTCGCCCATAAATGCGATGAGACTACGGAACCATTTCAGGGGCTGAGGAGGAAGACCCTGCCGTCGTCGCGTCATGATGAGCAGTTTGTAGAAATGCTTTAGGAGTATTTCCGAGGAGCCTACCTCATAGCGCAGTGATTCCCGTTCGGCGCGGCGAATCTTTCTTTGAACAGAGTCCTTGTGGAAGCTCTTGAGTAGCAATTGCTCAGATTGCCGCAAGTCGAGGCGATGAAAATAATAAGTATTGCTGACACCAAGGAGTGTCTGGGAACCTGGCGCACAAATGATGGGACGGATTTCGAAGTACTTCCAACGACCTTTGTCGACTCTCTCTGCCAGGTTGGCAACGAACTGGTCGACCTCTTCTGGATGGTTGACCAGAGGTTCGCAGTGGTCAGAGAAAGGCAGGGACACGAAGCGATTCCCGGTTAGCGGACTTCGAACCTCGCAAAGGAGAAGTCCGTTGGCGAGCGGATCTCCTGGCGGACTTGAGGACAAAGCCAGCGGTACGTATCCGTAACACGACTTCAATGCTTGCAGCCATTCGACTCGATGAAACACAGAGGCGTCAGGACGTCGGTCGATGAATGCTTTCCACCGCGGATCCCGCAGCGGATCGATCTCAAAAACTCTCTTTCCTACTTCTCTGCAGTCCGGGTGCTGGCAGGGTTTGGCAACAGCAACCCCTTCAAGAGAAACCGCACTGGTTAGAGGCATGGTTGAAGAGAGGTCGGCAGTTTCAATCGCGTTATCCAGGCATTCTCTAAGTACGACTGCCAGGTGCCTGACGAATGGATCATGCAACATGGCAGGAGGATTGACGGGCAAAACTATTGTCCTTTGCCCGCCCTGAGCTAGACGGTCCCACTTAAATTGAGGACGATCAAACAATCTGTACTGCCGGCAGGGGCGGATATCTGTCACAGTCCCCGGATATGGCTTGGCGACATAGTCCAAAAAGGCCTGAGAGTTTGCCCTCCAGATTCGATCAAGAACTTGTGCTTCTGGAGCGGCGCTGCCCGGCGAGTTCCCTCGGCTTCTGCCAGTCAATCTGCTGAGCCACACTGGGATCCGAACGCGCAGGCTGCGTATCTTTTCGGAAAGGAATCCGGAGCGATGCCGGGGGTCAACTTGCAGCAGATTGGCCAGATGAAACAGAAAGCGCTGGCAGTGGTAATAGCTCATTTGCAAGAAGGAAGGGGGAGGAAGCGTGGAGAATTCCATAGCGTCAAACAGGGCCAGCAAGGCAACTTCCTCGCCCGCCGCTCGCAGTTGACACGCCGCCTCGTACGCCACTGCACCTCCCATGCAGTATCCCCCGAGAAAATACGGCCCACGGGGCTGCACTTTGCGAATCTCCATCACGTACAAAGCCGCCATGTCTTCGATTCTTGTAAGCGGTTCCTGACCGCCATCCAATCCCGGCGACTGCAAACCGAAAAACGGTTGGTCAGAGCCCAAGTGCCTTGAAAGGTCCCGATACACCAGGACATTTCCGCCATGGGGATGTACGCAGAAAAACGGAGGGCGCGATCCGTTCGGCTGGATAACGACCAGAGGCGACCAGCGAGAATCCGATACCTTGCTGCGGAGAATGCTAGCGAGTTCAGCAACAGTGGGAGCCTCGTAAAGCGTGGCTAGAGGCAGTCTAATTTTGAATACGTCTTCGATTTGAGCGAACATCTGAACCGCAAGCGACGAGTCCCCACCCAAGTCGAAGAAATCCTGGTCTGCACTGATCGACTCGATGCCAAGGATCCGCTGCAAGATGTGGATGAGCTGCCGGGATATGTCGTCGTCGACCAGATCGCGTCGTGCAGGTGAGCGCATTTCCGCGCCCGCCGCTAAATCTGGTGCCACACAAGGCTGTTGCGTCATGAAATTGGACTCCGCTGACTGATCGTCTTCCAGCCGTCAGGGGAATAGCTTCTCCGGCGAGGAGATAGAGGAGTATGTCTATTATGGCATTTCCTCGTTGATTTTGGGTGCCCAGAACTGTATATAAATCAACAAGTTGTGGGCGACCCTAACATGGGATCCGGGGGAAAGGGGCATCCCGTTGGGTTGCTCGCGGTGAGGTCGTGAGCCGTGGCTGGATCGAGCCACGGGATCCGTCTCTGTCGGTATAGAAGCCAGCTTCAGGATGCAATTGCCGGGACGTGTGCGTTTGTGCAGAACCGCAGACATCGATAACCAAGAGTGACAACCCGCTGGATCGACTGTCTCGCCACGAGCACGAACCACGCCCGACTTCCGATCGAGCGCCGGCGCGCAGTTCTCCACATGGAAATCAGCGTGCCCAGCCGATCCTTGTGACCCATTCGAATTCGTACGCTCTTTGCCGCGATGATCTCGTAGGTTCTTCCCTCCAGCCACGCCGACCGTACATCCTTACGGAGGCACCCGATGAATGACAATGACACAATATGCTGGACGACTGCGGCGCTAACAAAAAATGGTAGTTCTCCGCGCTGCATTAGATTTGCCAACAATAGGGTGTCTTCAGCTCTGAGCGCGACAGGATCAAACAGGCCGGCCTTTGTGTCCACGCCCGCTCGTCGAATGGCGAACCCGGCGGTGTTCAAATATCGAATGCAACCGTTTGGCTGCAGCATTTGATTTTGAAGCGTTATCAGCCGCAATTCCTCTGCCCGGCCAACTATCCTGGAGCAATCTCCAGTCAGGTGGAGTTGAAAACAATTGTGTTGCGGGAGATCGGTTATCGCTTCACGGAGAGCCGAAAGACAGTTCGCCTGGAATCGGCAGTCCGCGTCCGTGAAGACCAGGACTGAGCCCCGGGAACTCTGAAGGCCTCGATTTCTGGCGGCGGCGATTCCCGCGTGCGGCTGTTGGACGATTGTCAGGGGATAACGCCCGTTCCATTGGTGGATGTACTCAGGGGCAGCCTCCTCGCTGCCGTCGTCCACGATGATGACCTCAAACGCAGGACCATTCGACTGGAGGCTCAAAGACCGCAGACATTGTTCAAGCGGTTCCCAATCGTTGTAAACCCCAACGATTATGCTGAACTGCGGCGTGGGAGTCGAGATTGGACCGTTGTTGGGCATACGTCGTGCCTGCCGGTAAGCAAACAAAACTTACACAATGCAGGATTGCACAAGCTGCCGCAACTCACAATCGCTGCTAGGTGACTTCAAAGGGGCGTGCTCTAAGGCGGTGAGCGCGTCGGTAGATGACTGAAAAATAAGTCGGCTAGCTTGGGTTTCGGGAGAGCACTCGTAACAGAGAACCACGGCCACCATCTAGAATGGCTGCACCCCAGTCAAGGCGGGATTCGGGCCCGACCCTGCCGATGCTATCAGGAGGTGTGATCAAGATCACAGACACCTAATCCTGAAACCGGTGAGACTAGAGCAGTTAAGCTCCCCCTTGACGCCGCTGTGTAGCTGAGAATCTCGCGTGGAAGACCATGAAAGCAGCTGAAGATGCTCAGCGAGGGCGGACGATCAAGTGTCTTGTCTGCTCGTCTTTGCGTTCTAGGGAGGTGTATGCAATCAGCCGTTTCTAACGAAACACGCCCGCCGACAGTGCATTTTCCATTTAGAACTGTGACGGTCGAAGGCGAGCCGATCGTTTCGGGATTCAAGAACCGGATCCTGCAGATATTGGCTCGCAGCGCCCCGGGGGCGCTGTCAGTTCGTCCATTCCTTCACCGGTGCCGCGGCGTACACATAGAAAAGAACGTATGGATCGGTTATGACGCGATCGTTGAGACGGGTTTCCCCCACCTAGTCACCATCAAGAGCGGTGCCACAATCGGAATCCGTGCGATGATAATCGCGCACTTTCGGGGTCTGGATCGTGGAGTTGTAATTGAAGAGGACGCATTTATCGGTCCGGGAGCAATCATTCTGCCCAACGTAACCATCGGTAGGGGTGCCGTGGTCACGGCGGGCAGCGTCGTTACGTCCTCCGTACCACCTATGACGCTGGTGCAGGGCAATCCGGCAAAGCCGAAGGCTCGCGTGAGCGTACCGCCGAGCCTTGGCACCGATTTTCGGACGTTCTTGGCGGGATTGCGGCCGCTGAACCACCCCATCAAGGGTTAGGACTAGTTCCGGTCGGACATTTCAGCGCAATGTTGAGCTGGTCCCCAAAGGGACCTGCACCCCCGCTACTCCTTCAGCTTAGATATGGATACACCGATGAGCCCTCAAATCGCTACCAAGGAACTCGGCAGGAGTGGGCTCAGAGTCCCTGTTCTCGCGCTGGGAACTTGGCGATACCAAGGCGGCGTGGGACCTCTTCGCCACGGAATCGAACTGGGGGCCACTCTTATCGACACCGCGGAGAGTTATGGGACCGAGGAGGTTGTTGGTCAGGCAATCCGAGGAGTCCGACAGAAGGTCTTCCTTGCGACCAAAGCTCTACCACGCAACTTCCGGCCGCCAGGCCTTATCAGGGCGGCGGAACAGAGTCTCAAACGGATGAACACAGACTACATCGATCTCTATCAGTTGCACTGGCCTAATTACAGCGTACCAATCGGAGAGACGATGGCCGCGCTGGAAGGACTAGTCGAGGCTGGCAAGGTTCGATTTATTGGACTCAGCAATTTTTCTGTCCCGGAAGTTGAAGAGTCACAGAACGCGCTGTCGAAGAACTGGATCGTTTCGAACCAGGTGCGGTACAGCCTTGTGGACCGCACGATCGAAGATGGAATGCTGCAGTATTGCGAGAGGAAGCAGATTACGGTTCTCGCCTTCAGTCCATTGGACAGCGGCCTGCAGAATTTCCGCAGGTTTGACCAACACGATTTGCTGGGTCGAGTCGCCCGCGAGTCAGGGAAGACGCGAGCGCAGGTCGCATTGAACTGGTGCCTTTGCCACGTCCCGGTGATTGCCATCTTCAGAGCGGGCACGGTGGAACACGTTCGGGAAAACTGCGAAGCGTCAGGCTGGGCGCTGGAACCGGAGCACCTCGAAGCTTTGAATGAGGTGGCTTTCCGGCGCCGCGGGCGATTGGAACGATTTGCCCGGAAGATGGCGCGGCGTTCCCTGCAAAGATTTGGACTCAATACTTGAATGACTTAGATCTGTGTGTTGTCCGAGAGGTGAACGTTCTTATGCACGAGATCGCGCAGGAAATACGGGCGTTCGTTGTAGACAACTTTCTTTTCGGAGAAGAGAATGAGCATTTTTCCAACGACGCTTCGTTCTTGGACCAGGGCTTGATCGATTCCATGGGTATTCTGACCTTGGTCGAATTCGTAAGGGACAAATACTTGATCGCGATCGAAGATGAAGAAGTGGTGCCAGAGCACTGGGACTCGGTCGATCGGATCGCCGCTTTTGTGCAGGGGAAGCTTGTGTCGAAAGTCTAGTCGCCCAGGGGTATCTTCGGCTGGCGTGACAATCTTTTCCACCAGGGGAATTGACTTGTGTCCATCGCGAAAAACATGAAGGCATCATTCTCAGCCAGGGTTCTTGACATGGATGTGGAGGCGGCCGCCATCCAGATCCAAGAGTCCGTCCGTAAGACAGTCTTGCATCGGCTGCGCCGGCGGGGTGCGGTCGTGGGCCTTTCGGGAGGAATTGACAGCAGCGTCACGGCAGCCATTTGTGTCCGGGCGCTGGGAAAGGACCGAGTCTTCGGTCTAATGATGCCGGAGAACGAATCGTCGAGTGACAGCCTGCGTCTCGCAAGGATGCTGGTGGAAAACTTAGGCATTGCTAGTGTGGTCGAAAGCATCGGTTCCACACTGCAGGCTCTTCGGTGCTATGAGCGGAGAGATCAGGCCATCCGCAAAGTGATCACAGAGTACGGGGAGGGGTGGAAGAGCAAGATCGTCCTGCCCAATCTGATAGACAGCCCGTCGTACGCCTTGTATTTCGTGGTTGTCCAGTCCCCATCGGGAGAGACGCGGAAGGTGCGGTTGACTTCGGAAGCTTACTTGGGGATCGTGGCGGCCACAAATTTCAAGCAGCGCACGCGGAAAATGCTGGAGTACTACCACGCTGACCGTCTCTGGTATGCGGTGGCGGGGACACCCAACCGCCTGGAGTACGCACAAGGATTTTTTGTTAAGAACGGCGATGGTTCGGCTGACTTCAAACCCATCGCGCATCTGTACAAGACCCAAGTCTTTCAGTTGGGCCGGTACCTCGGAGTGCCGGAGGAAATCCTGCATCGCCCGCCGACCACCGACACCTATTCACTGGAGCAATCGCAGGAGGAGTTTTATTTTTCAGTTCCGCTGAGAGCCATGGACCTTTGTCAATATGCGAAGAACCATGGAGTGGATCCGATAGAAGTTGCCCCCGTTGTGAGCCTGTCAGTCGAGCAAGTGAAGCGCGTGTATGCGCTTATTGATTCGAAGCTAAGTTCCACGCAATATCTCCATCTGCCGCCGCAGTTGGTTGAAGCGGTTGAAGAAGTTCACGCGGACTGACGGACATCGGGCTAACCCGGAACTGTGCACGCTCCTAACGCACGTCTGGCTACTTTATGTGTGGCATTGCTGGAATTCTGAAGCGCAACGCGGCTGTTGATGACGAGTTGCTGAGGGAAATGATCTCGACCCTGGGGCACCGCGGGCCCGACGGGCGAGGTGTATTCCTAGATGCGAACGTGGGCCTGGGGCACGCCCGGCTTAGCATTATTGACCTCGAGGGCGGCCACCAGCCCATGTCAGCCGAGGGCGGCACTCTGTGGATTACGTTCAACGGAGAAATTTTCAATTATCTCGAACTTCGAGCCGAACTCGAAAAACGAGGGCATAGGTTTACCACGCGCTCGGACACCGAAGTGATTTTGCGCCTCTATCTGGACAAAGGCGAGGATTGCGTCCTCGAAATGAACGGTCAGTGGGCGTTTGCGATCTGGGATGGACGAGAGCGAAAGCTATTTCTGTCGCGCGACCGCTTCGGAGTGCGGCCATTGTTCTACACGCAAGTGAATGGCGATTTCCTGTTCGCCTCGGAGATCAAGGCCCTTTTTGCCTGTCCTGAAGTCAAGCGCGACGTAGACGCGCTGGGATTGGACCAGATATTCACGTTCTGGGTCACGCTGCCGCCTCGCACCGCATTTGAAGGCATTTTGCAACTGCCACCCGGCCATTCGTTAACCCTGAAAAATGGGGAGCTTTCGGTTAAGCAGTACTGGCAGCCTGACTTTGCCGCTGCGGATCAATCGGCGACGGATTCCGTGGAGCAGAAGGCGGAGGAGTTACTGGCGATCATGGAAGACGCCGCGCGAATCCGACTGCGGTCTGATGTGCCAGTCGGCGCGTATCTCAGCGGGGGCATCGACTCGACGTTCACGACTGCCCT
>Ga0187818_10000214_pt1 | contig 18671 bp, 13 predicted proteins | sample NC_wetland_sal_i_14_FD_130581 | JGI IMG/M metagenome (GOLD analysis project Ga0187818, IMG submission 130581) | Wetland sediment microbial communities from Neuse River Estuary, North Carolina, USA - SO4_3 | ecosystem: Environmental > Aquatic > Freshwater > Wetlands > Sediment | place: USA... | reverse complement strand
TGGGTATGTTTGCTATATATCCGCTACGCTCGTAGGCGAGCAGGTTTCTAGAAACCCTCCGGCCTTCCGGAGGGTTTCTTTGTTATGAAGAAGAAAATCATTATCCTGATTGATGGCGGCTTTTTGCGGGTCAAGGCCAGACATGCTGGAAAGAAATACGATCCCGCGTTCATCGAGAAATTCGCGCACGTCTGCAAGATACCTGGTGAAGAAATACTGCGCATTCTCTACTACGATTGCGCTCCATACAGCGGAACGGTGAAGCTCCCCGTCTCCGGAACCCCGTACACGTTTCCGGGTTCGGACAAGTGGATGGACGAATTGGCCTGCAAGGACCTGTTTGCGGTCCGTCGCGGCGTGCTGAAATTCCGCGGTTACAAGCCAAAACACACGCCCGTCAACCTGGCTGCTGCTCTGACTGACGCGGATTTTGAAGCAGACTTTGAACAGAAGGGCGTGGATATGCGCATCGGTCTGGACATTGCCGCATACTCCGCCAACCGCGCCGCTGACAGGATCGTACTGGTGTCAAACGACACTGATTGCGTTCCAGCGATGAAGTATGGCCGCAAAGCCGGACTTCAAGTGGTGCTCATCGAACTCCCGAATAATAAGTGTGCGCGGGAATTGGTGATGCATGCCGACTATAAGCGACCCGTTCAATATCCATAGGTAAGTAGTGGAAACTCTCCGTCACGCCGAACTCTACCCACTCCTGATGTCGCCGGCCTTCGACCCGCGCCCCTGGGGCACGCTCGATCTCGCGCCGATTTATCCCAATCACAAGTTCAACGAGAGGATCGGCGAGGCCTGGCTCACAGGCGATAACTGCGAGGTGACAAACGGACCGCTGGCCAAGCGCACACTGGCGGAGCTGAGCAAGGAATTTGGCCGGGAGCTGGTGGGCACGGCGGCGCGCGACCCAGAGCGCTTTCCGCTGTTGCTAAAGTTCTTGTTTCCCGCGGAGAAACTCTCCGTGCAAGTGCATCCCGACGACGCGACGGCGCAGCGCTTCGGCGAACCTTGGGGGAAGTCCGAGTGCTGGTACGTGGCGCACACGCGGCCGGGATCGCAGGTCGCGCTTGGATTGAAACCCGGCGTCACGCGAGCCCAATTCGAGCAGGCAATCCATGAAAAGCGTGCCGAAGATACGCTGAACTGGATCAATATTTACCAGGGCGAGATGATTTACGTGGCCGGGGGCACGGTGCACACTCTGGGGCCGGGGTCGGTGCTCGTCGAAACTCAGCAGCAGTCCGACACGACCTACCGTCTTTATGATTACGGGCGGCCGCGGCCGCTGCACCTCGAACACGGACTGGCGGCGGTGAAAGAGCGGGTGGCCTCGGGCAAAGTGATCCGCCCCGCGCCGGTCAGCATCGATGGAGGGAAAAATCGGCTTTCCTCCATGATCGCCGCGCCCTATTTCACCGTGGACATGTTCGAGCTGCAAGAGTCGCACGAGTTTTCGACCCGCGACGCCTCGGGCAAGAACTCGGCGCAGATCCTGGTCGCGGTAGAAGGTTGCGGGATCGTGGAAACCGCGGGCCGCGCTCCGGTGACGCTGGCCAAGGGCGATGCGGTGGTAATTCCGGCTAGCTTGGGCGACTTCGCTGTGCGTCCGCAATGGGCGGTTGAGTTCTTGAGAGCCTACGTGCCCGGAACCGAAGTGCCTGAGCCTGCCACGCGCCTGTGAGTGGCCGCTATAACGGAGAGCGCTGTTGAGTGAATGGACGCTGTGGAAGATAGTTCGACGTCTTTTTCTTTACCTCGGGATCGCCCTGACCGTTCTCGTGGCCGTAGCCGTATTCATTGTCCTCACCAAGGGCCGCGTCCAGATCTCGGGCGGGTGGATTGGGTTGGTGGGGTACACGTCTCTGTTGTTCTGGGTAATAATCAGCAAATCTCGAGAGCGCTGGCATCGTCCGATGTTTGGCTGGCGGTCGCAGGCCTGCTGGCCGTCCATTTGCTGGCATTTGTGGCGATCTTGCGCAGCTACCCCCAATGGCGAATGATTTGGTTCATGCCAGTCGTTGTTCTTGAAGCCGGACTGTTCTCCGTTATTGTCAACATGTTGCTAGGCAACCGAGCAAACTGACGGCGACTGCGACCGCTCTAGTTAAGCTTTTGTCGGCAAAATGATAGGCTTTGAGTGCCTGTGAAGCCGAACCCACATTTCTATCCCGTAATTCTGGCCGGCGGCCGGGGCACGCGTTTCTGGCCGCTGAGCCGGAAGCGGCGAGCCAAGCAATTGCTCGCGCTCGACGGCAAGCGGACGATGATTCAGCAAACCGTGGCGCGCCTGGCGCCGCTCGCGTCGGCGCGGCGGTCTTGGATCATCACGAACGCTGACCTCCGGCCGACGATTCTGCGGCAACTGCCGAAACTAAACCCACAGCAGGTTATCGCCGAGCCTGCCGGGCGCAACACGGCGCCTGCCATCGGGCTGGCCGCGTTCCTGCTGCTGCGCCATGATCCCGATGCGGTGCTCGGCTTGTTTCCGTCGGACCACGTGATCGCGCAACCAAACGACTACCGCGCAACACTCGAAAAAGCGATTGAAATCGCTGCCTCGGGAGAGAATATTGTGGTGCTCGGCATTCGCCCGACTCGGCCCGAAACGGGCTATGGCTACATCGAAGCAGGCGCGGCGGATGAAAATGGCTCACTGCGCGTGCGCCGCTTCACCGAGAAGCCAGACCTTGTCAAGGCAAAACTGTTCCTCGACGCCGGCAATTATTTCTGGAACAGCGGCATGTTTTTGTAGCGCGCCGCCACGCTGGCCAATGCGCTCGGCGAGCACCTCCCGAACACGGCGCCGATTCTCGAAAAGATTGCAGCCGCGTACGGCACGCGCAAGTTCGCGGAGACTTTCCGCCGGCTGTATCCGAAATGCGAGAACATCAGCGCAGACTACGCGGTGCTTGAGCCGCGCTCGGCTAAAGGCGAAGGCGCATCGCGCATCTTCTGCCTGCCGTCGGATTTTGGCTGGAACGATCTCGGCTCCTGGACCGCGCTCCACGAGCACCACGCAGCAAGGGCGAAGCCAGCCGATAAGAGCCTGGTGAACGCCGCGGGCAGCTTTGCTTTGAACGCGAGCAATAATTACGTGCACGCGCCGGGCAAGTTCGTCGCCACCGTCGGCGTAAGCAATCTTGTCGTAGTGGAAACCGACGATGCTCTGCTCATCACTACACTCGATCAGTCGCAGGATGTAGGGAAAGTGGTGAAATATCTGGATGAGAAGAAGCTGAAGAGACTTGTGTGATGGTCGTCGGTCGGCAGTCGTCGGTCGTCCGCGAAACCATGGAGTGCAGCGAACCCCGGGTGAGCCAACGACTGACGATCAACGACTGACGGCCAACGACTGACGACCATAACCAATGACCGACATCCAATTTGGAACCGACGGCTGGCGCGGCATCATCGCGGATGATTTTACTTTTGAGAACGTGCGCCGCGTGGCCGGGGCGATCGCCAGCTACGTCCTCAAGCATGAGGATCCTGCTCGCGGCATCATTGTTGGCTATGACACTCGATTCTTATCCGATCACGCCGGCCGCGCCGTCGCTCAGGTGCTGGCCGCCGCTGGCATCCCCGTGCTGATCTCCAACGACTGCGTTCCGACGCCCGCCGTTTCCTACACCGTGAAAAAGCTGGGCGCGGCGGGCGGCGTCATCGTTACGTCGAGCCACAATCCGTGGAACTGGAATGGAGTGAAGTTCAAAGCCAAGTTTGGCGGCTCGGCCACGCCCGCAATTATGAAGATCATCGAAGACGAACTGGCTGCTGGGGCAATGCCGCGCGGCGATTCACCCGCGAAAATTGAAGAAGTTGATCTCAAGGCTGCCTATGTCGAAGGCGTGTGTCAGTTCGCCGATCTGGGTTTGATTCACAAGGCGAATTTCATGTTTGCCATTGATTCCATGTACGGCTCCGGACGAGGCGTGCTTCCGGGCATCTTCGACAAAAACGGGATCCGCTACGTGGCCATCCGCCAGGAAGCGAATCCGCTGTTTCCGGGCATCAATCCAGAACCGATTCTGCCCCACGTCGCGCTCCTGCAGGAAACGGTGGTGAAGGAGAAATGTCACGCGGGACTGGTGACCGATGGCGACGCCGACCGCATCGGCGCCGTGGCCGAAGACGGCAGCTTCGTCGATTCGCACAAGTGCATGTCCGTCCTGCTGAACTGGCTGCTGCAGCGAAAGAACTGGCCGGGCGATGTGGTGCGCGCCTTCAACACTACCGGCATGATGGACCGCATTGCCGCCCGCCACGGGCGCAGGCTGCACGAGTCCTCGATCGGGTTCAAATACATCGCCGACCTGATGATGGATCACGAAATTCTGATCGGCGGTGAGGAGTCCGGGGGAATCGGCTACAGCCGCTTCCTGCCCGAACGCGACGGCATCCTGAATGCATTGTTGCTGGCCAATGTGATGGCTGAAGAAGGCAAGCCGCTGGGCCAGTTGGTCTCTGATCTGCAGCGCGAATATGGCGAGCATCACTATGGGCGGCGCGATCTGCATATTTCCGACGAGATGAAGTATGGTGCGGTGCGCCGCGCGGGCGATGCGCACACCACGAAACTCGGCCCGTTTGCCGTGCTGCGCAAGGAGAATCGCGATGGCGTGAAGTTGTATCTCGACGCGCCCACCAACGGCAATGGCGCCGATGCTTGGGTCCTGTTCCGGGCCTCGGGAACTGAGCGTCTGCTGCGGGTTTACGTTGAGGCGGCAGCGCCGGAACTGGTCACCGAGATCCTCGAAAACGCCGAACGTTTTGTGCTCCAAGGTTAATGTCTCTTGATGTTTTCGGGAGAGGAAGGTGCCCCAGGTTCGATGAGGGTGCCCCAGGTTCGCGCCCGTCTTTTGGGCGCTAACCTGGGAGCCGCAGGTGCCTACTCTCGCCTATGGCAGGCGCCGAAACGCGATAGGATAATGACAACACCTTCCGGGATGACGACCGCCAGCGAAACCGTACACACCGATTCAGCGGAATCGCGCCGCTACAACCGCATCAAGCGGTGGTTGGGTGTTAGCGACTTCGCGCTCGGGCTGGCGCTGCTCGTTGTGCTGCTGGCAACGGGCTGGACGAACACGCTGCGCGACTGGGCCTATCCCGCATCGCAGAACTACAGTTTCGCCGTGTTCCGCTATGTATTGATGCTGGTGCTGATCAGCAAGGTGATCGGACTTCCGCTGGATTACTACGGCTTCCGTGTGGAGCATCGCTACCAACTTTCGAATCAGCGGCTGCGCTCCTGGCTGTGGGATGAATTCAAGAGCCTGCTGATCGGGCTGGTGCTCGCCACCGTCGTGGTCGAACTGATCTACTTCCTGCTGCGCCGGGTTCCCGAGAACTGGTGGCTGATCGCCTGGGCCGCTTTTATGGGCCTGTTCGTGCTGCTCGCGCAACTGGCGCCAGTCGTGCTTTTTCCGATTTTTTATAAATTCGAGCCGCTCGAAAACGAAGAGTTGAAACGCCGTTTGATCCTGCTCAGCCAGCGCGCCGGAACCCACGTGCGCGGCGTCTATCGCTGGCATCTCTCCGAGAAGAGCAAGAAGGCCAACGCCGCGCTCACCGGCCTGGGAGCGACGCGTCGCATCATCCTGGCCGACACGCTGCTCGATCGTTATTCGGACGATGAAATCGAGGCCGTGCTCGCCCACGAACTCGGCCACCACATCCATCGGCACATTCTGAAAAGTATCCTGGTGCAGGCCGGCATTACGTTTTTCGGTTTTTGGCTGGCCAATGAAGTTCTGCGCTACGCCGTGGAACGTCGCCAGATGTTCGAAACCATGTCCGACTTCGCCAACCTACCCCTGCTGATTCTGCTCTCGACCGTCCTGTCTTTGCTGCTGATGCCGGCGCTCAACGCGTATTCGCGTTTCAACGAGCGCCAGGCTGACCGCTACTGCTTCCAGTCGCTGGCCAGCGTGGAACCGTTTATTTCCTCCATGAACAAGCTGGCCGACCAGAACCTGGCCGAGCGCACGCCTTCGCGCTGGGTGGAATGGTTGTTCCACTCGCATCCGGCGGTCGCCAGACGGATCGCTGCCGCCGAGGGTTGGGCGAAGACGCACTAGGCATTCTTGTTCTCGCCCCGGGGTTGACGGGGGGACCGCAGAAGTCAGATTGGAGAAGTAACACCCTTCATTCCGCGCAAGATTTCTTCCACCCGGCGCAGGTCCTCTTCGGTGTCCACGCCCACGGTGTCAAACGGGGTTTCGGCGACGTAAATCGGAACGCCGTTCTCAAGAAATCGCAACTGCTCCAAGCGCTCGCTGCGTTCGAGCGAGGACTCGGGCCAACGCACGAACATGTCCAACGCTTTCTTCGTGTGCGCATAGAGTCCCAGGTGCTTGTAATACCGCTGCCCCGTCCCATCCCGGTCATGTGGAATGGTCGCGCGAGAGAAATACAACGCTCTGCCGGATGTGTCGGTCACAACCTTCACCGCGCCCGGATTGTGAACGTCAATTTCGGAGGCCAGCGTTTTCAGTGTGCCAACTTCGACCCCGGGCATCCGCATGAGCGCCATTAGACTTTCGATGTGCTCGGGGCGGGTCAGTGGTTCGTCGCCCTGGATATTCAGATACACGTCTGCCTTGAGCACGCCGGAGATTTCATGCGCGCGCTCGGTTCCCGAGCGATGCGCCGAAGACGTCATGCGCACTGGGAACCCACGTTGCCGGCAGCATTGCAGAATCTCGTCGGAGTCGGTGGCCACCACGACTTCATCCAGCAATTGGCACCGTTCGACGGCGCGGTACACCCAGGCGATCAGCGGCTCGCCGGCAATCTCGCGCAGCATTTTGCGCGGCAGGCGCGTCGAAGCCAGGCGCGCCGGAATTACAGCTACGACTTTCATGGACCTCAGTTTCGCACGGGAGCGGGGCTTTTGACGATGCCGGCGCTGCGTTCAGGGCTGGACGGGCGAGGACGTCCGTCCTCTATATGTCAGTTCTTACCCAGACGGTCGAGTTCCGCTTTCGCGGCAGTGACGACTGGGGCGCCGGCGCCACCGTCCTTCCAGCGTGCCAGGAATTCGCGATAAGCGTCTCTGGCTTTGGCCTGATCGCCCTGAAGGACAAATGCACGAGCCAGTTCGAGATGGGCCAGAGCCGCGAACGGGAAATTCTGAATCAAACCAGGATGTGCGATGATTCTCTGGAATTCGGCGGCTGCTTCTGCTCCTTGTTTGCTGAGCAAAAAGGCTTCGCCGCGCAAATAGACCGGGTACATGGGGCCGAAGGCGATGACCTGGAAGATCGAGGACTGACCCAACTCGTACGGTTTGGCGGTTTCCAAAACCGCGAGCGCGCGCCTAAGATCGCCCGCTTGCAGTTGCGCGGCTGCCTCGATCACGGGAAGCCAGTACTTGTTTAGTGTCGTGTCCGACGGGAATTCCTGCCTGAGCTTGTCGGCAAGCGTCTGCGCTTGCCTAGCCTCGCCCGCACGAGCGAGGGCCAAAGCGGCAAGGATTCGAGTATCGCGGCCGTCGGAGAGCCGCAGCGCTGAAACAGCCTGTTTCTGAGCCGGGCCGCGGTTGCCAAACTCGGCCTCCAGGAGCGCGCCATAGGCCTGCCAGTGGGCCGCGCGCTCGTTCTCGCGGAGCGCCGCAGCCGCCTCAGTAGCTTGGCGAACCAGTTGGCGCATTTCGCCGAGGCGTCCTCGGCAAGCTTCGGTCTGCGCGCGAGCCAGGAGAAGGATTTCGGAGATTTCCGGTTTGTCGGAAGCGAGCGCAGCCTGGCGTTGCATCTCCGCCGCATCGCTTTCAAGGAAGGCCAACTGGTAGCGCGTCAGGTATAGGTCAGATTCGCTCAGATTGTGACGCTGCATGTCGTCCAGGGTGGCACGAACCTCTTCCTTGCGGTCGAGATTAAGTAGGGCTTCCGCGAGGTTCGTGTAGCTGTACGCCACGCTGGCATTGAGCCGCAGGGCCTCCTGATACTCGGAGACCCCCTCTTCATACTGTCCGAGTGCATTGTGAATCATAGCCGCGCCGGTGTGAGGCACCGAATCGCGCGGATACTCACGCTCCCACTGCTGGTACACGCCGAGGGTCTTTTCGAGTTCGCCCGTAACAAAGTGATAGTAGCGAGACTCGATCTGAAAGCGCTCACGCTGACTGACGCGGTCGCGCAGGGCAAAGGCCTTGCGGAAGTGGTCTGCTGCGGAACTGAATTTCATGGCATCGTACCAGACCACTCCCAAACGGTCATAGGCCATGGCAAACGTCGGATCCAGCTCGATGGAGCGCTGGAAGTAGGCAACACTTTCCGCGTCTCCTTGCGCGTTTCGTATCGAGATCCCCTCGCTGTAGGCCTGCAAGGCTTTTAGCGATGGAGTGGTGGCCTGTTCGAGGGGCGCGTCGTATTTCTGCAGCGTGGCGAGGGACTCGCCCAGCCGGGCGCGAAGGTCAATGGCAGCTCTGTCCACCGCGCCGAGAACCTGTTCTTTGCCTTCCGCCCGCACCTGTTCGCGCGCCAGCACTTCGCCCGAGGCGCAATCGGCGGCGGTCAGCCCGATCACGTAGAGCGTGCCCATTCCTGCTATGGAGCCCGAGAGCACGGCCTGCCCTCCCGCTCGCTGGCAGAGCTCGCGCGCGACTACGGCGGTGATCGCCTCGCCCGGCGGACGCGCCATCAACCGCAGCGTCTCCTGCACCCTCTGCTCGGGAAGCAAGTAAATCGCCGGCGACTGCTCCAGATCCATCAGCAGCGCCTGCTTAATCGTGCCGTCGAAGACGGGGTCGCCGGTGGTGTTGTCGAAGTCGGCGACGACGATGGTGCCGCGCTCGGCCAGGGAAGGAGTTCGGCGGGATCGAGAGGGAGAGAACTTTGTGGCGACGAACCAAGTAGCGACCGACAAAATCAGCACCAGAGCGGCAATGGCAACCTTCATTGTGGGGCGGCGATTCGTGCGGGGAACGGGCGGCGGAGCAGGAGCGTGCAGGATTTCGGGTGGCGCGGTCTCAGAAGGCGCGGATTCGGGCGGCGGGCTGCAACGCGAAAAGACCGGCGTGTAGCTCCCCTTCGGAACGTCAATCCTGACTGCGTCACCGTGACTCTCGGTCTCGTAGTATTCGGCGAGCGCCGTGCGCAGGCGTCCGGCCTGCACGCGGACAAACGCGTCCAGCCGGGGATCGAAGGAGGAGCGGCGCTGAAACGCTTCCATGGCGACAACCGATTCCTTCAGTTCGTCACCGTGCCCGGCCAGGGTTTTCTCGACGATGAAGCTGAGGAAATTGCGGAGTTGCTCGGCGTTGCGGAAGCGCTGAGAGGTGAGGATCTTAGGCAGTTCCGCCCGGATCTCCTCGGGCGAGACCTCTCGCACAGCAGATTCGCTGTCGCTCACTTCAGGCATGAAGTTGCGTTCCGAATCTGGGGGAGGACCTCGCAGTATAGCACGCTCTCTCTGGAACCGGGCTCTGGGCTTTCGGCTCTTGGCGGGTAGCGCCAACTCCCACGCATGTTTGCCGGGACCAAAAGCCCGAGAAATGAAACCTTCGCAACTCGCTCACGTAACTTATTGAAAACACTGGGAAAGAAACCGTTACTTACCTCGGGAAACTTGTTGGATGCGCCCGTCTTCGTTTATTCAGAGGCGCGATGTCCGATCCAGGCGGGATGACGGGCCTACAGGGCAAGCTGGAATACCTGAAAGGAGCCATCAGAATGCGGCAAGAAATAGCTCTGGCAATTCTTTCTCTGCTTCTTCGAATTGCGCTTCTGGTGACCTTTGCTTCCGGACAAGTCGCGGGGCAGCCCCGGGAAGTATCCGTACCCGCGCAACGGACCAGCGTGGCGCACAGCCTGAAGACGGCTACCAAGACCGGCGAGATGATCGAGCTTCGGTCGGGCGGACACTTGCTGGGCTTCCGGCCCGACCGCGCCTACCTCGCGGCGCGCGACCACGCCCTCACCGTCGAATTCCGCGGCACGCCGGGAGTGATGCCGCGCCTGCTCGATTCCTCCGGAAGCGTCGCGAACGCCGCCGCAAACACAAAAGTGTGCTACGAGGATCTGTGGCCAGGCATCAGCTTGACCTACGAAACCAATTCCAAGGGGATCACCGAGAGCACGTACCGGCTGACGACCGGGGCCGATGTCGCCAACATCCGCCTCCGCTACAACGTGCCCGTCTCGCTCGAGAAGAACGGCACGCTGCAGTTCAAGTTCTCCACCGGCTATTTCACTGAATCTTCGCCGGAGGCTTGGCAGGAGATTAACGGCAAACGCGTGCCGGTGACGGCGGCGTTTAAGAAATCCAATGGCGAGATCGGATTCCAAGTGGGCAGCTACGATCCCAACTACCCGCTGACCATTGATCCGATCTGCCGCTGGCAAACCTTTTTCCAAAGCAGTGACGCAGTAAGAACTCAAAAGACCTTTTAGGAGGAACCATGAAACGATTCTTGATTCTCGCTCTTCTAGTTTTGTCACTACCAATCGCGGCCTGGGCGCAAGGCGCACCCATGGCCGCCTCAAACGGTTCGGTGACGGACCTCGGCAGTCTGGCCAATTACGGCTCCATAGCCTACGCGGTCTCAGCCAAGGGCGACGTAGTCGTTGGAGCTTCGATCGCCGATGTCCCCCAGCACTATTGGCGGGCCTTCCGGTGGACGGCGGCCGGCGGCATGCAGGACCTGGACTCATCGCCTCAGGATAGCGCCACCGCTGACGCCTACGGCATTTCTGCCGACGGGAACGTGATTGTCGGAATCTACGGCCACTACCCCGACTGCAACCCCGGCTGCGCTTTCCAGTGGACGACGTTCGGCGGCTTCCAGTGGCTTCCTAACGTACCGGGCGGGTGGTACAGCCCCACGCCCACCGGCGTTTCGAAAGACGGCGGCGTCATCGTGGGATGGGCCCACCAATCCTATGGGGGCCCGGACCACGCCTGGCGGTACACCGGTTTGACGGGCTTCGTGGACCTCGGCGCCTTGCCGGGTTCCTGCTGCGGCTCCCAGGCGTTGGCCGTCTCCGAAGACGGCACCGTCGTGGTGGGTTACTCCTATGACGCCAACATGCAAGTGCATGCCTTCCGCTGGACCCAGAAGAGTGGCCTGCAGGACCTGGGCTTTTTGCCCGGTGGAAATTATTCGAATGCCAGCGGCGCTTCCACCAACGGCAACGTGGTCGTGGGATATGCGGTTACCACCGTAAACTGCCCCGTCGGGTTATCGAGTTGCAACGTCCCCTTCCGCTGGACAAAGGCCACCGGCATGGTGCCGCTGGGCCTGCTGCCCGGCGACTGGTGGACGGTGACTACCGGAGTTTCCGCGGATGGCAAAACCGTCGTGGGCTATGACTCGCAGAACTGCTGCAACTGGGTTCCCTGGCACTGGACACAAACCACCGGCAAGCAAAGCATCAGCGACTGGCTCGCCGCCGTGGGCGTAGACGCGACCGCATTTACTTTCTATAGCGCGTATGCGGTAAACGCCAATGGCTACGGAGTGGTGGGGCAGCTGACCACCGGCGATGCCTATCTGGCGCTGGCGACCTCGAACAAAACAGGCATGCCGACGTTTTCGCCGAAGCCCGGCACTTACCACGGCTCGGTGTCGGTGACGCTCAGCCATACCTCGCCGAACGCGAGTATCTATTACACGACCGACGGCAGCACTCCGACCAAGAATTCGACGCCCTACACGGCGCCGATTCAGGTCACAGTCACTACAACGATTAAGGCGATCGCCATCGTGCCCGGCTATCCGCAGAGTAAGGTCGCGACCGGCAAGTACACGATCAAGTGAACCAGTGTGAGAACGCGCAGGTATGGGAGGGGCCTGCGCGTTCTCTCCAGTTGGGCCAGGTGGGCATTGGAATCTGCGATTCGCGCCCGCCCCTATTTGCGGTGGCAACGGCGCAGTATTCCATTTTCCGGCTACCGGCTCCGAGCTCTGCACAACCGCGCGGACGTAGTGTAATATCGAATAGGGATGCCCGGGACGCTGCGGGATGGAACGTTTTTGCGGCGTCCACGTTGCCCTCCAGTTGGCCTCCAACCGTCGCTTACGGCGGCAATGTGCAAAATCGGTGGCGGAAGCTGTCGCGCGGGCGGAATCCTCTGGTTCGAATCGTGGCGGTGTAGCTCAGGTGGTTAGAGCGACGGTCTCATAATCCGTAGGTCGTGGGTTCGAGTCCCACCGCCGCCACCAGGTTTTCTATCAGGCGGCCGCCAAGGCGGAAAAGCCCCGTCCCTTTCTTGATGAGTGAATCGCACATGAAAGAGTTGCGCGCTCCTGCCGCAGCTCCTTTGCCGTATCCTCGCTGACACGCTGTGTGCCGCGTCACACAGGACGCTGCCGAACATCCACCTCCGAAATCCCTTCGTGTGTTGAAATCCAGGTTTGGCCCGCACCTTGCTTTCTATTTGCGGCGTTGTCGCCGAGGTTTATAGTTCACTATCCTGAGAAGAGGAGTTATGAAGCCACCCATCGCGTCGGTTCGAACTGCGGCCGCGGCTGGCCTCGTCCTTTCACTTGCGTTCGGAGCGGTCGCAGTCTGGCGCGCCTCGCGGGCTCTGCATTCGGCAGCCGTCGATGTTCGCTCTGAACACGAGATTCACTTCGTGGTTCGGCCTCTGCCCTCGGCGGTTTCTGCCGATTTTGAGGTCATCAGTTCTCCCGCCGTGTTCTTTCAGGCAGCCCGGTTTCAGGATCATCTTTATATTGCCGGTCCTGCAGGCCTGCTGGAATACGAACCGAGTGGTGCCCTGCTGCGCCAATACGCCGTCGGCCGTGAACTCCCCGGGTCGCCGCTCATCGCGCTTGCGCCCGCCGTTCTGACAGACGCCCGCGAACCGGAACTCATCCTTGCTACCGCGAACGACGGGCTGTTGGCCTTCAATGGCCGGGCCTTCCGGCAGATTTTCCCGTACGACTCAGAGGCACGCGCTGTCACAGCGATTTTGCCTTTTGCTTCCGGCCATCTTCTCATTGGCACCAAGAAGCGGGGTGTGCTCGTCTATGACGGAAAGCAGATTACGGTTTTCCATCCCACGTTAAGAAACATCTACGTGACCGCTCTGGCCGGAAGCGAGTCGGACCTGTGGGTCGGTACTTTGGATCGTGGCGTTCTGCACTTCCACGCTGGCCAGACCGACAGCTTCGCCGAAGCGCAGGGACTGCCCGATCGCCAAGCCGTATCTGTTGCGATCTCCGACGACACAACCTACGTCGGCACGCCCCTGGGCGTGGCTGTCTTCAGCGCCGGACGCTTTTCGCGCGTGCTCGCTCCCGGCGTGCTCGCCACCGCCCTGCTTGTGACCCACAACCAGCTCTACGTCGGATCGGAAGACCAGGGCGTGATTGCGATTCCACTTGAGGGGCGTCATCCCAACTCCGACGTGGGCCGCGACTCGCAATTGTCAGAAGTTCGACAAATCTTCACCTCCGGGGACGTCGTATTCGCTGTGGCCCGCAATGGTCTCTACCGGATGAATGGGCGCGGATTCGGCTGGCAGCGGGTACTCGAAACAGGCGCCGCGACCCTGAGCGACCGAAACATCTCTGCGCGCGCGGCCGACGGGAGCGGCCGCCTTTGGGTAGGTTACTTCGATCGTGGAATGGATGTTCTCGCACCCGATAGCAGCCGCGCGACTCACGTCGAAGACGAGCACGTGTTTTGCGTCAACCGCATCTTGATTGATGCGAAGGCCGGCGCCATCGACGTCGCCACCGCCAACGGCCTGGTTCGCTTCGACAACTCCGGCAGCGAGCAGCAGGTGCTGACTCGCGCCGATGGACTCATCGCCGACCACGTGACCGACGTCGCTGCTTACCGCGACGGGCTCGCGCTGGCGACCCCTGCCGGGCTGACCTTCCTCGACGCGAGCGGCGCCCACAGCATGTACGCGTTTCATGGGCTGGTGAATAACCACGTCTATGCGCTCGGCGTTTCCGGCGAGGAACTCATGGCCGGCACGCTCGGCGGCCTCTCGCTTCTCGACAAAGGCAACGTCGCGATGAACTACACCACTGCGACTTCTAACCTGAAACATAACTGGATCACCGCCGTTGTGCCGGTGGGCGAGGAATGGATGGTCGGCACGTACGGCGCCGGCATTCTCGGCCTCGACCGCGCGGGACGCTTCCATTCTTTCGAGACCGCGTCCGGCCCGTTCGAAGTAAACCCCAACGCCATGTTAGTAACTCCTAACTATGTCTTGGCTGGCACCTTGGGAAACGGGTTGTATCTCTATAATCGTCAATTCGGGCGCTGGTCCGTCATTGACACCGGTCTGCCGTCTTTGAATGTAACTGCCCTCGCCATCGGCAACGGTTACATCTATGTCGGCACGGATAACGGTCTGGTCCGCATTCCAGAACAGAAGCTGCACTCATGAAAAACTTCATCTTGTCGGTTCTTGTTTCGGTTCTGACTTCGACTCTGGTATTGGCTGACGCCGGCATTCTTATACCGCGCGATAAGCAGCAGCCTGACCCGGCGATCCTCTCGCTAGAAGAAATGGAAATCACCATTCGCATCGACAACGGCGACGCCCGCGTCTTCGTGCGCCAGGTCTTCGCCAATCACACCAGCGGAATCCAGGAAGGGAACTACGTATTCGCGCTCCCCAGCCACGCCACCATTTCCGATTTTGCCACCTGGGACGGGCCTACGAGGATTCCCGCAGTAATCCTGGAACGCAAGCGCGCCGAAGAAATCTACAACCAACTGAAGCAGCAGGCCGTTGATCCCGGCCTTCTTCAAATGGGCGAGCGCGGCGCCGAAGAAGCCAAGCGCACTTCCGTCTTCAGCGCCCGCATCGTTCCCATTCTCGCGTTCGGAACGAAGCGCCTGGAGATCGAGTATCACGAATCGATTCCGGTAGAGAATTTGAAGTCGTACTTTGCCATCCCGCTGCGCCCGGACGCTTATCAGGCCCAGGCTGCTCGCCATCTTCGCATCAATTTCGAGCTGCGCACGGCGCACGCCATTCGCAACTTCCAGGCGCCGGCCAAGAGCTTCCCTCTGCAACTTGAGCAGAACACCGCGCACCTCGTCACTGGCCATTTCGAAGGAGAGAACGTCAATCTTGGGGAAGACTTCGTCACCACCTACGATCTGGACCCGGCTGCGTCGGACACGCTGCAGATTCTGACCTACCGCAATCCGGTCAGCAGCCAGCCTTCTCCGACCGAGACTGCCCCCGTCCGCAGCACGAACGAGCCCGGTTTCTTTGAAGCGGAAGCGCTGCTCGGGGTTGGCGCATCCTCCGCTCCTGCTGCGAACGCAACCAGTGGCGCTCCCAGGACAGTGATTCTTCTGTTCGATACTTCACTCTCCATGCAATGGGGGAAGCTGGAGCGCAGCTACCAGGCTCTGGAAACGCTGCTGCGGACTCTGCGTCCATCCGATCACTTCAGCTTGGTGCTCTTCAATACCGAGACCCACGCACTGCCGCTGAGTTCCGCCGATGCAGGCAGCATCCAGCGTGCTATTGACTTTGTTCGCGCCAGCCGACTGCGAGGCGGCACCGATTTGCAGCGGGCGCTCCAGGCCGGACTGCTGCAAGCCGCCGCTCCGGGCGCGGTCAACACGTATCTCGTCATTCTGAGCGACGGTGGCGCGACTCGGGGCCCGATCACGAATGGCAAACTTGCGAGTTGGTACGCCTCTGCGTGGAAGCAACTGCCGGAGACGCAGCGCCCGCGTACTTACGTCCTTGCTGTCGGCGACGATGCCAACTTGCCGCTGTTCCGCATGCTCGCTCGCCAGGATGGACTCCTCGAACACGTGCTCTCTACCGAGCCGATGGAGTTCAAGCTGAACTCGTTTCTCTCGAAGATTGGCCGCAGTCCGATCAGCCAACTCGATCTTGCGGTAGCGCCGGAGAGCGCCGTGGATACGGTCTACTCGCTGCAAGCCGCAACGTTTTCCGGATCGCTGGCTGCATGGGTCGGGCGTTACCAGAAACCACAGGAGAACGTGAGCTTCAAGGTCCACGGTGTGCGCGATGGAACTCCCGTGGAGATGACGGGCAAGGTTAACTTCCCGCGTGAGTCTTTCGATCATCCGCAACTGCCGCGGCTCTGGGCTCGTGCCCGGGTTGACGCCCTGCTGGAAAAAATTGAGCGGGAAGGCGAAGACCAAGCCACCATCGACGAGATCATCCGCCTCGCCCGCCAGTACAAGTTCGTCACGCCCTACACTTCGTTTTTGGCCGTGCCGCGCGCGTTGCTGCGTCCGCGCGTCATCCGCCCCGGCGATCCGGTACTGCGCGTCAAGACCGATGAGTCCATCGTCTCGGTGGTGGCGCTGTTTCCGTTCGGATTGGTTCAGCCGCTGCGGTTTCTCTCATCGGAAGATATCTGGCAGACTCGCTTTCTTGCTCCCACCGACATGCAGGATGGAACCTACACCGTGCGCCTCATCCTGCGCGATCGCTTGGGACAGACGTATCGCGAATCAAAGACGTTTGTGATCGCCAGCAAGCCGCCCGTGGTCGAAGTGAAGCTTGACCGCAATCGTTTCCAGCGCGGCCAGGCGATTGCCCTGAAAGTCCACGCCTCCGCGAGCACACGCACACTGATGGCGCGGCTGGAAGGGGCGGCGCCTGTCGAACTCAGGTGGAATCCGCAGGCTGCTGCCAACACCGGCGAGTTGATCATTCCCCAGCAGACCATTCCCGGCGCTTACAAGCTGACCGTCACCGCCGAGGACATCGCCCACAACATTGGAACGAGGGAGGTGCAAATTGAAGTGCTTCCTTGATCTATTCCGCAAACGCACCCGCCTGCTGGCATCTGCGGTGTTTGTCTTCGCTTTGGGATATGCCATCTCTGCGCTCGGCGAGCTGCCTTCCTGGATTCGCAACATCGAAGCCTCGAGCGCGCTGGAGGCCGTCTTCTTCCGCATGATGTCGCTGCCCGGAGGCGCGGTGCTCTTTCGCCGTCCTCCCCGCGAGACTCGGCCCGCGCTGGGTGACCTCATCAAGAGTCAGCCGCGCAACGCCGACCTTTATTCTTTGCGGGCTCTGGAGGACGAACAGCAGCTCGACTTTGCCGCTGCCGAGTCCGATTGGAAATCCTGCGTCGACAATTCTTCCGACAAGATCGGGGCTCAGTTCGCCCTCGCCGACTTCTACCACCGCCGCCTGCGGCCAGCCGACGAAATCAAGACGCTATCGTTGGTCGCGAATGCTGCACCCATCGCAGCCGAAAAGCTCACGGCGCCCGCGCAGCAGCGCTCCTGGCAGGCGTTTGAGCGCATCTTCGGAGTGATTCAAGCCCATGGCCTGGCCAAAGAGGACTCCATCGCCCAGTACCGGGCCTGGATCGCCCGCTATCCGCAGGAGCAATCGCTCTACGTGCGCTTCCTGCAGTATCTAGTCGCGCAAAAGGAATACGCTGCCGCCGGACAACTCATCGCCGACTACCGTAAACAGTTTCCGAACGATCAGATTTTCCCGATGAAGGCGAAAGCCATGGTCGAGTACCGTCGCGGCTCCGTCCGCGACGGGCTCGCCGTGTACGAGCAGAGTTTCCAGCCGCTGTGGGATCCGGAATTGGTCAAGAGCTATTTCGATCTCCTGCGCGATACCCAGAATCTTCGCAAGTTTCTTGACCAGGCTCGCGCCTCGCTCAACGCCCATCCCGAGGACTTGAACGCGACCGCGCGTATCTTCTATTACTACCAGCAACAGGGTAAGCTCGATGTGGCCCAGCAGGCCATTGCGGACTTCCGTCTGCGCAAGGAAGCCGGCAAGTCGCCGTGGACTACGCAGGAGCTTTACGTCTGCGCGCGGCTGCTTGAAGATATTCACAATTATCCCGAGTCGGCGCGTTATTACTTCGCCCTCTACAACAGCCAGGGAATGCCCGACGCGCAAGAACAGGCGCTTGCCGGTCTGACGAATCTGCTGCTGGCCGCTCCGGAGACGCCGATCCGATTCGGTTCCGGTGAACTCTCCATGTATCGCGACATCGCCACCATGGACCAGGGGCCCGGTTATCTGAACGGCGTTCTTTCCCTGCTCCTGAACACCACGCAGCCGGCTTCTCACTACGCAGAGGAAGAGCAGCGCGCCGTACCCTATTTCCATCGGTCTCGCGCCGCCGAATTACTGGCCTTGCTCGATGCGAAGTTTCCGAATTCCTCTCGTCGCCCGGAACTTCATGCCAAACTGCTCGAGTTCTACTCCGGCGCGGCGGAAAGCGACGCGGTCATTCAGGGCGGCCACGAGTTTCTCGCGAATTTCCCGAAGGCTTCGCAGCGTACCGCGGTCGCCTTGCTCATGGCCGATGCCTATTCGCGAAAAGGCGACTCGACAAATGAGTTCGCCATCTACGATTCTGTGCTTCAGGAATTGGCGCTGCAGGCGCAGAACCTGCCGCTGGGATCGGCAGAAGAGGGATCGGCGGAAGAGGGGCTGAGATCCATCAACAACTTCTCGCCCGCAACGGCGAACCCGGCGGAAGCGGAAACAGAAGGCGAAGAGCAGGAGGCGGGCGCGCCGGAAGAAAACGCCAGCCCACCACAACGCAGGACCAACCAGGCTTTTCAGGTCAACACACGTGCATCAGTTGCTGCGCAGGGGGGCGCTCGATCGCCGGAGTACGCGCGCGTGCTGGAGCGCTATCTGGCGCGCTTGGCCGAGATGAAAGAAATTCCGCAGGCGCTGGGCGTGCTGCGGAAGGAGAT
>Ga0187818_10000213_pt1 | contig 18705 bp, 13 predicted proteins | sample NC_wetland_sal_i_14_FD_130581 | JGI IMG/M metagenome (GOLD analysis project Ga0187818, IMG submission 130581) | Wetland sediment microbial communities from Neuse River Estuary, North Carolina, USA - SO4_3 | ecosystem: Environmental > Aquatic > Freshwater > Wetlands > Sediment | place: USA... | reverse complement strand
CCCTCGGCGAGCAGCAGGTAATGAAGCGGTGTGTACGGCAGAAAAATTCCCAGGTAGCGGTTGAAGGGCGCAACCTCGTCGGAAATCGCGCTGGGCGTCTTTTTCGGGAGCAGAGCTTTCGGAAGCAGAACGATGGGCCGCTGTATGGACTGCAAGACCGTCCGCGCCGCACCATCGAATTCGCAGATTTCCTGCGCGGCCTGCAAATCCGGAACCATCACGGCGAACGGCTTCTCCACCCGGCGCTTCCGCTGACGCAGCAGAGCTACGGCCGCAGGGTTTGTTGCATCCACTGCTAAGTGGAAACCGCCTAGACCTTTCACCGCCACGACCAGTCCGGCATGCAGCCCGGAGGCCGCCTCGGCGATGGGATCGCGGCATTCGATCCGCCGCCCAGCCTTATCCCAGAGTTCCACTCGAGGTCCACATTCCCAGCAGGCGTTAGGCTGGGCGTGAAAGCGGCGGTCCAGCGGATTCTGGTATTCCGCAAGACATGCCGGGCACATGGGAAACGCCGCCATCGACGTGCTCGGGCGGTCGTAAGGAATATCGCGAATGATGGTGAAGCGCGGCCCGCAGTTGGTGCAGTTGATGAACGGATAACGATAACGCCGGTCATTCGGGTCGAACATTTCACGCAGGCAGTCCGGACATATGGCGACGTCCGGCGAAATGAGGGTGCGAACTTCTTCTCCCTCGTGGCTATGAACAATCAGAAAGTCCCGATCGTTATTGCAAGGCACGGCATGGACGGCTATGCTCGTAATCCGCGCCAGCGGCGGCGCTTCGGCGGGCAGGTGCTCAACGAAATCCTGGACCGTTTCTGCCGGCCCCTGGATTTCGATGGTGACTCCGGCGGACGTATTGCGAATCGTGCCTCTAAGGCGCCTGCCGGTGGCGAGACGATAGACGTACGGCCGGAACCCAACTCCCTGCACAATGCCGGAAACGTCGATCTGGCGCCGAACCTCCATACCTCATCAGCTCGCGGTGTTCTTCGCCAGCGGTTTGCATGCCCTGCGGCGCTCGCTCAGCCACATCATCCATTCATGCAAACCGTTGCCGGTCAGGCAAGACACTTTCACAATCTCCATCCCGGGATGCACCTTGCGGGCATTTTCCGCCGCTGCTTCGATGTCAAACGGAACATAGGGAAGGAGATCAATTTTGTTCAGCACGAGCAAGTCGGACTTGAAGAATATGGACGGATATTTCAGCGGTTTGTCTTCGCCTTCGGTAACGCTCAACACCACGATCTTGGCCGCTTCACCCAGGTCATAGCTGGCGGGACAAACCAGGTTGCCCACGTTTTCGATCAACAGAAGATCCAGGTCTTCAAGTTTCCAATCCGCCAAATGACGTTCGATCATGCGCGCATCCAGGTGGCAAGTACCGCCGGTCGTGATTTGCTTTACGGGGAAGTGAAATCGCTTCAGCCGGTTCGCATCGTTTTCCGTCTGAATATCGCCTGTCAATACGGCCACGCGATCATGCCGCGGCAGGGTTTCCAGGGTGCGCTCCAGGAGACTGGTTTTGCCCGAACCGGGAGAACTGATGAGGTTCACACACAAAATACCGTGCTCCAAAAAACGGGCACGCAACTCAGCGGCGATGCGGTCGTTCTCACTGAGTACTTTTCGCTCCAACGGCACTCGGTCCATATTCTTCCACCTCCAGATAGGCCAACTCCAACTCATCTCCACTGATGCATGTGGTTGCCAGGCTCGCGCATTGCGGACAGCGAGAATCGTAGTCGTGCACGACGAATTCACATCCGCAGAGCTGACAACGATGGCGGCGGGGACAGACCTCGATCCCCAGTTCAAGTGCCTCCAGATCGGTCTCGTGAACGATCGCTTCAAAACAGAAGCGCAACGCGTCCTGATCGATGGCTGCCATTTCGCCAATCCGGACACCGACTTTGCACGGATAGGTTCCCGGATGGAGGCCCATCTCGGTTCTGACCGCTTCCAGCACCGAATTCGCGATTCCCATCTCGTGCATAATTTCTCGTAGAGACGCGGCTTGCCGCGTCTCCCGCCGCGTCCAAAGGAAACGGGGCAAGCCCCGTCTCTACACGAACTGTTAGCAGATGCGCGGCAATTGATCGCCTGCGAGCATGTCCACAATGCGGGTCGTGCCGAACGGCGTTCGCATGGTCACCAGCCCCGGGTTCTCTTTTCTTACCGTGCCAATGATCTGCGCCTCCGCTCCCAGGGGATGTTGTCTTATCGCCTGCAGCACCGCGTCGGCAGCCTCGGGCGCCACGATTGCGATCAGCTTGCCTTCGTTGGCGACATATAAGGGATCGAACCCCAGCAACTCGCACGCACCTCGAACCTGTTCGTAAATCGGAAGGGAACGTTCTTCCAGTTCGATGCCAACCCGCGAACGCTCCGCGATTTCGTTCAGCGTGCTGGAGACTCCGCCTCGCGTCGGGTCGCGCATGCAGCGAATGTCGCGAGTTGTACCCAGCATCTCGGCCACCAGCGTGTGCAAGGCGGCACTGTCGCTTTGGATCTGCGTCTCGAATTCCAGCCCCTCGCGCTGCGCCAGAATCGCGATGCCGTGATCGCCGATCGAACCGCTCAGGAGCACCTTGTCTCCTGGACGGGCACGGTCGGCGGAAAGGTCGACTCCTTCTGGCACCAGTCCAATTCCTGTCGTGTTGATGAACAGCCCGTCGCCCTTACCTTTCTCGACGACCTTGGTATCGCCAGTCACAATCGGCACGCCCGCTTCCGCTGCCGCCTGGCGCAGCGAATTCACCACGCGCCGGAGGTCGTCCATCAAGAAGCCCTCTTCGATGATGAAGGCGGCGCTCAAAAACAGCGGCGTTGCACCGCCCATCGCCAAATCGTTCACCGTGCCGTGAACCGCGAGCGAGCCGATGTCGCCGCCGGGAAAGAACAGTGGCTTCACTACGAAGGAATCGGTGGTGATGGCTAGACGCTGACCATTCACATTCACGATTGCCTGGTCATCCAGACGCGCCAACACCGGATTCTGGAACGCAGGCAGGAAGACGTCGCGAATCAACTCGGCGCTCAACTTGCCGCCGCTGCCGTGCCCCAGCAGAATTCTGTCTTTGGCCGCGAGCGGCGCCGGGCAACTGAGTTCGAAGTTAATTTCGACGCCGGTTTTCGTTGACACGCGCCCTCCTAACTCGCGACCGCATGGCGCCGATAGTGATAGTACGCCGCGCATGCCCCCTCAGTAGAAACCATTGGCGCTCCCAATGGATTTTCCGGCGTACATCGCATGCCGAATACCGGACAATCCGTCGGCTTCTTCAATCCCTGCAAAACCTGGGCGCTGATGCACTCGGCGGGCTCGTCTACTGCAATTTCGCCCAAATCAAAGACTCGGTCCGCGTCAAAAGCGGCGTATTCCTCGCGCAAACGCAAACCACTTTGTGGGATCGGCCCAATTCCGCGCCACTTTTGGTCGGCGATTTCAAACACCTCGGCCACGATCTGCTGTGCCGGCAGGTTCCCCTGGTAGCTCACCGATCTCACATACTGGTTTTCCAGCCGCGCCACGCCCGCCCCGAGTTGCCGGGCTTCTAGTTGTCGCACCAGCATGAGGACCGCTTCCAAAATATCTACCGGTTCGAATCCCCCGACCACAATCGGTATGCGAAAATCGCGAACCAGGTCCTCATACTCCTTACACCCCATCACGGTGCAGACATGGCCAGGCGCAATGAAACCCTGCACCCGGTTTGCGCTGGAAACCATCAAGGCGCGGATCGCCGGCGGGACCAGCACGTGCGAAACCAGCATGGAAAAGTTGGTGAGACCTTCGCGCCGGGCTTGCCACGCGGCCATCGCATTCGCCGGAGCCGTGGTCTCGAAACCAATCGCTAGAAACACGACTTTACGGTCCGGATTCGAGCGGGCGATCTTTACCGCCTCAGTCGGGGAGTACGCGATGCGAACGTCCGCGCCCTGGGCCTTGGCCCGAAACAGATCCGAACGGGACCCAGGCACCCGCAGCATGTCTCCGTAGGAAACCAGGATGACGTCCGACTGCAGCGCTAACGCGATCGCCTTGTCCACGGTTTCAAGCGGCGTGACGCAGACTGGACATCCCGGGCCATGCACGAGTTCGATCGCGCGCGGCAGCAGTTCGTCAATGCCGTAGCGCATGATGGTGTGGGTTTGGCCGCCACAGATCTCCATCAGCACCCAGGGCCGGGTTGTGCGCTGGACAATCTCAGCCGCCAAGGCCCGCGCAATACGATGGTCGCGGTATTCGTCCAGATATTTCATAGACTGAACCCCAGCGCAAAACCCGCAGGCACAACTCTAACCACAGGCGAACCGCCTATCGGTGATTAAGATCACACCTTGATGTGAGCCAGAACCGGGAGGGCGCGCCAGCGAAACTTCAGCTTGCAAGGGAGTCCAGCGAGGCCTCGGAGTGAGTACCGGCGAAATTGCTATTCCGCTGGCGGTAGTTCCGCCTCCAGCGCTCCCATCTCTTCCAGAAGCTTGTAGGTGCGCTCGGCTTCGAACGCGTCCACCCGGCTAATGGCGAAGCCAACATGGACCATCACATAGTCGCCCAGGACAGCCTCGGGAACAAAGTCCAGGGATACCTGGCGCACGATCCCGCCGAACTGCACGCGCGCTGCGCGCATCTGACCCAGCTCTTGAATTTCGAGGATCTTCCCTGGTATGGCAAGGCACACGGCAACTCTCCCCACGGTAAGTACAACATTGATCGTTACCGCGATCTGTGACAGCCGACACACCGCAGTGTGACGAGAAAGGGATGAGCGCGCAGTAAGGTTGGACCTAGCCAACGCCACCGGAAAAGCGCAAAATCGACTCCTCCGTAGGCTCCGTTGGATGGGAGCGTAACGATTCGGGGTGACACGTCACTATTCATTTGGAATAGCCGGAGTGAAGTATGGCGGGAACGACCTCACCAACGGTTAAGGAAGTTCTTGACCAAGAGTTGCAGCAGGTCGAGACGTCGCGCCACCTGCGACTTGGGCACGATACCCGGCGCCCAGCCGCGGGAGAGAGTCTGATCGGGCTGGCGTTTTCCGGCGGCGGAATCCGCAGCGCCACGTTCAACCTGGGCGTCTTGCAGGCGCTGGCGCGCTCGCGATTGCTGGGCGCCTTTGACTATCTCTCAACCGTCTCGGGTGGCGGCTATATCGGCGGCTGGCTGATGGCCTGGATGCACCATCAAGGCATCGGAATCCAAGAGGTTGAAGCGAAGCTCTCGGCATCGCCCGACGCCCCGCGTGAGTCGTCTGACCCTCCCGAAGTTCATTTTCTGCGCGACTACAGCAACTACCTGACACCGCGAAAAGGCTTGCTCGGCGCCGACTTCTGGGCCTTTGCCGCCAGCTATCTTCGCAACACAATCTTGAATCAGATCATTCTTTTGCTGGCGCTGCTTTCCCTGCTGTTGCTGCCGCGCAGCTTTGCGTATCTCCTACATCTTCTGGAAGATGCGGAAGCGCCTCTGCAAGGAAGATTCTCCGAAACCGTGGAGCCCTACATGGAGTCCCAATACTTCGCACTGGGGCTGGGACTTGCATTCGCGTTCCTGGCGGTCGTTTTTATCGGGCTGAATCTCGTTTCGGTCGATCCGCGAAGCAAGCGAAGAGACTGTTGGTTCACTCAGCAATGGGCCGTGCAGGCCTTGATCGTCGTACCCCTGTTTCTAGCGGCGGCCCTCTTCACCTACGGGCTCGGCCAATTTCTCACTGAGTGGCAGATCGTGCAATATCCGCGGTACCGCGCCCCAGTGTTGGGAATTGCTCTCTATTTCGGACTGTGGGCGGGCGCTCTTGCGGTGCGCTCGATTGTGCGAGCCGCGGTCAAAAGCACGGGAAATGGCGGGCCCAAAGCGTGGCTGCTCCTGGCGACAGCCGCCGTCACGGGAGTGATCACCGGTTACCTCCTCGTGCCTTTCGCCAGGGTTCTGATCCACGGCCAAGCTGGAATTGCGTTCAGTAACTGGCACGTGATGACGTTTGGAACCCCGGTTGCGATCCTTGTTATGCTGATCGCTGGTGTGCTGCACATTGGCCTGATGGGCCGCGGGATGACCGACGCGCACCGCGAATGGTGGGGAAGACTCGGAGGCTGGCTGCTGATCTACGCCTTCTGCTGGTTTGCCCTGTTTCTGATCGCGGTCTACTTTCCCGCCGGCCTGGGACAATTCTTGTCCTGGGAGCAGCAGCGCCACCCCAGTCATCCACTGACATTCACTGGCGTTCTAGTGTGGATCGCTTCGACAGCCTATGGAGTTGCCTTCGGCAAGAGTGACAGGAGCGGCGAGCCGAAGTTGGATGCTTCTTACCGCGAGAAGTTGCTGCACTATCTGGCGAAAGTCGCCCCTTACGTCTTCATTCTCGGCTTGCTAATGGGACTTTCGCTGCTGGCTGCGAAGATTTCAAACTGGATCACTGGAATCGAATGGCCCACGCTGGCCCTACCCAGCGACTGGTATTTTCATCCGGGTGTGCCGGTGACATCTGTGCTGCTATTCGCCGCCGCCGTGATTCTTTCCTGGCGCGTGGATATCAACGAATTCTCCATCCACTATCTGTACCGCAACCGGCTCGTACGCTGTTACCTGGGAGCGTCGGTGCCCGGACGCAATGCCCAGCCGTTCACCGGGTTCTCCGACGCGGACAATTTCCCGCTCTCAAGTTTGCGAATTCCTTCCCAGTCGGCGGATCCGAAGGATGCGCGCCCGATCCCGATTGTGAACACCAGCCTGAATGTCGTGCGCGGGAAGGAACTGGCGTTGCAATCGCGCAAGGCACGGTCGTTTGCTCTTACGCCGCTTTATGGAGGGTTCACACGGCAGCCAGCCGGAAAGAAGGCGTGGGAATCCTTTTTCGGTCCGACGGAAAAAGCGGGGAACCAGCTACCCGGGTACCCGGATGGCATCACGCTCGGAACCAGCATTGCTATTTCTGGCGCCGCCGCCAGCCCCAACATGGGGTCGTATTCGGAACCGCCGCTGGCTTTTCTGATGACGCTATTCGACGTGAGGCTGGGCTGGTGGATCGGCAGTCCCGCGGGCAAACGATGGCGGCATGGCAGTCCGGCGATTGGTTTCTACTGGCTGCTGCGTGAGTTACTGGGAGCAACCAACGACGACAGCGACTATGTCTACCTGTCCGACGGCGGGCACTTTGAGAACCTCGCGCTGTACGAACTGGTGCGCCGCCGGTGTAAGTTGATCGTGGCTTGCGATGCGTCCTGCGATCCGGGTCGCGGATTCGGGGATTTGCACAATGCCATGGAGCGCTGCCGCACCGATTTCGGAGTGGAGATTGTTCTTGATGACCTCAGCCCGCTAAGACCGCAGCCCAACTCCGCCGACGCCGGCATCTTGCGTTCGAAGGCTCACTTCGTCACCGGCACAATTCGCTACAACCCGGCTTCCGCGCAAGAGGACGGCGCCATCATCTACATCAAGCCGTCCCTGGTGGATGGCGATCCTGACGATGTCCTCGCCTATGCCGGGATCAATAAGAGCTTCCCGAATGACACGACGGCCAACCAGTGGTTTGACGAAACGCACTTCGAGAATTACCGCGCGCTCGGCCAGGCCGCCGGAGCATCGGCTGCGGAGGCAATTGATGCTGGCATCAGGCACGTCCTCACCCGTTAGAAGCGGCTAGTGTTGCGATCTGGCGGCTTCACGCCTTTTTCGCTGACGCGGCCAATTCGCGCAAAACATCGATAAATGCGGTTGTGGCGCAGGAAAGGGTGCGGTCGCGGCGGTAGGCCAGTCCCAGTTCGCGAAAAAGTTCCACATCCTCCAGATCAATCAGCTTGACTGTCCCGGCGGCCACTTCATCGCGGGCGAATGACGCGCTGATGATAGACACTCCGATGTCGGCTGCCACAAAGCTCTTGATTATGCCGATGCTGGGCAATTCCATTCGCACTTGCAGTTCGTCGCGATGAGGGCGGAACAGCTTGTCGAGGAGTCTTCGAGTATGGCCAGTCTTTGGGAGCAGCAGGGGATGTTTGACGATATCGCGGATGGCCGCCGTCTTGTGCTTGGCCAGGGGATTTCTGGCGCTCACCATCAACATCAGCTTGTCGCGGAAGATCGGTTGGATTTCCAGGCTCGGAGACTGAATGGGTAAAGTGAGAAAGCCAACTTCGATGGAGCCGTTCTCCAGTTTTTCCGTGATCTTGTAGCTGAAATTCCGGTAAATGTTGATCTGCACGGGCGGGTAGCGCCGGCAGTATTCGGCAAACACCTCCGGCAGAACGTACAGGCAGGTCGCCTCGTTGGCGCCGACGCGAAGCGTGCCGCGAGGCGTGCGGCTGTGGTCCGCGACCGCCATCAACGATTCCTCGCGTAGCAATTTCAGCCGCTCGGCATAGTCATACAGCACTTGTCCGGCCGGGGTCAGTTTTACGGTCTTGCCCGAACGGTCGAGCAGCCGGTCGCCATACTCCTGCTCCAACTGGCGAATTTGGGCGCTCACCGCCGATTGGGAGCGGAAAACCTTCTCTCCGGCGCGCGAAAAACTGCCCTGTTTGGCCACTTCCAGAAACGTGATGAGCTGATCGAAATCCATTGAGTTTATGCGGGGATTATAATGGACCCCGCCGGTCTTGCGGGAAATTAGGCTGAATTCGCCCTGGAACCGCGAACTCCTGAAATTTGCATCCTTTGCATCGAAATTCTGAATTGTACTTTACGGCTCGCTTGGCAGTTACTATAAGAGGTTGCAGAGCTGTGTTCCTGAGCCGAAGTGCGCGACCCCCGCAGCCTTTGCGGGCAGAGTCCCAACTCAAGAACAACTGATCCGGAGGCGGCCCAGCGCGCCGCAATGCTGCCAACGTGCCCATGACGACGCGTCTGAAAAAAACGAATGGTCCTCCGCCCGCCCAGGGTCTGTACCATCCTGCGCAGGAGCACGATGCCTGCGGGATCGGATTTGTGGCCAACGTTCGCGGTATCAAGAGTCACGAAATCATCAGCAAGGGAATCCAGGTGCTGCTCAACCTGGCGCACCGCGGGGCCTGCGGATGCGATCCCGAGACCGGCGATGGAGCCGGCATTCTCCTCCAGATCCCACACCAGTTCTTTGTACGGGAGTGCGGCAAGTTGGGGTTCGAACTGCCCCTGCCCGGCGCTTATGGCGTGGGCATGACGTTTTTGCCGGTGGAGAAACATGAGCGGCTGCAATGCGAAGGAATTCTGGAGCGCATTTCGCGCGAGGAGGGATTAACGGTATTGGGCTGGCGGGATACGCCGGTCAACGCTTCCGCCATTGGCCGCGTGGCGCGAGCCTCGCAGCCCTACATCCAGCAGATCTTTGTCGGCTGTGGCGCGTTCGCCGACGAGGACGCCTTTGAGCGGAAGCTGTATGTCGTGCGCAAGCGCGCCGAGAGTGAGATCGCAGCGTCCGGCATCGAGGATGCGGAGATGTTCCACATTCCTTCGCTTTCCTGCCGCACCATGGTTTACAAAGGTCTGCTGCTCGCCCCGCAGATCACCAATTTCTATCGCGAGCTTTCCGATCCCGATGTGACCAGCGCGTTGTGTCTGGTGCACCAGCGCTTCTCCACCAACACCTTCCCCAGTTGGCAACGAGCGCATCCCTATCGCTACATCGCGCACAATGGCGAGATCAATACGCTCAAGGGCAACGTCAACTGGATGCACGCGCGCCAGTCGCTGTTGCAGTCTACCTTGTTTGGCGACGATGTGAAGAAGCTCCATCCCATCATCGCGCCGGATGGCAGCGATTCCGCGAACTTCGACAACGCTGTGGAACTTCTGGTGCAGGCGGGGCGCAGCCTTCCTCACGCGATGGCCATGCTGATTCCGGAAACCTGGGCCGGGAATTCCCACATGAAGCCGGAGAAGCGCGCCTTTTACGAATATCACGCGTGCCTGATGGAGCCGTGGGATGGGCCGGCGGCCATCGCGTTCACCGACGGCAGAGTCATTGGCGCCATCCTCGACCGCAACGGCTTGCGGCCTGGACGGTACGTTGTTACTTATGACGAGCACGTCATCATGGCCTCCGAAGCCGGTGTGCTCGACATCGAACCGGAACAGGTAAAGATGAAAGGCCGCCTGCAGCCGGGGAAGATGTTCCTGGTGGACACGGTCGAAGGCCGCATTGTCCCGGACAAGGAAATCAAGCACCGGCTGGCTTCGCGACAGCCGTATGCGCAGTGGCTCAAGGACAATCAGATCACGATCGATCAGTTGCCCGCGCCCTCGCGCATGCACCACCCGGATTCGGAAACCCTGCTTCGCCGGCAGCGCGCGTTTGGTTACAGCGATGAGGATCTGCGCATGATCCTCGGGCCGATGGCTTCGAAGGGCCAGGAACCGGTTGGCTCCATGGGGACGGACACGCCGCTCGCTTGTCTCTCGGACCGGCCGCAGTCGCTGTTCAATTACTTCAAGCAGCTCTTCGCACAGGTCACCAATCCTCCCATTGACCCGATTCGCGAAGAGATCGTGATGTCGCTCATCAGCTACATCGGAAGCGAGCGCAACATTCTCTTGGAAGCGCCCGAGAACTGTCACATGCTGAAGCTGGCCCATCCCCTTCTGACTAACCTCGAACTGGAGAAGCTGCGCCGGGTCTCGACCGGGGATCTGCTGGCCATCACGCTGCCTGCGCTGTTTCGTGCCAGCGAAGGAGAAGCGGGGCTGAAGCGGGCGCTCGACGAGTTGTGCCAGCGCGCGTCGCTCGCGGGCAAAGCCGGCTACACCCTGCTGATTCTTTCCGATCGTGGTGTGAACAAGGATTACGCTCCCATCCCCAGTCTGCTGGCGCTGGCCGCGGTGCACAACCTGCTGGTCCAGGAGGAGACCCGAACCCAGGTCGCTCTGATTACGGAATCGGGCGAACCTCGCGAGGTGATGCACTTTGCCCTGCTCAGTGGCTATGGGGCGAGCGCCATCAATCCGTATCTGGCATTGGAGAGCGTTGAAAGCCTGGCGCGGCGGGGCGAGTTGGATGACGGAGTAACTCCCGAGCTTGCCGGGAAGCACTTCATCAAATCGGTGAACAAAGGCCTGCTGAAGACCTTCGCCAAGATGGGCATCTCGACGTTACAGAGTTATCAGGGAGCACAGGTTTTCGAAGCCATCGGACTGAACCGGCAACTCGTGGATTCCTATTTCGCAGGCACGGCATCGCGTTTAGAAGGCATTGGCCTCGGAGTGCTCGCGCGCGAAGCGCAGATGAAGCACGAACATGCATTCCGTCCGCTGACCGAATCGGAAACGGAACTCGCGGTTGGAGGAACTTATCACCAGCGCGTCAACGGCGAGTATCATCTGCTGAATCCGCTGACGATCAGCAAGCTGCAGCAGGCAGTGCGGCAGGAGAGCTTCCAGACCTTCCAGGAATACACCGACCTCATCGACAACCAAAGCAGCAACCTTGCGACGCTGCGTAGTCTGATGAAGTTGAAGAAGAGCGCCCACCCAGTTCCGATCGAAGAAGTAGAGCCGGCCAAAGAAATCGTGAAGCGCTTTACCACGGGAGCCATGTCGTTTGGCTCGATCAGCAAAGAAGCGCACGAGACTCTGGCCATCGCCATGAACCGCATCGGAGGGAAGTCCAATACCGGCGAAGGTGGCGAAGATGAAGAGCGCTTCAAGCGGGATGCGAACGGGGACCTGCGGCGGAGCGCCGTAAAGCAGGTCGCGTCGGCGCGCTTTGGAGTTACCGCGAACTATCTGGTCAATGCGGATGAGTTGCAGATCAAGATGGCGCAGGGTGCAAAGCCCGGCGAAGGCGGCCAACTGCCCGGGCACAAAGTGGATGAAGTCATTGCGCGGATAAGGCATTCCATCCCCGGCGTGGGTTTGATCTCGCCCCCGCCTCACCACGACATTTATTCCATCGAAGACCTTGCACAACTGATCTACGACCTGAAAAATGTGAATCCGCAAGCCCGCATCGCGGTGAAGTTAGTGGCGGAAGTCGGAGTGGGCACGGTGGCGGCGGGCGTCGCCAAGGCACACGCGGATGTTGTCCTGATCAGTGGCGACAGCGGAGGCACGGGAGCTTCGCCGCTGAGTTCGATCAAGCACGCTGGCATTCCCTGGGAGCTTGGCTTGGCGGAGACGCAGCAGGTGCTCTTGTTGAACGATCTGCGCAGCCGAATCCGCGTGCAGACGGACGGCAAGCTGCAGACCGGCCGCGATGTCGTGATCGCTGCGCTGCTCGGCGCCGAAGAATTCGGTTTCGCCACCACGCCGCTGATTGCCATGGGCTGCGTCATGATGCGCAAGTGCCATCTCAATACCTGCTCCGTCGGCATCGCCACGCAAGATCCCGTGCTGCGCAAGCAATTTAAGGGGCAGCCCGAGCACGTCATCAATTTCTTCTTCTTTCTGGCGGAGCAGGTGCGCCAGTACATGGCCGAACTGGGCTTCCGCCGCATGGACGAGATGATCGGGCGCGTCGATATGCTCGACGTGCAGCCAGCCGTGAATCACTGGAAGGGGCGAGGCCTGGATTTGTCGGCCATTCTCCATGATCCGTCCATGCCGGCGCGCGTGGCACGCCGTTGCGTGCAGGCGCAGGATCATGGTTTGGAGCAAGCGCTGGATCACAAGCTTCTTGCCGAATCGCAGGCTGCGCTCAAAACCCTTGCGCCGGTTGAAATCACGGTGCCAGTGCGCAATGTTCACCGCTCCGTGGGGACCATGCTGAGCGGAGCGATTGCCCGCCGCTACGGATCCGCGGGCCTGCCCGACGATACCATCCGGATTCACCTCGACGGATCGGCGGGGCAGAGTCTGGGCGCGTTTCTGGCCAAGGGAGTCACCCTCACGCTCGAAGGCGAAGCCAACGATTACGTAGGCAAGGGTCTCTCCGGAGGACGGTTGGTGGTGTATCCCCCGCGACGGTCCAGTTTCGCCCCCGAGAAAAATATTCTGATTGGCAACGTTGCCCTCTACGGCGCCACCAGCGGCGAAGCGTTTTTCAACGGAGTCGCGGGCGAGCGCTTTGCGGTTCGCAACTCCGGAGCGACTGCGGTGGTCGAGGGAGTTGGCGACCACGGCTGCGAATACATGACCAGGGGTTTGGTCTTGGTGCTCGGAGCCTGTGGGAGAAATTTTGCCGCCGGCATGAGTGGCGGCGTCGCCTACGTTTTTGACGAGCGCGGCGACTTCACCGAAAAGCGCTGCAATCTGGACTCGGTTGACCTTGAGCCAGTTCTCGAAGCGCAGGATGCCCAGTTCGTCGATGCAAAGTTCGTCGAAGCCCATCTCGTCGACGCAAAGCTGGTCAAAGATCTCGTCACGCGGCATCTGGAACTGACCGGCAGCCCGCGTGCGGCTTGGATTTTAGACAACTGGTCTGAGGCGCTGTCCCGGTTCATCAAAGTCTTCCCCCACGAACACAAGCGAGTGCTAGGAGTGAGCCGCAGACGCCAGCCTTATATCCCCAGTCCGCCGTTGGCCGCCCTGGCCCCGGCCGAGCAGGTGCAACATGGGTAAGGACACGGGATTCCTGGAATACGCGCGCGAGCTTGCCCCGCGACGTCCGGTTACTCAACGCATCAACGATTGGTTCGAGATCTATCTCGATTTTCCCGAAGCGAATCTTCGCACCCAGGGCGCGCGCTGCATGGACTGTGGCGTGCCCTTTTGTCAGACGGGGTGTCCTGTCAACAATCTGATTCCCGATTGGAACGATCTGGTTTATCACGGACGTTGGAAAGAGGCGGTCCGGCAATTGCACGCGACCAACAACTTCCCGGAATTCACCGGCCGGATTTGTCCAGCGCCGTGTGAAGCGTCTTGTGTGCTCGGGATCAACCAGCCTCCAGTCACAATCAAGCAAATCGAGAAAAATATCGTGGAGCGCGGGTTTCACGAAGGCTGGATCAGGCCCGAGCCGCCAAAAGTCCGCACCGGGGAAAAAGTGGCAATCGTGGGTTCGGGCCCCGCGGGATTGGCCGCGGCCCAGCAATTGTGCCGCGCCGGACACTCCGTGGTGGTTTACGAAAAAGCGGACCGCATTGGCGGGTTGCTGCGCTATGGCATCCCCGAGTTCAAGATGGAGAAGCACATCATTGATCGCCGCCTGGAACAGATGTCCGCCGAGGGCGTGAAATTCGTTACCGGCGCGGAGGTAGGCAAGAATGTCGCGGTAGAAGATCTAAGGCGCGAGTTCGATGCGATTGTGCTCGCCGGCGGAGCCGAGCAGCCGCGCGACCTGAATGTCCCCGGACGCGAGCTGAAGGGAATCCATTTTGCGATGGAGTATCTGCCGCAGCAGAACCGGCGCTGTCTGGGCGACACCATCGAGCCGGACGCAGAAATTTTGGCGACCGGCAAGCGCGTGGTCATCATCGGAGGCGGCGATACCGGCGCCGATTGCCTCGGAACCTGCCATCGGCAAAAGCCTCTTTCCGTGCACCAGTTCGAAATCATGCCGAAGCCTCCCGATGAGCGTTCGCCCCTGACGCCCTGGCCACTCTGGCCAATGCAACTGCGCACCGAAGGCGCGCACGAAGAAGGTGGCGTGCGCGACTGGAGCATCGCGACCACGAAATTCACCGGCTCCGGCTCTGGTGACGTCCAGCAACTGCACGCCGTGCGGGTCGGACCCCCACCAAAGTTCGAGCCGATTCCGGGCACTGAATTTATGATGGAAGCGGATCTCGTGCTGATCGCGATGGGCTTTGTGGGACCGGTGCGGAATGGCATGAGCATGCTCGAGCAGTTCGGAGTGCAATTCGATCCGCGCGGCAACGTGGCCACGGACCAGAACAATATGTCATCGGTGTCCGGAATTTTCGCGGCCGGCGACATGCGGCGCGGCCAGTCGTTGGTGGTGTGGGCCATCGCCGAAGGCCGAAAAACGGCCGCAAGCGTCGATGCTTACTTGAGAACGAAGGCGATGCCCGTGATCGCTCCCGCGGTTTCCAACTCCAAAGAACAACCAATCGCTTCCTGATCGCGTATCAAGTTCTCGTGTAGAGACGGGGCTTGCCCCGTCTCCGGAGGCGCCGCAATCCGCGTCTCTACGGGAAGTCAAACCCTGGGTGCCCCAGGTTCTCGCGCTTTTCGAGACCTGGGAGCGGTCGCCTACCGGCCCGCCCCCTCCAACTGCCGCGCCGCCGACTCGATCAGCGCCGAGTCGTCCTCCAGCGCCTTGGCGACACGCACGATCTCCTGCTCCGCTTCCGCATACCGCTTCTGTTCAATCCCCTCACGCACTCCCGGAACCGTTTTCACTCCATACCCCGTGTAAACGCCCGGAGCGTACAGCAAATGCTTGTACCACGGACGCCGCGGCAATCCTTCAGCATTAGTCAACCGCCGCTCGCTCTCCATCAGTTCTCGATTCAGAGCGCCGAGCTTAGCCGTCACCGCGTCGTCTCCTAAACTAGCCTCCTTCTGCGACAGCGCCTGCTGGTAGTGCTTGGCGCTGCGCGTGAGAGAGTCCACCGCGTTCTGCATCGGCGCAAAGTTCAGGTGCGGCGGAACCTCTTCCCGCACCGGCGCGACCGTAGGTCGTCTGGGATCAAACGTCGCCTTGAACATTCCTTCGTCCAGTTCCTGGTTGCGCTCGCGAATCTCCTCCTGCTTGTCGGCAAGCAACTTCTCCAGATTCTTCGTGTACATCCCCACCGTATCGGCGAAATTCACGAAGTCGAAAGGCAGTACTTCCGCATCCGCCAGTCGCATCACCGACGTTCCCACGGTTTGCGCCAGGGCTCGGCCATACACGAAATCCGTGTCGGAGAAGTGCGTGTACCAGTAAAAATCGTCGTAGATGGAATGATAGATCCCCTGTTCGTCCTCGCCGCCGTATCCCAGGTCGAGGGTGGCGACGCCCACGTGATCGAGAAACGCCGTGAAATCGGTTCCCGAGCCCAGCGCATCGATGCGTAAGTCAGCCCGCTGCCGCAATTCCTTCCGCAATTCCATGGGATCTTTCGCGGATTTTGCTTCGGCGATCTTGCTCAGCTGAGCCCGCTGCCACACCGTCATCTTCGTTTCCGGGTCTTCGATGTCGCGCGCAACTCCATTGATGAACTGCTCCAGGCTGTGCGAGCCGCCCATATTCAGAACGCCGCGGTCGTTGCCGTCGGTGTTGATGTAAACAGCGGCGTGCTCCCGCAACTCATCGGCATGCGTTTCCACCCATTCGGTTGAGCCCAGCAGCATGGGCTCTTCGCCATCCCATGCGCAGTAGATGATCGTGCGCCGTGGCTTCCATCCCTGCTTCAGCAGCAGACTCATCGAGCGCGCCTCTTCCAGAAGAGAAACTTGTGCGGAGATGGGATCCTCGGCTCCGTTCACCCACGCGTCATGATGATTGCCGCGCACAATCCACTCGTCCGGAGCCATGCTCCCCGGAATTTTCGCAATCACGTCGTAGACCGGCTTGATGTCCCAATTAAATGCGACCTTCAAATGAACCTGCGCCGGCCCCGGCCCCACGTGATACGGAATCGGAAGCGAGCCGCGCCACTCGTCCGGCGCCATCGGTCCCGCCAGCGCGGCCAGCAAAGGCTGCGCGTCGCCGTAAGAAATCGGGAGCACCGGAATTTTCGTGATGCTCTTCGCCTCTTTCAGCGACAGGCGCTTGGCATCGGGTGTCGCGCCGATCCCGGGCGTCAGCGGATCTCCCGGGCTCGCGGAAGCAAAATCCATGACGCTGCCGCGCTGCACTCCATCCGAAGGGCGCATCGGCCCCGCCGGAAACACATTGTCGCGCGTGTAGCCGTCATCCTGCGGCTCCGAGTAGATCAGGCAGCCAATGGCTCCATGCTCGGCCGCAACTTTCGGTTTTACCCCGCGCCAACTGTGATAGTACTTGGCGATTACAATCGCGCCTTTCACCGAAATGCCCAGCCGGTCGAGCTTCTCGTAGTCCTCGGGCAAGCCGTAGTTCACAAACACCAGAGGCCCGGTGACATCGCCGTCTATCGAGTAGGCGTTATACGTCGGCAACTGTTCCGACTTCTGATTCGAGGTCGGATCCACCGCGAGCGCCGCCTCTTCCAGTTTCGCTGTGAACTTCAAAGGCGCAAGCATCTCCAACACGCGCACCTTGGGCGTCGGAAACAGAACGTCGTACCTTTCGATGTGCGCGTCCAATCCCCATTCCTTGAAGCGGGCAAGAATCCATTCGGCGTTGTCCTTATCGTAGGGCGAGCCCACATGATGCGGCCGCGCGCTCAGCCGCCGCATGTATTCCCGCAGGTTCGTAGGATCGGGGATCGCGCGGAACTTCGCCTCCCACTCGCGCTCGCTCTGACTGGCGCGTGGCGAATACCCCACCAGCGCACCCCGATCTGAGCCGACTAGGTCAGCGCCGAAAGATAACGATGGAACCACCAGGGTAAAGATCAGCACAATCGCAGAGAACGGTCGCATGCAGCTCCTTTTGTTCGAGAGTGTGCCATTATAGCCGGAAGCCAGTGGTACTCTGAATTTCGTGTGAGCAGGCGGAGTACAAGGAAAGGGCAGCCCCAAAATGAAGCGGGTCTGGCCCGGCTTCAGGAAGTCCAATTACAAAGACGAAAACAAGATCAGGATACGAAAAGAGCAGCGTGAAAAGCTCAGGCAGTTGATCTCTGTGGGGGGACACGAGGCCGAATCGCAGTACGTAGAACTGCTAAAACATGTGGATACCAGACATTGGGCCGGAGGAATTGCGAGAAAAGATTAGGCAGTACCACGACGCCGTGAGTGATCGGCAAGCGCGCGATCGAGAATCTCGTTAGACTTCTTTTCAGCTTTTCTGAATTCTTTATCGCTCATCTTTTCTGCGGCCTTGTCAATAATCTCCTCGAAGCTATCCAAAAGGCCATCTTCAGCAGGCTTACGACGTATTGGCACGGATGTCGCTATGTGCGGTCCTTTCCTGGGAGGAGTATGGTCGTTGGTCATACAGTCTACCGTATTCGTCAAACCCCCGTCAGCCAAGTAACGGAGGTGACGCTCCATCCAGCTTGTCATAAAACAAGTTTCGTCCAAGGTATTCCGAGCCTTCTCTTATCCGCGCCCCAAGTTGCTGAAACGGAAAAGCAACAAGGGGCACGTTAGTCACCTTGTCGCGCAGCCTCTCCTCAGGCATGCTCGGGAAGATGTGGGAAATAGAACAGTTTGCGGGCTTGGACTCGCGGACAGCACTCCAGAGTCGATTTGCGCCTGCGTGGCCAAGATTTTCCACGTAAGAGAAACGGAAGTCGCACTGCTGGAGGTTGGCGGAAGTCTGCTGAACTTCCTATACCCCGCCGAGTTGAAAACGGCGGGGGCGATCCCTCTTTCCAGTTCGGCGGTAGCGGCCCGTACAGCGCGGACCAAGCAGGCGGAGCTGTTCAATAGCTTCACGCAAGTAAAGCATTTGAGCATTTTTGAACTGGTCAAGCTAGGCGACAGCGGACTGGACGAGCAGGTAATTCAGAAGCTCATGTCCGCACCCGTTCTTGCCCGGAACGGAGAAGTAATTGGCGTGATTCAAGTCTCCCGCAAGGCCCCACGCCCAGCCGCGGCGGGGGACTTCACTCCCGACGATCTACAGAAACTGGAATCGGTTGCTCGCGTCTTGGGTAAGACTCATGCCAAAGGCAAAGGCATTGCCCAAATCGCAGGCTAGATAGACTCCCTGAGAGTTGACGCAATAATCGCGTTTACACTCACAATCCGGGTTCTGAGTCCTATCGCCTGTTTTCATCAACCATCGTATAAAAT
>Ga0187818_10000210_pt1 | contig 18797 bp, 21 predicted proteins | sample NC_wetland_sal_i_14_FD_130581 | JGI IMG/M metagenome (GOLD analysis project Ga0187818, IMG submission 130581) | Wetland sediment microbial communities from Neuse River Estuary, North Carolina, USA - SO4_3 | ecosystem: Environmental > Aquatic > Freshwater > Wetlands > Sediment | place: USA... | reverse complement strand
GTGCGCAAAGCTGACTCCGTGAGGCTGCGATGAAGACTTAAGCACAACGCGGGGTACAAGAAAGGCCGGATGAGCAAGGTTCGAATCAACGATCTCGCCAGAGAGCTGGAAGTCAAGAGCAAGGCCATTACCGACATGCTGTCGCTCGTCGGAGTGACCGAGAAGAAGACGCATTCCAGTTCTCTCGAAGACCACGAAGCGGAAAGAGTGCGGGCTCATTTCCGCGGCTTGTCCGAAGCGTCGGCGCATGCGGCCAAACCGGGTCGCTCGCTGCGCGGCGAAGAAGAAATCAAGACCAAGATAGATTTGTCACACATCTCCCGGCCGGGAGACGTGCTCCGAGCTATTACCCAGCAGAAGGAAGGCGCAGCTCCCGCGCGCCCGGCTCCGCCAGTGGTGAAAGCAAAGCCTGCGGTTGCGCCGGCAGCGGCGAAACCAACTCCGCCGTCGCCTCCGGTTGTGCCGGCACCTCCCGCGAAACCTGTGGTTTCCGCGCCGGTGGTGGAGAAACCCGTTGCTCCCCCGATTCCCCTTGAGCCGCCATCGGCTGCACCACCGACGGTAGCACCGCTGCGTCCGGTCGCGGCTCCTCCAGCAGCAGTGCTTGCGCCACCGGCGCCCGCGCCGCCAGTTACGGCATCTGCTGCGCCGACACCTCCTGCGGCTATTCCGAGTCCGGTTCTACCGCCCGCAGCGGCCGCGCCTCGTCCACCCGCGCCGCGCATGATTGTGCCGCAGACTGGGCCGCGCCCGGTCTACAAAGCTCCGCCGCGCCCAGTCGCGCCCGCCGCGCAAGCCGGGGCTCCCGGTGGAAGCGCACGCCCCGCGCCCGGACGTCCTGTGCCCGGGCAACCGATTTTTCAGCGTCCGCGTCCGCAAGCCGCGGGAGCAGGCGCGGCTCGCCCGCTGCGCCCCGGCGAACGTCGTCCGATGCATCCCACGCGCACGGCGCCGGCAGGAGCTCGTCCCCTTGGCGTGGGTCCGGGATTGCCGCCTCCGGGCCCGGTTCGTCCCGGCAGTCGTCCGGGCGCGCCCGCCCGCCGTCCCGGCCAGCGTTACGTGCCGCGTGGCGTAAAAGAAGGACCGATGAAAGGCTACGTTCCGCCACCGCGCATGGTGGTGTCGAACGAGCCGATGCCCATCACTCGCAACATCACCATCACCGAAGGCATCAGCGTCAAGGATCTGGCCGAGAAGCTCGACATTCGCGCGAAAGACCTGATCTCGCGGCTGCTGGCGCGCGGCGTCTTCGCCACCATTAACCAGACGCTTGACGCCGAACTGGCCAGCGAAATGGCCCGCTTCTTTGGCGCCGACACCAACGTGATCACGTTCGAAGAGCAGGCGGCCAAAGATATTGACGCCGCCGTCGCCAGCGGCGAGGAAACTGCTGCGGCGGCCACGCCACGTCCGCCCGTGGTCACGATCATGGGCCATGTGGATCACGGCAAGACCACCTTGCTCGACGCCATCCGCCTGACCAACGTGGCCGGCGGCGAAGCCGGCGGCATTACGCAGCACATCGGCGCGTACAAAGTTCGGATCACCGACCAGGAATCTCCCGCCTTGGGACGCGAAATCGTTTTCCTCGATACGCCGGGTCATGAGGCCTTCACCCGCATGCGTTCGCGCGGCGCCAAGGCGACCGACATTGTGGTGCTGGTAGTCGCGGCCGATGACGGTGTGATGCCCCAGACGCTGGAAGCGATTGATCACGCCCACGCCGCCGAAGTGCCCATCATCGTTGCCGTCAACAAGATTGACAAACCCGAAGCCCTGCCGGATCGCGTCAAGAAGCAATTGGCCGATCGCGGCCTGATGCCGGAGGACTGGGGCGGCAAAACGGTTTTCGTGGACGTCTCGGCCAAGAAGAAAACCAATCTGAACCTCCTGCTGGAAATGATCTGCCTGGTCGCCGATCTGGCCGAGTTGAAAGCGACTCCCGAGCGCGCAGCTACCGGCGTCGTGCTCGAAGCCAAACTCGATCGCGGCCGCGGACCCGTGGCCACTGTGCTGGTGCAGGACGGAACGCTCAACGCCAGCGACAATTTCGTAGTGGGTAACGTCTACGGCAAAGTGCGCGCCATGTTCGATGATCGTGGAGCGGTCCTGGAATCGGCGCCCCCATCCACCCCGGTCGAAATCCTCGGCATGGAAGGCTTGCCCCAGGCGGGCGATCAGTTCGTGGTGGTCGCCGATCGCGACAAAGCCCGCGGCATTTCCGAATACCGCGAACAGAAGGCCCGCGAAGCCGCGCTGGCCAAGAGTTCCCGCGTGTCGCTCGAAGGGCTGGCCGAGCAGATCCAGACCGCCGGCACCAAGGAACTGAACATCATTCTTAAGGGCGACGTACACGGCTCGGTCGAAGTCCTGAGCGATCTGCTGGCGAAACTTTCGAACGACAAGGTGCGGTTGAAGTTGCTGCGTTCGGGCGTCGGCGCCATCACCGAAACCGACGTGCTGCTGGCCTCAGCGTCGAATGCCATCATCATCGGCTTCAACGTGCGGCCGGAGCGCAAGGCGCAGGAACTGGCCGAGCAGGAAGAAGTGGATATCCGCCTGCACTCGATCATTTACGAGTTGCAGGACGAGATCAAGCGCGCCATGAGCGGCCTGCTCGAACCAACAATAAAGGAAACCTACCAGGGCCGCGCCGAAGTGCTCGAAACCTTCCGCATTCCGAAGGTGGGAACGGTCGCGGGCTGCCGCGTTATCGATGGCCTGATCAAGCGCGACTCCGAAGTCCGCCTGCTGCGCGACAATGTGGTTGTGTTCAAGGGCAAGATCGGATCGCTGCGCCGCTTCAAAGACGACGCCAAGGAAGTCCACAACGGCATGGAGTGCGGCATCTCGATCGCGAACTACGGCGACGTCAAGATCGGTGACGTGATCGAGGCCTTCGCCACCGAGCGCATCGCCGCGGAAGTAATCGCTTAGAGACAGTTTCCAGTGTCCAGTGTCCAGTTTCCAGTGTCTGCGCACGGGAACCTGAAACCAGAAACTGGACACTGGAAACCGCCTTTGATCGCTTTCCTCACCCTCGAACTCCACATCGAAGCGGCGCAGTCCCTCAAGGACCGGCGTCAGGTCGTGCGCAGCCTGAAAGACCGCTTGCGCTCGAGTTTCAATGTTGCCGTCGCCGAGCTCGATGCCGTGGAACTCTGGAACCGCGCCACCATCGGCGTCGTCAGCATCTCCAATTCGCGCGACTACCTCGACGGCCTCATGAAGAAGGTTGAGCGCGCGGCCACCCGCATCGCCAACAATCACGGGGCTGAAGTGGCCGATTCGTTCGTGGAATTCCTATAGTGATGGTCATGTAGAGACAGCCGCCGTGGCTATCCCGCCAGGGCGAAGCCGGGCGGAACAAGGGAGCCCTCGCTAGCCAGGCGTCTCTTGCCGGAGTTTGAAGCCCGTAGACGGTTTTGGCAACACCCCCTAACGCATTGTTACCTCCGTACTTATCGCTCCCCCACTAAAGCGGGTGACAATAGCGCTTCCAGGCCAACACGCGTTCCCGATTTTCTGATATTCTCTTGCGTTTTACTGCGGGGGGTGAGGCCGTGGAGAAGCGCGTGGTGAAGTACCATCGCGGCCGGGTCGGGGAGGCCCTGCGCGAGGAGATCGAAACGCTGGTCGAGGGCGAACTGGCTGATCCGCGCATTGGGCTGGTCAGCGTGAGCGGCGTGGAACTGGCCGAGGACGGCCGTTCGGCGCAGGTTCTGGTGGATGTGGAGGGTGACGACGAGGAGGCCGAGCGCAGTCTCGAGGGCCTCGACGCCGCCAAGGGATACATCCGGCACGAACTGGCAGACCGGTTGCGCTTGCGGCGAGCCCCGGAACTGTTCTTTCGGCTCGACCGTGCGGAGCGCGAGAAGGCGCGAGTCGAGGAATTGTTGGAGCGGGCGAGAAAACGCAGCAAGGCCCGCAGGAGACCCGGTGGAGAGAACGCATAACATGCTCGAGGATGTGCTCCGGCAGATCGGACAGCGCGAGCGCTTTGTGCTGACCTCGCACGCCCGGCCCGACGGCGACGCCGTCGGCTCGGCGCTGGCCTGCTGCCAGGTTCTGCGAGCCATGGGCAAGCAGGCGGATGTCGTTCTGCACGATGGCGTCCCCCGCATTTATCGTTCACTCCCGTTCGCCGATCAGGTGGTGCAATCGAGCCGCGTCATCGGCAGTTACGAGGCCGCGATTATTTTGGAATGCGACAGCATCCATCGCACGCGGCTGGAGGGCCTGGAAGATCAGTTTCTGATCAGCATTGATCATCACGTCAGTGGGCGCCCATTCGCCCACGTCAACTGGGTTGATCCGCATGCGGTCGCGACCGCGGAAATGGTTTTCCGTCTCGCTCGCGAGGCCGGCGTAACCTTTTCGCCCGAGATTGCTACCTGCCTCTACACCGCGCTGATGACTGACACCGGCTCGTTCATGTTCCAGGGGACGAATGAGAATACTTTCGCCCTGGCGCGCGAGTTGGTGCTGGCGGGTGCCGATCCGGCGCTCTGTGCCCGCGGCATTTACTTTGCGCATTCGGAGGCCAAGATCCGCCTGCTCGGCGAGGCCTTGCGCAATCTGTATATAGAAGGGCAAATCGGTTACGTCTGGGTGACGCAGAAGCAGATGGAGCGCTGCAACGCTATCGAAGAAGATTGCGAAGGCCTGGTAAACTACGTTCTTTCCATCGGCGGAGTCGAGGTGGCAGCGTTTTTCCGCGAGTTGCCCGACGGGCGCTATCGCGTCAGCTTGCGCAGCAAGGGCAAGATTGACGTTGCCCGCGTCGCCGAAAGTTTTGGCGGCGGAGGCCACGAGTGCGCCAGCGGCTGCTCGCTCGACGGCCCGCTCGCCGACGCCGTTCGCCAGGTGCTTCTCCAGATTCGCCGCGGACCTTCCGTACAATAAAAGCAATTGTTGAATTTGTGATTGTCGATTGTTGAATGAAAACCAGGCGCGCGGCCGGCGCAGCAGGATTTCCATTCAACAATCTACAATCATCATTCAACAATTTTCCCCAATGACTTCTCGCACGCGCACGGATGTCTTACTGCTGGCCGGCTTCTGCGCGTTTCTGTTTTTCTACGGTGCGGGGCAGTTCGGGCTGGTCGGCGCTGACGAGCCGCGTTACGCGCAAGTCGCGCGCGAGATGCTCGAACGTCACGATTGGATCACTCCAGTCCTAGGCGCACATCCCTGGCTCGAGAAGCCGCCCCTCTACTACTGGCAGGCAATGCTCGCCTATTCGCTGATGGGAGTGAGTGATGTGGCGGCGCGCGTTCCCGCGGCGATCGACGCCACGCTTCTGGTGATTGCCGTGTATCTTTTCTTCCGCCGTTTCCGGCCCGGCGTCGAAGTAGACGCGGCACTCATCACTGCCTCGTGTGCGGGCGTGATCGGTTATGCCCGCGCCGCTTCCATGGACATGGCTCTGGCCGCGGCTTTCAGCGTGGGTATGCTCGCCTGGTGGGCGTGGCGCGAGAGTGGGAAGCGAATCTGCCTAGCGCTGTTCTACGTCTGCATGGCACTGGGCATGCTAGCCAAGGGACCGGTCGCGCCGTTTCTGGCCGCGGTGATCATTGTGCTTTTTGCGATTGCGGCGCACGAGTGGCGGCTGATCGTGAGAACGCTGTGGCTGCCCGGCATCCTGTTATTCTGTGCGCTTGCCCTGCCGTGGTATGTCGCGGTCGAGATTCGCAATCCGCAATTCTTCCGCGAATTCCTTCTCCAGCACAATCTGGCCCGCTTTTCGACCGACCTCTACCATCATCGCCAGCCCTTCTGGTACTACCTGCCGGTCACGGCTCTGGCGTTTGTACCATGGGCGGTTTTCGTGGTCGCTGCCTTCGTAGACGTAGTACGAACCTGGTGGGCGGAGAAATGGGGAAGGGCACGACCTTCAGTCGTGCCGCAAAGCTCGCTCAATGACCAAGGGCTTCAGCCCCTGAGGTCGTCAGCCAAAACCGTTCCAGTTCCTGCCGAGCCGGATCTCGAATTGCAGTTGAATCTGTTCGCCTGCTGCTGGCTCGTCGTGCCGGTCGTGTTCTTCTCCATCTCGCAGTCGAAACTTCCCGGCTACATTCTCCCCGCAATTCCCGCCGGGGCCGTGCTGCTGGCGGATTATTTGCGTCGGCATCTCGAGCAGGAAGAATCTGTCCCGAAGTGGCTGGCCGTCATGCACGCGCTGGTGGCCACGGCGCCGATCGTCCCCGCCCTGCTCATTGTCTATGCCGTAACCCAACACCGCCTGCCCGCCAGTCAGCCCATGCTGCTGGCGCTCGCCATTGCCTTCGTGCTCTGCGCTGCCGTCGCGCTGACGCTAGCCAGCCGCTTGCGCCTGCGCATGCTGCGCTTCGTCACGCTGATTCCGGTGGTACTGGCAGTGGCCGCCGTGCTGAAGATCGGAACAACCGCAATCGATCAGACGCTCTCGGCGCGTCCGCTGGCAGTCGAACTGGCCGCCGTGGAAACCCACCAACTTCCACTCGCGGTCCACGGCGTTCCCCGTGAAATGGAATACGGCCTCACGTTTTATCGCAACCGGGCAACGGTACGCTACGAGTCAGGCGGAGTCCCGGCGGCGGAGCATCTGCTGGTAGCTCCGTCCACGTGGAAAGAGAGTGTCACAAGACAGACCGCCGGCCGCCGCGTATCGTTCCTCGGCCACTACGCGCCGCAGGATGTGGATTACTACTGGGTCGCCGCCGCGACGATGCACTAATAAGTCGACAAGAAATCCGTTTACTGCACCACCAAACCGGTATACATTCTTCCGAAGCATTCACCCTGGGGCTCTTCTGGAGGGCACCATGTTTCGTCGGGAACTTCTACGCAAACTCCCGCAGGCGCTCGGCCTGGGGCTGTTGGGAATGCGCGCTGCCGAGGCGCAAGAAATCGCTGGACACAAATCGCTGAAGATCATGATCAAAAGCGCTTGGGGATCGGATGACCCAACCCGCGCCTCTTTCCCCTTCGCACACGGGCTGGCGCTAGCCGATGCGGGTCACGAGGTGCAGATCTTTCTCACCGGCGAAGCGACCTACCTTATGCGCAAGGCCACCGTCGCCCAGATCTTCGCGGTGGGTTGGCCAGCGCTCAGCGAGTTGCAGGAGAAGGTCGTCGCCAAGCACATTCAGGTGTTCTCTTGAGGAGTCTGCTCCCGGGCCCGTGGGGTCACGGAAACAGACTTGAAAGATTGGGGAGCGAAGTGGGGTAGTCCCGCGATATTCGTGTCGCTGGTCGAGTGGGCCGACCGCATCATCACCGAGTAAACCTCGGTGTTGTTAGGAGCAGAGTCACGACACTCCTCCAGGGAGAGGTCTTGTCTCTACTCCTTCTCGTACGCCACTTCTTCCAACTCTGGCGGAGCGCCGGCCTTTGAGGTGCAGCCGTATTCGAATCCCCGGTCGAAGGCCTTGATGTTCAATTCGCGGTAGCCTGGCGGCACCGAGTCAGCCACAGCTTTGCGCACAGCATCGGCGGTCAGAAGCTTTGTGACTGCGGTGAAGAAGCCAACCATCACCGAATTCAGCACCATGCGCTTGCCCAGATCTTCGGCAAAGCGAGTGGCTGGGATACTGTAGACTTTTTTGTCCCTGTTGAGATTGGACACGCGCACCAGGTCCTCTTCAATGATGAGCGTGCCGCCCGGCTTCAGTTCCGGCGCGAAGCGGTTGTAGGCCTCTTGCGACATAATCACCATGATGTCAGGGCGGATCACGTACGGATATAGCACCGGCGAGTCGGAAAGGACCAACTGGGCGCTGCACGCGCCGCCACGCGCTTCCGGGCCAAAGTTCTGCGTCATGGTGGCAAAGCCGTTTTCGTAAATCGAAGCCGCCTTGCCCAGCACTATGGCCGAGAGGATCACTCCCTGGCCGCCGAAGCCTGCAATCCGAATCTCGGTTAGCCGCATACGCACTCCATGTCTGATTCTTCCGGATCTGGCACATCCACGTAGCGATCGCCCAGCGCTTCCACGTACTGCGCCCGCATCATGGTTTGATAGTCGGGCCGGTCGCGGTCCACGAATTTGCCGACCGCGATTTCCCCGTTCAGCGTGAGCCCGACTTCTCCGGTGGGCGCGCCGTTCTTGACCTTGCTCTTTTCCTTGTAGTACTTCATGGTGTCGAGGCCGTCCCCCATCTTGTTGCGCCGCTGGTAAAGCGTGGGGCAGGGCGAGATGACCTCAATAAACGAGAATCCCTTTTTCGCGAACGCCTCGCTGATGGAGCGCGCGAGTTGCCGCACATGGAACGTTGTCCAGCGCGCCACATACACCGCGCCCGCGGCGTCCACCAGATGCGGCAGGTTGAAGGCCGGCTCGAACGTGCCGTAAGGATTGGTCGAGGTCGTAGCATGGCCGGGCGTCGTCGGCGCGGTCTGGCCGCCAGTCATGGCGTAGATCAGGTTGTTGACGCAGATCACCTTCAGATCAATGTTGCGCCGCGCCGCATGAATCAGGTGGTTGCCTCCGATCGCCGACAAATCACCGTCGCCGGAGTAAACCACCACATTCAGCTTGGGATTCGCCAGCTTCAATCCGGTGGCAAACGGAATGGCGCGCCCGTGCGTAGTGTGGAACGAATCGAGCTTCACATATCCGGCCACGCGCCCGGTGCAGCCGATGCCCGAGACCAGCGCCAGCGACTCCAGGTCAATCTTCGATTCGATCAGCGCGCGGGCAAACGAGTTCACCGTGGTGCCGATGCCGCATCCCGGGCACCAGATGTGCGGCATGCGGTCACTGCGCAAAAACGGTTCTACGGGATTGACGGTTTCGTCCAGTACATTCAGCATCGGCTTGCCTCCACGATGGCGTTCAGGATTTCGTCGGGGTTGTGGACCCCGCCTCCCGCGTGCGTCACGGCGAGAGTTTTCGCCTTGCCGGCCGCGGCACGTTCCACCTCGCGCACCATCTGCCCCAGGTTGAGTTCGGGCACCACAAAGGCTTTGACGCGCGCCGCCAGTTCGACAATCTTTTTGTCGGGGAAGGGCCACGCGGTAATCAGCCGCAGTTTTCCGACTCGCAGTCCGCGTGCCCGCCCGGCGTCGATCGCCCGCTGGGCCACGCGCGACGTGATGCCGTACGAAACGACAACCACGTCAGCATCCTCCAGCCGGTCTTCTTCAAACAGGCAGATTCGGTCAGCGGCGACGCGAATCTTGTTCTGCAGGCGCCGCACCAGTTTGTCCTGCGTCTGCGGCGTCATGTTGGGATAGCCGCGCTCGTCGTGGGTCAGGCCGGTGACGTGAAACTTGTAGCCTTCTCCGGCATGCGCCATCTCCGGGACCAGGTCGCCGTTGGTGGCATAGGGCAGGTAGTCTTCAATGGATTTGTGCGTGTGCTTGCGCGGAGTGACCTCGATCTGGTCCGCGGGCGGAATCACGACCTTCTCGGTCATGTGCCCCACCACCTCGTCCATCATGAACATCACCGGCACGCGAAATTCTTCCGCCAGGTTAAAAGCTCTGATGGTCAGATCGAAGCACTCCTGCGGCGAGTTCGGGCAGAGCGCGATGATCTCGTAGTCACCATGCGATCCCCAGCGCGCCTGCATCATGTCGGCCTGCGCCGGGAGAGTAGGCAAGCCCGTGGAAGGCCCGCCGCGCTGCACGTCCACGAACACGCAAGGTGTCTCGGTCATGGCCGCGTAGCCGATGTGTTCCATCATCAGCGAGAAACCGGGGCCGGAGGTCACCGTGAACGCCTTGGCTCCGCCCCACACCCCGCCCTGCAACGCGATCGAGGCGGCCAACTCATCTTCCATCTGGATGAAGGTTCCGCCCACGGTCGGCACGCGAGCGGCGAAGCGCTCGACCACTTCGGTCGAGGGCGTGATCGGATATCCCGCCGCAAATCTCGCGCCCGCCGCCAGCGCTCCCTCGCAGCAGGCGTGGTCGCCATCCATAAAATGAGTGCCGGTCAAAACGCCGTGCGGATCCGCTTTCATTTCTCACCTCCGGCCTTCTCCGGACTCTTCTCGCTAGGAACTTTGGTCCCGTAGATGGCGAAATCCGGACAGTACATCCCGCACAGATCGCAGCCGCTGCATTTTTCCGGGTGCACCACGTGCGGCGGATGGTAGCCCTTGGAGTTGAAGGCGGATGAGAGCGCCAGCACGTGCGTGGGACAGAACTCCACGCAGAAGCCGCAGGCCTTGCAGCGCTCCACGACGACCGAAACACGTCCTTTTGCCACGATATCCCCCAGAGAAAGAGTAACGATCGCTCCCAGCTAAGGTGCGATTATGCTGCGGAAGGGGTGAGGCTCGGTGTGATCGGAGTCACATATTATCGTGAGGAGAAGCACGAGCCGTTCTGGGCGACCAGGCTGGCGTAAGAGCATGCTGGCGTGAGAGTTAGGCCTTTTTTCCGAGCGCTGCGCGCCGCGGGTCGCGCTTCATTCCATGCATTTCCGGTGACCCAGATCACCGTGAATCGTGAGGTTGGATACAAAGTCACGGGTGGGTTTCCTCCCAGAGTTCCGAGCAAAGCGATGTTGAGAAGGCTGCAGGAGCGAGATCGACTGAATTGTCGGAGCAACTCCACCGGGTTTTCGGGCCCCGTAACGACCCATCCTGAGTGTTGCCGCCCGGTGTTCGCCCGGTTTGCCTCTGCCGTGCGAACCCACTACACTCGGATTTTTGCCGTGATGTTTGCCGCAGCTCCAGCAGCCTGTTGCAAAACTCGACCTGCGCCACCGTTTTGAAAGGGCGCGGCTTCCAGCCGCGCCATCAGTGCCGCAAAATTCAGCAGCGACTTCAGTCGCTGAGGAATGTCGATCAGCGAAGAGAGTTTATCAGCATCCTGCCGGCGGTCGCCGTCGCGGAGCGCTTGGGAGATCGTTCTTGGAAATTCTTGACCTCAGACACTTTTCTTCCCCCGACCTGCGTCCGCTGCTCGACGACGAGACCCAGCTCTGGGCGCGTCTGCTTTCCTGGGACTACTCCGGCTCGGCGGAAATGATTCTGCGCTACGTAGACGCAAAGATCCTGCCCGGCTACGCTGCCGTGGACCGCGGCCGGGTTTTCGGCTATTCGTTTTTCGTATACGAAGGCAACAAGGGAGTCATTGGCGACCTCTACGTCGCCGACGGAAACCGCCTGCCCGACGCCCGCCAGGTCGAATTGCAGCTGCTGACTCACGTGATCGAGACTCTGCAGCAGTCTCCCGGAATTCACCGCGTGGAAGCGCAACTGCTGGCCCACGACGCCAACGCGGTCTCGCGCCCGTTTCTCGAGACCGGATTCCAGCGCCACCCCCGCCTCTTCATGGTGCTGACGCTAGGAAAGTCAGCGCACGAAGAAATTCCGGTTCATCCGGAAGTGGAAATTCGTCCCTGGAGTGAGGCCTATTACCAGCCTTCGGCAGCCGTCATCACGGCCGCGTATCGTGGCCACGTGGATGCCCAGATCAACGACCAGTACCACACGCTCAGCGGATCACTGCGCTTCCTGAACAACATCGTGCGCTTCCCGGGATGCGGTGTGTTCGACGCCGAATCGTCATTCGTGGCCCTCGATCGCAAGGCCCGCAGCCTGATCGGACTGATCCTGTGCTCTCGCGTCCGCCACGACGTGGGCCACGTGACCCAGGTCTGCGTGCTGCCGGAATACCGCACGCGCCGGATCGGCGAGTCCCTGATGGCGACGACCATGGCAAATCTGCAGAAGAGAAAGTTCACCATGTTGTCGCTGACCGTTACCGAGGCGAACGTGCGCGCGGTCGCGCTCTACCGCCGCCTGAATTTCGATACGAAAAAGATTTTTGACGCGTTTGTGTGGGAGGGGTGAGAGAGCAGCCGTCAGCCATCAGCCGTTAGCCCTCAGCCAAAACCTTGACTGCTGGCGGTACCACCCTCACTTTGTCTTCCGTTCTGGTTCCAGCAGAAACACTGCCTCAAGTCTGAACACACCTACGATCTGTCTCAAAGTGTTTGTTCCTGGCGGGAAAGCGAATGGCCGCTGGTCTTAGCTGATGGCTGATGGCTGAAGTCCTGACGGCTATCTTCTCAACACCCACATCACCCACCCGGCCACCAGCGCGCCGCCCAGAAACATCGCGAAGCATTTCAGGCCGTAGCGCACCATGTCGCGCGTGGTCTCGCGGTGCGTGATGCCGAACACGATGGAGGCAAACAGGGCAAACACCGTCGCCGCGCCGAAATGATTGAGTGTAATGGTCATTGTCTACCGCCCCACGCGCCGGGTTCAGCTGATGGCTGACGGCTGATGGCTGATGACTGCTTCACCGCTTTTTTCCGATCGCAATGTGATACGCATCCGCGACGGAAATAAAATTCAGCAATCCCGCCACGATCATAAACTTGGTCCCGTAATCCGCCGTGGCGAAGGCAATCGCGCCCTGACCCCAGTCCATCACCGAGCACAGGATGTAAAGCCCGCCAGCGCCCAGGTTTCCGATGAATCCGAGGATGTCAAGAATGTCGCCGCCGTTCGCCTTGTAGATGTGGCCCTGCATCCCGAGTCCGAGCAGGAACAGCGTCACAATGGAAACGAACAGCAGCCCGCCGCGAATCCAGCGCTTCTGGATCATGTGCCCCGCGCCCGGAATCAGCCATCCGATGGCGGGCGCGACTACCGCCATCACACTCAGCGGTTCGGCCTGCTCTTTCGCTTTTTCTGTCGTGGAATCTGCCATTCAGATGGTCACAATCTCGCGTTGAATTTTTCCGGTGACTTCCGCCGACTTCGCCCGCACCAGCATATTGACCTCGGTGCGCACGCCAAACTCCGGCAGGTAAATGCCGGGCTCGATCGAGAAACACGAGTTGGGAAGAAGCTGCCGCTCGTCATGGATCTCAAGGTCATCCATGTTGGCCCCGTTGGAATGGACGTCGGTGCCAATGGAATGTCCGGTGCGATGGATGAAATAGTCGCCGTACCCGGCTTTCTGAATATGTCCGCGCGTTGCCCGGTCCACTTCCCATCCCGCGATCGGGCGTCCCGCGCTGATCGCGTCCACCACCGTCCTCACGCCCGCATCGCGCGCGTCGCGCACGATCTCGAAAACTTCGCGCATGCGCGCCGAGGGCGCGGCGCCCACGAAGCCCATCCAGGTAATGTCGTAATACACGGCGTTCGGAGTATTTTTCTTGCCCCAAACATCGAGCAGCACCAGATCGCCTTCACGTATGGGCGTAGGATGGTCAGCGCTTGGCGCGTAATGCGGATTGCCGGCGTTCGCATTGACGGCCACAATCGGCGGATCGTCATCCAAGAGATTCTCCCGGCGAAACGCCTCCATGAACCACTGCTGAATTCCGTGTTCCGTGGTGCCGCCGTTGCGCGCGCGCCGGCCAATCTCCTGGAACGATGCCGCCACAATCGAATCAATGCTGTCGCGGGCGGCGAAGTGAGACTTGATCTGCTCTTCGCTCCAGGTGGATTCAAACTGAGCTACCAGATCCGCAGAGCTGACGATGTTTTTCCCCAGCCCGCGCAACAGATCAATCGTGCCGCCATCCACCAGCGAAATCGTGAAGATAATATTGTTGGGCGAGTACTGCATCGCCAGGTCGCGGTAGTTGGCCAGGATCGTCTTCAGCTTGTCGAACAATTCCTGCCAGCCGGAGTATTGGTGTTTCTTGCCGGGAAGCGAATCCAGATGCCCGGCCTCGATCTTGTGCACCAGCTTCACCGGTTCACCTTCCGCCGGAACCAGGTAAAACCAGCGCCGAGTCACCATCAGGCCCGCCGGCAAGCCCAACACGCGATAAGCGATGGGATCGCGGTGATGGTGGTCGTAGAACAGCCACGCGTCAATATTGCGTTCGCGCAGAGCGGACTGAATGGCAGTGAGGTTCATGGGCCAACCTCTATTGTAAACAAGAGCAAGGATTTGGGCGAATCGGGGGTAGGGATAGGTAGTGGGTCGTTTGAATTCTATCCTTCCGCGAAGCGTCATCCCGAAAGCCCGCGCTTTCACCAGCGGGTTGAGGGATCTGGCGTGCACCACCGAGACGCCCCGCGCGAGACCCCTCGCTCCGCTCGCCGGCTGAAAGGCGGGGGCTACCATGACAGCGGTCGCTCTCGGGATGACTCCGTGGAAGAAAGCGAAGATGGTCAAGATTCGAACTGACCCACTACCTAGCGACTACGCCTCTGGGCTGTCGGGTCGAGCGAAGCTCGACAGCGTCAGCCACGAACTACGTCTCCAGAACCCTCTTCCGCGCACTCCGCGGCAGCGTCTCGCAGGCCGTCCGCAGCACCAGCCGCGGAGCCCGCCCGCGAATCTTCATCAGATACGGCACGGTCCGCCTGGCATCGAACTTCGCGGTCTCGCGCAGCAGCCAGCCCAGGCCCTTCTGCACCATGTCGTCCTGGTCGGCGAGCAAAAAATCCGAAAGCTTCTTAATCTGAGGCAAAAACTTCTTCTGCCTCGTCCCCTGAATCAGCGCCACGCACGCCGCCCTCCGGTGCCAGCGATCCTTCGACCTGGCCCAGCGAAACACGGCCTTCGTCCGCGCCGGCTTCGCAGCGACCATGGGCGCGATCAGATAATGCACCAGCCCATCATGATCAGCCCAACTGCTGATACGGTCGAGCCACGCTTCAAACAGCCGGAACTCGCGATCGCCAAACTGAGCATCCAGCTTCTCCAGCAGGAACACGGCTGTGACTTTCTCTTCCAGCACCGCGCCGGAGAAAAGCTGGTCAGCCACCTCCACCAGAAAAGAAAAATCGTGCTCCCGCAGGATCTCCTTCCGGCAGCGCTGCACTGCCCGCCGCAAATCGCCCGTGTACCATCCGTGGGATTTGATTTCTTCCTTGAAGAACCACTGCACTCCAGTGGCATGCTCGGCCGAACCGCCCTCTTTCAATGCGCGCCGAATCTGCGCCGCAATGTCAGCCGGTTTGAGTTCGGGCGAAGTCATCGGACTCCATCGCGAGTAACAAGTGAAGATAACAAGAAAGGCGGCCTCGCTGAGGCCGCCTCCGATTCCTTCCTTCAGTCCATCTTATGCGGCGCGGCGTGTGACCGTCGCCGGCCGGTAGCCGCACTCATTCGCTTTTTGCAAAGCCTGCACCGCCTCATCCGGGGAAATCAGTGGAGTCGTCTGCACCGACTTGCAAGCCCCGCCCGCCGCAAACGCCATGGCGATGGCTGCGGCACTTACGTTGTCGGGCAGGTCCGTGATGACGACAACGTCATAATCTCCGAACGAGAACCACGCAGCTTCGATCTTGCCTCCCAATTTCTCGATCGCGGGCCGCACCGCTTCAATCCGGTTTTGCGGGTCCGCCACCAATGCTTCCCACCCTTCCTGGGAATACGCGACCTGTTGCAGATAATGTGGCATAGAGCCTCCTGATGATTCGCTAACTGGGGGCGAATCATCCCAAACCGGGGACCGGAAGTCAAGCCGCCGCGCTTTTCTCCTGGCGCACGAACCGGTCATAGATCCACAGCAGCGCGGCCGTCCCGACGCCCACCCCGGTCACCGCCCACCACATCTGTGTCGGCTGGTGTCGTACCTCGCCGAAGTGATGGATGAGCCTCCCGCCAAACCATCCCCCGATGAACGACCCTATTCCGATGGGCAGAAACGCAAAGCCCATGTACGTCCCCTGTTGCCCTGGCGGCGCCAGCCGCGAAATGTATTCGTAATAGCGCGGCTGTTGCGTGATCTCGCCAATCGCCACCACGACCAGCGTTACCACCGCCATGGTCACGCTGGGATGCAAGATCAGCAGAATCCAGGCCAGACCTGAGATCAGCGTACCCAGCGTGATGCCAAGAAACGGCCGCATTTTTTGCGTGAGGAGACTGACCACCATCTGTAATGCGATGACCGTCAGCGAATCCCACATGAGCAGCATTTCGGTATTGCCCTTTGCGTTCACGTAGTCATGGATATAGATGGGAAGAATAATGAATTCCTGCCAGAAGGCAATGTAGTAGCCGGAGAAAATCACGAGAAACAGCATGAACCGCCAGTTCGATGTGACCGTCAGGAAGTTCCTGGCGACCTGGCCGATGCTTTCGGTCTGCATTTCGCCGGAGCGGCGGGGTTCCTTAAACAGGAGCAACACGGCGAAGAACATGACGAACACGCTCAGCGCCGCCATGCCGAAAACTTTCTCCACGCTGAGATGTTGATGCACCCATCCGGCCAAAAAAGGCCCGGCAGCCCCGCCAACGTTCACCAGGGTGTAGTAGATGGAGTAGCCAATGGAGCGCACGTTCTCTTTCGAGGCGCGTGCCGTGGTCCCGACGACGGAGGGCTTGACGAGTGCGATACCAAGTGCCGGCAACATCAGAATCAGCGTCACCAGCACAACCAACGGCATGGCGTTGCGAACCGGAGCAAGCCATGGCGAACCAATCGAGCTCAGCAGGAAGTACGAAATGCTCAGAATCAGGTAGGCGAGCGACAGCGCCCGGCGAAATCCCATGCGGTCCGCCGCGGCTCCGCCGAAAATCGCCAGAAACCACACCAATCCGCCGAACAATCCCGCCAGACTGGTGGCCCGCTCGACGCCGAAGTTCAGGCTCTCATGCAGATATCGGGGCAGAGAGGCAAATGCCGCGTAGTACGACAGCCGCTCGAAAAGCTCGCTGATGTTGGCGACCCAGAACGGCCGCTCAAAACCGGTGCGAATCTCCTGGAAACGTTCAGAAAAGGTCAAAGTGGCTCCTGAACAAAAATCGCAGAAGTAAGAAGTCAGATTGCAGAATGAAAGCCCGCACTTGCCGCCTTGCAATCTGCAATCTTAACTTCTGACTCCTCACTTCTGACTTATGCAATCGCTTATGTGGCGCGGGCACTCCTGCCCGCGACTGCCTGCGCAGGCGCTGCCCCGGTTGTCGGCTACACTCCCAACTTCTCCCGCACCTGTTTGGCAGTCACCCCGGCCACGTGAATGACTTTATTCCGGCTGGTCTGGCCGGACGCAATGGTAACGGAAGATCGTGGCACCCGCAAAAGTTTTGCAAAGAATTCGATGCAGGCCTCGTTAGCCCGTCCTTCGACCGGAGGCGTGGTCAGGGAGATTTTCAGCGCATCGCCCAGTTCACCGGTGATGGCGTTCTTCTTGGCGCGTGGGTGGACCTTCACCGCGAAGGTCGCGCCAGCGTCTGCGTCGTGAACTGGGATCATGTGCGGGGCGTCAGTGGCGCGCCTTCCAGAAGGCTTTCAGAACTATGATCAGAACGACCCCGATTCCCACAGGGATGTAAATCAGAAAATCTCGGACGCGATGTCCTTTGGCTGAAGCCGAGCCAAACCCAAAAGCCTGGCCCACCATGACCAGAATGTAGTGATCCTCATTTTTCAGCGCACCGAGCGCGTCTTTCCACTCTTGTTCCCGATTTAGAGATGAGTCCCGTTCGCGGGCCGCCTTCAGAAGTCCCGCAATCTTCGCTTCGTATTCGGCGCTATTGTAGTTCCGTTCGAATTCAGCATTGACCTCGTAGATGTCGGGAAGCGAAGGATGCACCTCTGTGAAATGAAGCATCTTCTTCTCGACATCGGAAAGGTTGACCCGTTCAACCTCGGCCTCTTCGATGACCCTTGAAATGAGGAACCGCTTCGCGGCCGTAGATTGCATCTGCTTGCCCTCCTCCATCCTCTGTGGTTAAGCCCTTCTCCGTTCCCCGAAGATGGCTGTCCCGACGCGCACGCAGGTCGAACCCTCCTCGATCGCGACCTCGAAATCGTGTGACATGCCCATGGAAAGAACGCCCATGGCGATCCGCGGGAGTTTTCTTGCCGCGATCGCATCGCGAAGTTGGCGCAAATTCCGGAAGAACGGCCGCGCGTCCTCGGGATCATCGGTGAACGGAGGCACTGTCATCAGCCCGCGAAATTCCAGGGCCTCGAACCGGGGAGCCGCGACCAGGATGTCATCCAGTTCCCGCAAATCCGGCGCCACCCCGCTCTTGGCCGCTTCCCCGCCCACGTTGACTTCGATCAGCACCGGTAGCTTCTTGCCCAGAGCTCGCGCCGCCGCATCCAATTTCTCCGCCAGCTTCACCGAGTCCACCGAGTCGACCGCGCTGAACAGTTCCGCAGCTCCGGCTGCTTTGTTCGTCTGCAGGTGTCCGATCATGTGCCACTCGGCAGCGGCGAAGTTGGCGATCGCCGCCGCTTTGGCGGCGAACTCCTGCACCCGGTTTTCTCCGAACAGGCGGAGCCCAGAGGCGTAGGCTTCGCGAATGACTGATGCCGGGAAAGTCTTTGTCACTGTCATCAGAGCGATGTCTGTAGGCGTTCGCCCGGCCCTCTGCGCCGCGGCGGCAATGCGTTCCCGCACCGCCGCAATATTGTCGGAAATGGACATAAAAGAGCTAACCACAGGGGTCACAGAGCCACACATAGGCTGCCCTGTGCGACCCTGTGTCCTCTGTGGTTGAGAATTTACATTATTGCCGTGGGTGGCGCCGGCTCTTCCGGCCTGCCTGGATTCAGCAATGGTACAAGGATCATGACCGCCACCAACGCCGCAAAAGCGATCAGGCTGGTCACGGCATGCTTGCCCAGAGCAAACTCATATAGCTTCGTCCTGGCGTGAGGATCATGTGCGAGCCTACGCGCGAGTATAGCGGCGACGACGATTCCGCACAGCGCTTCCCCCGCAATTAACCCGGAAGCAGTAAGTATGCCGGCATTGTCCACACGTGCTTTCTGCGCGTCGTTGTAACCGCGGCGGTCGCGCAGCTTGTCAGTCACCCAACGGATCAGTCCGCCAACAAAAATCGCGAACGTCGTCTCCAGGGGCAGGTACATACCCACCGAGAACAGCATCACGCTCTTCACCTCGATCATAATCATC
>Ga0187818_10000209_pt1 | contig 18858 bp, 20 predicted proteins | sample NC_wetland_sal_i_14_FD_130581 | JGI IMG/M metagenome (GOLD analysis project Ga0187818, IMG submission 130581) | Wetland sediment microbial communities from Neuse River Estuary, North Carolina, USA - SO4_3 | ecosystem: Environmental > Aquatic > Freshwater > Wetlands > Sediment | place: USA... | reverse complement strand
GCTAAGAATATCATCTTTGAGAGAAAAGCTTGGTAGCGCTAACGGGAATCGAACCCGTATTTCGGCCTTGAAAGGGCCGCGTGCTAACCGTTGCACCATAGCGCCACACGGAGGGAATACAATCTTACAATTATACGAGATTCCTCCACCTTGCGCCATTCGCAGCATTGCGTTCAGCCTTATTTCTGGTGTTCTTCCCATTCTTCGTGCCAGGCCATTTGGTCATTCCTGTCGAACACAAAAGGCCTTGGCCGGCGCGGGACAAACACAATCGCACTTGCAGCCAAGCGCGGTCACATGTTACACACTGCGTAGCTTGCTGAGTGGTAATATTCCACTCCAAAGGAGGGCTTAGAAATGTTTTGCACAAAATGTGGCACTGACTTGCCCGATGACGCACAGTTTTGCTTGAAATGCGGGCATGCTCTGACCGGGCCTCCCGCTAAGAATGTAGAAGCGGCTTCTGTGCCAGATACAGTGAACGAACCACCGGTCACTTCTCCAGCCACAACAGACGCTCCAACGGTTTCACCTCCAACGGAACCCAATCCAAACATTGGCACAATCGTGTTTGCCGCGTTCGCGGTTCTTAGCTTAGTTGTTTCCTTCGCTAAAGGTATTGTTCCCATCTTCATAATTGAAGCTGGGCTGTGGGCCGGGCTTGCTTGGTATTGGCATCGGAAGAAGCCCAAAAGCCAAGCGGCCACCGCAATCGTGTTGCTGCTAGCGCTGGTCGTTACCGCTGCGGAAGGCTATTTGGTCCTTAGGAAATTTGGAGGTCCAAGTTACACCTATTTGCAACAGGGCAAATCTCAAGTCAGAGTGGATAGCGTGTCTGGACGCACAGACAGGTTGACCCTAGGTGGCTGGGTACCTGTCAGCTTCGATAGACCTCCTGAGCAGGTTCCAGCGGGCGAATGGTATTTGGACTTAAGCAATGGCAAGTGGGACGACATACTCAATGAGGTTTGCTTTGACGTATCAAATAGTTCTAATGATTATGTCGTGCAAGACTTTACAATTTTTGTCTCTTTTGACCCCAAGCCCGCTCGCGACAACGTATTCAACAACGCTGTAACCCTCACGAACTATAGTGGCGTAGGCCTGTTGGACAAAGGCAAGTCATCCCGCTTCTGTGGCGCAGCCCCTAAGTACCCAAACGGTTCAACATGGACGTATGAGCTAACTAGCGTTAGGGGCTGGAAACAATAAATCAACACAAGGACTATAAAAATGACAACGAATAAGAAATCATTTGAAGCCGTCAAGATAGCTGCGGAACAAATAACGTCTGATCGAATCAAAAAGTTTGTGAAGTCGCTTGAGGGTAACTTGCCATCCGAGAACGGCCAAATCCAATTGAGTGCGATAAAAGGCAAGGGATTTCCGGCCACGACGATTGACAATTGGCTAAGACGGGCACAAGACGATGGACGGCTTGAGGGAGTAAGCCTGAACAGGGTTGCATTTGAACTGTGGAAACGGTTAGAGGAACTAGGTGCGGTAATAACCAACCATGACACATGCCAGATTGTTCCGGCTCCAGAAATTGAAGGCAAACTAGCGCGAGCGGTAGAGAAGGAATTCGGCAAGACCAAATAAGTGGTCTGCGCACCTGCAGCGGAGGGGGGAAGTGTTGACCATCAGCGCGAGTTCCCCGCGGTTTTCGGTAGCCAAATCTCCACCCATTAGAGCAGTGGAGGCGCGAACGACCATAAACACTCCGCCCAGATTCCGGCATACAATGACGCAATGCGCGAAACCCCACGCTCTCTAAGTTCGCCCCGAGTCATAAATGTCCAGGACCTCCGCGAACTGGCCCGCCGGCGGTTGCCCAAGGTTGTCTTTGATTACCTGGAAGGTGGGGCCGAGGGCGAGACCACGTTGCGGGAAAACTGCCGCGTCTTTGAGGATGTTACGTTTCGGCCAAGGCAGGCTGTGGCTGTTTCCGAATGCGACCTGCGCAGTCGTGTCCTGGGCGTCGATTTGGCGTTTCCCGCGATTCTTGCACCTGTGGGCTACAGCAGAATGATGCATCCCGGCGGAGAGGTGGCTGCTGCCGCTGCGGCGGGGGAAGCGGGTCTTGTGTTTGCGCAGTCGACGATCTCCGGCCACAAATTGGAAAATGTTCGCGCTGCTTCCAAGGGAACCGTCTGGTATCAACTGTACCTTGTTGGAGGCCGCGAAGTCGCCGAGGGCTCGATCGAACGTGCGAAGCGCGCGGGGTTTTCGGCGCTCGTCGTTACAATCGACACGCCAGTTGCGGGGATGCGCGAACGCGATTCGCGGAACGGAATGAAAGAGCTGCTGGGCGGCTCCGTCTTCTCGAAATTGCCGTTTCTTCCGGAGATGCTGCAACACCCGGGCTGGCTTACCTCTTTCTTTCTGGACGGGGGCATACCAAAGCTGGAAAACATTGTGATCCCTGGCAAAGGACCGATGCCCCTGATCGACGTGGCGACCGCGCTCGCACAGGCCGTGGTTACGTGGCAGGATCTGCGCTGGATCAAGGGGATTTGGCCCGGACCGATCGTGATCAAGGGCGTCTTGACCGGCGAGGATGCGCGGCGTTCCGTGGAGGAAGGTGCGTCGGCGATTGTGGTCTCCAATCACGGCGGCCGCCAATTGGATGGTGCGCCAGCGACACTGCGCGTTTTGCCGGAGGTGGTCGCCGCCGTCAATGGCCGCACGGAAGTCCTGATGGACGGTGGGATTCGTCGAGGCAGCGATATTGTTAAGGCGCTCTGCTTGGGAGCGCGAGCGGTTCTGGTGGGCCGTGCTTACGCATACGGCCTAGCGGCCGCGGGCCAGGCGGGTGTCGCGCGAGCGCTGGAAATTCTGAGTGCAGACATGGACCGCACACTCCGCCTGCTCGGTTGTGCTTCCGTGGCGTCCCTTGACTCTTCCTACGTAAATGTCCCCGAGAACTGGCTAAGAAGAGTGCGCAACTGAACACCAGAGAAACTCGAACCGGGTTCACGCATCAATCTGGACTAGATTCAGACTCCTGCTTTCAAAACGTTCTCGTCTCTCAGCGCTCGATTCGCGCACCCGCGCCCTTCATCAGGCGTGTCACTTCAGAGACCGTTGCCATGGACGTGTCACCCGGCGTGGTCATTGCCAGGGCTCCATGCGTCGCGCCGCATTCCACCGCCCATTTCGCATCTTTGCCGGAAAGAAAACCATAAATCAGCCCGGACGCAAACGAGTCGCCGCCTCCCACGCGGTCCAGGATTTCGACGTCCTCCCGCTCGCTCGCTTGAAAAAATGCTCCCTCGTGATAGCAGATGGCGCCCCAATCATTCCGGGTGGCAGTTTTTGCTTTTCTTAGCGTGGTCGCCACAACTTGGAAGGGATATTCCTGAACGACTTTTTCGATCATCCTTTTGAAGCCGTCGACTTCAAAACTAGTCAAGTGCTGATCCATTCCGGGAACTTCAAATCCAAGCGCCGCCGAAAAATCCTCTTCGTTCCCGATCATCACGTCCACATACGGCGCGATCTTTCGATTCACCTCCTGCGCCCGCTTTTGCCCTCCAATCGCTTTCCAAAGCGATTCCCGGTAATTCAAATCGTAAGAGACCACCACGCCATGTTTCCGGGCAGCTTGCATCGCCTCGATGGCCACTTCCGGTGTCGTGGCGGAAAGCGCGCAGAAAATCCCACCAGTGTGAAACCACCGCGCTCCCATGCCGCTAAAAATCTGCTCCCAATCAATTTCGCCCGGCTTCAGCTGCGAAATCGCGGTATGCCCGCGGTCCGAACATCCCAGCGCGGGCCGAACGCCGAATCCACGCTCCGTGAAATTCAAGCCATTTCGCACGGTGCGCCCCACACTGTCGTACGGCACCCAGCGCACCAGCGACTGATCCACGCCGCCTTGATAGATTAGGTCCTGCAAAAGCCGGCCAACCGGATTATCCGCGAACACGGTGACCACGGCTGTGTCCAAGCCAAAACAGCGTTTCAATCCGCGCGCCACGTTATATTCGCCGCCGCCTTCATATACTTCAAAACTGCGCGTCGTCCAGATCCGTTTTTCTCCCGGATCCAGGCGCAACATCACTTCACCGAGACTGATCAGATCCCAGCGGCAATTTTCTTTCGGACGGATTTTGAGGCTCATGGTTTTATCCTGCGCTACGCACGCACACAATTCAATGTTCAATTCGCCGTCGCAACATGCAGTTCTCACTTTTTCGTTAGCAATTGCTGCTGGCCCACAGGTTACGGCAGGGTGAAGGTAAACAACGAAGAACCGGCCGCGATGGCGATGTATTCCTTGCCGTCAATCGCATACGCCATCGGCGCAGCGTACACGGCTCCTCCCATTTGGAAATGCCACAGCGGCTTGCCCGTACTCGCTTCCAGCGCGATGAAATTTCCTTCCGAATCGCCCGTGAACACCAGTCCACCGGCCGTGGTCAAAACCCCCGACCAACTGGGCGAAACATGCTTAAACTCCCATTTCTTCTCTCCGGTCAGGGGATCCAGCGCGCGCAATGCACCCCAGTACGGCTCGGCGTCGTCCGCCGGAAAATAAGCGCTGCCGTAATAGGCATGCCCTTCTTCATTCGCCTGCTCCGCGGTGCTGAAGATATCGCACTGCTCGCGCGCGGTTACGTAAAAAAGCTTTGTTTGCGGGTCAAAACTGGGCGACATCCAGTTCGTCGAGCCCGCGGCGCCGGGGCACACTTTGCGTCCCTCTAGTGTTGGCGAACTCTCTGCTGTCGCGACAGGGCGTCCTTCCGCATCGTTTGTGTTGCTCCAGGTGGTCGTGGCGAACGGTTTCGAAAAAACGAGTTTTCCGGTGGTGCGATCGATCAGGTAAAAATAGCCGTTGCGATTGGCGTGGGCAATAAGCTTTTTGCCGTCGAGCTCCAACATGACAGGGACTTGCGTGGAGTCCCAGTCGTGTTCGTCATGCTTCGTGTACTGAAAATGCCAGTTGAGTTTGCCGGTATCCACATCCAGCGCGAGCAAGCAGTTGCTATAAAGATTGTCTCCTTCGCGCTGTACTTTGCGATTGGAAGGCGCCGGATTTCCTGTCGTCCAGAACAATTGATTGGTGTCCTTGTCATAGACTCCCGTAATCCACGCCGGCGCCCCGCCGATCTTCCAGGAATCCCCCGCCCAGGTTTCGTGGCCTGGCTCGCCGGGTCCCGGCGTCGTGTAAAAGCGCCATTTTCGTTCACCTGTGTTCGCGTCGTAGGCATCGATGAACCCGCGCGTGCCGTATTCGCCACCCGAAATTCCCACCACAATCATGTTCTTCACGGCCAGCGGCGCAAGTGTGAAGCTGTAACCCTTCCGATAATCAACAGCGGTCACATCCCAAACAACATTTCCGGTTTTCGCATCCAGCGCGATAACATGAGCATCAAGCGTGGCGAAGTAAACTTTGTCGCCAAGAATCGCGAAGCCACGATTGATTCGCCCGCAACACGGCCTTATGTTGGACGGATAAATGTATTGGTATTGCCAGATTGGGCGGCCCGTGCGTGCATCGAGAGCGAACGCTCGGTCATCTTGCCCGGTGCCGTACAGAATGCCGTCGACAACCAGCGGCGTGGTCTCAAACTTCCCCAGCGCTCCCGTCTGATACACCCAACGCGCCACCAGACTTTTCACGTTCTCCGTGTTGATCTGTGTCAATTCACTGTGCCGCCGGCCGGAGTAGTTGCCCGAATAGGTCAGCCAGTTCTGCGGTTCCTTCGATGCGTTAAGAATACGGTCAAAGGTGACTTGTGCCTGGGCGGAAGAAAACATCAAGCTGGAGGTCGCCAGCGCAAACGCGCAGATGAATGTTCTCTTCATCGGGAAATCTCTCATTTTGCGCTCACTTCCAAAAGATAAGCGAGGAGATCGTGCAGATCCTGATCGGGCAGCGTCTTTTCATCATAGGCCGGCATCAGCGACTCCCGTGTCTTCTTGAATGACTTGAGCTTGTCTTTCTCGTAAAGATGAATCTGCTGCTGCGTATCCATCATCTGCAGGCTGAAATTGTCTTCATTGAGCGAGACACCCGTGAACGTCTGACCGTCCGCCGTAACAACCGTGACCGTTTCATATTCCTGCGGGAATTCCTTGGTGTTTTCGATGAGCCCGGTGGCCAGGTGACGGCTGGGATTTCGCACGGAATCCACAAGCGATTCCGTGGAGCGTGCCGTCGCAATGTTGGTCAGATCAGGGCCGAGCCGGCCACCCTTCCCGCTGACCATGTGGCACGTGAAGCAACCTGCAGAACCGTGGAAGAGTTTGTCCCCGTGTGCCGCATCGCCCGCAGGAAGCGCGCTGGATTTCTTTTCCACGCTGTGAATGTACGTGATCACCTGCCAGATCTCTTCCGCCGTCATTCCCACGCCCTGGCCAGTTGTTCCATTCTGCGGCATCGCGGTGCCGGGAATTCCGTCGTTAATCGTTTGGAAAAGCTCTGCGTCTGTTTTTCCATGGCGCTTCTGTGCGCGAGTTAAATCCGGCCCGCGCCCTCCGCCTCGTGCTCCTAATCCGTGACAGAACGCACAGTTCGCTCGAAATTGCGATTCTCCCGCCTTCGCCGCCTTGGCATCTCCGGCGAATGGATTCGCGTCTTGAGCCGCGGGGCTAGCCGACGCGATCAGCAGTAGCGAGATCGCGAAGGCAATTCCAAGAAGCGCGCGCCTTGTGACCCTATGCACCCAGGGGAGGTGCCCGTTACCCACATCTTTGATTTTCATCGATCTGTGCCTTGGGAGAGTTTCTCTCTCCGGAAATTGGAAGCGAATGATAGCACAGCGGGAGTTACGGATCTGAAAACGAGGGAATCCTATCGGTCGCGCTTTTTGCGTTTCTCAGCGGCCAGCTTTTCGAGGCGAGTAGCTAAAGTATGTTGCGGAGAGGAAGGACAGCGGCCCCGGCAGGTGCTGGGCGCCCCGGACTATTCCTGGCGATCTTCCCATTCCTCATGCCAGGCCATCTGGATCGCTTCGAGCTTGCTCTCGTTGGAATTCTGCGGATCACCCGTGAAACCGGGCAACTCCGTAATCCACTTATGCATGTCGGTGAAGCGCACCGTCAACGGATCCACATCCGGAAACCTGTCCGCCAAGCCGATGGCTATATCGTCGAGGCTATCCCAATCGAAGGTGTGTGGCATGGCGGCTCCTCAGTGGTCCAATTCTTTCGCGTAATTCTTATTCCACTCAGGAATTTCGACCACAATGTCCGTAGTGCCGTCGGGCACAGTCTGGCAGCCAAGACGCGACTTCGGCGTGATCCCCGGCGCTTCATCGAGCTCGTCCAATTCTGCATCGGTCGCTTCGTTGCAGGACTCCAAGCCTTCCCGCACGATGACGTGACAGGTGGAGCAGGCGCAGACGCCGCCGCAAGCGTGGTCCAGGCCCATCTTGAAGCCTTCGGAAATATCCAGGATGCTGCCGGGCAGACCGTTGTGGCCGTAAGGAAATTTTTCCGGGTCAACCTCGACAGTCTTGCCACTCGGAAGGAACGTGACTTTGAATTTCTTCGTCGCCTTCGTGTATTTTGTTTCCTCGATGTATGGATTGCTGCCGCCCATATGCTTCTCCCTAAACTTCCGCCAGTTTCTTGCCTTCGAGCGCGGTCTGCAATGCCGAATTCATCAGCAATTCGGCAAGATGCTCCGTGGCTTGATTCAATTCGTCGATCTGCCGCCGAATTTGTTTGTAATCGCTTCCCTGCGCGGCCTCCTTCAATGCAGCTACGCAAGCGTCAATCTTGGCACGCTCGGCTTCGGCTAAACTCGCGGCATTCGGATTTGCCAGCGCCTTTGTGGTCGAGCTGAGGATGGACTCCGCCTCCGTTCGCGCTTCAATCACCTGGCGTTCCGTAAAATCCTGCTCGGCATATTCGATGGATTCTTCGAGCATGCGCTCGATGTCGTTGTCATTCAGGCCGTAGCTTGGCCGAACCTCAATGGTGTGCTGGACGCCGGTGCGGATATCCTTCGCGCTGACCTGGAGAATGCCATTTGCATCGATCAGGAATTTCACTTCGATGCGCGGCAGGCCCGCCGGGGCAGGCGGAACGCGCAGCGTGAAGCGCGCAAGCGAGCGGCAGTCCTTGGCGAGTTCCCGTTCACCTTGCAGGACGTGAATCTCAATGCCAGTCTGGTTGTCCACGCCAGTGGTGTACAGCTCCTGCGCGCTGGCCGGAATGGTCGAATTGCGTGGAATAACCTTGGCCACGGCTCCGCCATAGGTCTCGATGCCGAGGGAAAGAGGTGTGACATCCAACAGCAGCATGTTCTGCACGCCGCGATCGAGAATATTGGCTTGCACGGCCGCACCCAGCGCGACCACTTCGTCCGGATTCAGTTCGGTGTGCGGTTTACGGTCAAAGAATTCCTGCACCGTGCGCCGAATGACGGGAGTGCGTGTCGCGCCGCCGACCAGCACGACTTCGTCCAGCTCCGTCGGCTTCAGATGAGCATCCGCCAGCGCCTGCTTCACCGGCCCCATCGTGCGGTCCACCACTGGGCGGATGAGCGCCTCCAGAGCGCCCCGCGTGAACTCGTGCACAAAAACCGTGCCATTCGGTAACGGAAAGCGCAGTGTCGCGGATTCCACTTCAGACAGCTTGTGCTTGAGAGCGATCAGCTCTTTGCGAAGTTCCTGCGCCAGTTCGCCGTGAGGGGAGAAATCGATCTTATCGGTCTGTAGAATTTGCTCGTGAACAAAGGCCTGCAGCAAATTATCGATATCATCGCCGCCCAGATGCGTGTCGCCATTGGTGGACAGCACTTGGTAGATATCGCCTTCGCTTGTCGAGATGAGCTTCAAGATAGAAATGTCAAACGTTCCGCCTCCAAGATCATAGACGGCAACTTTGCCACGCTGCTTTTCATGCAAACCGTAAGCCAGGGCTGCGGCAGTCGGTTCATTCACGAGGCGCAGTACCTCCAGGCCGGCCAATTTGCCAGCATCCTTGGTTGCCTGGCGCTGCGCGTCATTAAAGTACGCGGGAACGGTAATCACGGCCCGATCCACGGTTTCGCCAAAATAGGCTTCCGCCCAATTCTTAAGCTCGCGAAGAATGAAGGAAGAAATTTCCGGAGGCGTGAATACCTTCTCGCCAAGCTGGACGCGAATCATGTGATTGCTGGAAGGATCGATTCGAAAAGGAAAAAGCTTCAACTCACCCTGCACATCCGCGGGGCCGCGGCCCATCAGCCGCTTCACGGAATAAATCGTGCGCTCAGGCTGCGTGAGCAAGCGGCGGCGCGCAGGCTCGCCCACGATAATGCTGCCGTCCGGATCGAGGCTGACAATCGAAGGACACAGCGTGCTGCCGGCTGGCCCGGGGATACACTTCGGCTGACCGGTCTGTGCGTCCATGTAAGCGACCAGACTGTTCGTTGTTCCCAAGTCGATTCCGACGATTCTGCCCATTAGCCTCTTGTCCCCGAAGGAAGCTGTGTGTCCCGTGCCCCGTGCTCCGCGCCCCGTGAAAGCGAGCTCTCTGCTCTTTGATTCCCACGAAGCTTCAATGACCGAGATAGCGCTGCCATCATCTGCACGATTCCCGTAATCTCACGTTCCATCCCCTCTTGATCCTGAACGGAAACAAATTGCAGGTCTTTGCTCAGAATTAGAAAATAGCGCAACTCCTCCGCCGAACCATTCGCAATCACGAGAAACTGCAACAGCTCTTTTGTAGAACGCCTCCCGTATCCTTCCGCTAGGTTTGAAGGAATCGAGTACGCGGCCCTACGAAGCTGCGACACGATCCCGAACTGTTCATTCCGGGGAAACGAGTTCGTGACTCTGTAAATTTCAAGAACGAGTTTATGAGCCTTCTGCCAAACCTCGAGATCCCGAAAGCCCTTTATCATCAATCAGCAACCCTCTCCCGCATCTCCGGGTCACGGAACACGGGTCACGATCCAACGAGTTCTTTTTGCACGTTTACGACAAGATTGCGGATATACGAGCGGCGGTTAAGCAACTCATTCAACTTGCTCATCACCGCCTTACGGCGCGATTCATCCGCCTTGTCGTCAATAGCCGCGTCCCATTCGCGGGCCGTCGCCCGCAACTGTCCATCGACTGCGCCCAGCTTCTGCTCAAAATTCTTTTCCGCGGCTTCCAAATGATGTTTCAGCGAAGCGGTATCGCCTCCCGAAGTTTTCGCCGCGCGCAATTCATCCAGCGATTCGTTCAGTTCAAATACCTCTTCGAGTAATTCCGGCGGCGCCTGCTGCTTCGTTTCGCCGTCCTTCCGTGCTCCTTCGATCGCCAACAGGTATTCGACGCGCGCGACAGGATCACGAAGCGTCCGATAGGCGTCATTCAGCTCCGAGCTGCGCTTCAGCGAAATATCCCGTTCCTCGGGCGTGGCATTCACGAAATTGTCCGGGTGAAGCTTCCAACTCAATTGAAGAAACTTCTGTTCCAGCGCGTCCATTTCAATCCACAGCTTGCGCGGCATTTCGAACATGGCGAAATAGTCGCTGCGCGCGGGGACCTGGAGAACTTTGCCGCAACTGGGGCAAAAATGCGTACCCACAGTGCGCTCATGGCAGTTCCAGCAGACCAACGGTGGATTCGTGATGGGAAGTGACGTGCTCATAAAAACTCTTATGTGCTGCCCCGAAGCACAAAAAAAGTGGCTGGCGATTGCGGTGGCCAACCACTTGTCAGACCGAGTCAGCGCCAGTCCGGCACTGAAGTCCGTGCGACCGCTACGCCGTAAACGAACTGCCGCAGCCGCAACTCCGGGCGGCGTTCGGATTCACGAATACGAAACCCTGCCGCATGAGCGTCTCCTCGTAGTCAAGCGTAGTGCCGTTGAGATACAGGAGGCTCTTTGGGTCTACAAAAATCCGTGCGCCGAACTCCTCAAACACTTTGTCGCGATCACGCGCCTGGGTATCCAGCCTCATGGCATAAGAAAGCCCGGAGCAGCCGCCGCCCTGCACGCCTACGCGCAGCCCCCCTGTTTCCGGCGAGACACCCTCTTTGCCGAGTAGCGCGACAATTCTCTTGGCGGCATGCTCGGTAAGGTGAATCACCGGTCCGGCCTTAGCCGGGGCCTGGGTTGTGGTCTCCGTCACCATAATGTGCTTCCTGCAAAATCCTGCTCGAGCCTAAAGCTCGACAGCATCCTCCGACGGCCATGCGCGCCGCCGGAAGACGCCACTAACACCGCGCAAGGCTTCGCTTAGTGCGAAGACTTTTCGTGCGCGGGAACTTCAACTCCGTGTTTCTTCTTCCAATCACCGATGGCCGCCTTAATGGCATCCTCAGCGAGCACGGAACAGTGAATCTTGACCGGCGGGAGCGAGAGTTCGCGGACGATGTCCGTGTTCTTGATCGCCAGGGCTTCGTCAACGGTCTTGCCCTTTACCCACTCGGTGGCCAGAGAAGAGCTGGCAATGGCCGATCCGCAGCCAAACGTCTTGAACTTGGCTTCTTCAATGACTCTTGTCTCCGGATTGATTTTCATCTGCAGCTTCATCACGTCGCCACACTCCGGCGCGCCCACCAGGCCGGTCCCGACATTGGGATCTTCCTTGGGCAGGCTGCCAACGTTGCGCGGGTTATTGTAATGATCGACTACCTTTTCGCTGTATGCCATGAGCCACTTTCTCCTTCTGGTTCTTTTCCCCCGAAATTCAGCCCCTCGCCGCAGCGAGAAGACCGCCAAACCCTGCGTTTTTCATCGCCTTCTCCGTCAGGGCGATATTGGTCAGAAACGCGGACCGTCCGGCGGTAAGCTCGCTTAACGCCTCACGGACGTATTGCGCTCCAATTCCCAAAATGTTCAGAAATTCCCGGACATCTTGGAGGTGATAAAACGAACGCTCCGCTGCCGGGGCCGGCTCGTCACCGTCCTGATACGCCTGATAGGTCACGCGGAACGGCGCGGACGTACCGGCGATCGACCGGTGGATCCGGAGAGTACCTTCACTTGCAATTGCGCTTGCCATTTTGCCTCTTCCTTCAATCTCAAGAATTACGCGGTTTGCCACTTGACCTTGGAGATGTCGATCCCTTCCTTGGCCATTTCGTAAAGCGGCGAAAGCTCGCGAAGCTTGGTAACAACCTGCACCATTTTGTCGGTCACGTAATCGACTTCTTCCTGGGTCGTGAAACGCCCCAGGCCGAAGCGGATCGACGTATGCGCCAGATCCTCACCTACGCCTAGTGCTTTGAGTACGTAGCTGGGCTCAAGGGTTGCCGAGGTGCACGCGGAACCGCTCGAAACTGCCACGTCGTTGATCCCCATCAGGAGCGATTCGCCTTCGACATAGGCAAAGCTCATATTGAGGTTGTTCGGGAGCCGGTGCTCCATCGAACCATTGATGTAAACTTCGTCCAGTTTGGCCTCCAGGCCAGCCTTCAGACGATCGCGCAGTCCGCGCAGACGCTCGGATTCCTGCGCCATCTCCTGCTGACAAAGCTCGCAGGCCTTGCCCAGCCCTACGATGCCGGGCACATTCAGCGTGCCGGAACGCATGCCGCGCTCGTGGCCTCCGCCATCAATAATCGCGGAAAGCTGAACGCGCGGATTGCGGCGGCGCACATACAACGCGCCAACGCCTTTCGGCCCGTAGATCTTGTGGGCGGAAATCGCCAGCAAGTCAATGTTGTCCTTCTGCACATCCACCGGAATCTTTCCAACCGCCTGAACGCCGTCCACAGCAAAGAAAACACTGTGTTCCTTGGCGATCTTGCCGATTTCCGCAATCGGGTTAATCACCCCAATTTCGTTGTTGGCATACATGATCGAAATCAGGATGGTCGTGGGCTTGATTGCCTTGCGCACATCCTCGGGGTTCACCCGCCCGTCCCTTTGTACGGGCAGGTAGGTCACTTCAAAGCCGTGCTTCTCCAAGTTCTTGCAGGTATCCAAGACAGCCTTGTGTTCAATCGCCTGCGTGATGATGTGGTTGCCCTTCTCGCGGTACATTTCCGCGACGCCCTTGATCATCAGGTTGTCAGATTCGGTCGCACCACTCGTCCAGATAATTTCCTTCGCCGTAGCGTTGATCAGCGAAGCCACCTGCTGGCGGGCCTTCTCCACAGCCTCCTCAGCGCTCCAGCCAAAGGAGTGGTTCCGGCTGGCAGCATTGCCAAACTTGTCGGTGAAATAGGGCATCATTGCCTCAAGCACCCGCGGATCCAGCGGCGTGGTGGCGTGATTGTCCATGTAAATCGGCAGCTTGACAGCCATTTTCTTGCTCTCCTATCGGGTCCAGACTTCTCCGCTCAGCGGGTTACCGCCAACCGGTCTATCCCCTTTAATTCCACAAGGGCGGGTTCCAGCTTGTCCTCGCTCAGTTGAGCGATGGTTACCATGCCCAAAACCCCCAAAATGCTTTCATTCACGCGCTGCAACGGCTCTTTGACGGAGCAGCGATCCGTTGCGTCGCAATTGCCGTGGCTGGTCACACAGGACGTAATCAGCACCGGCCCATCGATCGCCGTCAGCACCTCCAAGGCGCTTATGCAATCCGCTTGCTTCGCCAACTGATACCCACCCGTCGAGCCATGTTTGGCGGCCACCAACCCATGCTTCGCCAGTTTCTGCAGGACCTTGGCCATCAAGGTGGCGGATATTCCGTATTCCTCGGCGATCTCGCTGGCACTACAAGCGGATTCTTGGCGGCGAATGGCAAGATGCTTCATCGCGATCAGCCCGTAATCCGCTTTCTTAGACAGCTTGAACATATCTTCGCCTGACCCTAACGTCAGCACCTCGTTAGATGCCTATAGGACCCAATTGGTCGCAATTAAACTATACCCCCGACGCGCACCCAATGTCAATCCTAATTCTGCCACTTTGTACAACAACCCCTTAATTTGGTCACACTTACAATAAGACCAATCCAGTCTGATATCAAGAATTCTGCCTTGAATGGTCCCCTAAGAGCACCGAAGCGCTGTTTATCACTACTGAATGGTGAGTGGTCCGGAATTCCAACCAGGGTATCCCGAAAGATGGATCCGAATCGAAGGCTCAAGCACATCTTGCGAGAGAATTCATCTAGCGGTCGTGCAGGCTCCGCCCGTGCTGGCCGCTTCGATCAGTTTCTGGAACGCCGCGCTTGCGGGGATGGTCAATTGAGATTTGTGCGCCTGGACTTCAAAGGCGTTCAGCGCGTCAATTTGCTGCTTCTTCAGAGCTTCCAGTAATGGCAGCCCCTGGGTGATTCGTTCCAGAGCCGTCAGCGCAAGTTCCGCAGCCTGTGAAAGCGCGGCGGACGCCGGAGCAGCGTCCTTCACCAAAGAGGAGCTTTGCGCTAGCGGCTGCAAGTGCCCGTCGTTTTCAGCCCATAGCAAAAGTTGTGCACGCAATTCCGTGGCTTTCGCGCCATCTTTGCAGGAAGAGGCTGCAAACTGATCCACGCTTACGGAGAAGCGGCGGGATACCTCGCTTCCCGGATACACCGCGTCCACCACGCGGTTCAAGGGCGTTTGGCTTGTCGGTTCCGCTCCGGCCAGAGTTTCACGGCTGTAGTCCTTCACCGGCTCAAGGGCCTCCGTCAGCGTGAGGAGGGCGGCAATTTCCTCGGCAGAGGCGGAATCCGCCATGCGCAGCACCATCTGCCGCTGGTAGGTACGGTGGGTCAATCCAAGCCACTCTAGGCGCGTGCTCTCGGCTTCCATGCGTAAATACATCGAAGCAACGTCGGTTGTGCTTTGAGGAGACCAAAACCTCTCTGCAATTGCGGCATTTCGCGGCCAGATGCGCGAATCAATGTTGTCCCAATTGACGTACTCAGACCACATGGTGGACTCGCCGCCCAGGATTCGCTCCTTCTCTTCCGGCGTGAGATTCGCTGCGGCTCCGCCCATGGGATCGACCGCGTAGTGGCGTGCTGCGTTCCATCCGAGATCGATGTAATAGCCATTCGAGAGAATCCCCCGATAGCCTTGCTTTGCGGCCGCCGCCAAGGAATCCGCTCCCCGCCAAGACTGAATAACGATGTCCTTAGGAACTCCCGGCACGAGGATTTCGTCCCAGCCGACGGGTGTCTTCCCGTGTTTGACCACCAGTTCTTGAACGTGCTGGCTGAAATAGGCCTGAAGCCCTTCATTGTTCTTGATGCCATGCGACTTCATGAACGCCTGGATACTCGGATTGGCATCCCATTCTTTGCCGTTCACCTCGTCACCGCCAATGTGAAAATATTGGTCGGGAAAGACCTTCGACATTTCGGTAATAAATTCATTCAGGAATTTATAGGCTTTGTCATTTGTGGGATCCATCGCTGGGTCAAACACGCCCCACTTGCGCTCGATCTGGTAAGGGCCGGGTCCACTGGCGAGTTCGGGGTAGCCGACGAACCAGGCAGTGGAGTGGCCTGGCATATCAAATTCCGGCACAACCCGAATGCCGCGGTCACGCGCGTAGGCAATCACATCGCGAATTTCGTCCTGCGTGTAGTACTGTCCGTCGGAACCATATTCCTGCAACTTCGGAAATTTCCGGCTCTCCGCGCGAAAGCCTTGATTGTCCGAAAGATGCCAGTGGAACACGTTCATCTTCACGGCTTCCATCCCATCCAGATTGCGTTTCAAGACAGGCACAGAAATGAAATGGCGCGCCACATCGATCATCAGCCCCCGCCAAGGGAAGCGCGGCTGATCTTGTATGCTGACCGCCGGGACCACGAAACCATCCGGCGTAATCGAGACCAACTGGAGGAAAGTTTGCAGCCCGTGGAGAATGCCGAGGGGATTGGCAGCGTGGAGCTTTGCGCCGCTTGGCGTCACGTCCAATGTGTAGGATTCATCCTCACCCAGTTCCTGAACCGGTTTGCTCTCGTGGTCGGTCGTTACAACCAACGTCGCTTTTGCCGGATCGACCGGGTTGTGGCTAAACATGATTCCCGTTTCCCGGTTGAGCTGCACCAGAAATCGTTGGCCTGCCCGGTCTAGCCGGGCCTCCCGGAATCCCGCAAACGCAAATGTGAACCCCGCATCGATTTTCAGCGAACCGCTGCCCTGCTCCGCTTTCGCAGGGAGTGGCATCACGTTCAGCTCCGATGAAGATTGCGCGCGGGTCGACATGCCCGCGGCCAGTAGAGACGTAAGTACAAGCATGGATGCCCATTTGTTCCAAGGAACCTGATTCATGGAGCCTGCCTCCGCAAATCCCTATGCTGAAACTTCCGCCATTAAATCGTTACAATTCATAACATAGGAGAGTGGCACATTCTTCCCAGGACATACAATAGTTTTCAAGTCATTCGGACACGCCGGGGCGAGGGACCGAAGTTCACCCTAGTTTTCCTGATTTTTTGAGTTAGAATGTGCCGCGGGGATTCCCTGCAGTTCAATATGAAGACTTCCATAGCCATTTATCCGGGCTCGTTTGATCCTGTGACCAATGGGCATCTGGACCTGATCGGGCGCGGCGAAAAGATGTTTGACCGCCTCATCGTGGCCGTACTGAAAAACGTCGAGAAAGAGCCCCTATTCTCCATTTCGGAACGTGTGGACATGCTGCGCGAGGTCACCAAGCAATGGGATTCGGTCGAGGTCGACGTCTTCGAAGGGCTGCTGGTCGATTATGCCCGCAAGCGAGGTGCAGGCGTCATCCTCCGAGGTATCCGCGCCATTTCTGACTACGAATACGAACTGCAGATGGCCTTGATGAATCGCAAGCTGGAGCCGCGTCTGGAGACGGTCTTTATGCTGCCCGGCGAATCCTACAGCTACTTAAGCGCCAAATTGGTGCGGGAAATTGCGCACCTGGGCGGGCCATTGACCGGTCTGGTTCCTCCGGTGGTGGAGCAGCGGCTGCGCTCGAAAATTTCCTGACAGCGCCACAGCAAGAGCGCCAAATTGTCACGGACCTATGGGATTCCAACTCGGTTCTGCATTGAAATTCTTGGCGATTTCCTGAACACTGTACATTTACACATCCCCCTTTGCTCCGAGGAGAGATTGTGGAACTGACCAATCGCATCAACCGAATCCAGGTATCGCCAACCGCAGTGGTGATTAACGCCGCCGAACAGCTGAAGGCCAAAGGCGTGGACATTGCGGACTTCGGTCCCGGCGAACCCGATTTCCCGACGCCAGAGCACATCAAGAAAGCGGCTGTCCGAGCGATCGAGGAGAACCGCACCAAATACACGCCGACGGGTGGCATCATGCCGCTGCGCGAAGCCATCACCGCATGGCACAACCGGGAACTGGGATCGAGCTACACGGCGAAGGAATGCGTGGTGAATGTTGGCGGAAAGCACGCCATCTTCAATACCATTTGCGTGCTCATTCAAAATGGCGATGAAGTGATCGTGCCCGCACCTTACTGGGTCAGCTTCCCGGACATCATCAAGTATGCCGGCGGGACACCGGTGATCGTGCAGACGCGCCAGGAAGACGGATTCAGCGCCAAGGCCGCAGCCATCGAGAAGGCCATCACGCCTAAAACGAAGATGGTGATCGTCAATTCGCCCAGCAATCCTACTGGCGGGGTCGTCGACGGCGATGAGTTCGAGCGCATTCTGGCCCTCTGCAAGAAACACAATATCTGGCTGCTGGGCGATGAATGCTATTCGCACTTCGTCTATGAGCCGCACAAACCCTTTTCGATTGCCAGCGCAAAAGATTCCGAGGACCGGGTCATTATCATCGGCTCGGTCTCCAAGACTTTTGCCATGACCGGGTGGCGCATCGGTTATACGCTTGCACCGGAGCCTCTCATTCAGGCCATCATCAAGATCCAGAGCCAGTCGACCTCCAATCCGACGTCGATTGCGCAATACGCTGCCCTGGAGGCGATGCGTGGCACCATGGAGACGGTGCCCCCAATGCTCGCCGAATACGCCAAACGGCGAAAACACATCGTTGAGGGATTGCGGCAGATTGCTGGCGTCACGTGCGAGTGGCCTGGCGGCGCCTTTTATGCTTTCCCCAACGTTTCCGCCCATCTCCGAGGCGGAAATGCACTGGCGAAGAGCTGCACTGAACTTGCGAAGGAGCTCTTGGAGAGAGCCCACGTCGCGCTGGTACCCGGCGAAGCCTTTGGAGCACCCGGTTTCCTGCGTTTGTCGTACGCTACTTCGTTGGATCGGATTGAGGAGGGACTCCGGCGGTTGAACAAATTCTTTGCTCGTGCCGAAGCTGCAACCTGATGGCGGTCGAACCTGTCCTAACACGCATTGACCCGATCTTCAGTCCGCGGCCGTGGGGGGCCCGCTCGCTCGCTCCTCTTTTCCCAGGAAAAACGAATTTGCCGGAACCGATCGGCGAGGCCTGGTTGACCGCCCTGGATTCGCGCGTGGCTAGTGGCCCTTTTGCGGGAAAACCTCTCGGGGAAAGCTGGCGCTCCATGCCGGTGGAATGGCGAGGTACGCGCCAAGCCAGCTTCAAGGACTTCCCGCTGCTTGTGAAGTTTCTCTTTCCGAAGGACAAGCTCTCCATTCAAGTTCACCCGGACGATTCTTATGCCGGCAAATTTGAGCAGGTCGCCGGGGGCCGCGGTAAAACAGAGATGTGGCACATCGTCTGCGCGGAACCTGGGGCGGAGTTGCTGATCGGATTGAAGCCCGGCGTCACGCGGGAAGTCTTCCTCGAAGGCGTCGCCCAAAATACTGTTGAAGATCTTCTTGTGCGTTATCCCGCTCGCGCGGGAGAAACGTACTTCGTCGAAGCCGGAACGCAGCACGCCATTCTCCCGGGCATGGTCGTTTGCGAGGTTCAGGAATATTCTGATCTGACCTACAGGGTCTATGATTACGGCCGTGTCGACCCTTCCGGCAAGCATCGAGATTTGCATCTACAAAAGGCGCTTGAGGTGACTCGCTTCAACGGGACCCGCAGCGGAAGAATTGTCCCCCTGGCTTTGCATTCGCCGGATGCCAACAAGCATTTGTTGGCT
>Ga0187818_10000205_pt1 | contig 18905 bp, 19 predicted proteins | sample NC_wetland_sal_i_14_FD_130581 | JGI IMG/M metagenome (GOLD analysis project Ga0187818, IMG submission 130581) | Wetland sediment microbial communities from Neuse River Estuary, North Carolina, USA - SO4_3 | ecosystem: Environmental > Aquatic > Freshwater > Wetlands > Sediment | place: USA... | reverse complement strand
CGCATCTCCCGCGGTCCTGAAGCGCATGAAGCGGGGAGGCGGCGCAGAGATCTTTCTTCGCTCCATCGAAAAGATGCGACGCACCATCCCCGGCTTGACGCTGCGAACGTCGTTTATCGTCGGCTTCCCCGGAGAGACGGAAAACGAATTTGAAGAATTGTGCCAGTTCGTCCGCGCGGCAGAGTTCGATTGGATGGGAGCGTTCGGCTACTCGGATCAAGAGGGAGCAAGCGCATTCTCCCATGACGAAAAGCTCCCCGCTCGCGAAATTGAGCATCGCCGGCGCCATCTGATGCAGATTCAGCGCCGCATCAGCAAACGGAGAAAGAAAGCTTTGGTAGGAAAGGAGTTCGAATTGCTCCTGGAGGGACCTTCCGAAGAAAGCGAATTCCTGCTGCAGGCGCGGACTCCGATGCACGCCCCGGAAATCGATGGCAAAGTTTACGTCAACGACGCTCCCGAGACGCTTCAACCTCAGGCCGGTGAGTTCTATCGGTGCCAGATCACGGAAGCCCATGACTACGATCTGGTTGCGCGAATCGTATAAGAGATTTATGGCTGGCAAACGCGTTGCTGACCTGCGTTGTCCGACCTGCAAGAAGCCACTGCCGAAGCGTGGCCCGGACTTTCCCTTTTGCAGCGAGCGCTGTCGTCTGATCGATCTGGGTAAATGGGCGAGTGGGGCATACGTGATTTCTTCGCCGGTCACTGACATTAGCGAAGCGGTCGAAGAGAGTCGTCCCGCGGATTCCGACAAGGAAGGCTGAAACTGTGAGCAGAACTCCCACTGCCGGCGACAACGTCCACATGACAGCAACCAGCGGCCAAACTGCCGACCCCTCCCCCGCGCCAGTGTGGGCGACGCTCGTGGCTACATTCTTTGGCATCGGCCGCCTCCACCCCGGACCGGGAAGCTGGGGCTCGGCGGCGACCATCCTTCTTTGGTGGCTGGCAAGCCGTTGGATCGCGCCCGGTTGGCAATCCCTTGCTGCCATCTTGCTGGCGTTAGGGGCGGTGATCGTCGGCATTCCCGCAGCCACCCAGGTCTCCCGTGCCAGCGGCCTGAAAGACCCTCAGTTCGTCGTCATTGACGAGGTGGCCGGCCAACTCATTACCATGATTGCCGTTCCGGTCTCATGGAAATCTGTGCTGGTCGGCTTTATACTTTTTCGAGGATTCGATATCGTTAAGCCACCGCCGGTACGCCAGCTCGAGCGACTCCCGGAGGGAATTGGCATCGTAATCGATGACGTGGGGGCAGGACTCTACGCACTAGCGATTATGCACATCCTGCTGCACTCGAGGATTCTGTCGCCCTAGCCATCGCGTGGCATGAGGAATTTGGTTCATGGGATTTTCTGACCGGTTGCTGGGCAAAAAAAACGCCAACGGTAAACCCCACATCGTCGGGGTACAGCCGAGTGCTGCTCTGCCCGGCGGCGAGGTGCGCATTACCGGCAATGATCTGCGCCCGGCGGACCTGCGGCGCCCGCTGGTGCGCTTTGGAGAGATCGAGGGCTCGGTGGTCATCAGCTCCGACGATTTTGTGGTGGCGCGTGTGCCATACGGGGCATCGTCCGGGCCAATTGTCGTCTCGACCAACGGCCACTCCAGCAATCCGCACCAGATCAAAGTCGCCGTCCCTATCGCCGAGAATCTCCATCCCGTATCGAACCCCGCGCTCGACGCAGAAGGCAACATTTTCGTTACTTTCTCCGGGAGCCGCGGACAAAAAGTTCCCGTCTCCATTTTCAAAATCGATACCAACTACAACGTCAAACCGTTCCTGGCGGAACTGATGAATGCCACATCCATCGCCTTTGACCGGGGCGGGCAGATGTACGTTTCCTCGCGCTACGATGGAACCGTCTATCGCGTGGCTCCGAACGGCACCATGTCGTCGTACGCGGAGGGCATGGGCGTGGCGACCGGCATCGCCTTCGACCGCGTCGGTAACCTTTATGTTGGCGACCGCAGCGGAACGATTTTCAAGATTGCACCCGACCGGCAGATCTTCGTGTTCGCCACCCTCGAACCCAGCGTGTCCGCATATCATCTGACGTTTGGCCTGCGCGGTGATCTCTTCGTTACAGGGCCGACCACTTCGAGCTTCGACTGCGTCTACAAAATTGATGCCCAGGGCGCTGTTGCGACGTACTACCGCGGATTGGGCCGGCCGCAAGGGATGGCCTTTGATTCCGACGGCAATCTTTATGTGGCAGCATCTCTCTCCGGCAAACGCGGCATTGTGAAGATTACTCCCGGCGGCCACGCCGCCTTGGAGGTTGCCGGCGCGGGTCTGGTTGGTCTGGCCTTCGCTCCCGGACGCTCTGCGATTCTTGCCACCACCAATGCGGTCCACCATCTTGCCTGGAACATTCAGGGATTGCCGCTGATCGAGTCCAACTGAACTCAGTGGTCGTTCCCTTCTCTCTCTGCTCAGTGGAGGAAGGGCGTCCTCGCCCGTCAGGTCGTAGGCTCATGGCCAGGAACCTAATTCTCGTCGCAACTGGTGAGACGGGCGGGGACGCTCGTCCTCCACTTTATGGTTTAGACTTTCCTCGATGAACGCCGAGATCATCGCCATCGGCTCGGAGCTGCTGACGCCCTACCGTCAGGACACCAACTCTCTTTATCTCACGGAGCAGTTGAATCAGCTCGGCGTGGAGGTAATCTTCAAAACCATCGTAGGCGATAGCCTGGAACACCTGACCGAGGCGGCATCTCAGGCTTTGTCTCGCGCCGATATCGTGATCTTAATGGGCGGCCTTGGCCCCACGGAGGACGACCTCACCCGTGAGGCGGTAGCGGAAACCCTCGGTCTCAGCCTGCGCCGCGATCCTGAAATTGTGGCTAGCATCGAGCAGCGCTTTGCGTCCCGGGGCTGGAAGATGGCGGCAAACAATATCAAGCAGGGCGACGTACTGGCGGGCGCAACGGTTCTTTCCAATGCCAATGGCACCGCACCGGGGCAATGGATCACCGGAAAATACGATGGCCAAGAGAAAATCATCATGTTGCTTCCCGGCCCGCCCCATGAACTGAAAGCTCTGTTCGAGCAACAGTGCATCGACCGTCTGCGCGCCAAGCTGCCGCCACAATTCATCGCCACTCGGGAATTGAGAATCACAGGGATGGGTGAGTCCCACTGCGATGCCCGGGTGGCGCCGATCTACAAGCAGTTCACCGACGTGCAAACGACCATCCTGGCGGGAGCGGGGGAGATCCAGTTGCACCTGAAAAGCCGCGGCGCTTCCCGCGATGCCGCCCAAAAGCGAGTCGATCAACTGGCCGAACAAATCGAAGAAGAACTCGGCGATTTTGTTTTCTCTGATAATGGAGACTCGATGGAGCAAATCGTGGGCTACTACCTTCAAATGCGCAATGCCACGCTGGCGGTGGCGGAGTCGTGCACCGGGGGTCTGGTCGGCGAGCGCATCACTTCGATCAGTGGCAGCTCGCGTTATTTTGCCGGGGGCGCGATCGTTTACTCAAACCCATTGAAGACGACGTTGGCCGGAGTCCCAGCAGAGTTGATCGAGCAGCATGGCGCGGTGAGCCACGAAGTGGCGGCGGCTCTCGCAGAGGGAATTCGCCAACGTTGTGGCGCGACTCTGGGACTAGGAGTCACAGGCATCGCCGGTCCCAACGGCGGCACACCCGAGAAGCCCGTCGGTTTGGTGTTCCATGCCCTCGCGAGTGTTACCGGGACGGAAGTGGTGGAACGCAAATTCCCCGGGGACCGCAAGCGTATCCGCTGGTTCGCCAGCCAGCAGGCACTGGACATGGTGAGGAGAAAGTTGATGTGACGGACACAATCTCTAGGCTTCCTCCTAGCTTGTCATTCCGAGGAGCGATAGCGACGAGGAATCTGCAGTCTTTCTCGTCTCCCAACACTGCAGATCCTTCGCTGCACTCGGGATGACAACAAAGGCTTGTGCTTAGACACGACCTGCTTAAATGCGTATCTTTATCGCCCTCGACATTGACGAGTCCATCCGTGAACGCATTCAGCGTTTCATCGAGGGTGTGCGCGGATTTGCGCCCGAGGCCCGCTGGGTCCGTCCCGAGTCGCTACACGTGACGTTGAAGTTCATCGGCGAAAAATCGGCCGAGGCTGTGGAGCAGATCAAACAAGGGCTTTCTGTAGTTCAGGCTGAGCCATTCGAGTTTACGTTCCGGGGCTGCGGCTTTTTCCCTACGGCCAAATCCGCCCGAGTGTTTTGGGTTGGGATCGAAGCGGCAGCGCCGCTGGTAAAGCTGGCGGCAGCCGTAGACGAAGCCATGGCGGCACTCGGGATTCCCGCAGAGGAACATTCGTTCAATCCTCATCTGACGTTGGCACGCGGCGGTGGCCGGTCCGGTGCCCCAAGTTGGCGTAAGGGAGACGCACCCAACCAAAACTTTCGGACGTTGCAGGAGAAATTGGCCGGGCTGCCCACCCCTGAGTTTGGTACTATGGCGGCCCGTGAGTTCTTTTTATACGAAAGTCAGCTCATGCGAGGCGGTTCGCGCTACAGCAAAATCGCGCGCTTCGCATTAGCGTAAGAACATGACTGCGTTTTTCGTCACCGCCGTTGCCAGCTATCTTTTAGGCTCGATCCCCTTTGGCTACGTTCTGGTCCGCATCTTTCGCAAGCAGGACATTCGCCAAACCGGCAGCGGCAACATCGGAGCGACGAACGTTTCTCGCACCTCGCCAGTCTTGGGGATACTCACGCTGCTGCTGGACGCGCTCAAGGGATTGGCAGCAGTGTCGCTCACTCGAGTTTTCTTCCCCGGCCAGACCGCCCTGCTGGGCCTGGCTGCATTCCTTGCCATTGTTGGTCACATGTTCCCGATCTGGCTGAAATTTCATGGCGGAAAAGGCGTCGCGACGGGGTTGGGCGCCTTTGCTGTGATTGTCCCAAAAACCATCCTGGCGATGATTGGGCTCTTCCTTGCTCTTTTCCTGGCATTTCGTTACGTCTCTCTGGCTTCCATTCTGACGGCAGCCCTCTTCCCGCTGCTCGCCTGGGTACTTCATCCTCACAACTCGCCTCAGATGATGGCAGCGATCGTGGCTTCTTCCCTTCTTATTATCGTGAGGCACCATCAGAACCTGCGCCGCCTGTTTGCCGGCACCGAACCGCGGTTCCAGCGGAGGCGGGGATGAGCCGAGTCGCGATCATCGGTGCCGGTGCTTGGGGGACGGGGCTTTCTGTTGCCGTGGGACGCCAGGGTTCACATCGCGTGCGCTTGTGGGCTCATGAAAAAGAGGTGTGCGAGTCCATTGCCTCCCGCCACGTCAACGATCTTTTTCTGCCGGACCAGCCTATTCCCAAGGCGGTTTCCGTAACCGGGAGCCTGCAAGAAGCTTTGCTGGACGCCGAAATCTTGGTCAGCGTCATGCCCTCGCCGCATTGCCGGCGTCTGTTCCAGCAAATGCGTCCATTCCTAGAACCCGCCATGCTCATCGTGAGTGCAACCAAGGGCCTGGAGGAAGGAACGCTGCTGCGCATGTCGGAGGTGATCGCCTCGGTGGTGGCGGCGGATGGCGGCTTCCCGCCACGAGTGGGCGCGCTCAGCGGGCCGACCTTTGCCAAGGAAGTCGCGCGCGGCGATCCCACCGCGATTACGATTGCCTCCCAGGATAGCGCGCTCGCGGAGGCCGTGCAGCGCGAGTTCAGTGATCCCCGCTTCCGGGTTTATACCAACACGGATGTAGCCGGCGTAGAACTGGGCGGGGCCTTGAAAAATATCATCGCCATCGCCGCCGGGATTTGCGACGGCCTGGGCCTCGGACACAACTCTATCGCCGCCCTCATCACACGCGGGTTAGCCGAGATGAGCCGCCTGGTGGTCGCTTGCGGCGGCCGTCAGGAAACCATGGCGGGACTCGCTGGCCTTGGGGACCTGGTGCTCACCTGCACCGGCGGCCTGTCACGGAATCGAAGCGTGGGAGTCGCTCTAGCTCGCAGACACAAACTACCCGAGATCATCGCCGGCATGCACGGCATGGTTGCCGAAGGCGTATTCACTACACACGCGGCCGTCGAACTGGCCCGCGCTCGTGGCGTCGAAATGCCCATCACGGCGCAAATGGATGCCATCCTGCACCAGGGCAAATCGCCGCGTGAAGCCATTCATGAACTGATGACCCGCAGCGGCAAGAGCGAGATTGGGGCACCAACGATGTGACCGGAGCCTATAGTGGCGGAGGCCTTGGGTCAGCCGAAGACGATCCGGCTGTACCGCCCGACTTCGCGCTCGCTTTTTGTCATGTTTTCGCATTCCGCATCGATGGCTTTGTACTCGGCGGCGTTTTGCGCACGAAAGGCGTCATACGCCTCTTGGGACTTCCAGAAGTCCAATGTCAGGTAGCTGCGCGCTACCTTCAAGTCGCGGATTAACTCTGTCCTGATATATGCCTTATCTTTACGGAAAAATTGCGCCCACACCCCGTCGGCCCCACACGCCCGTTCGAAGCGCTCCTCCATCCCGGGACGCACCTGAAACTCCCAAATGACCACGAACCGCCATTCATCGATTTTCGGCTCCATGGGCTCTTACTTTCTAACCTGTTGCTTTTGTGTGCGAGGCGGCCCAAAGTACCGCTCTGCCGGGGTACTTCCGTAACGGACATGTCCTGCCGGATCATGAGCTTGCAGCTCATACTCCAAGTAGACTTTTAGAAGCCAGACTCTGATCCACCCGTGTAAAGGCACGGCTCGAAAAAGCCACTTTGCCACTGAAACTGCCGAAACCGTCGCGTCTGCCTATTCTCTACGTAATCCTCAGTGTCCTCATTCTGATCAGCGTAGTCCCCATGTATTTTTACTCGGCGCAGGTAGAGTCGATCAACCGCGACCGGCTAATTACCAACGAGAGGCTTCTGCAGAATACAGTCACCCGCTCTCTCGCCGACGATATTTCGCAACACCAGCAGGCGGTGCGCATGATGTTGTCCAACCTGTCGTCCGCCTTGCAGGTGGCTAGCGGTGGAGATTTCACCGCCGAGAACGTGGAAGCGCCGGAACTTCGAGCCTTGCTGGAGAACTTCGTCTCCTCCTCCGACGACCTGGCTTACGCCACCCTGCTGAACTCTGAGGCTAAAGGGATTTCTGCGGGCCGAATTGCTCCCGACGCTTTCCTGCAGCGCGAACTGGAACGGGGTTACACCGCCGCCCGCGAAGGCCGAGTTTACAACGGACAAGCCCTGGTAGTTGGAACCGGCAAGGATGCCCACACCGTGATGCTGGTCAGCACGCCCGTGATGGTTAGTGGCCGCTTCATCGGCATGATTGGATCGGTGGTCGATCTGCAATTTCTGATACGCCGCCTGCAAGAGGTCAGCCGCGGCGGACTTATTCCGTATGTCGTGGACAGCCAGGGACGGCTGGTCGCCGGCGCCACCTCCGATTACGCCACCGGCCAGGACATGACGGATCAGGAGATCGTGCGGAACTTTGTGGAGCAGGGCAGCAAAGCGCAAATGGTCGCCGCCACGCGGGAATTTAATCTCACCCAGGGTAAGACCACCAAGATGCTCGGAACCTACTGCCCGGTCACCAACCTGGATTGGGGCATCGTGGTACAGAAACCGCGGGCCGACGCCTACCGCGGCGTCTACGAGATGCAACGTACCGGGCGCATTCTGGCCATCATGGCCATCGCCCTCAGCATCGCCATCAGCGTGTTCGCTGCCCGCCGCATCACCAATCCCCTCGAAGTCCTGACGCTTTTCAGCCGGGCCATTGCGCGCGGCGACTTTACCCAACGCGTGCATGTGAAGAGCAGCACGGAGATCGGGGAACTCGCAGATACGTTCAACGTCATGTCTCAGGAACTCGAGCACTTCGTGCACGACCTGAAGCGTGCGGCCACCGAAAATCGCGAACTGTTCATGGGCTCCATCCAGATGTTGGCGGGCGCGGTCGACGAAAAGGATCCTTACACGCGCGGCCACTCCGACCGGGTCACGCGTTACTCCATCATGATTGCCCGTGAAATGGGAATCTATGAAGACTATATTGAGACCGTCCGCATCTCCGCCCAACTGCACGACGTAGGCAAAATTGGAATCGAGGACAGAATTCTCAAGAAGCCGGGAGCGCTAACCCCGGAAGAATTCGACATCATGAAGACTCATACCACCAAGGGCGCGAACATTCTGCGTCCGGTGGCGCAACTGAAAGACATGATTCCGGGCATCGAACTGCACCACGAATCGCTCGACGGCCGCGGATATCCTCACGGCTTGAAGGGAGACGATATTCCCCTGCTCCCGCGCATCATTGCAGTGGCAGACACCTTTGACGCGCTGACCACGACCCGTCCCTACCAGCATGCGCATGAACCCAAGGAAGCACTGCGTATTATTCACTCGCTTTCTGGTAAGCGACTCGACCCCACCGCGGTTGCGGCATTAACCGCGATTTATGAGCGCGGCGAAATTCGCGTAGAGCATCCGGTCGTGGCCCCGGCCGCGGTGGCAGCCTCCGTAGCCGCGGGTGCGGTTTCCACTTCCGCTGCCTCCGCCGCGGAAGTCCTTGCCGCCGACCCACGAGTTTATCCCGATACAGCGGCCACTCAAGTTACGCGATTCTAGCTCTCGTTATCTTTCGCCCACCATGATGCGCGCCTCCTCTGCCGATATAATTGAGGCTTAGCCCCTGCACTGCTACCTCTATGATCCAGACCCTGTTTGGCAGCCTCGACGAACAGCAGAAACCCAGCTTCTTGGAGCGCATGAAAGAGGCGGTCACGCGCACGCGCGAGAACCTGAGCGAGCGCATTGAAGAGGCCGTCTCCTTCAGCAAGGAGATTGACCGCAACACCCTCGACGAACTGGAGGCCACGCTGATCGGTGCCGACCTGGGTAGCACCACTACGCGCGATGTTCTGGGCAAGCTTCGCGAAAAAGCGGATCGCAAGCAGATCAAGAACGTCAACGAACTGAAGCGCCTCCTGAAAGAGGAGTTGCTGGCCATTCTGAATGCAGCGAACACACGGCCCGTCGAGAAAGTCGACGGCACTCCGGAGGTCATTCTGGTGGTCGGCGTGAACGGCACCGGAAAGACCACCACCATTGGCAAACTGGCGCAGGTGTTTCGCTCGCAAGGCAGAACGGTGCTGTTGTGTGCCGCTGATACCTTTCGTGCGGCCGCCATCGAGCAACTGGAAATATGGGGACAGCGCACCGGCACCGAGGTGATTCGTACCAAGGCGGGCGGCGATCCCGCGGCTGTACTCTACGATGCGTTGCAAGCCGCGTCCGCGCGTCACACGGATTATGTCGTGGTTGATACCGCCGGCCGATTGCACACCAAAAGCAATTTGATGGCAGAACTGGAAAAAATGCGGCGCACCGCGCAGCGGCTGATTCCCGGAGCACCGCACGAGACGCTGCTGGTGATGGATGCCACCACCGGACAGAACGGGTTGCAGCAGGCGCGCCAGTTCACCGAATCGGCGGGCGTGACCGGCATCGTGCTCACCAAGCTGGATGGCACGGCGAAAGGAGGAGTCGTGGTGGCCATTTGCCGTGAGCTGGGATTGCCGGTGCGCTACGTTGGCGTGGGCGAAAAAGCTGGAGATCTGCTGCCCTTCGACCCCAAAGACTTTGTGGATTCGCTGTTCGCGTAGAGAGTGAATATGTCGATCAGACGCTTTTTGAGGCTCCTCAGGCGGTCTCATTCTGTTTTCACGAAGTATGTTTTCGGCCAGAAGAAGCAACCACCGCCAGACCCGTACAGTGAACGCCTTGTGCCCATATTGCGCGGGCCCCGAGGTCGCAGCGGGGCGGCAGTAGCCGAACCAGAAGAGGAGTCTTACGGTTTTTTTCCGCCCCGAAGGCAGTAAGTAGTTGCTGTTGCATTCAAGAACAACTTCCGTGACTACCTCACACCAAACCGACGAACGCTTCCTTCGTCAAGCCCTCGATCTGGCACGCCAAGGAATTGGCCTGACTTCGCCCAACCCGTGCGTCGGGGCGGTACTCGTCGATGCGCACAACACCATCGTCGGGACCGGCAGCTATACATACGATGGGGTGAAACATGCCGAAATCCTTGGCATCGAGCAAGCCGGAGAAAAAGCGCGCGGTGCGACTATTTACATCAATCTGGAGCCCTGCTCGCATCAGGGCCGCACCAGCCCTTGCGCCGACGCAGTGATCGCTGCCGGAATCAAGCGGGTAGTCGCATGCATGAAAGATCCAAATCCCCTGGTCAGCGGTCAGGGGTTTGCAAAGCTTCGCGGCGCGGGGATCGAAGTAACCTCGGGCCCCCTGGAGGAAGAAGCGAAAGTGCTGAATGAAGCTTTCGCGAAATACATTCGCCATAAAACTCCGCTGGTCACCCTGAAAGCGGCCATGACGTTGGACGGCAAGATCGCGCCCCCACCCGGCGAATCCCACAACCCCACCGCTCTTGGGTCAGGGGGTGCCAGCGCAGGCTGGATCACTAGTGAGGTCGCCCGCGCCCATGTGCACGAACTACGCCACCAAAGTGACGCTATCCTGGTCGGAGTGGGCACAGTCATTGAGGATGACCCGCTGTTGACCGATCGCAGCGGACTGCCTCGCCGCCGCCCCCTTCTGCGCGTGATTCTCGACTCTCGCTTACGCCTTCCGCCGGAGTCACGCGTTGTAAAAACGGCCAAAGACGACCTGCTGGTCTTATGCTCTTTCGCCGAGGAGAAGCGCAAGAAACAACTACTGCGGCGTGGCGTCAAGGTCGAGCAGATTCCCAAGCCAACTCCGGAAGGACATCCCGATCTGACTGCCGTAGCCTGTCATCTCGGCGAAATGGAGCTCAGCAGCCTGATGATCGAAGGCGGCGCCATCGTGAACTGGGCCGCCTTGGCGTCCGGCATCGTGGACAAGCTGTTCCTGTACTATGCGCCCAAGATTTTGGCTGGCACCGGTTCCGTCCCATTCGCAGCCGGCGCTGGCTTCATGCGCATCGGGGACGCAGCTCACGTGAAGTCGATCCGCCTGCACCGCTTCGGAGAGGATTTTGCGGTAGAGGGATATTTGAAAGATCCGTACGAGAGCACTTAGCAGTTGGCAGTTGGTCATTCGAGTTCCGCGGTTGTTCGACACCTAACTTGACACGGAACGGCCAAATGCTAAGTGCTAAATCCTAACGGCGGAGGTCCATTCATGTTTACCGGAATCATTGAAGAAGTTGGACGCGTCACTCGCATTGCTCACAACCAAGGTAATCGCCGCTTAACCGTTTCGTCTTCCCTTCTGGTAAAGGAACTCCACAAGGGGGACAGTATTGCGGTAAGCGGGGTTTGCCTCACCGCGGTCGACATCAAGCCCGCATCGGTCAGCTTTGATCTCGCCGCGGAAACCTGGAATCTCACTTCCTTTTCTCGTATTCAAGAAGGCGCGCTGGTCAATCTCGAACTCCCCATGCGTGCCGACGGACGCTTCGGCGGCCACATCGTCCAGGGTCACGTGGATGGCACCGGCAAGTTCCTGGCGCTCGACTCCATCCCCAACGCGGATGACTATTGGCTGCACATTGAGATCCCCTCCGAACTGGCGCGCTATGTCATCTATAAGGGATCGCTCTCGATCGAAGGCATCAGCTTGACCGTAGCAAAGATCGAAGGCACGCAGGTGACGGTTGCGATCATTCCGCACACGGTGGAAATGACGAATCTGAAATCCCTCAAACCGGGCGATCCTGTGAATCTGGAAGTGGACATGATCGCCAAGTATGTCGAAAAGATGATGCAGGGAGAGTCAGGGAGCAGCTCGATCACGCTGGAGAAGCTGGTGGGTGCCGGATTCTAGAAGCAGTGGTCAGTGAGCAGTGGTAAATGGACGAAGACTAACCCCCGACCACTGGTCACTGCCTTACTACGCTCCCAGGTCCAGCTCATCCAGCTTCAAGAACTCCTGCACGATGGGTTCATCGCACCTCTCCATCTCCGGATACGTTCCGAAGAAAAGCGCCTTGCCCTCGTGCAGAAACACGATCCGGTCGGCCAGCTTTTTTGCCAAGCGCATATCGTGGGTGACGACCACGCTGGTCAGGTGCAACTGCGCCTTAAGTCTCTTGATGAGATCACCCAGAAGCTGCGCCATCAGCGGATCGACCATGGTGGTGGGTTCGTCGTACAACACGCAATCGGGACGCGCCGCCAGAGCCCGGGCAATCGCCACCGAACGCTTCATCCCCGTGGACAAGTCGGAGGGGAGCAGGTCTTTCATCTCTTTCACTCCCACCATCTCGAGCAAGCCGTCCACGACCTGGAAGATCTGGTCTTCGCTCAAATCCTTGTGCTCGCGCAGAGGGAAGGCCACATTTTCGGCTACCGTCAGCGAATCAAACAGCGCGCCGTTTTGAAACACCATGGTGACTTTCTTGCGGATCCGTTCCAGGTCTGCTTCACCATAGTCGGTAATGTCCTCGAACGCCACAATCACCCGGCCCGAGTCCGGCTTGAGAAAGCCCATGATGTGATGAAGCGCGACCGATTTGCCGACGCCACTTCGTCCCAGAATGCAAACCGTCTCGCCCGGCATGACGCTGAAGCTGACGTGGTCCAGAACGCATTTCGTGCCAAAGGACTTCGACACATCTTTGAACTCGATATACGGCCCGGTCTGTTCCGTGCTGCCCATAGTTGGCTAGGATCGTCCGACGCTAGGTCTTTGTGATGATAAACGATGGCACCGCCGGGCAGCTTGGACAAAGCGATGCGAGGCCCGGCGACTACGGAATGCCGTTGCCGTCAGCGAGCCAGCGCCGAGCTTCTTCCAATTCTTCGGGTGTGTTCAGATTGCGAAACATCCCGGCAGAGAATCCGCACTCGTCCAACTCTTGCTCTCGGAGAACGCGAGTCTTCACCCTGGCGAACAAAGCGTCGATCTTGTTCTTCCCTTCGATCAAGGCCTGTTCCGCAATCGCGGCAAATTCACGCCGATACACTGCGCATAGTGGCTGCCAGCCATTCCCTGTGCGAGGCACCGTTACCGTGGCGCCACTTTCGTCTGCCTGCGAGACCAGGTAGGGGAGGAATTGCGGCTTAACCAGGGGAAGATCGACGGCCAGCATCAGATTCAGGTCCGTGATGCTGCTGGCGAGTGCGGCATGAATTCCGCCGAGCGGCCCACGGTCGCGGTACACGTCTTCAATCACCGAACCGCATCTGTGAAGCTTCTCTTTGTCCCCAACGATATACACGCTCGCTGCCACATTGCCCGCCAGCTTCAAGGCGTTCGAAAGCAGAGTCTCCTTACCCCAGGAAAGAAATGCTTTGTCTCGCCCCATGCGGCTGCTTTTGCCGCCGGCCAGGACGAATGCGCTCAAGCGATTCACGTCCGTGATCATACACGGATCACGAATCCGACTGAGAGCAGACATGCCCCGGCAGAATTCGCATTCTGCGGAGAGAAGGCAGTGGCGACATCGCTTGTCGTGAGTCTACCTGCGGCTTTGCCGCCGTGAGAGTCCTTGGAAAAGGTCTTCGATATCCTGCCGCAATTGCCGGACCTTCAGCGCCTTCTGACGCAAGCGGTCGACCTCCTGCTCCTTGTTTTGCAGGTATGCCGCATGCTTCTGCAGGAAAAGCGCCACCAGTTTTTCCTCTGCTTCCATGACCGTTCCATTTGCCGCTCGACCCGCAACGGCTTGGGTCGCGGCCGGTAGGTTCTGGCGGTAATCCGCTGCAGCCGGCTTGAATTCACAAGCCGCTGTCGGATCGCTCATCACCACAGAGAGAAATTCCAGGCCGAAACAGAAGCCGCTACGATTGCGGACGATGCCGGCAACACAAACCGGGCTGGAGGTAGGGAATTCCACCGCCATTAGATCACCTGGTTCCAGCGGAACGCCTCCGTAGAGCGCCATCCCGCCGCGGCTGATTTCGGTCGCCAGACCGGCGATTGTGGCAACGTTTTCGCCGGTGGCAATGCGAACCGGCAGAGCAACCTGATGTCGCGGCCAACGGCGGACGCTGGCGGGGATCGCTGACTTGTCGTTGCTTGGGCCCATACTTCCCTACTTCAGCACGTGAAAGTACATCGCTCCGGCCACACCCAGAGTGACGATACCGGCCGCGCCCATCACCAGCCTGACCAGTCGGCCACGCTGCGGGGTCGCATTGGCCGCCGCGCGGAGTTTTTCAATCCACTCCTGTTCCGTCGTGTTCCCCAGGGTCGACCGGATAATCGTCCCCAGGCGGCGCTGATCCTGCGCGGGCAGCGCGACGAATCGAAACGGTTGCTGGGTGCTGGAGAGCGGGTCTAACATTTCTGCCGCGCCCAGCACCGAGCCGGTTCGCGTCAAAAACATCAGCTTGACTTGGGATCCCTGATCGAGCGGCGTAGGCAACACCAGCAGCCCGCCAGTGAGCGACACCACTTCTAGCTTGCCCGAGGTACGGTGGCCATCCTGGAATCTTAGAACGGCAGGAGTGGCGTCCGTCAGGTGCACCCGTGGCGAGCGCTGTTGTGAGTACAGTTGGGGAAGGCCATTCATGTTCCAGTGAGTATGGAACGGGGGCGCGAAGAGGAGGAGATTACGGAAGGCCTTGTACGCAGACAGACGCTAAATGCTCTTTTGACTAGGCCTTACGGTCTGTCCACTAAAGCCGGTGTCTACGGCAGAATATCTCTTCGCCACCCCAGCAGGACGGCCCGTGGTTGCACCAGTGGACCATGATTCTCCGTCACCACACCGCTCATTCAAATAGGAAATATCTTGGTTCAACATTGGAGTGATTGCGACGAAATCTCCCTAGGGTTTCGGCCACTGCCAATCACGGGCAATTAGACGCCCTGACCTGGAATGCGGACACGCCCTTCCGTGATCTGCTACTTCGTTCCCTCGCGTACCATACTCACCCTAAGATCATGAATTTCCCTCCCCCACCGCATTTCCAGCAGCGCCCGCCGCGAGTTCACTTCGCCAACGTCACTCCAGCTGTGGTTCGCTGCCCGGATGGGAAGCGCACTTCGGGAAAACTGCGGGTTGTCTCCGTCACCGGCGGACTACTTTCTTTGTCCAGACCTCTGCCCCAGGGTTTTCAGGTCAAGTTGATGTTTCTTACCGCGGCTGGATCGGTGTTTGGAACCGTAGAAATGTTGAGCCCGGCCTCCGGAATGCAGCCGTTCCGTTTCGTCGCGCTCTACGACGACGATCAGAACCGGTTGCACGCGGCCATTCAGTCCTCTTTGGATGCGAATCGCCGCGACCAGCAAAACATAGAAAAGTTCCGCACCTGGTAACCCGGAAGTCCGATGAAGATCGGATTCCGACCCCGTTAGAGGTTCGCCTCAATCAACCGTTGCAGACCCGCGCGATAGCCGCGACTGCAGGAAAGTTCCTTGCCGTCCTTCAAGACCACAATGTATTCCCCACTGTTCACGGGCTGCAGTTCCTTTATCTTGGCGACATTGACGATGGTGGAGCGATGAATGCGGATGAACTGGGTGGGATCGAGCCGCTCCGCGACGTGGCCAATCCCCTCGCGCAGCAAGTACGATTGCTTGCCTACGTTCAGACGCACGTAATTTGCCGCCGCTTCCAGCCAATCGATCTCATCAAAATTCAAAAAGACGACCCGGCCGCCAGCCTTGATCACAAAGCGCTGGTCCGGGTGGGAGTCCTTGGCTGCGCCCTCCGCCAGGTAATCCAGGATGCGGTGCGTCGTCTCAAGGTCATCAGCTTTGAGAAGCTCAGTTCGAGCCCGGTTGATGGCCTGATGCAAGCGATCCTGGTCAAACGGCTTCAGCAGATAATCCAGCGCATGAGCCTCGAACGCACGGACCGCGTAGCGATCGTAGGCCGTCGTGAAAATAACCACCGGCATTTCCTCGGCCGGAATCCGGCTCAGGACCTCAAAGCCGTCCAGATCCGGCATATGGATATCCAGCATGAGCAGATCGGGCCGGTAAGCGTCGAGCGCCTTGACGGTCTGGGCACCGTCCGCGCATTCCGCCACAATCTGAATGCCCGGCTCCGAACTCAGCAGGAGCCGCAACTTTTTCAGAGCCAAAGGTTCGTCGTCGGCAATAATGGTACGCATCAGTTGGAGTTCCTCTCGTAGTCATCCCGCACCAGGCGAAACGGTATTCGCACCGAAACCTCGACCCCGCCTTCTGGCAGATTCCGGACGTCCAGACTCTGGTCGTTACCGTAAAGAGTTTGCAGCCGGTCCCGCGTCGCTCTGAGTCCCAAGCCCGCTTTGGCACTCGAGGTTTCCGAATCACGAAGGCCAGGACCGTTGTCGTGAATGACCAAATGCAAGCTGTTGCCGTCACGGCTGGCGAGGATGCGGAGTTTGCCGTTGGCGGACAGTCTGGCAACACCGTGGCGCACCGCGTTCTCCACCAGCGGCTGCAGCAGCAGGTGGGGAACCTGCGCATCGAGTGTCTCGGGAGCAATATCGAGCGTGACACCGAGCCGGTTGCCAAATCTGACCTTCTCGATCTCCAGATAACCGGTCACAAATTCCAGTTCGCGGTTGAGCCGGGTGACCTGAACTCCGTCATTTTCCAAGCTCATGCGCAGCAGATCGCTCAGACGGGTCATCATCCGGTCGGCGGCACGCACATCGGTCAGCATAAGCGCTGAGATAGAGTGCATGGTATTGAACAAAAAGTGGGGCTGCAGCTGGCTTTTCAGTGCGCGCAAACGCGCCTTCGTGAGCTGGGTTTCAAGCAGAGATGCCTGCTGCTCCCGCTCGCGAAGCCTCTGGTAATAAGAGATGGCATGCGCGATCAGCACGATCGGCGCATATGTCCCGGTAATGTCATCCACTACGTTGTTCCAGAAAAGGTTGCGAAATACTGGCCACTGGATCTTGAATGTGTGAGCCTGCAAATTCCAAACCGCTGAGGCCCAAACGTGATCTTTCGTATCCCAGACCGCGTAGGGCGACAGGCCTCTCATGATGATGTGCGCCACCGAAAAAAGTAAGCCCCCCGCAAGATATACCAATGAATAGCGCAGCCAATACTGGCGTTGAAACGGGTATCGGCTGGCGAAAGCAAAGACAAAAGGAGTCAGGGGGGCGTAGCTGAGTATCTGACTGAATTCCAAACCGAGAACTTCCGTGAAGCACATGGCTCCGCCCATCGAACGGTACAACTCATAAATGCTGACCGTGGCGGCGAGAGCGACCAGCGCCCATACCGCAAAGCTCAATACCCAAATGAGCCATGGTCGCTTGCGGGAGGTTCCCGCTTCCCTGCTCTCCGCGGCAATCGCGGGGGCCTGACGCCGAGGCCGGCGAATCAGTTCACCCCCGCAGTGCGGGCAAACACTCTCAGCCTCGGAAGCACATGGCGCGCAGAAAGTGCATTCGTAAGAGCATATATAAGCTTCTCCGTCTGACGCCAGGGTGCCCCCGCACTTCTCACACCGGGTTTTCATGTCAAGTTGCATGGCTAGCCGCCGACGTCTCCGACCGTGCAGGGCCCGGCTGTGGCCGGGTGCATTGTTATTCAATCACGATCAGGTGCTCAAAACATGCGTGTGTGCGTGATTTCGTCACTCCGGCTTGCGCATTTGTACCTATAACTACGCATTTCGTCATACCCTGATGGGCATTCGCCAAATCCCCCTCCGCTCAAGACGCCAGGAACAAATTTGGCCAGCTTTTCGTATAAGATTACAGCGAAGCACAGGAGGGCAGCCGGAGTGGATCGCGGGGACTCCGTAATGGTCGTCTCAGAGGCTCCGTCTGGGGCCCGGCGACGGTTTACTGTGTCGCGCGTGGGATCCCGAATCCGGCGGCACGGGACTGCGTTCCGCGACCCGGCGTTGGAAGCGCTCGCCGCCTTGCGCGCGCATAAATTGCGATCTGCTCTAACCCTGCTTGGTGTAACCCTGTCGGTTTCGGTGTTGATTTTCGTGGTCTCGGTGATCTCTGGCGCTAATCTCTACATTGAGAATCGGGTCGCTAATCTGGGTTCCAATGTCTTTCTCGTGTCCAGGTTTCCGATCATCACCAACCAACAGGACTTTTTCAAAGCCATGCGTCGCAACCGCGCCATCACCTGGGATGACTTTGAGGCTCTGCGCGACAATATGAAACTACCTCGCGCGGTTGGCCTGGAAGCCCGCACCAACGGCAAGGTGCGCCTGGGAACTGAGACCATGGATGACGTCAATCTGCGGGGGGTAACGGCCAACATCGCGGACATGGATGTCGAGGAGCCCGAGGTTGGACGCTACATTACCGACGCCGACAATGAACAGAGAGCTGACGTCACCCTCATCGGACAAGAAGTGGCCAAACGGTTTTTCCCCACGGTGGATCCCTTGGGAAAAACGCTCTACGTGGACGGCCGTGGGTTCCTGGTGGTGGGCGTAGCCAAACCCATCGGAACCGTCTTCGGGCAGTCGCAGGATAACTTCGTCTACATGCCGATCCGTACCTACCTGAAGATCTACGGAGAACATAGCGAGGACATGGCCATCAACGTCCAGGCACGCGGCCCGGAGTGGATGCGCCAGACCCAGGACGAAGCGCGGACTATCATGCGGGGCCGACGGCATCTCGATCCCAACGTGGATGACAATTTCGGCATTTTGGCGTCTGACACAATCATGAGCTTGTGGAGAAGCCTGACCGGCGCGATTGCCAAAACCATGGTGGGGGTGGTTTCCGTGTTTCTGGTGATTGGCGGCGTGGTCATCATGAACGTGATGCTCGCCAGCGTAACCGAACGCACTCGCGAGATCGGAGTGCGTAAGTCGCTCGGAGCGCGAAGGACCGATATCCTGATGCAGTTCCTAGTGGAATCGGCCGTGATGGCGGCGGTGGGAGGCGCGGCGGGGGTCGCCATCGCCTATGTATTTTCAATGCTGGTGAGAGTGTTCACGTCGGTGCCCTTGCAAGTGCCGATGGGCGCGGTGATCCTAGCGCTGGTGGTGTCCACGGCGGTCGGGGTG
>Ga0187818_10000204_pt1 | contig 18914 bp, 14 predicted proteins | sample NC_wetland_sal_i_14_FD_130581 | JGI IMG/M metagenome (GOLD analysis project Ga0187818, IMG submission 130581) | Wetland sediment microbial communities from Neuse River Estuary, North Carolina, USA - SO4_3 | ecosystem: Environmental > Aquatic > Freshwater > Wetlands > Sediment | place: USA... | reverse complement strand
TCCGCATCTGCCCCATCGGCCACCGAGATGAGCCGTGGCCTCCAGCGCTTGGCCTGCTCGAAAGCCGCGTCCAGATTGCGACCGGCAGCCAACGAAACGACCTCAAAGCGCTCCGGATAGGACTCAACCACGCTTAACGTGCTGCGGCCAATCGAGCCGGTCGAGCCCAGGATGGCAATACGTTTCGTCATTTAGCGCCAGCCAAACTTGCTGCGAACTGATCGATCCAACGACGCTGTTCTGCTGTCTCCGGAATTGGCAGACTCCGTGCCGCGCTCACATATTCAACGGCTGCGGACGGGTCCCATCCCTTTGTAACTAGCAAGCAAGCCGCTACCAGCCCGCTGCGGCCGATCCCCTGCCGACAATGGATTACAACGTTCTTCCCAGAGGACAGATCAGCGTTGATCTTATCCAATGCACCCGCCAGCGCGGCTTGCGAGCTTGGAACTTGGCGGTCTGGGATCGGGAACGAGGTGAAATCCATGGCTTGAGCTTTCACGAGTCCAGCTTCTTTCTTGAGATCGAGACTCTGTTCTTCATCGCTCGTCAGAAGGGAGACCACGGTGTTAACACCCGCGCGACGCCAGCTCGAGAGTTCATCTTCGAGCCAGTCCCCGCCCCGAGGACGGGCAGACATAGCGAGCTTTCCGGGCCATGGGCCATCGACCCAATGAAGTTCCGTCCACATGGCTTACAGGACCTCTTTCAAGACGATCTCGCGCGGAAGTGCATCAACATTCACTCCTCGCTTGCGAAGGATGTGAATTCGATGATGTCCATCGATTATAGTTCCGTCCGGCCGGGTTTTCAGACAATCCTGCTGGCCGGGTGTCAGGGAGTGCACCAAAGCGTCGGTGGAAGGCCGATCCAATGGCGTCAGCTTGGAGGGGATGAGAGAGTCCTCCGGATGAAGACCTTTCAGGGCTGGAAGAGGTTGCTCGTTTGGCATGTTCCTCAAGTTGCCCCTACTGCATCACGCGCCAAGCCGCATAGTACCACAGCACTGGAGCCGCAAAGAGCAGCGCATCGATGCGGTCGAGCATGCCTCCGTGGCCCGGCAGAAGCGTTCCCGAGTCCTTCACTCCGGCTCCGCGCTTGATCAGCGACTCCACCAGATCGCCCAACTGCGCTGCAATGTTGATGGCGCCAGAGAGCAGCAGAGTCGGCCACAGCGGAGGTTTCTGCAGGGCAAAGAAACCGTCCCGCTTCTCGATTAGATGCGCGTTCAGCAGCGCCGTACTGATGGGCAGGGCATAGTTGTACAGCAACATTCCGACCACTAGGCTTGCCAGCAGCGATGCCAGCGCGCCCTCCCAGGTTTTCTTGGGACTGATAAGCGGCGACATGAGATGACGGCCCAGCGTACGTCCGACGAAGTACGCGAAAATATCTCCAGCCCAAACCAGCAACAACAAGTAGAGCAGCAGAAACGCGCCTGACCATTGCTCGCGAAGTTGCACCAGAAATCCCAGCGGCAATGCGACGTATCCGAATGCGAATGTCGAAACCAGCGCCGCAGAAACTCCGCCGGGAAGGTTCACCCGCTGCATGGCAACTGTCAGAAAAACAAATGGAGCGATGGCCGCCGCGAATCCCGCGGTGTAAATGAAGATTGCCGTCGAGAGCAGGGGTTTGCCGTTTCCGGGGTTGACGGCGAGGAAGATAAAAAACAGCCCCACAAAAATGTAAGTAGGCCAGTGAAACGGCTTTATGCCATAGGCTTCGGAAAGCTTGAGTAGTTCCTGCACCGTGAGCAGCGCGACCAAGGCCGCGACCAGCGCGACAACCGCCACCGGAGCACGCAGCACCAGCAGCAGAACAACGGGAATCAGCACCACTGCGGTGAGTACTCGTTTGATCAGTTGCAAGAGCCTCAGCTCCGCGCCGTCTTCGGGTGTGGCGCGGGCGCCCCCGCCCGCGTAGCTTCGTGTTGGGAGCGGTGGGAAGCGTCATCGGCCAGCCCGCCGTAGCGCCGCTCACGCTTCTGGTATTCGGCGATGCCTTCCAGCAAGTGCACGCCGCGAAACTCGGGCCATAGCGTCGGGGTGACGTAGATTTCGGCGTAGGCCAGTTGCCAGAGCAGGAAGTTGCTCAACCGCATCTCGCCGCTGGTGCGGATGACGAGATCGGGATCGGGCAGGTGGCGCGTATAAAGATGACGGCCGACGGCGTCTTCGTCAATTTTCAGATGGTGCAGTCCGCCGTTGTTCGCCGCCGCATCGACCATGGAACGGAAAGCGTCCACCAGTTCCGTGCGCGCGCTGTAATTCAGAGCCAGAGTGAGCAACATGCCGGTGTTGTGCCCGGTGGCTTCGTGCGCCCATCGCATTCTTTCCTGCACCGGCGGCGGAAGCTCATGCAGGCGTCCAATATATTCCAGGCGAATATTGTTCTTGTTGAGTGTCGGGACTTCGGCTTTCAGATAACGGCCGAGCAGGCCCATCAGGAAATCGACTTCGCTCTTGGGGCGCTTCTTCCAGTTCTCTTCGGAAAAGGCATAGAGCGTGAGCGCGGGAATGCCGATGCGAGAAGCGGTTTCCACGGTGGAGCGCACGGACGCGACCCCGGCGCGGTGTCCAGCGACACGCGGCAGATGGCGGCGGCGAGCCCAGCGGCCATTGCCGTCCATGATGATGGCGATGTGTTTTGGGAGCCGCGCTGAATCAAGTTGCTGGAAAACTTCCGCTTCCTTACGGTCCAGCCCGGCGGGAACTGTTGCTTGCAAGCTAACCTCTGCTGTTTCATGAAGCTACCACAGCAGGGAAGGAGTTGCAATGACACGAAAGAGGCCCTGCGCCGGCTGTGTGGGGACGCGTCTGTGTGGGGACGGGCGTCCTCGCCCGTCCATGCCGAGCGAAGCTCGGCAGCACGAGGCCACGTGGGGACAGCCGCCCCCGGCTGTCCGGCCGAGCGGAGACTCCGCGTCTTGTGGCGATTCGCCAAAAACAGCAAGGGCGGCCAAGCCCTCAACAACAGAACAGCCCCGGTAATCAGCCGGGGCTGGAAACTGGTACTGGACGCCGTCTGCGAAACACCTTAAGGATAACTCCACCGACGGCATTGTCAAGCACATTTACGTTTGTCGAGTGACTACGGAGGGCGAGGGAGTCGAACCCTAATGGCTGATTAGGCCACTCGACCGTTTCGCAAACGGCGTCCAGTACCCACTGGAAACACCCTCCAAACGCTGTCTGCACACAGAAGATTGTAATGAGCGGAGGCATACTTTCAGCCAAGATTCACGTTCCAATTCGACGACAAATTCCAAACCGGGAATGGGCTGCGTGAATTGAATTTCCACGGACGATGGCCGCGCCATCCAGTCACTGCCGAGCCTCGCTCAGCCGGGCGGGCGAGGGCGTCCGCGCCACACAGCCTACCCCCGCGCTTCTTCCGGCACAACTTTCAACTCCAGCTTTTCCGTGTGCCGCAGCACGGTCAGCGAACTGCTCACCCCGACCCGCGCATCAGTCAGCAGCCGGTGTAGATCATCGACTCCGGCCACCGGTTTTCCATCCAGCGCAACGATAACGTCGCCTTCGCGCAATCCTGCCTTCCGAGCGGGGCTGCCGTTTTCAACCGACATTACAACCACGCCACTCTCGCGCTGCAAATCGTAGAAACGCACCAATCGGCGATGCAGAGGCGCAGTCTGCGCTTCTACGCCAATGAAGCTGCGGCGAATTCTCCCGTCGCGCAGCAGCCGGCCGGCAACGAATTTCGCAGTGTTGATCCCAATCGCGAAGCACAAACCCTGAGCGCCCATGATAGTCGCCGTGTTTACGCCCACGACGTGGCCGTCCGCAGTCACAAGCGGTCCGCCCGAGTTGCCCGGATTGAGCGAGGCGTCGGTCTGGATGACATCTTCAATCAACCGCCCCGAGTACGAACGCAGCGAACGTCCCAGAGCGCTGACCACGCCGGCGGTCACGGTGTACTGGAATCCATAAGGATTGCCGATGGCAATGGCAAGCTGGCCCACGCGCAGACGCTGCGAATCTCCAAGCGGCGCCGCCACCAAGTTCTGCGCGTCATTGTCGGGCAAACTGAGGCGGATCACAGCCAGGTCGGTTGCCGGATCGTCGCCGATGGTGTGAGCAGGGAACCGGCGCCCATCCGCGAGAGACACCGCGATTCGCGAGGCATCGTGCACTACGTGGCTGTTGGTCAGGACCAGACCGTCCGGCGTAAACACAAATCCTGATCCGCCGCCCTGGCGTTCACGCGGCTGCCCGGATCGGCTCCGTCCCGCCTGTGCGACTTCGATCTTCACCACCGATGGGCTGATTTTCTCGGCTGCGCCGACCACGGCCCGCGAATAGGCATCGAGCAGAGCGGAGTCACTGAGAACGCTTGCGGCGGAAGGCTGAGCTACTGCTTCGGAATAGTCTGGTGCTTCGGAATGGTCCGCAAGAGGAGAGGCAACGCTTCTATTCATAGCTGCTAGATGAGGACAGAGGCGCTCTGGATTCACTGATAGCCCGGCGTCTTGCACGGCCGAGGACGCCCGCGCCCACATCGAAGGCGCGATCGGAACATCCTCTAGTCGTACTTTTCGTACAGAATCGACTTGCGATCCCAGCCCAGTGACTTCAGCAGTTCGTGATTGGCCTTGATCATCTTTTCCAGCCCGCAGATGTATGCATGCATGTCGGTTCGGCCAGCGGCGATTGCGGGAACGTGCTCCTGGACGTATCCGCGCAAGCCATGCCAGTCCGCCCAGCCGCGGCTCAAAGTCGGCAGGTAATGAAAATTGGCGTGCTCGCGAGCGAGGACAAGAAACTCGTCGTGATAGTAGATGTCTCTCTCAGTGCGATTGCCGAACACCAGCCACAACTGGTGTCCTTGGTGCCGGGATTGAGTCTCGCTGGAGGACGGGCGTCCTCGTCCGTCTGGGTTGTACGCGAACAGCCAATGCAGCATGGAACGCAACGGAGCAATCCCTGTGCCGGTCGCGATAAAAATGGTATCGCGCATCGGCGGCCGGAGAATGAAGTCGCCGAACGGACCCTGGCAGGGGATCTCGTCGCCTTCTTTCATGTCGCAAAGAAAGTTGGACATGAAACCGTCTTGTACGCGGTTGAGGCAAAGGGCGAAGCGGTTGTTTTCCCCGGGCGGTGAAGCGATGGAATAGGCGCGCGTGATTTCTTCACCGTCGGACTTGTTGGTTCTGAAGGAGAGCCATTGCCCAGCCACGACGCCGAAGTGGGGAACGCCGTTCATTTCGAACTCAAGATGCTTGGTAAGTTCGGTGAGGGCGATGGAACGGATCAGGCGCGCGCTGAAGGTTTGGAAGGCAGACATCAGTTATGTAGATGAAGAAACCCATGCAACGGACGCTAGATCCCGGCAAGTGCATCGGGAGAATGCCCTGAGGCTGTAAATGCGCTACCAGAGAACGCGGGGACTACGCGAGTTCATTCGCAACCGAACGAACTCGCTGCGCTCAGGATGACAAGATTTTGCTAAAAGCCAAAAGCTGAAAGCTGCCCCCTACTCCACCGTCACCGACTTCGCCAGGTTTCTCGGCTGATCCACGTCGCAGCCACGGCGCACCGCGATGTGGTAGGCCAGCAACTGCAGGGGAACGATTTCCAGAATCGGCGACAACTCTTCCGGCGCCGACGGAACGTAGAGAACGTGGTCGGCAGCTTCTTTGATCTCTTCGTCGCCTTCCGTGGCCAGTGCAATCACCTGGCCGGAGCGCGCCTTCACTTCCTTCAAATTAGAAATCGTCTTCTCGTAGCGCACCATGGAAAGTTCATCTTTCGCGTCACGAGTAGCCAGAATCACCACCGGCAGGTTTTCATCGATCAGCGCATTGGGCCCGTGCTTCATCTCTCCCGCCGGATAGCCTTCAGCGTGGATGTAAGAGACTTCCTTCAGTTTCAGCGCGCCTTCGAGCGCGATCGGATAGTGTATGCCACGGCCGAGGAACAGGAAATCCTGGGAGCGAACGTACTGCTTGGCCAGGTCTTCGCAATTCTCGTCATGAGTGAGGATGTGCTCGAGTTTGCCCGGAAGCAGCGTGAGTTCGTGAACCGCTTCTTGAGCTTTCTTATCGCTGATGGTGCCGCGCAGTTCGGCTAGGTAGAGCGCGAACAGATAGAGCGCCGTAAGTTGCGCGGTGAAAGCCTTGGTGGAGGCCACGCCGATCTCCGGGCCGGCATGGGTGTAAATCGTCCCCGAGGCTTCGCGCGTGATCATCGATCCGACCACGTTGCAGATGGCCAGGGTCTTCGATCCCTTAGCTTTGGCTTCCCTCTGGGCGGCAATGGTGTCGGCGGTTTCGCCGGACTGCGAAATCAGCATGGTCAGCGTTTCCGCTCCGATGATTGGGTCGCGATAGCGCCATTCGCTGGCGTAGTCGACTTCGACCGGAATCCGCGCCAGCCGCTCGATCATGAACTTTCCGGCCTGCGCCGCATGCCAACTGGTTCCGCAAGCTGCAATGTTGATCTTCTTCGCGGCCTTGAACTCGGCTTCTGTTACTTCCATCTCATCCAGAAAAATGTGGCCGGTTTCCTGCGAGATGCGTCCCAGCGTCGTGTCGCGCACCGCGCGGGGCTGCTCGTAAATCTCTTTCAGCATGAAATGCTTGAACCCGCCTTTTTCGGCCATGATCGGGTCCCAGGTGACATGCTGGACCTGGCGGACGATGGGCTGTCCATTGAAGTCGGTGAGCTGCACACCTTCAGGCGTGATCACCGCAAGATCACCATCAGCGAGGAAAAAGAGGTCGCGCGTGTGATAAAGAATCGCAGGCACATCGGAGGCGACGAAATATTCGTCTTTGCCCAAGCCAATGACGGCCGGCGGGCCGTTGCGGGCAGCGACAATCTTGTTAGGTTCGTCCACTGCGATAATGGCGAGAGCGAACACTCCTGTCAGCTGACCGACGGCCTTGCGCACGGCATCTTCGAGCGAAGGACGATGCCCATTACCGGTTTTGAGGTAATACTTCTCCACCAGGTGGGCAATGACTTCAGTATCGGTTTCGGTAACGAACTTGTGACCTTCTTCGATGAGCTGCTTTTTCAACGTGACGTAGTTCTCGATGATGCCGTTGTGTACGACGACGATCCGTCCGGTGCAATCGCGGTGCGGGTGGGCGTTTTCTTCGGTGGGGCGGCCGTGAGTTGCCCAGCGGGTGTGGCCGATGCCGTAGGTGCCGTCGAGCGGCTTCAGGCGGATAACTTCTTCGAGATTGCGTAGCTTCCCTTCGGCGCGCCGGATTTGCAAGCCGTCGCCATTGCCGCACACAGCTATTCCCGCGGAATCGTAGCCGCGATACTCCAGACGCCTCAGCCCCTCAATGATGACGGGCACAACACGTTTCTTGCCAACATATCCCACAATGCCGCACATATGCGTGACTCCTGCACGAACTTTTCTGGGGGAGTCGGATTCGGCCGCGGGACGGCCATTGCACAACTGCCGATCCGGACACTGTGCTCCCTCGGCTCCGCTCGGGATTTCGGCAGCGGGCTCGTACGCCCGCTAAACGCCTCAACTTCGACTCCACAGATTCTCCGCATTCGCGGAGAATCTGCTCCGCTCAGGATGACAGTTTTTTCTCTACTCCTCGATCGAGAAACGAAACTCCTCGATCACCGGATTGGTCAGCACCTCGCGCGCGATGCGCCCAACCTCGGCTTCCGCTTCCGCCCGAGTGAGTCCGCCATCGAGGGTGAGCTCGAAATACTTGCCCTGGCGGACTTCTTCCAAGCCCCGGTATCCCATTTTCTTCAACGCACCCTGGATGGTCTTTCCTTGGGGATCCAGAACACTTTTTTTCAGCGAAACGTAAACGTAAGCTTTCATGGGGAGGTAATGCACATTATACGTCAGGGGGGTAGCAGTTACGGGTACACCGCAGACTTAGCCCAGCCGGGTGAGCCGGGCCTCCAGGTCTGCCAGGGCGCTTTGCAGCATTTCACGGTGGCGAGGATTCTGGGCGGCTTCGAGTTGCTGGAGCACATGCCGGCGGGACAGCATGAGCCCTTGCCGCTGGCGCTGCCTGGCTAACTGCTCAGGGGTCAGAACTGTTCTCACTTGGCTGGTAGGCGAGGCGGCTTCGTCTTGCTGTTGCTCAACCGATTTGCTCTCCCATCCGCGGGCCATACGAACGATTATAGAAGGCTGGACGAGGCCGTGGGCATGCTGGCCCGCGTTGCGCAAAAAGGGGCACCCACTCCACTCTCAGCTCCGCGTTCTGGAAACGTAACGGGATTCAACAAATCTTTTGCGCGGCGCAGAATCCGGGTTATGATTACGGCGACTCGGGTTTCAACTGGTTTTGCGTCAAGGTTCGAGGAGGGGGGCGGACCTTCGGACTTGCGCAAATGCCCTCTGACCGCTACTTCGAAGATCTTGAGTATCGTTGTCGCTACCACGGTCCCGTGGCCATGGCGGATGTCGTTGTGCCCTGTCCCCGCCAACCGCGAGGGATTTCCAGGTTCTCCAAAAGACTGGATCAGATAGTTCCATTCCACGCCGCAGGTTTGCTGCACACCCTTGATCCGGCGGGACGCTTTCCCAGCCAGAACCGAATCGTCATGGCCCACTTTTTCAGCATGAAACTGCTGGAGGCGCGACCGCCCGAGCAGCTCATAGGCAGGAGGTCATATGCCCGCAACTACCTCTGAACTGTTTAAACCGCCGCAATTCCCCACGCGTCAACTGCTTTATTGGGCGGCCGTACTATTGGCGATTGTGGTCGGTCCATTTCTGATCTGGCCGGCCCTGGCAGATCGCATTCTGGCTTCGAATTTTCTGCCCCATCGGTATTGCTACCTCGGCAAGCCGGGATTGGTGTGGACTCATGTGATTGCTGATTCCCTCATTGGTCTGTCCTACTTCACGATTTCCGGAACGCTTGTTTACCTGGTTCAGAAAGGACGCCGCGACATACCTTTTCACTGGATGTTGCTGGCGTTCGGCGCCTTCATCGTTGCCTGTGGTGGCACGCATTTCATGGAAGTGGTTACCGTCTGGGATCCGGTTTACGTGCTTTCCGCAAGCCTCAAGGTGGTCACGGCTTTGACATCCGTGGCGACGGCCGTGCTGCTTCCCTTCGCGGTTCCACAGATCCTCACTCTGGTTCAGACCGCAAAGGCTTCGGAAGCTGCCGAAGGCAAGTTCCGTGGGCTGCTGGAGGCGGCCCCGGACGCAATGGTGGTAGTGAATCGGGAGGGCAAGATTGTGCTCGTCAACGCCCAGGTAGAAAGGCTGTTCGGCTACCCGCGGGAAGAGCTGTTGGGACGAGAAATTGAGATGCTGGTGCCGGAGGTCTTTCGGGGTCAGCACCCGGGCCACCGAATGGATTTCTTCGCCGAGCCTCGCGTGCGGCCCATGGGGGCCGGCCTGGAACTGCACGGCTTGCATAAACAGGGGCGCGAGTTTCCGGTCGAGATCAGCTTGAGTCCGCTGGAGACGGAAGAAGGCTTGCTGGTTTCGAGCGCTATCCGTGACATCACCGAACGGAAACGAGCGGAAGAGAGGCTGCGAGAGTACGAAAAAGCCGTGGAAGGTTTGGAAGAGATGATCCTGGTGGTTGACCGGGATTACCGCTACGTGCTCGCGAACCGTGCGTTCTTGAGCTATCGAGGCGTGGAGAGAGAACAAGTCGTAGGGCGTTTAGTCCCTGATCTAATGAACACGGGGCTCTTTGAGACGGTTATCAAGGGAAAATTGGATGAGTGTTTCCAGGGTAAGGTCGTCAGATATGAGCTGAAGAACGAGTATCCCAAGCTCGGCGAGAGGGACTTATTTCTATCGTACTTTCCCGTCGAAGGTCCCCATGGTGTCGACCGGGCAGCCTGTGTGTTGCAGGACATCACCGAGCGCAAGCGGGCGGAAGAAGCTCTGCGACGGAGCGAAGCCGAGGCCAAGGCCCGCGCCGAAGAATTGGCGGTGATCTTGGATGCAGTGCCGGGGATGGCTCTCATTTCCCGCGACCCAGATTGCCATAGGGTGACCGGCAGCCGAGTGGCTTACGAACTGCTGCGCTTGCCATACGGGGCCAACATCTCGAAGTCTGCGCCGGAAGGCGAGAAGCCTTTGAACTCCCGCGCAATTAAGGATGGACGGGAGCTTTCTCCCGGCGAGTTGCCGGTTCAAAAGGCCGCGGCTACAGGGCAGGAGGTTCGTGAATCCGAGATCACTCTTGTATTCGACGATGGAACCTCGCGCGACATGTTGGGTAATGCCGCTCCACTCCTGGATGACAAAGGAGCGGTCCGAGGAGCCGTGGGCGTTTTTGTCGACATCACCGAGCGGAAGCGCGCAGAACAAGCCCTGCGAGACAGCGAAGACCGGTACCGCGACCTGGTCGAGCATAGCCAGGACCTGCTCTGCACCCATGATCTGGAAGGAAAACTGCTCTCGTGCAACCCCGCTCCCGCGCGCATCTTGGGGTACGAAGTCTCCGAGCTGCTGAAAATGTCAATGCGAGAGTTGATAGCCCCCGAACATCGCGAACAGTTCGACGCGTACCTGGCCAGAATCAAGAGCGCTGGCATGGACAAGGGTGTGATGGCAGTCATCACCCGGACCGGAGAGCGCAGGATCTGGGAATACAACAACACGCTTCGCACTGTGGGCGTGCCTTCGCCCATCGTCCGCGGCATGGCTCACGACATCACCGAGCGCAAGCGAGCGGAAAAATCTCTGCAGCTCTTCCGCATGTTGGTTGACCAATCCAACGATGCCATTGAGGTGGTTGATCCCGAAACGCTCCGCTTCATCGATATCAATGGGAGAGCCTGCATAGACCTGGGCTACGCTCGCGAGGAACTTCTGTCCATGAGTGTTTACGATATCGATGCCAATGTCGACGAATCTATGTACGCAAGGGTTAACGACGACTTGCGGGATTCAGGATCCACAATCTTCGAGAGTCGTCACCGACGGAAGGACGGATCGACGTTCCCGGTGGAAGTCAGCATCAAACAGGTCCAGCTTGACCGAATCTACCGGGTGTCCGTGGCCCGCGACATCACGGAGCGCAAGCAGGCGGAACAGGCGCTGCAGGAGTCGCAGACCGAACTGGCTCGGGTGACTCGAATCGCTGCCCTGGGTGAGTTGACGGCATCCATCGCGCATGAGATCAACCAACCCCTTGCGGCGGTGGCCACCGATGCAAGTGCCGCGCTACACTGGCTCACCGCACAGCCGCCCAACCTGGACGAGGCACGGAAAGCCGCGACCATGGCGGTTCGGGAGGCGACTCGCGCCAGCGGCGTGATCGAAAGGATTCGTGCGCTGCTCCAGAAGGCGCCGCCCCAACTGCGGCCGCTGGATGGAAATGAAGTGATTCGGGAAGTGGTGTTTCTGGCCGAGAGAGAACTTCTAAGAGGCGGGGTCGTCGTGAAGACCGAACTGGCATCCGATGTTCCCACTGTGCTCGCCGATCACGTCCAGTTGCAGCAGGTCATTCTAAACTTGATCATGAATGCCATTGACGCGATGAGTATGATCACCGATCGGCGGCGGGAGCTGTGTATCAAGTCCGTAAAGCACCCAGATGGCCTGCTGATCCACGTGCAAGATTCCGGAAAAGGACTCGATCCCGAGCACAGCGACCGTATCTTTGAGCCATTTTTTACGACCAAGCCACAGGGAATTGGAATGGGACTGTCGATCAGCCGTTCAATTGTTGAAGCTCATGGCGGCCGCTTGTGGGTTACACCCGGGTCCCCACACGGGGCAGTTTTTCAATTTACCTTGCCAAGCACAGGCGGTGCTGCATGACTGAGCCACATTCCATCGTTTTCGTCATCGATGATGATGCATCCATGCGCGATGCGCTCGACAGCCTGATCCGCTCGGTGGGTCTAGAGGCCAAGACCTTCGGCACACCACGCGAATTTCTGCAAAGGCAGCGGTGGGAGATGCCCAGTTGCCTGATCCTCGATGTCAGGTTGCAGGGAAAGAGCGGGCTCGACTTCCAGCGCGAGTTGGCCGAGGCCAATATCCACATCCCGATCATCTTTATCACGGCCCACGGCGACATCCCCATGTCGGTTCGGGCCATGAAGGCGGGAGCGGTTGAGTTCCTCACCAAACCCTACCGCCCTCAGGATCTGCTGGATGCGATCCACGTGGCCTTGGAACGCGACCGCGCCAGACGCCAACGGGAGGCAGAGGTTAGGGTGCTGCGGGAACGATTTGAATCGCTGACCGCTCGTGAGCGAGAAGTGCTGCCTCTGGTAGTTTCCGGTCTGCTCAACAAACAAATCGCAGCCGAAATCGGCACCAGCGAGGCAGCGGTCAAGGTCCATCGCAGCCAACTCATGCGCAAGATGGCAGCGCACTCTGTGGCTGACTTAGTGAGGATCGCGGGGAAAATGGGAATCCCTTTTAAAGCCGCCTAACCTTTCCTAATACCCCTTTACGAAAGTAAAGCCGGGCTTTACCAAAGACAATGCAATCGCAAATTTCCTTGCGGGGTGATCAATTTGGTGTCTATCATCTAGGTAATCTCTGGTCGGGTTACGCGGAAAGTTTGCTCGGGGGGGGCGTAATCTTTTGTACTCGCGCAAATGGTTCCTGACAGCCACTTCGAGCGCGACGATGATCTTCGTCGCTACGAGGCTTTGCTCCAGATGGCGGACCTTATGGTCCGTTATCGTGGCCTACCCGAGTTGTTCTCCGAATTGGCGCAACGCTTGCACAAAGTGGCTGCCTTCGACTTAGCCAATTTTTCCCTCTACGATCCCTCGCGAAATCTGATGCGCATGCAGTTCTGGGAAGGCAACCAGCTCTTTTCGAATCTGGCTGAATTGCCACTGCATGAGGCGGCCTGCAGTTTGGCGTTGGAGAAACAGGAGCCAGTGGTGTGGGCTGACCTGCATCAGGAGAGCCGATTTGAGCGCAGCGTGAGTCTGCTTAAGAAGGAAGGAGTTCGCTCCTATTGCGCCCTGCCATTGACCAGCACGCAAACGAGGCTGGGAGTGCTGGGTTTGGGCAGTTCGCGGGTGGACGTCTACACCGCGGGCGATGTGCGATTGCTATCGCGGGTCGCACAACTGGTGGCGCTGGCATTGGACAACGCGATGACGCGCGCTGCTCTCGAGCACGAAAAGGAAAGGCTGGAGACGTTGCTGCAGGTCAGTACCACGCTGGTTTCGACTTTGGATGTGCAGAAAGTATTCCCCGCGATTTCGGGTTTCATCCGTAAAGTGTTCCGGCACAACTACGCCAGCATGACGATATACGACGAAGCCACCCACGAATTACGCAAGTATGCTTTGGATTCCCCGTTTTCTGTGGCACTCAGTACGGAAGCAGTAAGCTCACTGCCGGAATCTGCCACGGGGCGAGCTTTTCTAGAAAGAGAAGTCAAGGTCTACTCCCGTGGAGACCTGGCCGGAATTCAATCCAGCTTTGTGACCCACTTACTGGAACAAGGCATCCAGTCGCTGTGCTGCTTGCCGCTGCTCACTCGAAAGGGCGCGATCGGAACTCTGAATCTGGCCAGCACGAAAGAGGAGGCGTTCCTGCCGCAGGATATAAGTTTCCTGACGCAGGTAGCGGCGCAAGTGGCGGAAGCGTTGGACAATGCCCGTGCCTACGCTGAAATCGCGGGGCTCACCGACAAACTGGCAAAAGAGAAGCTCTACCTGGAAGATGAAATCCGCTCTGCGCTTAACTTTGAAGAGATCATTGGCGAAAGCCCCGTGCTCAAGACCGTGCTGGGACAAGCAAACACGGTCGCGCCCAGCGATGCGACCGTGCTGATCCTGGGGGAGACGGGTACGGGCAAGGAGCTGATCGCCCGCGCCATTCACCGCATGAGTTCACGGAGGGATGCCAGTTTCATCAAGCTGAACTGCGCTGCAATCCCCACGGGACTGCTGGAGAGCGAGCTTTTCGGACACGAGAAGGGCGCGTTTACGGGCGCCATCAGCCAGAAGATTGGTCGTCTGGAGCTGGCCCACGAGGGGACACTGTTTTTGGACGAAGTGGGAGAGATTCCTTTGGAGCTTCAGCCCAAGCTGTTGCGGGCGCTTCAGGATCAGGAATTCGAGCGCTTGGGCGGGATTCGCACCATCAAGGTGAATATACGATTGATCGCTGCTACCAACCGTGATCTTGCCCAGAGCGTGGCGGACAAGGAATTCCGCAGTGATCTCTATTACCGCCTGCATGTTTTTCCCATCCGCATGCCGGCTCTGCGTGAGCGCACCAGAGACGTTCCCTTGCTGGTGCGCTACTTTGTCCAGAAGTTCGCCCGGCGGATGAACAAGCAAATCGAAAACATCCCAACGGAGGCTATGAACGCACTGACAGCCTGGCACTGGCCCGGCAATGTGCGGGAACTGGAGAACTTCATTGAAAGATCGGTGATTCTCTCCGAGGGGCCGACCCTGAACGTCCCCTTGGCCGAGTTGACAGCTTCCCGTGGCGCCCAGCGTGAGTCTACTTTGGAAAGCATAGAGCGGGAGCACATTCTTCGAGTATTGCGCGAGACCGGTGGCGTGATTTCCGGTGTGCATGGAGCGGCCGTTCGGCTGGGCATGAAACGGACAACCCTCCAGTCCAGAATGCAGAAGATGGGGATTTCCCGCGAAGAATATGAAAACTGAGAGCTTCAGGCCACGGGCGATCCCGCGATTTGAGTGACGATCTATCGGCAGGGCCGACGCAGAATCGGCACTGCCACGCCTTCCCCATGTGGTTTCCCAATCGATCCTGCTCCAGCATAGCTAATTAACCCTGCCGGCAGTTTGGCACTCGAACTGCCAGTGAGTCCATCGGTCCCCCAAAGTTCCGGATGTTTCAAATGTGTAGGGGAGAGAGAGCGGATTCTCCTCATGATCCAGTGTGCAGACTGGACGACGATCGAACCGGGATATTTGCACAAGCTCCCGGCTAGGCAGGAGACGAGTCTTGCTAATTGGGGCGGATGGCGCGAGGCATCGGGGAAGTACAGAGGTCATCACGAATTGCAGGGGCCCGCAGCCCAGGAATTCTGGTGGACAACCACTGCTTCCCGCCGCGATTCAAGCCAATGCCCCAGGGGAGGGCGGCTCGAACCTGCGCGGGTTCACCGCAGGCCATACGCACGCGGCTGCCGTACCCGTCGATCCTTTGTATCTGTTTGCCTCGGGCTTGCGCTGGCACCGAGAGAGAGATGCCGCTGCGGGTTGGGAGTTAGTTCGTTCCCTGCGATCGGCGGATCGGGATGGGCGAGTGATTGCGGCGGCGCTGTTGGCTAAAACGGAAGATGCAAAACTCCTGGTGCGGGACTTGCGCCGGGCCCGGAGCAATCTTCTTCAGCCCGCAACAGATTCGGGCAGGGGCAACGGGCTTGGCTCCGGCAAGGTGGCGGGAATGAAGACTCCGTATGGACTCGAAATCATCGATAGTTGTCTGTCCTGCAAATTGCGCAAGGAGCAATGGTTTTGCCATCTTTCTGCGGAAAGCTTGAGGTTGCTCGGCGAGGCCAGCCACTTGAGTATTTATCCTGGGTCCGCCTTGCTTTTTGTCGAGGGCCAGGTGCCGCGAGGAGCCTTCGTACTCTGCTCAGGTAAGGCGAAGCTCTTCACAACTTCGCGCGAAGGGAAGGTTCTCATCCTCAAGATTGCCGAAGCGGGTGAAGTGCTTGGCTTAAGTGCGGTGATTTCCGGCGAGCCCTTTGAGTTGACGGCTGAGACCGCTGGACCTTGTCAAGTGAACTTCGTGGAACGCGAAGCCCTGCTCCGGCTGATTGAAACCAACGGAGAACTAGGACTTCACGCGACCCAAGTTTTGAGCAAAGAATTTCAGTCGGCATACCGGGATATCCATGATTTGGTACTGGCCCGATCCTCCGCGGGCAAGCTGGCAAAGTTGCTGCTTTCGTGGGCGCCCCGCCGCGAGAAGTTGGATGAGGTCACTGAAGTCCGGATCCGTTCGAACCTGACTCACGAAGAGATGGCACAGATGATTGGCTCCTCACGGGAAACGGTGACCCGTCTGCTGAGCGATCTCAAGAAGAAGGAACTCATCCGGCTGGAAGGCTCGACCTTAGTGATCAGCAACCGAACGGCGTTGGAAGCGCTGGCTGCCTAGATACTGATGGCAGCATGGTGACGGCCGGAGCCTCCTCCCCGGCCGTCATCCCCCTTCTTTATCGCGGTCTCGAATCCTCTCAGAAGTTGAATCCGATCTGTGCGGTCAGCGCTCGCGGCGTCACGTAGTGGGTACCGCTGAAGGTTGAAAGGAAGTTATACAGCGCATACTTGTCCGTCAGGTTGACGACGGTCAATTGAGCACTCCACTTGTATTTGTCGCCATGAAAGATGTTGTCATGTCCTATGGCGAGATCGAAGAGGTGACGGGGAGCGATGCGGGGCGGGTTGTGATCGTCATTCTCCGTCCCCGGCGCCGGTACCGAGATGAGCGTCGATCCGTACTGCGATGCGGGGCACAGGTTCGCACCCAAGCTTGAGCTGATAGGCGTGGTCTGCGTAGCGTGAACCGATCCACAAAATAGGCCGGCTTCGAATTGCTGGTCCGGGCTGATGATCGAAGCATCCACTACGGTATCGCTGCCCAGCGGCCCGTTTGCGCAGTTGCCTCCCGCGCACGGAACCGGACCGGCCACCAGACCGCTGTCATACCGCCAATTGAAGCCAAACCATGGCCCGCGCTGCCATGGCTGGTACTGCAGGTGTGTGGTTTGATTGAACTTCTCGTCGTGATCGATACGGAAAACTCCTCCGGGCGCCGAAGGAGTGGCTCCGGCGCCACCGACCTGCGGCGCAAAAAAGCGCGCTGCCACGCTGGAGAAGACCATCAGCGCCGAGAATCCATGGAAGTTGGGTACGCTCACGCGGCCTGCATATCCCGGAATCTTGGACCTCTGCCATTCGACGGGAAATGTAATCGGAGTGGCGCCCAGCACACTGAAGTCATAACCGTTGTGCGTGTACTTCCAGATGTACTCGCCGGAGAAGACCACATAGCGGCCGAAGGCCTGCTGAATCCCTGCGTGGAATTCATTGCGCCAGCCGGGGCTAAATGGGGTGATTCCTGGCGCGGAGCAGAGAAGCAACGGACTCAGAACAGGAGATCCGCAACCTTGGTTGGAGAGCACCAGGTTTTCATTGAAAGGAGTTTCCAGCACTCGGGCATAGGAAACGCGAAGGATGGTGTTGGTCGGCTTGATGTTGTAGGCGACACCCAAGCGCGGCTCGGCTTCCCGATGAGTGGTTAGCCCGTTGTAGAAATCGCCACGAAGTCCAAGGTTGAAGGCCCAATTTCCCTTGGTGATCGAATCCTGCAGGTACAGCGCAAGCTCTTTGACGTCCGTATGGCCGTTAAACGGGAAGAGAGTTCCGCCGCGCGTGAGATCGTAGGGGGCCAGGGTTGTGCAAGGAGCTTCAAAAGGATTGCCATTGGCATCCAGGCAGGAGTTGCCATTCACGTCGGTAAGAGAGCCGAGAAAGGTAGGATCCACGATGCCGATCTTGTCATTTTCGGTGAGGAACGTCTGTTCATAGGTGGCTCCAGCCTTCACGTTGTGAATGCCCTTGACATAGGAGATATTCGACCGAAGACCGGCATTGGTGAGGGTGCGGTTCTGACCCACGGTTTGTGCTTGCAGGTCGGGCGCAAGGTCGGCGAACGGGTCAGCGCTCGGATAATAGTTGTATTGGTCCCGGCGAACAAAAGCGCCGAGAGTAAATACCGTAGTCGTACTGAGCAATCTGGTCCAAGACGGCGCGATATTGAAGGTCTTGATTTGCGAACGCTGGTCGGCAGGGCCGACGACGATGCCGTTGGGGCCGAGGCCGCCAGTACCGGACCATGCCGTAGCGTTTTGCGTGTCGAAGGAATTCGGCGTCTGGAACCAGGAGCGTGTGAAGCCGAAGTTCAGGTGAATGGAGTCGCCGGTGGCGATCTGATAATCCACGCGGTCAAAAACGTTCTCTTCATTGCCCTTGTCGTGGGCCACGGCAAACTCGGGCGGGTCGAGGAAGCGACCGCCGTTCAGTCCGTTCGCCGAAATGAAGTTTCCCCACTTCTGGCCTCCGTAACCGAGATTGAAACCGACATTAGAAGTGCCAAACGATCCGTAGGAGGCGCTTACGCTACCGTGAGGGGTAGTCATGCCTTGACCCGAACGGGTCGTAACGTTGATGACGATGCTGGTTTTGTCACCGAATTCTGCGGGCGGTGCACCGGCGATAACCTCCATCGACTGGACGGAATCCAGGGGAATCTGGTTGGAAAAAACCTTGCTTTGCTGGTCGGTGATCGGTTGGCCATCCACGGAAAACGAATTCTCTGCGTGATCGCCCAAACCGTGGAACAGGCCGTTTGAATCGGCAGCGATTCCCGGTGTTGCGAGCGTAACCAGCGAACTCACTGACGACGACTGGCTTTCGAGCGGAAGCTTGTCGAACAAGATGCGGTCCACGTCAGTGTGAAAGGTGGAAGTGTTCTCCAGGAGATCCTCTCCCGTAGCCTCAACGGTTACGGTTTCAGCGGAGCCTGTGATCTGCAAGTTGATGTTCAGGTTCACGGGAACGACAGACCGGACATCGATGTCCTGCGAATAAGCCGCAAACCCGCGTCCTATCACAGTGAGGTGATACGGATTGAATGGCACATTCGGGATGGTAAATTTGCCTGAACCGTCGGTGGCAGTGGCTCGGGCAAAACCGCTGACCGGATTGTGAATTTCTACGCTCGCAAACGCAACCACAGCACCCGACGGGTCCACCACCGTGCCGTTGACCGAGGTTGAACTTCCGCCGGACTGCGCGTAAGCGCCAAAGCCCAGCCCGACACAAATAATCACCACAAAAGCCGCACGCAGCGACTTCTCATAAAAAGCCAGCATGATTCCTCCAGAAAAATTTGGCCTAAAAAATCAAAGACGCAGTCCACGGGACAAAATCCCGGTCCTGTAGGTG
>Ga0187818_10000202_pt1 | contig 19002 bp, 13 predicted proteins | sample NC_wetland_sal_i_14_FD_130581 | JGI IMG/M metagenome (GOLD analysis project Ga0187818, IMG submission 130581) | Wetland sediment microbial communities from Neuse River Estuary, North Carolina, USA - SO4_3 | ecosystem: Environmental > Aquatic > Freshwater > Wetlands > Sediment | place: USA... | reverse complement strand
GGCCTGGGAGTTTTCAAATACCATTTCGTGGTTCCGCTGGTTCTGATTCTGGCGCTGTGGAAGGGGCGAAAATTAGCGTGGGGTTTTGCAGCGACGGCTTCTGCCGCAACGGTCCTCTCGCTGGGGATCGTGGGATGGCACGGCGCCCTGCAATATCCGGCGTACGCCTGGCAAATTGTGTCGGTTCCGGGCCACGGCCAGACTCCGCCGGGGCTGATGTCGAACCTGGTGGGCCTCGCCACCGGGTGGTCCCTTCCGCAAAGTCTGGGCTGGCCCCTGCGGGTGGTAGCGCTGACAGGTTCTGCGGCACTGCTGATCGTCGTTGCGCGCATGCGCAGCTTGGCGAAGGATCCGCGATTCTTCCGGCTGAGCTTTGCCTGTGCGGTGATCACCACAGTTCTTGTCAGCTATCTCACAAATACGCATGATCTGTGTCTTCTGGTGCTGCCGCTGGCGTTGCTGGCGGATTATGTCGCGATCCATTGGTCCGAGCGGCAGACGATCAGGGCCCTGCTCATTCCCGTGCTGCCGCTGCTGATCAGTCCCCTATGGTTCTTCTTCTGGATGGGGTGGCCTAAATTAAACCTGGTTGCGATCCTCTTGCTTTGGTGGATTTATGCCATGCGGAGCGAACTGCTGCGCTTGAGAAATAATGAAACGAACACCGGCGCTCGGACCGCATTTTTGTCGTGACAATCCTGCCATGACAATCTCGGTATAACAATCTTGTATGACCCGTTCGAAGGTTCAGGTTTCTCGACAATCTTCGACTGTCAACCCTTCGGTGTGACGGCCGGTGCGTCGGCGGCCGTCTTTCGCAACAGAATCACCGCCAGCATGGGCAGGTAGAGGAAGATCACGGTCCAACGCCCGACCTCGGTGAAGCTGTGAGGAAAGTGGTACCAGCGCCAGATGCCGGCTCCCCAACTGAAAAACACGGTCCACACAATTTCGCGGCGCGATTGCGGAATCAACCAGAGAATAAAGCTGTCGAAGAACCAGCGCTGCGGCATCAGCGCCGACAAGAGCAGAAGGAGTGCGTCGCGATTGCGATAGCGCATCAGCGCCAGCAGGAGCAACGGGCCCGGAAGTACCAGCAGGGGAATGAAATGCTGGTAGTTTCCGGTTTGCCGCAACCAGGCCAGCGGCCAACTCGGCATCAGTATGAGGCTGGCAAGCCCCACCATCAGGCACGCCCCCAGTCCGCGGCGGCTGATGCGCGTCAGCAAGATGGGCAGTCCGACCTGTGGTTTGGCCATAGTCACGGGCAAGAGCAGCGGGAAGAATGCCCCGGCGGCAATGACGGGGGACCATTGCACAGCCAGCATTCCTGCCCAATACGGGTAAGCGAGGAAGACTAACAGCCGTGTGTAGCCGTGGCGGGTTAGACCGAAGGCGAGCAGGGAGGAACTGATTCCCCAGAAGAGCCCGGCGGCGAGTTCCGGTTGCAGCCGGACAAATGGCAGAGCAAAGATCGCCGCCGTGAGCGGGTATTGCTCGAGCGGCGTATCGTAGGGATTCTGCCGTGCCAGCACGCGCTGCGCCAGATGAAGCGCCCAGCGGAAGTCGGCGGCATCCTGATGAAAATGCCGCATCAGAAACCAGCAGAATGCGCCGCTCGCGAAGCCGATTGCCGCCGAGACTGCGATTCGCTGTCGCATAGGGATTCCGTGCGCCACAGTTGTAACATGAACCGGATGAATCTCGATCTGCTGTAAGTGAGAACACTATTCTTTGAAACGCTCGCTCTTTATCGTCGCACTCGCGTTGGCCCTGGCCGCCTCGGTCAGCACGTGGTTCTACATGAACCGCATCCTGAGGGCACAGCAGATTGCCGATGCGGCAGCGCACAACCGGCCGCGAGGGAATCTATCCGATCTCTATCCGCGGTGGCTGGGTGCGCGTGAGTTGCTGCTGCGCGGCCGCAATCCTTACAGCGCCGAGATCACGCGGGAGATTCAGCAAGGCTACTACGGCCGAGCACTCGATCCCGCGCGCACCGACGATCGCAAAGACGAGCAGGGTTTCGCCTATCCGGCGTATGTGGTGTTCCTGCTGGCACCGACGGTCCGTCTTCCGTTCAGCGAGGTACAGATTGGGTTCCGGTGGCTGCTGATCGCGCTCGCGGCCGCGAGCGTTGTGCTCTGGCTGCGCGTTCTGCGCTGGAACGTATCGTGCGGAACGGTGTGCGTATTCTGCGTGCTCATGGTTGGCTGGCTGCCCATGGTGCAAGGCATCAAGCTGCAACAATTGAGTCTGCTGGTCGCCGGCCTGCTCGCGGGCTGTGGCGCTTGCCTCACGGGCGGCTGGCTGTTGTGCGCAGGGACGCTGTTGGCTCTCGCCACGATCAAACCGCAGCTGACATGGCCGCTTGTGCTATGGCTGCTGTTCTGGGCGGGCGCAGAATGGCGCACGCGGCGGCGGCTCGTGATTGCCTTTGCTGTAGCCATGCTGTTGCTGATGGGCGGGGCAGAGTTACTGCTGCCCGGGTGGCCGCGGATGTTCATTCAGGCAATTGGGCAGTATCACCGCTACACGCAGAACCAGTCAGTCCTGGTCATGATGTTTGGGGCGATCATGGGCCGGATTCTGGAAGCTGCGAGTGTGCTGGCCTGCGCAATATGCCTCTGGCGCATGCGCGCAGAACCGGCCACCAGCGCGGCATTTGGACGTGCTGTGGGCCTGGTGCTGGGTCTGACGGTGGTCATCGTGCCCATGTTTGCTCCTTACAATCAGGTGCTGCTGGCGCCTGCCATTCTGGCGCTGGCGTGGAGCGAGAGTTCGCGAGAGTTCGTTCTGCCGGTGGTTCGGTTGGCTCGGATGGCAGGCGGAGTTCTGCTGATCTGGCCCTGGATTGCCACGATTGGCTTGAGCGCAGCCAGTTTCTGGCTCACGCCGGTATTGCGCCAGAAGCTCTGGCCGATGCCGTTTTATTCGAACTTCATGATGCCCATCTTCGTCTTCGGACTGATACTCCTGCACACCTGGAGCCCCGCACCCCGCAACTTGCGAGACGGCGCAGCCCAAGAGTAGTCTGTTCGAGCAAGACTTGGCCGCGGCTAGGCCGCGGCTTTTCCACGCCCCGATAGGCGCGCCCGACCACTCATGGCCCTGAATACCATCAGCAGCCAGCACAGCTCCTCCGGAGTGTTTCCCGCCCTTGTTTTTGTGCAAGGGAGCGAGCAGAAGAATATCGTCCTGAACCGCACCCCGTTCAGTGTGGGGCGAAAGGTAGACAAAGACCTGGTCATCGCCGACCCCCGCGTTTCCCGCGATCATGCGCAGATCATGCAGGAGGGGCTGGATTTTTTCCTGGTGGATCTGGGCAGCAAGCACGGCACCTACGTCAACGGGGAACGCATCCAGCGTCAGAAACTCGAGCGCGGCGATCGCCTGGAGTTTGGCGCCCGCGACTCCGCCTACGTTCTGTTCAATCCCGCGCGCGACACCTCCAACACCGCCCGCGAATTCCTCAGCCAGATTTCCGGCATTCAGATCAAACAGGAAACCAGCGACCTCGAGAAGCTCACGCTGTTTCTGGAGGCAGCCCGCAAACTGAATACGGCGGGTGTTCTGGATGAGATTCTGATGACCATGCTCGACGTCACCTTGCAGCTGACGCGGGCCGAGCGTGGCTACGTTTTTCTCAAGGACGAAGACGGAAAACTCCGGCTGGCCGCGGGCCGCAATGCCAGGAAAGAGCCGCTGCTTGACGACAAGACGATTTCACACTCGATTCTGGAAGAATCGATGCGGTCGAACTCCGAGTTTCTTCTGACCGATACCAGCCAGTCGACCGAAATGGCGGGCCGGCAGAGCATCGTGGCCTACGATCTGCGAACCGTGGTCTGCATTCCGCTGCGCAAGATGCAGGTGCAGGCGACGCGCGACGCGCAAGCCGTGGCGCCCACGGCCAACTCCGCCGAAGCGATGGGAGTTTTGTACGTGGACTCGCGCTTCGCCTCGCGCGACATGAGCGGAGTGGACCAGAAGATTCTCCACGTGATCGCGACCGAAGCGGCGTCATTGATCGAGAATGCGCGGCTGGTACAGGCGGAAGAGGAAGCCCGCCGCTACCAGCAGGAACTGGCCATTGCGGCCAGCATTCAGCAGCGGCTCATGCAGGTGAAGATTCCCGAAGTGCCTTTCGCCAGCCTGCGCGGCAAGAACCTCTCTTGTAAGGAAATCGGCGGTGACTTCTTCGACGCGGTGAACACGAAAGAGGGTTTGGCGGTGGTGCTGGCCGACGTCAGCGGCAAAGGCGTCTCGGCCGCCATGGTGGCTTCCACGCTGCAGGGAATGATTTATTCGCACCTGACCGCGGGCATGTCGCTGCTGGAGGTGGTGACTGCAGTGAACCGGTTCTTCGCCGAAAAAATGGCCGGCGAAAAATACGCGACCGTGCTGCTGGCCCGCTTGCGCCGCGGTGGCGAACTCGAATACGTGAATTGCGGTCATGTGCCTCCGCTGCTGGTGTGTGGCGGAGAGGTCATGCGCCCTCCGCACGGCAATGTGCCGGTGGGCCTGCTGGCCGATGCCAGTTTTGAAAGCGCAAGCTGCCAGATGAAATCCGGCGACCGCTTCATCCTGGTGACTGACGGCGTTACCGAGGCGGAGAACGCCATGGGAGAGTTCTTCGACGATCCACGGCTGGAAGCAGCGGCGGCCAAGTCCCCCACGCTGGAGGGAATTTTTTCGGCCGTGTCGGAGTTTTGCGCCGGCAATCCGCTGAGCGACGACTGCACCGTGGTAGAGTTGCGCTACGTCAGCGCCGAGAACTAGAGCGGATCCCGCACTCGTCGCATCTATCCTCACCGTGTAATTCGTTCATCCCAGCGATTCTCTTGTGTCGGAATCAGAACAGTTCAATCTGCGCAGCATGGCCGGAAGCGGCAGCGAGGCGGCCGTCCCGCGTAACCAGGGCGGCGCCGAGCTCTTCTGCAAGGGCAACATAGGCCGCATCGTATGCCGTCAAATTGTGACGGCGCTGCCAAATCCGGGGTAGGAAAACGAAATGCGGATAGCGTGCGATTCGCAGGTCTAGTAAATCGTTGACGGCCTCGTCCGCGCGTCCTACGGAGAGGATCCCATCCTTTACCAGACGGCGCAGAGTTTGAGTAACCTCCAGGTCCAACAGATGTGGGGCGTGGAGTGTTTCGATGCGCGCGTAGATTCGCCTCTCGATGCGTTTTCCCGCCGGGGTCTGAAGCAGCCAATCGACCGCGGCGGACGCATCCAGGACGATCACCGTGCCTCTCGTTCTTCTCGGATCAGCCGAGCCGTATCGAGCCGAGGCGAGACGGGCCTTCGTGGATGCAGGCGTTCGCGCATCTCCGCCAGGGTTGGCCGCTCGGCGATCTCCCGGATCTCGGAGAGCAGATAATCTGACAGAGACATGCCTGCCATGGCGGCGCGCGCCTTCAAACTGCGGTGCAGGTTATCAGGAACATTACGAAGTTGAATCATCTTTGACATGTTAGTAGCATACTTTCATGTTATCCACATGTCAACCTCGAAGACTCTTACGCCTCCACCGTGACCGTATAATCCGTTCCTTCCCAGCGATTCTCATTGGGCCAGAAGAAGGTAAACACGGCCTGCCCTCCTACCGGCAGCGAAGCGGTCGGCAAATCCAGGGTGTAGAGGCCCAGGCCGGTGTCGCGCGTTTCAGTGTCGTGCGCGGTTTTCCAGCCGTCAATGCTCCAGTGCACGAGCGCGGGCGAGAGAAGATTGATGCGCAGCGTCTGGTTACGCGGAACCGTGCGCGCTTTGTTGTTGAACCTCCAGCCATAGTGTTGCCGCCCATGTTTCTCAATTAAGTAACGCTGCACAGTCTGCGGCGGCTGGTCAAATATCTTGCCGTCGCGAATCGAACGGCGGAGCTTGATGTACTCGGAGTGTGCCCAGACCAATGGGCAAGCCGAACCGGACGGACGTCCGCGGAAAAGCTCGAGCGCCGGTATGTCGGCCGCGTCCCAGACCTGCTCGGGAAGCAGACGGCTGTGTCCGACGGTGGAATTTTCCATGACGGTCAGCAAGGCCTCTGCCTCGTCGCGATGGCCCCCAGCCAGAGCGTAGTGGGCGCGCTCTCCGGCCAGCAAAGGCCAGGGACGGCCAATACCGGTGCCATCGAAGGCGGAGCCGTCTTTGTGTTCGCCGTACCCGTCCCCGTTGTAGCGATACCAGCATGGACCCTGGGGGAGTTCGACACTGAGCAGAGCATCGATCGCGCGCAGTGTAGCGAGAATGCGGGGATCGTCGGGGGCGCGCAGTCCGAAGCGAACCAGTGCCAGAGCGTCGGGACTGATGATGTGATAAGCACGCTCGCCATCCTGCCCCGGCGGGCGATTCTTGATGGGGACAAAGCCCTGCACGGGTGAGGCCGCACCGTCCGTGACCGGCGGGGCGATGCGCACATAGTATCCGGGGACGCCCAGCTGTTGCGCCAGATCGGTTCCGCTGGCGTAGGTCCAGCGCTCGATGTTGTCATTCCAGGCGTCGGCGGTGTCGCGCATGCTCCGGGCCTGGATGGGATGTCCGGTGAAGTCTGCGATATCGGCCGCGGCCAGCAGCGCGGAAATTTCGGCTGCGAGAGTGAACGGCGAATAGCCGGCATCTTCTTCCCAGCGATCCTGCTGCGTAACGGGACCGTTGCGAATAATAAAGCCGGCGGCGTTGCGCGCCATCGGCCACCAGCGGTCCAGTTTGCCCAGTGCGTCCGGGGCCTCGCGTCGCATGAGATCGAGCAGCAGGATGGGGAATGCGGTCTCATCCATCTGCACGCCACTCCAGTAGGGACGGCCGTCGAGCCAGAGATTTTGCGCCCAATTGCCGGCGGCTTCCTGCGTGGCTTCGAGATAGCGCAGGACGCGCGCCGCGTCCGAAACCGCTCCGGCAGCGAGCAGCGCACCGGCAGTTTCGACCAGATCGCGCGGCCAGACCAGATGGTATCCGCCAAGGTCTTCGTCGCCCTTGCTGAAGCCCCACGGAATCGAAAGGCTGGCGATGATGCCGCCGAGGAAGTCTTTCGATTCGTGGGTGCGCAGGACGGAGGTCGAGGTGCGGTAGAGATCGTACTGCCGCTGCGGTTCGTCGAGCTTCAGCAGTTTGTCCTGCCAATTCTTCCACTGCAAGACGAAGTGCCGGCGCAATTCGTCGTAGTCTTCAAACAGGGTTGAGCGCGCCTGCTGTCCGGCCTCGCTCGCCATGGAACCAAAACCAAGCGCCAGCAGGAACTCGCCGCCACAGGCCGCCAGATCAATCTCGCCAGTGAAGGCGATGTTTCCGTTTTCCGCGCGCGTGTATTCCCATTCCATTTGAAAATGCTGCGAAAGGTCCTGCCAGCCGTCGGACGCGCCTACGAATCCGACCGACATCTTTTTCCACGGGGCGGAGGCGGCCAGGCAAAGGGTCGTGCTTCCGCGCTCGGCAAAAAACATAGGGAAGCCCTTGTAGTCGCCGATCCATCCCGTATTGCCGTAGCCCCAGTTGGCCAGATGAGGCGAGAGCAGCGCATAGAGGTGGTAGTCGGAGAGTTGACCGATCAGCGGTTCGAAATGAATCTTCTGCAGCACCACGTTGCGGTAGGGATCGGTGAAAACTTCTTTGTGGATGCGGTAACGTCCGCCGTTGCAGGTGTTGGTTAGCTCAAAGGCGGGAATTCCCGGTTCGATGGGGAGATTTTCAAACGAGCAGTGGCGTTTCTCTTCGGAGAAGAAATCGCGTCCGTTGGTGACGAGGAGGCCCAGATCGCGGGTGCAGGCCTGGTCCACACGCGGGAAATAAACCTCGTTCAGGATGCCGTGGCTGAGCGTGAACCAGACCTTGCTGTGCTGGTTCAGGGCAGTGCCGGCGCCAGTTTTCGCGCTTGACGTCCAGCGCGGCGGGATGCCCGGCCAGCCCGGAGCATAGCGTACGGTCGAATCACTCATCAGCGATCTTTCCTGTTCTCAAGTCGAAGTGTTTAGTCGAAAACGAGCTTCCCCCAGAATCTATCCCCGGAATTTACCGAAGTTTGACGAACCGCCGGTACGAGTTTTCCGGCCATTGCATCACAATAGTGAAGGCTGTGCCCAAGCGAATGATCGCCGGAGCAGTTGAACAATACGCAGTGAAACGATAATAGACGAACCCAAAAGCATGGCAAAGTCTACTCCATCATCGGATGCAGCCCGGCGCATGATAGTCATCTTCGGCGCATGCCTCGCTTTATGGGGCATGTGCTGGGCTGAGGACACCGCTCGCCCGGACACGGTTTCGCTGCTTGACCAGGGATTCTCCGGCCTGTACAACCTCGACTTTGCCGGCGCACAAAACGACTTCGCAGAATGGGAGACCGAGCACCCGGACAATCCTATGGGCCCGGTCAGCGAAGCCGCTGGATTCTTATTTTCCGAGTTCAACCGCCTGGGTGTGCTGGAAGCGCAGTTCTACGAGAACGACGAAGCCTTCACCGAACGGCCCAAGCTGGCGCCCGATCCATTCTTGCGAGAGCGCTTCCGGGCTGCGATCGGCCGCGCCGAAAATCTGGCCCGCACCCGGCTGGCCAAAGATCCAAACGATCGCGACTCCCTGTTCGCGATGACCTTAGCTTCAGGCCTGCAAGCCGATTACGCGGCCCTCATCGAAAAGCGGAACCTGGCTTCGCTGCACTACACCAGGCAAGCGTCTGCTTGGGCGCAGCAGTTATTGGCAGTCTGCCACGATTGCTATGACGCGCTGCTGGCCACCGGATTCAGCAAGTACATCATTGGAAGCATGGCCGCGCCGGTGCGGTGGATCCTCCAGTTGGGCGGTTTGCCGGCCGACAAGCAGGGCGGGATCGCCGACCTGCAGACCACAGCCAATCACGGGCACTATCTCGCGCCCTTTGCGCGCATCCTGTTGGCCATCGCCTATGTGCGGGAGAAAGACAAGGCGCGGGCACTCGAGTTGCTGACCGGGCTGCGCCGTGAGTTTCCAGGAAATCTTCTTTTTGCCCGCGAAATCTCCCACCTTCGGACGGAAAACTGAGACGGGCCGCAGTCTCATTCCTTCAACGTTCCCCGCGTTAAGTAATCTGTCTCGCCCACGCTGGGCATGGCCAAAACTCACACAGCCGCCATTCATCAAAAATTCATGCCCTTGTAACAATTCTGTAACACTGCGCCGAGAAACTGAGGACAGATCTTATCAAGGAGGATTCATCCGCTAATGCGCAAAATCGTGCTGTGGTTGGTGTGCTTTTTCCTAGCCCTGCCGGTCGAAGGGCAGACCACGCTGAATGGAGCAGGCGCAACATTCCCCAATCCCATGTACTCCAAGTGGTTCAGCGAATACCACAAAATCCATCCCGAGATTCAGGTCAACTATCAGCCCATTGGCAGCGGTGGCGGAATTCGCCAGGTAACAGAAGGCACCGTCGATTTTGGGGCGAGCGACATGCCGATGACTGACGATCAGCTCAAGGAAGCCCAAACCAAGCTGAAGACCAAGGTTTTCAATATCCCTACCGTGCTGGGCGCTGTGGTGCCTGCCTATAACGTGCCGGGAGTGTCCGGGGAACTGAAGTTCACTCCGGACATTCTGGCCGGGATTTTTCTGGGCCACATCTCGAATTGGAATGACCCAGCGATCAGCGCCGTGAATCCGGGCGTGAAGTTTCCCAACCAGGACATTATCGTAGTTCACCGCTCCGACGGCAGCGGCACGACTTTCATCTGGACGGATTATTTGTCCAAGGTGAGCGCCGATTGGAAGGCTCAGGTGGGCAGCAATACCTCCGTGAAGTGGCCGAAAGGCATGGGAGGAAAAGGAAACGAGGGAGTATCAGGATTCGTCCGCAACTTGCCAGGTTCGATCGGGTACGTGGAGCTGATTTACGCCGTGCAGAACAACATTTCCTACGGCAGCGTGCGGAACTCCGCCGGGGTTTTTCTTAAGGCATCGCTGGAAGGCGTAACGGCGGCGGCAGCCTCGGCTCCGAAGATGCCGGCTGACTTCCGTGTGTCCATCACCAACGCTCCGGGGAAGGATGCTTACCCGATTTCGAGCTTCACTTGGCTGCTGATTCCGCAGCAATCCAAGGATGCGGCAAAGGGCAAAATTCTGGCCGACTTTCTCAACTGGATGGTCAGCGACGGTCAAAAGATGACCTCGGCTCTTACGTACGCGCCGCTGCCGGATAACGTGGTCGCGAAGGTGAAAGAAACGATCAAGCAGGTCAAATAGGACCCCGCAACGACAGGGGGTTTCCTCATTCACAGATTGAAAAGGAGACGACGACGATGAAGTGTGCGTGGAGGCTGTGTGTAATTCTGTTGTTAGCGACAGGCCTGGTGGCACAGACCGCCAGTGCTCCCAGTTCACCGAAAAAGAAAGCGGCAACCCTGACAGCGGAAGACGTCCAGGCGCTGAAGGATGCCATTGCGTCGCAGCAGGCGGCATTGGCGCAGCAGCAGAAACAAATCCAGGAGCTGCGGGACGAATTGCGCCAGCGCGACCAGACGGTCCAGCAGGCGCAGACGGCTGCCACCGATGCCGCCGGGAAAGCCGACGCCGCCCAGGCTCAAGCTGCCCAGCAGCAGGAGGCCGTCACGGCGCTGAAAAGCGATGTGACCGACCTCAAGAGCAATATGGCGAACACCGTCGTGACCCTGCAGGAGACGCAGAAGAACGTCACGGAGTCTCCCAATGCGATCCATGTGAAAGGCATTACCATCACGCCCGGAGGTTTCCTGGCGGCTGAAAGTGTGCGGCGGTCCAGGGCTCTCGCCTCTGACATCAATACCCCCTTCAACAACATCACCATGCCCGGCGCCTCGCAGAGCAACGTCTCGGAGTTCTTCGGTTCCGGACGCCAGTCGCGCGTGTCGATGCTGGCGGAAGGGCGACTGAAGAGCGCGAAGCTGTCCGGCTATGTCGAGAGCGATTTTCTCTCGGCCGCGACGACTTCGAACAACAACCAGAGCAACAGCTATTCTCTTCGCCAGCGCCAGGCGTGGGGCCAGGCCGCGTTCGACGACGGCTGGAGCTTCACCGGCGGCCAGATGTGGAGTCTGATAACCGAAACCAAGCACGGCGTGGACAACCGCACCGAGGCCCTGCCCATGACCATCGACGCGAATTACCAGGTCGGGTTCAGCTGGGCGCGGCAATATGGTCTGCGCCTCGCGAAGGGCTTTAACAACAAGGTTTGGTTTGCGGTTTCCATGGAGAACTCGCAGGCGACGGTCAGCACCCACGGGAACGCCGCCAACTTCTTGGTCGGCTCCGCCGGAGCAGCCGGTGGACTCTACAATCCCACCATCACGACTTGCAGTTCGACCATCAACGCCACCGGCACTACCGTCACCACCACCTGCACTCCCACCTATACTTACTCGTTCAACCCCTCGCCCGACATCGTGGCAAAACTAGTCTTCGAGCCCGGGTTTGGACACTACGAAATCTTCGGCGTATACAGCCGCTTCCGTGACCGGGTGTTCCCCTGCGCCGAAGCTTCGGTCGCCAACCCGTGCGGCGCAATCACCGCACCGAGCACGTCGGGAGCCTTCAACAGTTCCAAGAACGGCGGAGGCATTGGCGCCAACGCCCGCTGGTCGTTCGCCAACAAGCGCATCGATTTCGGCTTGCACGGCTTTGGCGGCAGCGGAATCGGCCGTTACGGCTCCGCAGGCCTCGCCGACGCGTCCGTCCACGCCAACGGAACCCTGGACCTCATTCGCAATTACGAGGGCCTGGCCACGCTGGAGTGGCACGGACCCAAGCTTGACGTCTACATGAACGTGGGCGCGGAATACAACAGCCGCGCTTCCGATTACGACCCGCTCAACGCCAAGCCGTACGTGGGCTACGGGTCGCCGAACCTCGGCAATGCAGGCTGCTATTCGGAGACGCTTCCCCAGAATGGCACCGGATTCCTGCCGGGTTCGCTGAGCGGCTGCACCGCCGACACGCGCGCGATGACGGAGGGAACCATTGGCTTCTGGTACCGCTTGTACAACGGACAGAAAGGGCGAGTGCAGTGGGGTCCGCAGTTCTCCTACGCCAATCGCCAGACTTGGTCGGGCCTGGGCGGCCTGGAACCGCACGGCTTGGACGCCATGGTCTTCACCTCGTTCCGCTACTACTTGCCGTAGGTTGGCGCCCGAACCCCGAGGGCTCGGCCCGAATCGGCTTTAACCGGCGCCCGGACAGATTCTGTCCGGGCGCTCCTACTTTTGGGTAGTGCCTGCCCGGAATCGCTGGCCTGCGGAAGACGGGGGGATGTTTTATACTGGGGTCCCTGCCTCAGGCAGCAAGCGCGTCCGCCATGGCTCGAATTTCGTTGGACAATCCACAGTATTTCCTCAACCGCGACACCTCCTGGCTCGCGTTCAACCGGCGTGTGCTTGAAGAGGCCGAGGATGAGGGCAACCCGCTTCTGGAGCGGCTGAAGTTTCTCTCCATCTCGGCCAGCAATCTGGATGAGTTTTTCGAAGTGCGTGTGGCCGCCATGATGCAGCAGATCGAGGACGGCTACAACGAGGCTGGTCCCGATGGCCTCACGCTCACCGCGAAGCGTGACCTGCTCAACAAACTCACCCATAAGTTCGTGGAAGATCAGTATGACTGCTGGAACGCCCGCCTGCGTCCGGCGATGGCGGAAAACGGCATCCGGGTGCTCGGCCTGCATGAACTCGACCCCGAAGCGCTGCGTTTTGTGGACGAGTACTGTGAAAAGGAACTGGATCCGCTGCTGACCCCGGTGACCGTGGATCCGGCGCATCCTTTTCCGCGGGTCATCAACAAGGCGCTCTGCCTGGGATTCCTCTTGCGCCGGCGGCGGCGCTCGGCGCTGACTTACACGGGAGTGGTGTCAGTTCCGCGGGCATTGCCGCGGCTGGTGCCACTGCCTTCGGAGGGCACCGCCGATTTTATCTTTCTGGCGGATCTGGTCGCGTATCACGCGGTACGTATGTATCGCGGCTATGACATCGTGGCTTCGGCGCCGTTTCGTGTGACCCGCAACAGCAATCTTTATCTGGCGGAGGAAGAGGCGCGCAGCCTGCTGGAGTCCGTAAGGGCGGAATTGCATAACCGGCGCAAAGGCGACGCGGTGCGCCTGGAGATCGAGGCCGACGCCGATCCGGAAATTATCGATCGCCTGCGCTCAGTTTTCGAACTGGACCCATGGCAAGTGTTTCCCGTAAGCGGTCCAGTCAACCTCTCGCGGTTGTTTAATATCTACGAGCAAGTGCAACGGCCGGACCTCAAGTACCGCCCGTTTACTCCGCGTGAGTTGCGCCTGACCTCCAAGTCGAAGGATTTGTTCGAGGAACTTCGCCAGCATGACATCCTGCTGCATCACCCCTACGACTCTTACGACGCGGTGGTGTCGTTCATCGAGGCGGCGGCGGAAGACGAGAACGTTCTTTCCATTAAGCAGACTCTGTACCGCACCAGCGAGCATTCGTTGATTGTGCCTTCGCTGATTGATGCCGCTTCGCGCAAGGAAGTCACGGCCGTGGTGGAACTGAAGGCGCGTTTCGACGAAGCCTCCAACATCCGCTGGGCGCGCGATCTGGAGGATGCCGGGGTACAGGTGTTCCACGGTCTGGTCGGCCTGAAAACGCATTGCAAGCTCTCGCTGCTGGTGCGGCGCGATCCCGACGGCGCGACGCGCAGTTATGCTCACATTGGCACCGGAAACTACAACGCGACTACGGCGCGAATCTATACCGACCTGAGCCTGTTGACGGCGAATCCGGAAATCACGCGCGCGGTGCACGATGTATTCAGCTTTCTCACCGCGTATGCCGAAAATCCGAGCTATGAGCCGCTTCTGGTAGCGCCGCTCGATCTGGCGGAAAAGGTCATCGCACTGATTGACCGGGAAGCCGGGCATGCCCGGCAAGGAAAAGAGGCCCGCATCATCGCCAAGATGAACGCCCTCCTTGACCGCAACGTGGTGCAGGCGCTGTACCGTGCGTCGCAGGCCGGAGTCGAGATTGATCTGATCGTGCGCGGCATTTGCGCTCTGCGCCCAGGAGTGCGTGGGGTCAGCGACAACATCCGCGTGCGCAGCATCGTGGGCCGGTTCCTGGAGCACAGCCGCATTTACTATTTCGCGAACGGCGGGGAAGACGAGATCTACATTGGCAGCGCCGACTGGATGCCGCGCAATCTCTACGAGCGCGTGGAAGTACTGGTGCCGTTGCGCGATGAACTGCTGCGGGAGCGGGTACGGCACGAGATACTCGACGCCTACCTGGCCGACAACCGCAAAGCGCGTATCCTGCTGAAGGACGCGTCTTACATCCGCGCGTGGCAACCGCTGCACGGGAAACGCAATCGGCGGCCGCCGACCGGAGCGGCTGCGTTTTCGTCCCAGGATTTCCTGATCAGCATGGCGGAAGGGAAGCCGCCCCTGGCTCTGCCCGTGCCCGTTCCGGCGCGGAAGCGCCGGATCGCGGTGGGAAAGGAACGATAATCTGCGATGATTCTCTATTTTCTGCGGCACGCCAGCGCCGGCACACACGGCCCCAACCCGAAGAAGGACGAAAAACGCGCTCTCGACAAAGAGGGAATTGAACAGTGCGGTTACATCGGACGGGCGCTGGCCGCGCTCGACGTGCAGGTGGACGCCATCATCTCCAGCCCGCTGAAACGCTGCACCCAGACCGCATCGCTGGTCGGCAACGAACTGGGCTATGAAGGCAAACTGCAGATGGATGCCGGCTTGCGCCCCGAAGCCGGACTCGCCGACTTTCGCAAACTTCTGGAAAGGTACGCCCACCAGGAAGCGATCATGGTGATCGGACACAATCCGAACCTGAGCCAGTTCCTGGGAGCGGTGATCAGCGACTCGGGTTGTGAGGCGTCGCTGGAGCTGAAAAAGGGAGCGGTGGCCAAGGTAGAAATGCGCCGAACCTCGGGCACGTTGCAGTGGTGCGTGACTCCGAAAGTGCTGCGCACGCTCTACGAAACTGCGGTCGAGAGTTCCCGACCGAAAACTTCGCGAAAATAAGCGCAATCCTTTTCGATCGCCCACAGTTCCAAATCAACTCCCACGCGTTGCCGGGGAACCAGCGTCAGCCGCACTTCCGCCGACCGCAGACCGATGCGCACTTTCTCCACGGCGCGGCTACGGCCCAGATTCAGGGCGCGCGCCAGACGGAGCAGCAGGATCGCCTTCTGTACGTTCGCCCGGTCAGCCGGATCGACCAGCTTGATGGGACCGTCTTCCGTTGTGGGGCGCGACTTTCCCAGGTAGCGCGCAATCGCCGCGATCAGCCGGCGCTGCTGCGGCGTGTAGCCCAGGATTTCCGAATTGGAAATGATGTAGTGGGTGTGGCGATGGTGGCCGTTACGATTCACGTAATCGCCCACTTCGTAGAGCATGGCGGCGGCCGAGAGCCACTCGCGGTATTCCGGAGGCAGGCGGTGTACCGAGCGCAACGCCGAGAACAGGAGCATGGCCGATTCGCGGACATTCAGAGCATGCTTGCGGTCAATGTGGTAATGCTCGACCGCCTTCAGAATGGATTCCCAGCGTTCGGATTCGATCTGCTTGCCGGAGCGCGTGCTGCGATCGTAATCGGCGGCCATTTGGGCGAGGATTCCGTCGCGCAGGCCCAGTGGCGAGTAACGGAAAGCGCCAAGGTGGAGGCGGTCGAGCAATTCGTGATAGACCATCGCACCGGAGACGATGATTTCCGCGCGCCGCGGTCCGATGCCTTCGATCTTTCGCCGTTCCGCAACCGGCAAGCGCGCCAGCCGTTTTGCGATGCGCGTCATTTCGCCGCGCGACACTACGAGCCGTCGCCGGTTGCGTCCACGGCGCAGACGCGTGGCGACTGCAGCCAGGGCCGCTGCCGTGCCCGAAGTTGCGATGACGTTCTTCACCCGGGCCGCGGAAATGCGCGCGGCGATGCGGTTCACCTCGCGCACAACAAAACCCCGCATCCGTTTCAATTCACCTTTGCGCACCGGGTCGTGGCGCAGGAATTCGTCGGTCAGACGCACCGCGCCCAGAGGCAGGCTCACGGCATCCCGGATATGTCCTCCCTGCGAAACCGTCAGCTCACAACTGCCTCCCCCCAGGTCAATCATGAGAGTAGGTGAGCGGTCCACGCGCGGGCTGGAAACCAGCCCCAGGTGAATCAGGCGCGCCTCTTCCACGCCGGAGATGATCTCGATCCTCCACCCGGTGGCCGATCGCACCCATTCGATAAATGCCTGTGAGTTTCGCGCGTCGCGCAGCGCGCTGGTCGCCACCACGCGCACGCTGTCGGTCACGATCTGCTGCGTGGCGCGATGAAAACGGCGCAGCACTTTCACCGTCTCCGCCATGGACTCGGGCGTGAGGAAGCCAGAGCGGAACACGCCTTCGCCCAAACGGGTTACTTCGCGATCTTCGTGCAGGGGACGGAGGCGGCCAGCTTGCAGACGCGCGATCTTCAGCCGTACCGAGTTCGAGCCGATATCCACCGCGGCAAACGTGGGCATTGGGGGACCGGGAATGAGGAAGCCTCACAGTTTACATGGGCAAGGGAAGATCGTCACCGGAGATTGCGGGCGGGCCGGTAGTGTCTCATCTCGTGGAAAACAGGTGGAAACAACATGGGGGAACAGCCGCCCCCGCCTGCCCTGAGCGCCGTCGAAGGTGCTGTCCGGTCGAGCGAGGCTCGATTACTCAGGCAGCGGATTCGGTTCGCGCTGCCTGCGGCGCCGTCTTCGCGCCCGGCTTGCGCGATGCCAACGATGGACCGGGCTTCGGAGTGGCATGCAGAGCCGGCGAGGCCGAAACTGCGGCGACGGCTTGCCGAAACTTGCCGCCCGTCACATTGTGCAGGACCGCCACCAGCGACGATTGGTTGACGTCGCCCAGGCGCTCGGACGCCGTGTGGGTTAGCGTTTCCCAGTCGTGCCAGTTGCCCAAGATGTCCTGCAGACGTTTTAGTTGTGTGATGAACTCCGTGGCGGCACTTGATTCCGGAGCGAATTCCGCAGCGTAACGCGCCCGCTTCACCAGGATACGGCAGCGATGCAGCGCATCTTCAGTCAGAGGTCCGTTGAGCGGCGCGACCCGCGACAGGATCCCACGGGCTGCGGTCAACGGATCGCGGCTGGTCTTGGGCTTTACTTCCTTCGAGGTCCTCTTGAGCCGCTTGCGAATCTCGCGGGCCACTTGCTTCGTCAGTGTCTTACGCAGCTTTTTCTCAAGCATCGCGCGAAGCTCGATCAGTCCTTGCAACAGCTGAGTCTTGCGGCGAGGCTCCAGCGAGATCTTCAAAGTGCGCAAGGCTGCGAGCTGCACGTCCAGATCGCGCACTTTGCCTGCCTGCTTGCGAATGCCGCGGAGCATTTTTAGGAGCTTTTTCTGCTTGCGGGTGCGCTCGGGAATCAATTCTTCCAGCAAGATCTCGAGACGCCGCGTGGAAGTGCGGAAGCTGTGGACGGTCTCGGCACGCTGCTGAGCGGAGAGCTTCTCAACCTCGCGCTCCAGCTTCCGAAACACACGCTGATAGCGTTCAGATGCGATCGCCATAGGTGGACTGCCGCTTGCCTCGAAAACAGAAAGTAAAGTAGGGTTCAGCGGTCACCGTGATTTCGAACCCCCTCGCAACCACGGCGAAAAAGCTCCCCGATTTTAACACCTTTGTAACAACCGTCTGCTAGGGTTAGCGCGAATGGCCATTCCCGCTTCGCCACGGCCTGATATGCCCGGTCCGCAGCCTGTTGAAACAAAGACGGTTACATCCGTACAGGCAAGTCAGGCAGCCCTCTTGTTGCCCGCTTCCAGCGGCGAGGTTCCCGACCGCATCTTCAGGGCCGCGATGACCGCGTGCGGCTTGGCGATCCTGGGCGTGCTGGCATTGATTGTTTACGAACTGACGGCGCGCTCCGGCCTCTCTTGGCATGCGTTCGGATTCAAGTTCTTTTCGGCGAGCGACTGGGACCCAGTCAATGAACACTTCGGCGCCCTGCCCTTCATCTTTGGAACGCTGGTATCTTCGCTTTTGGCCCTGATCATCGCGGTTCCCTTGGCCGTGGGAGTCGCGGTTTTTACCACCGAGATGTGCCCCAAGGCCTTGCGCGGCCCGCTTTCCTTTTTCGTGGAACTGCTGGCCGCAATTCCGAGCGTGATCTATGGGCTGTGGGCGATCTTTGTCCTGGTGCCGATCTTGAGTCACTATGTACAGCCTTTCCTGGCGAAGACTCTGGGCTGGACCGGTTTATTCGGAGGGCCGGCCTATGGCTATGGCATGCTCGCCGCGGGCATCATCCTCGCGATCATGATCATCCCCATCATTTCCTCGATCACACGCGAAGTGCTGATGGTCGTACCTCAGCATCAGCGCGAAGGTGTTCTGGCGCTGGGCGCGACCCGGTGGGAGATGATCCGGGTTGGCGTGCTCCGTAATGCGCGCGCCGGAATCGTCGGCGCCATCATTCTAGGGCTGGGACGCGCCCTGGGCGAGACCATGGCCGTCACCATGGTGATCGGGAACCGGCCGGAAATCGCTAAGTCGTTGTTTGCCTCCGGATACACCATGGCCAGCGTTCTGGCCAACGAGTTCAGTGAAGCCACCGGCGACGTCTATCTTTCGGCGCTCATCGAGATTGGTCTCGCGCTCTTCCTCGTCACGATCATCGTGAATGCGCTGGATCAGTTGCTGGTGTGGACGGTGACGCGCGGCCAGCCTGCGAGGGGTCATGCCTGATCTAGCCACTGCCGGTCCCGCACCGCCGAAGGTTCCAAACATCAGTTTGTGGCGCCGGCTTGTCGACCATCTCATGACGGGAGTGGCTGTGGCAACGGTGGTGCTGGTGTTGGCGCCGCTGATCGCCATTTTTGCCTACCTCGTGTACAAGGGCGTGGGCTCGATTGACTGGGCTTTTCTCACGCAGACGCCGAAGCCGGTGGGCGAGGCGGGTGGCGGCATGGCCAACGCCATCGTGGGGTCTGGGCTCATTCTCGGGATCGCCAGCATTGTCGGCGTGCCTTTTGGGGTGGGCGCCGGAATTTATCTGGCC